>Ga0315274_10000057_pt1 | contig 169273 bp, 178 predicted proteins | sample YL17G02_20_MG_FD_203700 | JGI IMG/M metagenome (GOLD analysis project Ga0315274, IMG submission 203700) | Sediment microbial communities from Yellowstone Lake, YNP, Wyoming, USA - YL17G02_20 | ecosystem: Environmental > Aquatic > Freshwater > Lake > Sediment | place: USA: Wyoming | collected...
CGTTGGTGGCCGTAATTCTCGCAGTATCTATGGCGGTAGCGGCGGTAAGGTTAGTCGAGGACACGTTGGTGGCGGTGATTTTCGCGGTGTCTATCGCCGTGGAGGCCGAGAGGTTCGTCGAGGAGACGTTCGTGGCCGTGATCTTTGCGGTATCAATGGAGGTTCCCGCGGTTATGCGCGTCGAGGAAAGATTCGTGGCCGAGAGGTTGGTGCCTGTGGCATTCGTGAAGGTCGCGCCCGTCGAAGAAACGGTGGTGCCCACAAGCGTGCCCAGGTTCAGGTTCGTTCCTGTGGCGTTCACGAAAGTGATGCTTGTCGAGGAGGCGGAGGAAACATTGATGTTCGTGCCCGTGGCGTTCGTGAAGAGAAGTCCCGGGATGGTGGAGGTCGTGTAAAGATTTCCACCCACATCCTTGAGCGTTCCAATCACTCCATAGCCAGTCACCGTGATGTTTGTAGAAGATACGTTTGTCGTAGTAGCGACGTAGGGCGTACTTGAAGCCAAGTAATCCGTGCTCGCAAAAGTCGCTATCGTGCCAAGACCGAGGTTCGTCCGAGCTGTAGAAGTAACCGTAAGTTCTGAAAGGTTATTGCTCGGTTGTAGGTAGGAAGACGAGGCAATCGTAAAGGTTATGTTCTGGCCGGATGAAGCGACAGAGAGGCCAATCCCCGAAGCCAGCCAGTTCACCGCACCCACAATTCCGTTCGCCGAGGTCACGGCGGAAGTCAAAACCGCCGTGCCGTTCTGGGTTATCGTCCCCGAAGCATTAAAAGCTCCGCCTTGTAATAAAGTCGTCCCGTTCTGTTGAAGGGTGGAAGTTCCCGACAAAGCCCCGCCAACAGAGTTCCAGTATGGAAAGTTATACTGCGTGATTGGCGAGGAAGTGGAAACTGAACCGCCGCCAGCAGAAGTCGATGTTACATATCTATTTCCTCCTGCATCATAAATAGAACCTAGAATCGCGAGGTTCGTGCCTGTGGCGTTCGTGAAATTCACGCCGTTGAAGGTTACGTTGGCGGAGGTATCAATATTCTGCGGCATGGAGAATACCAATTGTCCTGTCGAGGTAGATACGGTTATCTGGTTCGTTGTCCCTGTGGCGATGACGGCGCCCGTGAGGCTGTTAAGCGAAGAAACGCCACCAGCAGAAGTTGATGTTACATATTTGTTTCCTCCAGCATCATAAATAGAACCTAAAACAGTGAGGTTTGTACCCGTGGCATTGACGAAGGTGATGCCTGTCGAGGAGGCGAAGGAAACATTGATGTTCGTGCCCGTGGCGTTCGTGAAGAGAAGTCCCGGGATAGTGGAGGTTCTGTAGGCGTTACCCTGGAGGTCGAAGGCGGGAGCAAGGAGGTAGGTGCCTACGGTCATATTGGTCGAGGAAACGTTCGTCGCCGTGATCCTCGCGGTGTCTATGGCGGTCGAGGCCGAGAGGTTCGTCGAGGAGACGTTCGTGGCCGTGATCTTTGCGGTATCAATGGAGGTTCCCGCGGTTATGCGCGTCGAGGAAAGGTTCGCGGCCGAGAGGTTAGTGCCTGTGGCATTCGTGAAGGTCGCGCCCGTGGAAGAGACATTTGTCGAGACAAGCGTGCCGAGGTTCAGGTTCGTACCCGTGGCGTTCACGAAGGTGATGCCTGTCGAGGAGGCAGAGGAAATATTGATGTTCGTGCCCGTGGCGTTCGTGAAGAGAAGTCCGGGTATGGTGGAGGTTCTGTAGGCGTTGCCCTGGAGGTCAAAGGCGGGAGCAAGGAGGTAGGTGCCTATGGTCATATTGGTCGAGGAGACGTTCGTCGCCGTGATCCTCGCGGTGTCTATGGCGGTCGAGGCCGAGAGGTTTGTCGAGGAGACGTTCGTGGCTGTGATCTTTGTGGTATCAATGGAGGTTCCCGCGGTTATGCGCGTCGAGGAAAGATTCGTGGCCGAGAGGTTGGTGCCTGTAGCGTTTACGAAGGTAAGCCCCTGAAGACCGGTGACACCGGTGACATTTAAGGTTCCGGAGACGTTGATGTTGCCCGTGGTGTTCAAAGATGCGGTCTGGAGGTTGGTACCAGTGGCGTTCGTGAAAGTAAAGGCCTGGAGAGACGAGGGACCTGCGGTTACCTGGAAATTCCCCGCCTGGAGGTAGCCCGAGAGCGTTGTGTTTGTTCCCGAGGCGTTTGTGAAGCCAAGTGTTGGGAAAAGTCCGTAGCCGGAAGCGCTCACGTTCGTTGACGAGACGTTGGTTGCGCTAAGCCTCGTGCCCGTGGCGTTTACGAAGGTTATTCCCGTGGAGGAAACGGTGGCGAAGGTGCTTGAACCGCTAACTATTAAACTGCCTATAACGTGAAGCGTGGAAGAAGGATAAGTCGTCCCGATGCCGACGTAGCCGGTATTATTTATGACGTTCAAAGTCCCGTTAATACTAACATCTCCAGTGCTTCTTTTTATGAAAATCTGAGTATCGCCTATAGCATAACCATTATCACCATATCTCCCAATTCTGAAGTCACTTCCTTCGTTGCCTCCAGTTTCAGCAGTTCCGTCTTTTACAATAAGCCATCTTCTTAAACCGCCAGCATATAAACTAAAAGCGGTAGTGCTACTGGTGGAACCGGCGTCACTGATAATTTCAGACCATTGGGCATCTCCTGGTTGATAAACATGAAGCTTACTTTGAGGACTCGTCGTCCCAATCCCGATGTTGCCGTTATTCAGTATAGTGAAAATATTTGACGTGGTGGCGATTGTAAGAAGAGCGTTCGCCGCAGCCGTGGATGTGCCGAGAGTTATCGTTCCTGCTCGCAGGTTGCCGGTGCCTGTGGCGTTTGTGAAGGCAAGATTAGTAATTGTTGAGGATGCCGTCCTGAATTCAGTTGAAGAAGCAACACCAGTATTGCTGACTTGGAATGTGACAAGGCCGGAAGACAAGGCAACCTGGAATATATCCGCCGTTTGCCCAGCCATGCCCTGCAGTAGGGCGGTTGTCGTACCGACGCTTGTTGTTTGAACAAAGAACTTGGCTGCGGAAGAGGTCGCACCAATGCCGACTTGGTCGGTTGAGGTGGCGAGCGAAACGAAACCTGCAATGGTTGTCCAACCGCTGCTGCCCGTACCAGAGCCGCAATCTTGGCTTGCGCCTGTTACCTTTCCGGTATTGTCAACGTGCAAACACTGATTGCCTCCGCCGCTTATGTAACCTAGGGTAAGGTTGCTTGTTGCAGTGGCGTTGGTTATTGAAAGGTTTGTGATTGTCGAGGACGCAGCTCTCAATTCAGTTGAAGAAGCAACGCCAGTATTGCTGACTTGGAATGTGACAAGGCCGGAAGACAAGGCAACCTGGAATATATCCGCCGTTTGTCCAGCCATGCCCTGCAGTAGGGCGGTTGTCGTACCGACGTTTGTTGTTTGAACAAAGAACTTGGCTGCGGAAGAGGTCGCACCAATGCCGACTTGGTCGCTCGCAGTTGTGAGAAACACGAAACTGCTGGTAGCGGTCCAACCGCCGGCGCTTCCCACTCCAGAAACACAATCCGAACCCGCACCGCTTACTTTCCCACTCGAATCTACATGCAGACACTGGGGGCCGCCGATATAACTCAAGACCAAACTACCGCTCCCGGTGGCATTCGTGAAAGTAATCCCCGTAGATGAAACCGTTCCAAAAGTGCCCGCATTCGTCACGGAGAGGCTCCCTCCCTGGATAGAGCCACTGGCCGTGATATTCGTGGCGGAGACATTGGTTACCGAGAGCTGCGTGGGAATAGAGAAGACAAGCTGTCCCGAGGAGGTGGAAACAACGATTTGGTTCACTGTTCCCGTGGCTATCACAACTCCTGTCAAATTATTCAAGGAGGTGACTCCCCCGCCGGAGGTTGAAGTGACATATCTGTTTCCCGAGACGTCAAAGACATTGGCAACGGTGAGGTTCGTTCCTGTGGCGTTTACGAAGGTGATGCCTGTCGAGGAGACGGAGGAAATATTGATGTTGGTTCCCGTGGCATTCGTGAAGAGAAGTCCCGGGATGGTGGAGGTTCTGTAGGCGTTGCCCTGGAGGTCAAAGGCGGGAGCGAGGAGGTAGGTGCCTATGGTCATATTGGTCGAGGAGACGTTCGTCGCCGTGACCTTCGTCGTATCAATGGAGGTTCCCGCGGTTATGCGCGTCGAGGAAAGGTTCGCGGCCGAGAGGTTAGTGCCTGTGGCATTCGTGAAGGTCGCGCCCGTGGAAGAGACATTTGTCGAGACAAGCGTGCCGAGGTTCAGATTCGTTCCCGTGGCGTTCACGAAGGTGATGCCTGTCGAGGAGGCGAAGGAAACATTGATGTTGGTGCCTGTGGCGTTCGTGAAGAGAAGCCCGGGTATGGTCGAGGTCGTGTAGGCATTTCCATTCGTATCCCTGAGCGAGTTGCCCATAAGCCACCCAGAAACCGAGATGTTCGTGGAGGACATATTCGTGATAACCGAGGAGGTCACATAAAGATTCCCGCCGAGGTCTTTTGCCGTGGCAACCAGATATCCCGAAGCCGTAATGTTCGTGGACGAGAGGTTTGCGATAGTAGAAGTGGTATAAGCGTTGCCAGCGTTGTCTTTTATGGATTGACTCATCAACCAACCAGACGCGGAGATGTTCGTTGAAGACATATTGGTTATGACGCTTGAAGTAACGTAGAGATTGCCCCCCAAATCCTTCGCCGTGGCGACAAGATACGTCCCTACTGTCATATTGGTAGAGGAGACGTTTGTCGCCGTAATCTTCGCCGTATCAATCGCCGTTCCAACCGTGAGATTCGTGCCAGAAGCGTTTGTGAATGCGAACGTAGCGATGGTGGAAGTAGTATAGGCATTGCCGTTCGTGTCCTTGAGGGAGTTTCCCATCAGCCAACCCGACACGGAAATATTGGTCGAGGACATATTGACGACAATCGAGGAGGTCGCATACGCATTTCCGCCCAAATCCTTGAACGTCCCGACCACATAGCCGCCGAAAGTGGCATTCGTGGAGGAAAGGTTCGCAATCGTGGAAGTGGCATAGAGGTTTCCGCCGGTATCTTTGAGCGTCGCAATGATGCCGTATCCGCCTACCGTGAGGTTCGTGGAGGAGACGTTCGTGGTCGTGGCAACGTAAGTCGTGGAAGAGGCAAGCCAATTGGTCGTAGCCTGTGTGGCCGCGGTTCCCAAACCGAGAGAAGTCCGCGCCGAGGAAGAACTCGTAATCTCCGAAAGATTGTTGCTCGGTTGGAGGTAGGAGGACGAGGCGATGGTGTAGGTTATATTCTGGCCGGAGGAAGCCACAGAGAGACCGATTCCAGAAGCCAACCAATTCACAGCACCAGTAATGGAATTGGCAGAAGTAACCGCAGAAGTGAGAACCGCAGAGCCGTTTTGTGTGATTGTCCCAGAAGCATTAAACGCCCCGCCCTGTAAAAGTTGAGTACCAGAAATTGTAAGCGTAGAAGTTCCCGACAAAGCCCCGCCGACGGAGTTCCAGTATGGAAAGTTATACTGCGTGATTGGCGAGGAAGTGGAGACCGAACCGCCGCCAGCAGAAGTTGATGTTACATATTTGTTTCCTCCCACATCATAAATAGAACCTAGAACGGTGAGGTTCGTTCCTGTGGCGTTCATGAAGGTAATATTCGTTGAAGATACGGTGGCGAAGGTGCCGGCATTGGTTACCGTGAGGCTCCCCACGCCGAGGTTACCGGTGCCTGTAGCATTCACGAAGGCAAGTCCTTGAAGACCTGTGACCCCGGTGACATTCAGGGTTCCCGAGACATTGACGTTGCCTGTGGTGTTCAAGGATGCGGTCTGGAGGTTGCCCGTGCCTGTGGCGTTTACGAAGGTTATCCCCTGGAGCGTGGAAACTCCGGAGGAGATGTTCAGAGAGGCACCCTGGAGATAACCGGAGGCACTCACGTTCGTGGATGAGACGTTGGTTGCGCTAAGCCTCGTGCCTGTGGCGTTTACGAAGGTTATTCCCGTGGAAGATACTGTGCCAAATGTTCCGGCGTTGGTTATGGAGAGGGACCCGGCCTGGATGTTGCCCGAAGCCGTGGCATTAGTGAGAGTAATATTCGTCGAAGAAACGGTGGCGAAGGTGCCGGCATTGGTTATGGCAAGGGATGCTCCCTGGATATAACCACTAAGCGAAAGATTGCCGGGACCGGTACCAGATGCATTATTAAAATTAAGCGTCGCAATCGTGGCATAGCCCGTAGCCGTCACGTTCGTTGAGGAAACATTTGTTGAAGAAACATTCGCGGCGGCGACATTGGTTCCGGTTGCATTAGAGAAAGTAAGACCCTGAAGCGAGGTAACTCCGCCCACGACGGTTAAGCTGCTTGAAACCGTTGTCGGCGAACTAAGTACAATTGTTGAGGAACTTACGAATAACCTGTCGGCACTGGCATATTGAACCTTAAATGCGCTCGTTGATGAAGTTTGAATGTTAACGATAAAATTCGGGTCCACGGCGGTGTCGCTCAGAGTGAAAGAAATATCGCGCGAACTGGTGGCAGTAATGGTGTTGCCAAGATCGTAGGCTTGCTGCAGCGAACCGCCGGTGCTGGAACTGCCGCCCAAAGCTACCCAACTCGAAGACGCGCTGTTAAAAACAAAGAGATTATTATTGGAGACGTCGTAACACAGGGAACCGCCGCCGAGCGCCGCGAGACCGGAACACGACGCGCTGTTAATCGGGCGTATTTGGCCGCCGGGTAAATTTATACTGCCGCTGGCATTCAGAAGTAAAACATTGTTGGAGCTCGTGCCGACGCTCGCTCCGGAAACAGTGTCGGCGTTGATGGCAAATCCAGCAGAAACAATCGCTTGCCTCGGCGACAGGGTTTCAAACAAAGATGTGGTGGCATTAAAAACTTCAATTTGGAGATAAAGTACGGTCGAAGTATTAAAATTAAGATCCAGCACTGGAAATCCCAAGGTTGCATCTCCGAGCCGAGCATCAAAGACGCCATTAAAAACAGGAAGGGTGGCGGTTGCAGCCGTACCGGAACCTGGCCACAACATACTGCCCCCGCCGGTGGAAGAAGTATTCCAGATGGAAAAATGGAAGGTGAAATCGGTCCCCAGCGCTCCGCCTAAAACGTTGCCCGTAGAATCTTCCAGCCTGCCTTGATAGTTCACAATATGCGGCACAGCTGCATAAACAGGAGAGACAAGACTCCAAAAAATCAGGTTGGACGGATTAAAAATAAAAGAAAAAAGCGCAATAAACGCAAAAACTCTCGTCCACGACGTTTTTCGTTCCATCTACCTTATTATAGTCCCCAAGGCGGCGCTTTAAAGGGTCGGGTTGTGCATAAATGCCGAGAGAATCAGGCTTCGATGACGCACCCCTTCTTTAACGCGCCCATGAGCAGGCAAAAACGCAAAAACTTGCGATTTCCATAAAAAAATCGCGTTTTCCCAAAAACTTCGGCTGGTCGGCGTTATTCGGCTGTTTTTCTGTACTCCAAAACAATCTCCTGGTTGTCCTTAAGCACGAGGTTGCCAAAATCCTGGCTCGGCTTGCCGTCAACCATCATGACAATCTCGTGGCCAGCGTCTCGTTTATAACCGAGTACTTGATCCGGCGAAAGCTGTTCGCCCCAAACAGCGAAAAAATCACCCAACGTAAGCTCTTTGTAGTAGTTGGGCTCGATGTGAATTGTGCCCGTGTCGTCATGGGTATGTATGAATCTCTCGCAACCGGAAAGTTCAATGCCGATGCCGGCCGGAATGGTTATATCTTTGCCGTCAATAATAATCTGCAGGTGCGGATGGATGTGATATTGGTCGGGAACGGGCAGATTGGAGTTGATGCACGGCACTCTTTCGTCAAGATTCTGCGCGGGCAACGTGTCGCTGGTCGGCTGTTCCGGCGAAGCCAGCGGAATACGCGAGAAACTCCCAAAACCCAAAAGACTGAAGGCAACTATAATAACCAAAACGATGGTGAGCGTTGTTTTGTTGCTTTTCCTGCGCATATGTAATAATTTATTTTAGAGCATAATTGAGGGGTCGTCTAACGGTAGGACACGGGACTTTGGATCCCGGTATGAAGGTTCGATTCCTTCCCCCTCAGCTTTGTACGGGAGAGCCCAGTATCTTAATTAGCTTGCCCGCCCCCGGCAGGAATCCAAGCCCGGCAGAACAACAGAAACCGGAGCGAACGCTCCGGCTTTATTTTATTCCAACGGGATTTCCTCACGAGGGTTGAATATTTCTTCAAGCGCATCGAATATGTCGGGTATTTTGCTGTCTTCTCTGTGCTCAATTGATTCCAGATAAGCGCGGCCGGATTTTTTTCGCCAGTAGTAAAATTTCTCCTTTTTGTCGTCCCATCTCATAACGGTTATTACGCCACGGCACCTGCCGCGATAGTAAGCGCCGTGTTTCAACTGCGTCTTAGGAATAATATCGCCAACGTCGAGTAGTATTGTTGCGTCCCCTAAAACAGCCCCCTTTTCGGTAATGTCTAAAAAACCCCCACCGCGTTCGCCGGCCTGTTTACCCATAAACTTCTTCTGCACATCATTCGGCTGGCTGGGAACCTTCATTGGTCAACCTCCTTGTCTTAACGTGCTCAATAAATTATACCAATCAGAGAATATTTCGATATTAACATAATAGTTCATACGTCATTTTGAATTGATACAAGAGACTTTCTGCTTGTCCGCCGGAAGCGTTTCGCGCAGGAGGGCCTGGCAGCCTATCTGAATCGGCGCGAATCAACTTCTTCGTAAACAGCTTTTGAAATGGTCGCTATTGTCTCGGATAAGGCGGCTAAATTTTCCCCTTGTGTCATAATGCACAACAGATAAGGATTTTTCGGATAATATACTATGCCGCAGTCGTGTAATTCATTGTTGTTTCCAATAAAACGCTCTCCGAATTTATGCGCTATAGGAATATTATCGGGTACGCCCTTGCGCAGGCCATCATTAAAAGTTGTTTTTGAAAGATCATTCAGCATTTTATCTGAAAATTCTTTTGATAAATATGAGGCATTGTAGAGTAATCGGAACATGGATGCGTATGATTTAGCCGATAGAGCCTCTTCGTTGATGCTTCCCAATGCGGCATCAATGATCCCCAGGTCTTTAAAAGTTTCCAGAAGTAGATCTCTGTCGGGCGAGATTTGCGATAGATAGTCACATAAAACCTCCCACGCACCATTATCCGAATAAGCTAATAGCCGGTACAGCAAATCTTCAATCCCATACTCTTCCCCTTTCTTAATGGTTTCGGGGGGAGGAAATCTTTGAGTGAGATTAAGCGTAAAGTTGGTGGCTACCAGCTTCCTATCAAGAGGTATCACATTTTCTTCCGCAAGCCGAAAATAGGTCATTGCAAGAGGTACTTTTAATAGGCTTGCGGGAATAAAACCTTCATTGGGATTTATGCTGAAAGTTGGCCCTTTGTCCAAATCTCTGAAAAAAACTGCTGCGTTGTCTATGCGACCCCCCGCCTTCATTTGCTCGATAGTTTGTTCAAGATTCTTCCTGAAGTTCTCATAGGCCGCCTTATCCAAAACGGGGGGTTCCGCAAATTTCAATTCCGGATTTAGCCATTTATAAAAATTGCTGGATTGGTTCGTTTCCTGCCGACTTTCTGTGTGCTGGGCGGCCCAAAAGATGACGCCGATATTGGTCAATACAAGAAAAAAGATTGTGGCTGATAAAATTTTTATCAGAGCGTTTTTTGAAGCCATTGCATTTTCGTCTTATATAATACCACAGGGATCAAATATGGCACATATATCCAATGCTGGAGCAATAATCATTAAAAATGAACAGGCCAGTATCTGGACAACCGCGCTTTTTGTCCCAAGACCGAGAGGGGTCGGTTGGCCGACTCCCCTAGCTCTCAAAGGATGCTTGTGGAGCTTGAACGGTGGCGGTACCAGACCGAGGCACACAGTTATTTAGTATATTGCGGCACACATCGCAAATCCCCGCCTGCAGAGAATAGATTATAATAAAACTATGTTTTTCTGGGGCGCAGCAACAAGCAGCCATCAGGTTGAGGGCGGAAACAACAACGACTGGACAGAGTGGGAGCGCAAAATGGCAAATGGCAAAGCGCAAATGGCGAATAGCAAGAAGTGGCCGGATCATATCCTTAAGAACTATCCCAATCCCACGCAGACGGAAAACTATATTTCCGGCCGGTCCTGCGACCACTATAACCGCTTCTGCGAGGATTTTGACATCGCGAAACAACTTGGTCACAACGCGCACAGATTTTCAATCGAGTGGTCGAGAATCGAACCGCGCGATAGCGAATTCAACGAGAAAGAAATCGAGCATTACCGTGCCGTGCTAAAAGCTCTGCGCAAAAAGGGGGTGGAGCCATTTGTAACGCTTTGGCACTTTTCGCTTCCCTTATGGCTAGGCCAAAAAAACGGGGCGAGTAATCCCCTTTTCCCGAATTATTTCCAACGATACACGGAAAAAATTGTTTCGGAATTCAAAAACGAGGTGAAATTCTGGATAACAATGAACGAGCCGGAAATATACGCCGTAAATGCCTATTTACTGGGTAGGTGGCCGCCACAAAAAAGAAATATTTTCTCCTGCTACGGAGCGATGCAAAATCTGGTCAAGGCCCATAAGCTGGCCGGGAAAACAATCAAAAAAACAAACGCGTCCTTATCGGTCGGAGTGTCAACAAATCAAGTATTTTTTGAATCGGCTGGCAGCCCGGTTAACGATCTTTTAAGATGGGCGGCGGACAAAATTTGGAATTTCTATTTTTTAAACAAGGTACGGCGAGAACTGGATTTCATCGGAGCCAACTATTATTTCCACAACCGCATTAACTACGGTTTCAATAAAAACCTCAACAAGGAAACGTCTGATACGGGTTGGGAAATGTATCCCGAAGGAATTTATCAAATACTCAAAAATCTGAAAAAATACAACCTTCCCGTTTACATAACGGAAAACGGCGTCGCCGATTCCAGCGACAAAGACAGGGGCTTATTTATAGCCGATCATCTTTCCTGGATGCGCAAAGCAATCCGCGAAGGGGCGGATGTAAGAGGATATTTCCACTGGTCGCTTCTCGACAATTTTGAGTGGGACAAAGGATTTTGGCCGAGATTCGGACTGGTCGAGGTCGATCGCAAAACGCTCAAGAGAAAGGTCCGCCTCTCGGCGCTGATTTATAAAAAAATTATCGAGGCATCGGGTTTGAACAAATGAGTCCCGTTAGAAGCCGCGGTCGCGTTGCGATAAAAAATAATAAATATGTGTTGCAAAGTCGAATATAATCAATCTAATTACGTGCAGAGCGGCATGACCGCGACCTGCTTCTAACGAGATGAGCGGCATATTGGTCGCTATCGCTGCGCAAATATTTATCGGGGCATCTCTTGTTTTCGATAAAGTCCTCCTCAAAAACAGGCCGACCGCGGCAACGCTGACTTATGTTTTTTGGATCGGGATCTTAGAGGGTACGGCGATATTCCTCGCTCCTTTCGGCTTTAATTTTCCTCCGTTACCTGTCATTCTTTTGGCGCTCGGCGTCGGCGTCGTGTACCTTGCGGCACTCTTTTTCTACTACCTGGCGCTCAAGTTCGGCGAGGCGTCGCAGTCGCTCGCGATTGTCGGCGGCTTTGCGCCCATTGCGACGCTCTTTTTCGGCAACTCGATTCTGAATGCGCGTCTGAATATCGCCCAGGAGGTTGCCTTTGGACTCCTCGTCGTGGGCGGATTTATACTTTTCTTTTCAGAGAAAGTCAACTTCAGGAAAATATTACCGTGGGTGTTGCTCTCCTCCGCGTGCTTCGGGCTGGCAAACAATCTTGAGAAGGAAGTTTTTAATCAAACTAATTTCATAAGCGGCTTTGTGTCGCTTAAAGTAAGCGTGCTCCTTGTGACCCTTGCTCTGCTCTTGATTCCCAAGTGGCGCGAACACATAGTATTTCACGCAAAAATCGCCGCGGCCAAGCATAAACTGCTTTACTTCGGCAACCGGGCCCTGGCCGGCATTGGCTCGATTTTGGTGTTTTACGCCATAAGCTTGGCGCATCCCGCGCTCGTGGATAGTATCGGCGGCCTCCGCTTCGTCGTCATCTTTCTCCTCGCACTCTGCCTCACCAAACTTAAACCCTCCTGGCTCAAAGAAAGGTTCGATACGCGAGGCATTGCGCTAAAGGCAGTAGCTACGTTAGTTGTCGCCACAGGACTCCTTGGCCTGGGACTGCAAAGCTATTACCAGGGTCAGCCGCTTCCTCCGGCGCAAAATGTCGTCTGGGGCGCCACTTTCTCCCCTCTTATGAGCAAAAATCTGGGGCTTGATTGGCGCGAAAACTATTTGGCGATTATCACCGACTTAAAACCGCGCTCGCTCCGCCTCATCTCGTACTGGAACTCCGTGGAACCAAATCCGCACCAGTTCGACTTCATTGATCTTGATTGGCAAATGAACCTGGCGCGCGACGCAAACATTTCTGTTATTTTGGTTGTTGGACAAAAAACACCGCGCTGGCCGGAGTGCCATTTCCCCGCATGGCTCGACCGCACCGACACACAAGTTAGAGAGGTATCGCTTCTCGAGTATGAAACAGCGGTCGTAAACCGCTACAAGAACTATCCGAACTTTTTATATTGGCAGGTTGAAAACGAACCGTTTCTTCTATTCGGCGAATGTCCGTCGCCCGACGCAGAGCTTCTTGAAAAAGAAATCGCGCTTGTGAAATCACTGGACCAGAAACACCAGATACTTTTGACCGACGGCGGCGAATTCGGCGATTGGTACCGCGCGGCGGCGCGAGCCGACGTTTTCGGCACGACGCTTTATCGCCAGGTGTATAATCGCGTCTTTGGGGAAATTACCTATCCCCTCACTCCGGAGTTTTATCCCCTGAAGGAAGCAGTGGTAAAGCGCCTCACGGGCAGGCCGGACGAAAAATTCATCGTAATTGAACTCGGACTTGAACCGTGGACCAAAAAACAAATCTACGAGATTCCGCCCGAAGAACAACTGTTGCTCTTCAACGTTAACGACTTCAAGGATACTGTGATATACGCGCGTGAAGCCCGTTTTGACACCTACTACTTATGGGGCGCCGAATGGTGGTATGCCATGAAAACAAAATATAATCATCCGGAATTTTGGGATTCTGCGAGGGACTTGCATAAGGCCGACTAACGGGAAGTTTAAACATTAAAATTCAAATAGGATAACTTGAAAGAAGTGTGTGGAGGGCGATAAAACGCTCCGCTCGCGTTTCGCAGCGGGGCATTTTTATTATTCACTCGCAAGAATACCCACCCAGGGCGGGGATGACCTGCCTGCCTGTCGGCAGGCAGGCAGGCAGGATTGCGACGTGTGAATAATAAACCGAGCACATAAAGGCTTTATGTGCTCGGTGAATAACCGCTGCAACCTCCGAGCGGTGGACACCGCACCGCTCTGCGGTGCGGTTATTCATTTCTACCTTACACTAAAAATCAAAACAATCTCCCAACGTCGCGGATAGTAAGAAGGGCCATTAGAAAAAGCAGAAACGCAAAACCAAGGCTGTTGACAATTGTTTCTGTTCTATACGACACCGGTGATCCTTTGATTTTCTCGATCAAAATGAGGAAAAATCTGCCGCCATCGAGCGCGGGAAACGGGATCAAATTAACGACGGCCAAATTCAGAGAAATCAGGCTTACAAGCTGGACCAGATAAATTAAGCCGATGTGGCCTGTCTCCTGAGCGACAGAAAAAATGCCGACAGGACCGACAATCCCCTGGAGCAAGGAGCCGTGGAGAAATAAATTTTTAACCAACTGGTACAAGGCCGTAAGCACAAGCCGGCAAATCAAGGCAGACTGCTTCAGCCCTGCCGCAATCGCCGGGAAAAACCCCTTGCGCCCCTCGCCGACTTCCGCAAGCGCGATGCCCAACGCCCCTTCGCCCGGCGGCACGTTGATCCTCGGCACGATGCTTAGATTCAAATCCTCGCCGCCCCTTCTGACTTCCAAAATTATTTGCTCTCCGCGATTTTGGTTAATATATTTTATAAATTCATCCGCGCTTACGTAATTTCTGATCACGTCTCCCTCAAGAAGCCCGATTTTTGCGGCTGGCGAATTTTGCTGGACTTGGCTTATAACCAACGCCCGCGGCGTTCCAATCATCAAAACGGCCGAGATTAAAAACCAGCCCAAAAGAAAGTTAACGGCGACCCCCGCCAACAGGACAACGCTCCGCTTCCACCAAGACTGGAAGCAAAATAACCTGTTTTTTTCTTCTTCCGGCAAAGATTTCAACTTACCTAAACCGCCGTTTAATCTGTCGTTCTCGCCGGCGATTTTTACAAAACCCCCGAACGGCAGCCAGTTCAAGCTGTATTCCGTTTCGCCTTTACGCTTTGCGAGCATTCGTGGAGGAAAGCCAAAACCAAACTCATCAACTCTCAATTTAAAAAGCTTGGCGACAAAAAAATGGCCGGCTTCGTGACCGAGAATAAGAAGGGAAAGTCCAATTATAACAAAAATCGCCGTGAGCATATCATTCGTTTAATTCTTTTAATTTACTCTCCACCATCTGCTCGACTTTCTTGTTTGTCTCGTCCACATGCTTTTGTATTTTTTCTTTTGTCTTAAAAACATCGTCCTCGCTTACTTTTTTATTAGACTCCGCCTCTTTCAGCTTTTTTATAATCTCATCTCGGCGGGCCCTAATTTGAATCCGAACGAACTCACTTGTTTTTTTCACGAGCTTCGCAAGCTCCTCGCGGCGTTCGTTTCCAAGGGGCGAGAGAGTAGCAATAATGTTCACGCCGTCGTTCGTAACCGAGAGGCCCGCCTTCGCGGCGTCTATCGCCTTCATAACCGGCGCAACGGCAGTTTTATCCCAAACGGTGATCTGGATGCCCCGCGGAGGTACAACGGAAATAGAACCCAGCTGTTTAATCGTCAATGGTTGGTCGTAATAGTTAACTTTGATATCCTCGATTAATTCCAGGGAGGGGCGGTTTCCCCTGATGGCGCGGAGTTCTTCCTGAAGTTTGCCCAGGAGGAATTTGAGGGCCGACTCGATCTCTTTTAAGTATTGTTCCGATAAAATCGGCATTTTTATTTTAATAAACCTCGCTGTGATTATAACCCAATTGTGTCGCGGTTGTAGTAATTTTTAAGTCGGTGCCTGCTTCGGCATCAAGAAGTTTTAATTTAAAATAAATAAATTTTCTAACTGCAGCTTGGGATTGAGGTTAAAATAGGAGGCCTCCTGTCTTAGTGTCAAAAATTTATGCCAGCGCTCGACTTCCTGTTTTTTGGTCAAACGCTCCGAAGCGATGATAATAATCGCCGCATCCAGGAAGCGCTCCAAATTGAAATCATCGTCCGCCAATAATTTTTTTATAAAATCGCGCCGTTTTCCCTCGGCTAATTTTAACAGGTTTTCTGCAGATTTTAAACGCTCCTGGAATTCTTTGTTTCGCAGGGCGGCCGCAAGTCCCGGTTTGCCAAAAGATTTCGCGGCTAATTTTTCCGCTTCTTTTTTATTGACGGCAAATTCATCAATCAGCCATTTCTCAATTGACGCGCTCGGCTGGCTTGAAAAATAAATTTTTTGAAGCCTGGAGGAAAGCGTTTTAGTCAAAGCATCGCTGTCGCTCGTAACCAATATCAGAAGCGTTGACGGCGGCGGCTCTTCGGCAATTTTCAAAAGCGCGTTTTGCGCCTCCGAAGTCAAAAGTTCTGCGTCATTAATAATCGCCGTCCGACGCGAACTCAATGTGGGTTTTTGCCATAAAAAATGTTTTAGGCGTCTCGCGGCATCGATTCCGATTGTTCTATTTTTGTCGGGCTCAATCTTGAGCCCATCATTTAAAAATTTAGACGCGGCAAAATCGCCGCTCTCCAAAAAATTGGCGAAACTCAGGGCTACGAGTTTTTTTCCGACCATCGCGGGGCCGAAAAAGATATAGCCGTGGGCTAACTTTTTTTCTCTCGCCAGCCGTTTCAAATCCTGGATGGTCTTGCTGTGGCCAATGAGCATATAGGGTTAAAAATGTAAATACCGAAACTAAAAATTTAGGAATCGTTCGCCTAGGGCGGGACTCGCAAACCTTGCGCTTTAATTTTTAATTTTACACTAACGCTTGTTTAAGAGCGTTTTCTTGTAGGTGTCGAGGTGGCTCAAAATCAACCCCGTGCCCTTGGCGACGCAAAAGAGGGGGTCCTCTGCCACATAAGTCTGGACTCCCAAAAATCTTTCCAAAAATTCCGGAAAATTATGAAGTTGGGCGCTGCCGCCGGAAAGGATGATTCCTTTTTCCATAATATCGGCGACTAGTTCCGGCGGGGTAACGTTGAAAACGCTTTGAATTGAGCTGGCTATTTCAACAAGATCGGGATTTAACGCTTCAGCGATTTCATTTGAATTTATCACCAGGTCTTTCGGCAAACCCGTTATCAAATCCCTGCCGCGGAGCTGATACTCCATTTTATCTTTCGTGGTAATGGCTGAACCAATTTCAATTTTTACCATTTCCGCGGTCTGCTCTCCGATGGCCAGGGAGTGTTTCTTTTTAACATAATCGCTTATCGCTTGGTCAAATTTATTGCCGGCTATGCGCAAACTTGTCCAGGAAACTATTCCGCCCAAAGCAATAACCGCCACCTCGGATGTTCCGCCGCCGCTGTTTATAATCATGTTGCCGGAGCGGGCATTTATAGGAATACCCGCGCCAAGCGCCGCAAGTACCGGTTCGCGCACAGTGAAGGCATTCTTTGCCCCGGCTTCGCGGGCGGCGTTCACAACGGCGCGTCTCTCGGTTTGCGTGATGCCAGCGGGAACGGAAATGACAACATCCGGCTTCGCTATATTAAACCAACCGACGGCCTTGGAAATAAAATAAGCCAGCATCGCTTTGGTTATATAATAATCGGCGATAACCCCATCCTTAAGCGGCCTGTAGGCAACGATTTCCTCAGGCGTTCGCCCTATCATCTCTTTAGCCTCGGAACCCACGGCCAGCACCGTGTTGTCAGGTTTCGTAAGTGCCACAATCGTCGGCTCGTTGATAATGAACCCCTTGCCGGGCACAAAAACCACGGTGTTGGCCGTTCCCAAATCAATGCCGATTTTCTTCGCAAACATCAAAGATAATTTACCCCAAAAACGCTTTCGAGTCAATCTACACGCTCTATGTCCGCACCGAGTTTTCTCAACCTCTCGTCAATTTTTTCGTAACCGCGATCTATCTGATAAACATTGTTTATTACCGACTCGCCTTTGGCCAGAAGCGCGGCAATAACAAAAGCTAAGCCGGCTCGAAGATCCGGACTTTCTATCTCGCGCCCGCGAAGAGGAGCCGGCCCATTAATCAAAATCCGGTGCGGATCGCACAAAACTATTTTGGCCCCCATTCTTTTCAAGTCATCAACATAACCCATTCTACCCTCAAAAATAGTCTCAAAAATCATGCTTTCCCCGCTTGCCTGGGTCATAAGAACAGCGAAGGGGGCCTGGAGGTCGGTCGGAAAACCGGGATACTCATGCGTTTTAATATCGACAGCTTTTAAAATTTTAGGCCGCTTAACAGAAATCCAATCAGGGCCGACTTCTAAATTTACGCCGGCATCTTTGAGAGACGTGATCAGCGCCGAGAGGTGGTTTGGGTTGCAATTGACAACTTTTACATTCTTTCCGAGCGACGCGCCCAATATCAAAAAACTCCCCGCCTCGATCCTGTCGGGAATGACGCGGAATGGGCGGCTTGATTTAAGCAGGCGTCCGCCGGTACCGACTATTTCAATCGTCGGCGTTCCGGCGCCTTTTATCTTCGCGCCGCCGGCATTCAAAAAATCGGCAAGCGCCGGTATTTCCGGTTCGCAGGCGGCATTTCGCAAAATGGTTTTTCCATAGGCAAGCACCGCCGTCATCATCAAAGTTTCTGTCCCGGTGACGCTCGCAACCCGGAAAATGACGTCGGCGCCGCGCAGTCTCTTGGCGGCAACGGAAAAACCGCCTTTCTTTTCGTCAACCCTAGCGCCCATTGCCCGCCAGCCGTCCAAAAAAACATCAATTGGCCTCTTGCCGATAACGCAGCCGCCGGGATGAGGAAAGGAGGCCTTTCCGACTCTCGCGAGCAGGGGTCCCGCCAAAACTATCGAGGCGCGCAATTTCTCCGCGAGCTCTTTCTTCAAGTTCGCGCCCCACAACTTACTGGAATCTATTTCCAGCGTCCGTTTTCCTTTATTTTTTATATTAACTTTTAAATTAGCCAGCAACTCAGACATCCTGAAAACATCCTCGATAAAGGGCGCGTTCGTAACGGTTATTGGCCCGGAAAACAAAAGTGAAGAAACCATCGCCTTGAGCACTGAGTTTTTTGCGCCTAACACCGGAGCAGTGCCGCTAAGTTTTTTCCCGCCGCGGATGACAAACTTCATGAATTCTGATTTACGTTTTTTCGTTTAAATATTCTTCGAGATGCGCAATCGAAACGCGTTTCTGTTTGGCGGTATCGCGATCTCTAACCGTTACATCTCCTTTTTCCAAGCTGTCAAAATCAACAGTTATGCAATAAGGCGTGCCGATTTCGTCCTGCGCATAGTAACGCTTGCCGATATTTCCCCTGTCGTCCCAGGCCAAGTAAAACTTTTGGCGCAGGTTATCATAGATTTTCTTCGCTAATTTTATAAGTTTCGGCTTGTTGGCCAAAAGCGGAAATACTGCCGCCTTATACGGCGCCAAAGCACTCGGGAGCCGCAAAACTATCCTCTCTTTATCCTCGCGGTAAGAATCGAGCAATACCGCCAAAACCGTGCGGTCAACGCCCCAGGTGGGTTCAACAACGTGCGGCCAAAACTCATCGCCGGTTTCCGGGTCTTTATATTTCAAATTTTTGCCGGAAAATTTCTCATGATTGCTCAAATCAAAATCCGTTCGATAAGCAAGGCCGTATAATTCTTTTCTGCCAAAAGGAAAATCATATTCAAAATCTATTGTCTTTTTTGAATAGTGCGCGCGCTCGTCTTCGGATATTTCTTCTTCGTGAACTTTTTTGAGGTCGATGCCGACGGTTTTAATCCAGTCAAGCATCTCTCTCCTCCAGTACTCGAAATATTTTTTCCAGTCCTTTCCCCGCACGAAATATTCTATTTCCATTTGTTCAAATTCTCTCGTGCGAAATATAAAATTGCCGGGTGTGATTTCGTTGCGAAACGCTTTGCCTACTTGCGCGATTCCAAAAGGAATTCTCACTCTCGTTGTATCCAAAATGGTTTTAAAGTTGACAAACATTGCCTGGGCTGTCTCGGGACGCAAATAGACAACGGATTTTTCGTCGTACGCCGGCCCAAAAAAGGTCTTAAACATCAAATTGAACTTCTTGGGCATGGCAAATTGGCCGGTTGCGCCGCAACTCGGGCAAGCCCTAAAAAGGTCTTTAACTCTCTTTTCCTGGTCCCCTGCCGACAAAGTCTCCAAAAACTCGTATTCCTGCTGCCAGCTTCCTTTTTTAAGAAGTTCGTCAACGCGGAATCGTTCGTGACATTTTTTGCACTCTATCAAATAATCCTTAAATTCCTTGAGGTGGCCGCTCGCCTCCCAAACTCTGGGATTCATAATCAAGGCGGCATCCAGACCAATGACGTCGTCGCGACGATGAACAAATCTATCCCACCATAAATTTTTTATATTATTTTTAAGTTCGGCTCCCAGCGGCCCGTAATCCCAGGAGTTGGAAAGACCTCCATAAATATCGGAGCCTGGAAAAATAAAACCGCGTCTTTTGGCCAAGCTTACAATTTTTTCCATCAAATCATCCATATTATTGTTGCACGTCTCTATCCGTCGTTGTAATTGTTGTATCATACGGCAGCGTCGTGTCCAGTGCTGACGCCGAATTTGTGTAAACCATGCCAACAAACGAATCCGTCCATTCAATTTTCGTTTCTCCGAGAAGCTGCACGCTTCGATTAATTTGGGTTATCGCTGGCGTGTTCTCGATTTGAAAAATTGCTTCGGCGGGCGGCCCGATAACGCCCTTGGTTGCCGGGAGCGAACTAATTTGCCAGCTGACCAAACCGGAATTGGGGTCGTAGGTCGGCATACTGTCAATATTGCTTTTTACGTTGCCGGTAAACCTGCTGCCCGACTGCAGATAAGAAGAAACTGTGATGTTGGTCACGTCGGCGGCATAGTTTGTAAGTTTCCAGTGGATCGTATATTGAGTCGGCTGATTAACTCTCGGCGGATACGGGCCGTTATTTAAAATGCCCGAAGCCGCGTCCCGCCAGTAAGCCTCGGCGGCTATATCAAGCATACCCGCGACCTTGTTTTCCGCGCTGGCCAGAGAAATAGTTTTCGCGGCAACGGTATTAGGAGGAACGGTGGGTGACTCAATTTGGACTTGCAGTCTCAATGTATAATTTTTATCGCTCAAAAGTCTTATCGGGTAGGAGTTGCTGAGTTTTACCGAAAAACTAACCGAGCCGCTCTGTCCGGGAGCTAAATTCATGAGCTGCGGCGTGTTCGCCGCGTACCACGTGATTGCGTTGCTTAGCGAATTAAACGAGGCGTCTGTTCTGAGACTGGTAAAATCAAACAGCTCGCCGATCAATTTGGAGCTTATGGTGATGTTTTGCATAACTACGTCGGAGTTGTTCGTGTAAGTCAGTGTATAATTCGCGGTATCGCCCAGCCTAAAAATATCGTCTTGGCCGCCGACTACGGTAACCCCCACCGAGAGCGGTGCCGGAGAAATGCCGATGTTTACCGTCTGTGAGTTCAGTGTGTATGTTCCGCCCAAAAAGTCCGCCGACAAGGAACCGTTAAAAGTTAGGAACGACCTCTCCGGACCGATAACGCTGCCCCTGATTGATATCGTATCGCCAGACCCCGAGGGCAAGGTTCCCAGATTCCAGGAGTTGTTGCCGGGGTTCTCCGGATGGACGGTGCTGTTTTTAAACTGAAAAACCGGCGGGTAATCAACTTTCAAGTGGATATTTTTAAACTCGTGGCTCGTGTTATTCGCGTAATCAACCTTAAGCTCGAAATCCTGGCCGTTCAATATGCTTTGCGGCGCGCCTAAAACCAAACTAACGGACGGCTGGCTTACCAAGATGTCCGTTTCCGCCGAATTTTCAAATTGCGCGCTGGAATTTACGCCGGTAGAATAAGTTAATTTTGCCGTTATTTTTTTCAGCGATTCCCCTCCGCTTGTGATTATCAAATTAAAATTCTGCTGATTCAGGCTCCCCGGTCCCAAATCTCCCACGGCCTGCTCCAAAACCCTCTGTCCTTGCGGCTGACCCAAAAAAGAAACGCCGTCGGGAAGCTGCAGCGAAACCTTGACATTTTTTAAAATACTGTCCGAATAATTAGAAAAGGTTGCGGAAAGAACGAAGGGGTCGCCTATTAAAATTTGATTGGGTCTCGCGAACTCAAGTCCGACGTTCGGCCCGCCGGGATTTCTAAAAAAAAGAACGTAGACTGCTCCTATGACTAAAACCAAAACCACCCCCACGATGGCGACAATTCCCCAGCCACTCTTGGGTTCTACCGGAAAAGGTTCTCTTTTTTGCGCTTTTGACGATACGGATAGAGACAAATCTGTCCAGGGAGAATGATACTCCTTATCGCCCTTATTATTCGGCATAGTCAGTAAATATATAATAACTCGGCGCGCTCAAATTTTGAAGAGCATTCCCCACAGACAAATTCCTGGCTGGAGATTTTGAAAGCGCGGGGGGTCTTCTTGCCGCATATCGAACAGAGGGTTTCTTCCGGATCCCAGCCCAAAATCTTCAGGGCCGCAGCCCACTTCCACTTGCGAGAAACAAGCAGCTGCCACAAACGCGGCTCCGGCTCGTTTTCTGGCAGCAATAAATTGAGGGTGTAAAGGTCCGCTGGTGCCATCTCCAATTTTGATTGCTTGAGGGCGTCCGCTATCTGCAAGCCGTTTTTTTCCACAAGCCGCGCCTCCACGACGTTTCCCGGCTCAAGATGCGGAGAAAGCTTGGAGGTGATTTTTCTCGCGCTCTTTGCCTTAGCGATAAACTTGCCAAAGCGTTTAGTGAAAAGCGAAACTCTGACATCCGTATCACCACTCGGCTCTTTATTCAATACAACTGCTTCGCTCAGGTATTCCTGCATTATTTGTAATCTTAACACGAAAGAGGGGCTGCTAAACAAAAAGACCCTGGGCGATTGCTCGCGAAGGGTTTTTATTTGTGCGATTTAAGAAGAACGTCTTTTTTGCCAAAAAGACAAATGTTGCCGGCGGGGGTCCTCACAACTTTAGTGCAGTCGTTCGCTCTCATAATGGTAATCAGCACGTCGCCGTTAGGAATTTCCCGCCTGACATCTTTCATGGAATAGAGCCGGCCGCCGCAAAAGTATGTCCCGCTCTCCGTCTCTACGACTCGGTCGTTAATCCCAGCTTTCTTTACAATAACATCGAAAAACTTGAAGCCGTAAGCTCCGGCCGGAATTTTGATTTTTGATACATCTCGGCTTTTCACTTCTTTGGCCGAGTTATGGAATGATTCGTCCCGAAAGGCGAATTCAACAAAAGTCTTGCGGACACATCCCATTTTGACCCCCTTTCAACGTGCTTGTGAGCCACGAAAAGTCCGTGGCAAAAACAAAAAATTCTATTCAAACAATAAAACGAACAGCTAAAAAAATCAAGGGAAAAAATCTTTAGTTGAAATCGCGGTGAAGCCGCACCGACTTGTCCACCGACCTGTCCGCCAAAGGCTTGCCGTCGGCGGAAGCTTTAGCGAAGGCGGATGACAATTTTCTGCCTACGCTCTTCGAGCTACGGCGGACAGGCAAGTTTTTCTTTGGCGGCAGATTATCTGAAAATATCGCTTTAATGATTACACACGGGATTAAAGAAGTCCAACCAAAAAGCCCCGATTTTTCGGAGCTTTGGATTTATGCACGATGCACTAAGCCGTTATTTCAACTTCTTCGCTCGCTACTACCACTGTCTGAATGCAAAAGCTATCAACACGATAGTTAAAGCATTAAGAATCACTAATAATACTTTTTGTGGGGTTGGTGGAAGGGGATTCCATAAAATATAGACTGTGTAGATTATTGCAACAATCGCCGCACCAAGAAAGTTTCCTCTTATCATATTTTTGTAATTAGTTTTTTTACGGCCTTTAGGAGATGTTAAAAAACAGAACTTAATTTATTTATACCATAAATTATGAAAACAAGCAAGCTCTACTTCAATGATTAAAAATTTTCTTTTCCCCATTCAATTTTCTTTTTAAAAAGAAAATTGATATGAAAACCCCGTGTCGGAAGTCGGGCGCGTAAGATCCGCGCCGATCGGAAACCGAGGGTGTCCGAAGTGGGGGTCGGGGTTTTCATGTGCGCAGGGTGAGAGTCGAACTCACTGGGCCCAAAGGACAACGGTTTTACAGACCGCTCCCGCACCCTACGGGACTACCTGCGCTCTCAATTCGTTGTTTTTGGCGGTTCTTGTTTCTCGGAAGCCGAGTTTCCATCCTTATTCTTGCTCGTTATTTCCTGAAAATCAATAGCAGGTTTTTGCTGGCCGTTCCCGTTAGCCCCCTCCGGCTTGATTTTTTGAAGGTGTCTGCCCAGGGCATTGTCTATCTTCAGCAGTAAAACTTTCGATTTCCTTAAAAACTTCACGAGGAAGCTGTTTAGTGCCTTATCAATTTTTTCCGGAATCTCGGAGGCAACCCAGCGATCCAAAAAGCTTTTATTTTCAGCCGCTGTTTCTTCTTCTATGCGCGGAAGCGTTCGAACCATGACATACAAAACCACGCCCAGCGACACCATCAAAATGTTCGTAACGATAAACTGGAACATTTGTTTTAAATCTCTATTCGATAAAACTTATTAACCACGACGTTTTCTCCGACTTTGGCGATGACGCCGTTTATAATGTCCTTAACCGTCCTTGCCTCGTCTTTAATATAGGGCTGTTTCAAGAGTTCATCAACATCAGCGGGTGCGGAAGCCGCGATTTGCATGGCAAGTTCGTGGGCTAATTTTTGAAAGGGGTCGGAGCGAACCACAAAATCGGTCTCGGCGCGCAAATCCAAAAGTACGCCGATCCGTTCGTTATGAACATAGGAATGAATCAGTCCCGCACCTGCCTCTCTCCCCGCCCGCTTCTCAACTTTGGCCAGACCGTGTTCCTTAATAAGGGCAATTGCGGCATCGAAATCGCCAGCCGCTTCCTTGAGCGCTCTTTGGCAATCCATTACGCCGGCGCCGGTCATCTCGCGGAGTTTTTGGACGTCTCCCGTTTTAATTTTCATTTTTAACGCTTTGCTTTTCTTTAGAATTGTCTTCCGGTTTGCTTACGGCAACTCTTGATGCTATGCCTTCTTCTACCGCGCCGCCTACTTTCTCTAAAAACCAATCTATGCTCTTGCGCGATTTATCGTTACCAGGAACCAAATAATCAATTTTCTCGGGGTCGGTGTCAACGTTGGCCAGCGCGATTACGGGAATTTTGCTCTTGTTCGCTTCGCGCACGGCTGTATTGTGCAGATTCGGATCAATAATGATTATTACGTCCGGTTCCTTGCTTAAATTCTCCAAGCCTCCAAAAAGCTCCTCAAGCCTGTTCTTCTCTTTTTCCAATTGCAGCCGTTCTTTTTTAGTATATTTCTGAAGCGCTCCGGCCGCAAAGTCATTCCTAAGTTTTTTAAGGTATTCGATTCTCTTAGATAATATCTTGAAATTCGTTATCGTTCCGCCGGCCCAGCGGTTGGTCACACAGGGCAAACCGAACCGGCTTGCCAAACTTTTTATTCCCTCTTCTGCCGCCGGTTGCGTGCCAACCAAAAAAACCAAGCCATTATTCCGCACTTTTTCCTTAAGAAATCCGAGCGCTTTTTCCAAACCCTCAGCGGTTTTGGCCAAATTAATGATTTCGATACCGCCGCGATTCACGAGAACGTAAGGCCTCATCTTGGGATTGGTTTTGCTTTTTTTTCGCCCATAAAAAACACCGGCCTCGATCATTTCGCGTGAGGCCTCTTGGGGATACGAAATTGCAACCTGGCCGCTAGCGGCAGCCAAATTATTTTCTTCGGCCATACAAGGAAAAAGTATAAGCCATAGGCGGCGAGGAGTCAATAAAAAACTGGGTGGCCAGGCGCCTGACCACCCAAAGCGAGCCGTAGAGCGTCGATAAATGTGGAAATCGTGGGAGACTCGGCTCGCGCAGGATTCCAGTTTTCTCCCGGCATCTTTATATTAACATAAAACGCAAAGCTGTAATTGTTTATAAAATCACGCCCCCACCGAGCATTTCCTTGCCCGCCGAAGCTTTAGCGAAGGCGGGGCCATTGCCTGTGAAGACGAAGTCATATTTGAAAAATTTGCCGGGGAGCAAGTGGCTACTCCCCGGCGACTATATCCCGTGAGGCGGGCCAGTGTTTTTCCTTTCTAAGGAAAGGCTGTTATGTCTATGGATTAACCACCGATTTGCAGAGAGGATGCCACCGTTACACACGCTGTATACCGCTAGCGGCGGTCGAATCCTTACTCGCCATATCCCAAGAGCGATAAATGTGGGAAGGCTCGGTGACGTTCCCCCGCCCCCTACACCTTCTTACCCGCCGATGAGTATCGCATGTTGCTCAATGTATACCCCTTCGGCAGTGCTAAAAATAATTATAATTAAAAAATAAGGAATTACAAGATAACTCCTCCACCCAACATCTCGCCGTTTTTTGAATAAAATACCGCGGACTGGCCCGCCGCTACGAATTTTTGCGGCGAAGCAAAAACCAGGCGACCGTTGCCAATCGTCGCCTTGGAGAGCGGCTGCCTGTATCTTACTCTTGCAAAAACACTCAATGGTCTTTTCGGAACTCCGCGGCTGATCCAATTAATAAAACTCAAGTCAACCTCTTTTCTGTAGAGCGCCGGGTTTTTGTTTCCCTCCGCTACCGTCAGAGAATTGTCGGCGACGTTTTTTGCGGCAACATAATAAGGCACCGGTCCAGCTATCCCCAGCCCGTGCCTCTGCCCGATCGTGTAAAAATAACTGCCGTTATGTTCTCCCATCTTCTTTCCGGCGGTCGTGAAAACCGGACCGCGTTTTGCCGGAATATAGTCCCGGAGAAAGTCGGCCAAAGATATTTTTCCCAAGAAACAAATCCCCTGCGAATCTTTTTTTTCGGCCGTTGGCAATCCAGCCCTGTGCGCCATTTCACGCACTTCGGGCTTTAAATAATCACCGATGGGAAATAAGCAGTGCGCGAGCCGCTCTTGCGTCAAAGTCCATAAAAAATAGCTCTGATCCTTATTCCTGTCTTTCGCACAATATAATTTTCCTCGGGCGAGACGAACATAATGGCCGGTAGCAATGCGATCGGCGCTCATCGAGCGCGCTTTTTCAAAAAACAAACCGAATTTGATTTCCTTGTTGCACATCACGTCGGGATTAGGCGTAATCCCCTGCCGATAACCGTCTATCATGTATTTTACAACCCTCTCTTTGTATTCTTTCTCAAAATCCCAAACAAAGAACGGAATCCCCAGTTGACCTGCAACCCGACGTGCATCTTCGGCATCGCGCTTGGCACAACCATCTAAGTTGAAACAGCGCATAAAAACGCCGACTACGTCATGGCCTTGATCTTTTAAAAGGAGGGCAGCGACGGATGAATCCACGCCGCCAGAGAGCGCCACAAATACTTTTGACTTTTCCCTGTTTTTACGCATCGGCTTTAATTTATTACAATATAAACCACATGGATATTTTTGCCCACGGCCTTTGGACCTACGCCGCCGCCAAGGCATTAAATAAAAAAATAGAAAGTAAATCCAAAAAACCGCTGCGTGTCTGGCGAGCTGCGTTTTGGGGCATATTTCCCGACCTTTTCGCGTTCGCCATCCCTTTTACCTGGATCGCCTGGAGTCTCGCCTTCGGCGGTCTGCACATCTCCGATATTCCGCGGCCGCAAGAAGTAGAGCCGCCGACCGGAAACACCTACCGGATAGTGCTTCTCGCAAACTCACTCTATAGTCTAAGCCATAGCGCCATCATTTTCATCGCCGTTTTTTTGCTTATCTGGCTCATGCTCCGGCGCCCCGTCTTAGAACTCGGCGGTTGGTTTTTGCATATTCTGATTGACGTCCCCACGCATTCTTACCAATTCTACCCAACGCCGGTCCTCTGGCCGCTCTCCGACTGGAAATTTCACGGCATTTCCTGGGCTACGCCGTGGTTCATGATTTTAAATTATTCAGCGCTCGCGGTCATCTATTTCATCCTTTGGCGGAAAAGAAAAGCCGCCGCGCCCCAAGGAAAAAGCTCGCGCTGATTTATTTTTTCTCAACCCTTTCCACGTAATCGCCTGTTTCAGTATTGATGCGAACTATATCGCCCTGATTCACGAAAAGCGGCGCGGAGATTTTCGTTCCGCCCTCAATTGTGACCACTTTCGTCCCTCCTTGGGCAGTGTTGCCTCGGATCGCCGGCGGCGCCTCAATTACTTCAAAATCCATCTTGACGGGCAGGGAAACCTTAATGACCTTGCCGCCAAAAACAACTGTTGCGACTTTCGTGTTGGGTTTTAAAAATTTAGCCGCTTCGCCCAAAATTTCTACTGAGAGCATAAATCTGTTTTTCAGATCCCCCCCCTCCGTGAACCAGTATTCTCCGCGGTGATTATAGATAAAAACGGCTAATTTTTTCTCAATTTCCGCTTCCTCAAACTCGTCGCTGGCTTGGAAATTGCGGTCAGTAATCTTGCCGCTTATCAAATTACGGATTTTCGTCTGCACGACGGCCTTGCGCTGCTGCATGCGCAAAAAATGCGATTCCAGTACCTCCCACGGCTGGCCGTTCATAATAAATAAAACTCCTTTTGTCAGGTCGGTGTAGGAAAGCATGGCAACATGATACCAAATTTTTTTTATTTTGCAAATAAAAAGCGGTTTGATATTATCGCGCCGCCTTAATTTTCTGCGAAGCTTTTCGGAACAAGTGGCTGCCGAATGCCGTATTCCCCAAAATGCCATGGGATAGGATATTGCCTTCCTTATCGGCAACACTCAGCCATTGATAGCCGTATTTTGTTACTTTTTCCGGGGCAGGAATGATGTCTACGACCACGAGAGGGCCTTTCGGTTGTTCTTCAAAAAGAAAGGTTCGGTCTCGCCAATATAAAACATCGCCAACCTTGCAATTCTTAGCCATAGTCTCCCCTCTTTTTCAAAAAATACAGACTTTAGAATCTAGGTAAGTGATATCACCCCTTGTTTCGTTTGTCAAATTCGTAACTAAAAAACAAAAACCGGTCGCCTAAGGTGACCGGTTTTTGTGCGATGCGAATTTAGTACTCTTCGCGCCTTGGAGGTCTGTCGCCGTGATCCATGCGCGGGCCGCGCGTGGAGCCCTCCGGCTCTTCGATCTTCAGATTAACGCGGGCATTGTTCTTGATACCCACGATCCGGAGAAGCGAGCGGATAGCTTTTGCCGTAGCGCCCTGCCGTCCGACAACCTGGCCCATATCAAGAGGATGAACTTTCAAAGAAAGCAAAACCCCCATTTCGTCAACCTTGCGATCAACCTTCACGTCGTCCGGATGATCAACTAGGGACTTAACCAGGTATTCCAAAAATTCCTGGTCGGTTGATTTAGTAGCCATTAATGTGTTTCTGATTGGCTTTCGTTCGACGGATACTTTCCTTCTTTACTTTCGAGGATTGTATATCTTAGCCGAACCATTCGACCTTTCTTTGCTTTTTATTCCTGTAATTTAATAACCGTATTATTATACTCCAAATAACAAGTTTGTCAACGTCGATTAACCTTGCTGACCTGCCGGCGCCTCGGTTTTCGCTTCGGCTGCCGCTTCCTGTTTTTCGCCGCCCTCGCCGCTTGCGGTCTTGGCCTTTCCTGTCTTAATCGGCGCTTTCTCGCCGGAAATTATATTGTTCTTGATGAGCAAATTATGCACTGTGGGAGTGGCTTTCGCCCCAACCCGAAGCCAATAATCGATCCTGTCTTTTTTGGCGTTTAATTTTTTTGTTTTAAGGTCGTAGGAGCCGAGGTCTTCAAGCGGCGGCCCCGCAAGTTTAGAGCGCCTTTCCGACACAACAACGCGGAAACTGGGCTGATGTTTTTTGCCGATTCGCTGCAGTTTAATTGTAAGCATTGGTAAGAGTATAAAGCGTCAACCGAGCTTGAGTCAACCCTCGGACTAATTGACGTTGGGATCAAGTCCCACAAATTTGAAAACCCCGCCTCTTGACGGGGTTTTCAAATTTATACACTCGACAAATCTTTAGCGCGCCTCAGTGTGGTCCCGCAGTTTGCCGATCAGGTGCGAAGCATAGTCACGCCCGCCCAAACCGAAAGCAAGCCCGCCGGCCAAGGCAAGCATTGCAATAAAACCGGTGATGACGCTATTGATTATGCTTGTAGCAATATTCAATTGCACGAGGGCAGAAAGCAATCCGAAAATAACAACAGACCACCAGGTCAGCGTTCCCAAGAAGTGGGCAGCGTGAAGTTTCGCGCTCAGAACGGAGGCCGTTACAAGTTTCTTCAAGAAGTTAGCAACCACCACCGCAGCCAGCATTATAAGAACCGCCGCCACCACGTTGGGAAGATACGCGAGAATATCCCTCAAAAACGCGGAAAGGGCGAAAAGTCCCAAGATGTCGGAGGTCGCAAGCAAGAACGCTATCACAATGAACCAATAAACCAACTTACCAAAAAAATGCGCTCCGCGCAGTTTGAGACCAGCCCTCTCGAAGTACGGCACGAGTCCCAATCTTGCCAAAAACGCATCCAGTTTTACCGCTTCGAAAACTTTTTCAACCAGGGTTCCCAGTCCAGTCGCGACAATCAAGCCGACTATGAATATAACGAGGGCGCCGACCAAATTCGGCACAAAACGGGCGAAGCCCGCCCACAAATCCTGAAGAGAACCAACCACAACGTCAGTCCAACTTTGAACAACCATAAAGTAATTTTTATTATAGAGTGTGTTTCGACCTTTTCCGTACGCCCCTTGCCTAATTTATGGCGGGGCTATCTTCCTATTAATTTTACTATAAAGCTCAAATTTGCTTGTGCATAACTTCACTCCGGCTTTTGCTTTTTGAGGGACGGCTCTATTCCATTCCAGCGATGGAATAGGCCTGTATCTCGGCCGAGCAGCGCCTCGCAAAGCGAGACGACCAAGCCTACTCGGCCTCCGATAACCCCTCAAAAAACAAAAGCCTACGCTCAAAAGAGAATTCGGAACTTGGGGGTTGAACCCAGACCTCGGCAACCCCGTACATAAACTTGAACTTGTGGACTTCGTATGCGCGAGTTGGAACCGAGTTATTGAAACCTTATTTCTTTGGCAACTACAATCATCGTAATTACTCCCAAAGTCTCTTTTTGTTTATTTCCTCCTTTTCCCTAAAAGCCTGTTCCAAATCAACCCCATAATGGTTGCATATATCCAGAAGATAAATAAAAACATCCGCAATCTCGTGGTTAAGGTGATAATCTTCTGAATTTTTATCAGACTTAATATTTTGCGTCTTGCGAGCGGCTTTTGCCATTTCTCCACATTCTTCAAGAAAAAGCATAAAAATTTGCGGCAATGTTTCTTTGTCAAAACCACGCTCTTTTACAAGTTCGGCGACATAATTTTGAAAATCCTTCAAGGTCGGGTTGTCTTTCAAATGAAGCTTACTTTTGTCCATAAAAATAGATTAACATAGATACGAGCGGACTTGGTGGACCCAGGGAGAATCCCTGCCTGCCGGCAGGCAGGGAACCCCGCCCCCGCAATGTTCCCGATTTCTACAAATCTTTGATTTGTTAAGAAATCGCAATCCCGTAGGATTTCGGGGCACGTCGTTGTGGACCTGAGGGAAATCGAATCCCTGTCTCCGCAATGCGAATGCGGCGTATTACCACTATACTACAGGCCCCGAAATCCGGCGGGACGAATGCCGCGCCCGCCTTACCTCGGAAATATTCTAAACAATTCAAGGACAAAAAGCACTATTTCTATGACTATGAGAATAATGACAACGATTTCCAAAAAATTTGCCTTTTGCGAAGAAATAAAATTAAGCAGTGTAGTATTATTCTCGGAAAGGAAATCTATCTTTTCGTTCAAAATGTCAAAGCGGTCGCGGAGTTCGTATTCGGCCCTTAACTTGTCGTAAAGTTTTTCAATCTCCTCCTTTTCCCAGGTTTCGTTGGGTTTGTCAAAAAGTGACAGACTGCTTACGGTATGCTGTTTTATGGAGAGAACGTTCCCCACCTGCTTAAGTAGGTCTTTTTGATCAAAGCGCGTCCGACCGGCTGATTTAATGTTTTCTACCACCTTTCCCAACTCTTCCAAACGTATGTCAATTTCTTCTTCATACCTGTCAAGAGCGACCGACTGCGCCGAAACGTAAGAGATTATCTTTATTTTTTCAAGGTCAATCTCTTTTATGTGAAGCTGCTCAAAACTCGCCCTTTCAATTTCGCCTCCGACAAAAATCTCCAAGGTGTCGGTATAATCATAAGTCGGCCGTACGCTTTTCAAAAATGGCGCCACTTCCTTCAGAAATTGTTTCTGGAGATTCGGTGCAACATTCCAAAAACTTACTGTTCCGAATTTGGTCAAAACGGCATATTCTTCATCCAAAAGCCGGATTATAAGCGGATGGTCACGATTCAGGAACTGATACTTTTTAACATTTTCCTGAAGTTTCTTGAGGTCGGCGTGCTCCCCCAAATAGTGGGTCTCCAGCAAGAACTTTTTTAGGTTTTTCCTGCGTTTTACGGGCATACCCGACTATTTTACTCTTTTAGACGGCAAAAGTTAAATACCTATCAAGATTCCAGCTTTAGCGACAAAACCTTTGATGTTCCGTCTTCGTTCAGCGTTACGCCGTAAAGAATATCCGCCACCTCCATCGTCGCGCGGTTGTGGGTGACGATAACAAATTGCGTCTTCCTGGAAAATTCCTTGAGCATATCGGCGAAACGTTTGGCGTTCCGCTCGTCAAGCGCCGCGTCAATCTCGTCCAAGACCAAAAACGGCGGCGGACTGACGGAAATCAGAGCGAAAAGCGCCGCGATGCCAACCAAACTTCTTTCACCACCGGAGAGCATCTCAAGCGAGCTAAGTTTTTTTCTTGGCAACTTAAGAACTATTTCCACGCCGCCGTCTTGTTTTGTTTCTTCCTCCTCTACTTCCTCAAGTTCCTTCTTTTCTTCCTGGGTATTTTCGGCTTCGCCTAAATCGTCTACCGGCGTTTTAATCTTTTTTGGTTCATTTTTAACAACCTTGAGCTTGGCGTGCCCGCCGCCGAACATCAGATTAAAAAATTTCCCAAACTCTTCGTTAATTTTAACCATTGCTCCGTCAAACTCTATCTTTATCTTTTCGCTTAAGTCCAAAATCAGAGATCTCAAATCCTCAACGGCTCTCTCCAGGTCATCCGATTCCTTGCTTAAAAATTGATAGCGCGCATCCGTATCTTTGGCCTCTTTCATCAATGCCTCGTCTACTTCACCGATGCTCGCCAAGTCGCCGCGCAATTTAAAGATCCTCCGCTCAATATTTGCGAGGTCTGGCAACACAATTATTTCTCCGTGAGAGGCGCCTGCCTGCCTGCCCGTCCGGCCCGCCTGCCGGACGGGCAGGGATCCGCCTTCGGCGGAAAACTCCACCACGGCCCTGCCGGCTTGGAATATTTGGTGCTCCAGCTCTCCTCTTTTCAAATCCAATCTTTCCTTTTCGAATAAATGTTCGCGGTTCCTTGCTTCCCAGCGTTCGATGCCGTCTTTTGCCGCCTCGACGGCAGACACTGCCGCCTTGAATGCCTGGTAAAATTGTTCTTGATTTTTTTCCAGGTCCTTCTCTTTTCTTTTAAGATCGGCGAGCTCTTGCTCCAGGGCCGAGAGGTCGCTATTTACTTTATCAAACTGCGATTTCAGGGTCGGGCTTATTTCTGATTCATTGTTTTTTACTGTGTCGCTCGACAAAACAGATTCAATCTCGGCTAGCACCTCTTTTACGGCTCTTTGCAGCTCGTCCGCGTCTTTACCAATCCCGGATTCCAGCTTGCTCTTTATTCTTTTTACCAATTCCGTCAATTTACCCGCGGAAGCGGCCGGCGGCGCAATCGCAGAACCGCGACCCATTTCAAGCTGAACCTCGATGCGGCCGAGCTCTTTTTGCAGTTTGCTTCTTTGCTCCAAAATCACCTGGGTTTGCTCTTTAATTTTTTCCATATCCCTTCTTCCTTCCGGCTGACTTGCCTCCACTTGCGCCTGCCTGGCCTCGGCAGATTTTTTCTCCTTTTCCAGGACGATAAGTTCGCCTTTCCCGGCGTCAATCTTTTTCTGGACTTCTTTTGTTTTGTTTTTAATTTCTTCCAGCTGACTGCCGAAAAATTGGTTTTCTAGATTCTTGAGCTCATCCGCCAACACTTCCCGCTTCTCCCACCTCAAAGTCTGCCTCTTTAGCGAGCGGAGGTGGGGCAAAATTTCTTCAACGAGCGCGCTAACTTTGTCCAGGTTAATTTGGCTGTTTTTGAGGCGCCGCTCGGCATCGTTTTTCTTGATTTGATACTCCCTCAATCCCAGTATTTCTTCTATCATTTCCCGGCGACCGTTCGGATTTGCTTGTATAAAAATATCGCTGTTGCCCTGGGTGATGACAATCAACCCTTTGCTGCCGAGCCGTGCCTTGGCGAAGAAATCGATCAAGTCCCGGAGCAATATTTCCGATTTATTCAAAAAATAACGGCTCACGCCGTCCCGGCGAATTTCACGCATAACCGACACCTCGGCAAAAGCAACGGGAAAGAAGTTGTTCTTGTTTTCAAAGTGCAGACTGGCTTGGGCTTGGCCCATACGAGGCTTTTTGGAGGTGCCGGCAAAAATCAGGTCCTCGACTTTGGCGCCGCGAAGATTTTTCGCCTCGCGCTCGCCCAAAAGCCAGCGGACAGCATCAACCACATTGGATTTGCCTGAACCATTGGGGCCGACAATGGCGGTAATCCCGCCAGGAAATTCCAAAACAGTCTTCCCTGCAAAGGACTTGAAGCCGTTTAATTCCAAGCGTTTCAAAAAATGGGCCATCTACTTATATTTTTTGAGGGCATTTTTCGCCGCCGCGAGCTCCGCTTCCTGCTTGGAAGCACCCACGCCCTCGGCAATCAATTCCTCGCCGAAATAAACGCCTATCTTGAACATCCGCTTGTGCGCCGGCCCGCTTTCCTCCAAAACCTTATAGTTTGGCGTAATCCTCAAACTCTCTTGGATTTTTTCTTGAAGCTCGCTTTTTGAATCCTTGTAGCTCCGGGTTTTTAAAATCGCATCAAGGTTAACCATAACAACGTGGCGCACAAAATTCTCGGTTGCTTCCATTCCTCTGTCGAGATAAATTGCCCCAATAACCGCCTCAATGGCGTTCGCGAGAATTACTTCCCGCGCTTTGCCCCTGTCGCGCTTCTCGCCCCGGGAAAGCAAAATGAAATCTTCCAAGCCGACCCTCTCCGCAACCTTGGCCAATATTTGATAGTTCACAAGCGCGGCGCGAAGCACGGTCATCTGGCCCTCGGGATAATCAGGAAACTTCTTAAAAAGCTCCCCGCTGACGATTAGTTCCAAAACGGCGTCGCCTAAAAACTCCAGCCGCTCGTTGTGCGGCAAATGCCACTTCGGATATTCATTTAAATACGAGCGGTGGGTTAGGGCTTCAACCAATAAATCCTTATTCCTAAATTTTATCCCGATTTGTTCTTCGAGTTGGTCTGTCTTGGGCGGCATAAAAACTTTTATTCTTTTTTTGATTTTTTATCTCCGGATTTGGCGGCGGATTCTTTTTTTTCTTCCGGCTTCGGGGCCCCTCGCTCGCCTATCTCCCTATAAATCGTCCCCAAAACGCCGTTAATAAAGCGGGGGGCGTTCGGCCCGCCATAATTTTTAGCCAATTCAATCGCCTCGTTAATAGCAACCTTTGGCGGCACTTCACTCGTGTCGGCATATAAAAGCTCGTAAAGGCCGATGCGCAAAATATTCCGGTCAATAACCGCAATCTTATCAAGCGGCCATTCCGGCGCGGCTTTGATAATGATATTGTCAATGTCTTTAATGTGCTCGGCAACACCCTTCAAAATCTTCCAGGCAAACTCCGGCTCGTCTATGCCCGGCGCGAATTCCGCGAGATTCCGCTCCAAAATCCTGACTATGTCTTTTTTCTGGTTATAAAAATCCCACTCATAGAGGGACTGAAGGATGACTGTTCGTATGAGGTGCCTGGTTGCCATAATTACGTAATTACAAAGAGCAAAATTCTGCTTCTTACTTCTTCCCGCATTGTTTGCAGCTTCTATGCGGCAATTTAGGACCACCGCAGTTCCCACAAACCAAAAAATGCTGACGCTTAAGCGCCAAATGCGACCGCCTGCGGCCAACTTTTCCGTGACTATGGTGTTTTACCGGTACGCCGCCCATTTCAATGAAGTATGTAGAAGGTAGTATGTGGAATGTAGTAGAAAAGCAAATAATCTGCCTGTTTTGTTCGCCCTACTACATACTACCTACCGCCTAATACTCATCAAATCTTATGGTATTTCTTTAGAAATGTCAACCTGTGCGCCTCGCTTGGGCCGTATTTTTTAATTGCCTGACGGTGCTTTTTTGTTCCGTAACCTTTATGCTTCTCAAATCCATAAGCCGGATACCTTTTGGCCAATCTCCTCATTAGTCGGTCTCGTGATACCTTGGCCAAAATTGACGCTATTTTTATAGCCGGAATTTTTTCGTCTCCTCTTATAACAGTCTTGGCGCCGACGACCCTATTTTTTTTGCCTAAAAACAGTCCTCCATCCAAAAATATGTCGCAGTTATTCAGAGACAAACCTGAAACATCAATAAGTCTTTGAAAAGCTCTAAATGCTGCCAGATTGGCTGCTTGAGAAATGTTAATTCTTTCTATTGCGCGCGGATAAACTCTTGCTAAAACATAATTAATCTTTGGATGACCTTGAAGAAATTTAAACCATCTTTCTCGCTTTTTGGCGCTTAATTTTTTAGAATCTCGCAACTTACCTAATCCAAAATTTTGCGTCCTAAATCCTTTTGGAACGCAAACCATTGCTACAACCACCGGCCCCGCGAGCGCCCCTCGACCTACCTCATCAACCCCTACAATGTAATGTGTTCCCATTGCAAATTTTCAGTTTCTATTGTAAGGTATAGACGGAAAGGAGGGAAGTGGTTATGATCAGCCCCTACCAAGCAAGAATTGGGCAATCTACCACGGTCGGGCCAATCCCGAATCTCGTTTTCAGCCTGCTCGCCGTGGTCTTCCTACTCGCCGTTGGGTATCTGTATTTCACCCAGACGGGAGAGCCAGGACTGCTATCGAAACTCATAGGGTTCGCGCTCGCGAGCTTCTTCATCGTTACGGCAGCCATCCTGCCTCCCATTGTAGTGTAGAGGTGTTCGGAAAGTAACCGCTCAAACGGCGGAACTCCATCCGGTTCTGTGCAAAAGTCGCACGGAGCCGGATTTCTTTTTCTTTTCCCACTGCCCCGCCGATGGTCACGATTTTTTTCATAAAAAATTACCTTTTTAGGATAGCAAAACAACCGCCGTAGCGGTAGTCGTTCTCCTTTGTGCGCAGGAGTGGACCCGCTTCGCTGGAGCTCCCGCTTCGCCCGCGAAGCGAGGCGAGCGATCTTCGAGCGGTTTTAATAGCGACAATATTTACAAACCGTACTTAAGCCGCTAATATGCTTTTAGTGAAACATCTCCTGAGGGGGGGTTAAAAATGAGTAGCAGCGAATTGCCTTGTTTAGGAAAATTTCCAAAGCATTCTTTCTATGGATGGTGGTGGGATACTAAGAAAAATGTTTATTATCGTGATTGTTCCTTATTCGGATGTTCTTTTTCGGAGACTGTCGAAAGGCTGGTGCCAATCGGCAGAACGATTTTTATTGGAGAACCAAAAGAGCATGCGCACGAATGGGACGTTTGGAGGGGTCTGGGAGATCAACTCGGTTTAATACGCAATCCACCATGGCAATATAAAAGGAAATGCCGCACTTGTGGAGTAGAGGAGATGGTCGAAAATCTAGGACGAGAAATCGAGACTCTTGCAACCTGAATAAAATCAGGTTGTTTTTTTGATGTGCGCGGGAGAGGCAATCAAACGTCGCTCGTCGCTATACAGCAACTCGCTCTTTGATCCTACTGCATTTGTGCGCTGCAAAATTCTTTCAGAATTTTGCGCGAAAAGGGGGTCGGGGAAAAAGTATAAGGTTTTCCCCGTGTCGGAAAAAGTCCCGAGCGAAGTCGAGGGACGGGTTAAAAACCGAGGGTTTTTAAGCGCACAAAACAAAAACAGGCCTTCGCGGGCCTTTTTTGTTTTGTGCGCGGGAGAGGATTCGAACCTCCATGCCTTGCGGCGCTACCACCTCAAGGTAGTGCGTCTGCCAATTTCGCCACCCGCGCAATATTTCGCGCTCGTAGCTTTCCCGCCCGCTACCACCTCAAGGTAGTGCGGTCACCAGAGGCGACCAAGTCTGCTTCTGGCGGGTTTTCGCCACTTTACCAGCCTCTGGCTGGCCGCGCAAAGCTTTATTAGCATTATAACCAACTATTTAATCCGCGCAACACAAAATCAGATTTGCTCTCTATAAACCGCCCGTGGATAACTTTCCCACTATTCCTACTTGTATGACGGATGCCTTTGTGCTACAATATCTAAATATGCATAAAATATTTAAAAACGTGAATAAAACCCTCCGAAGAGAGCTTGTGGGCATAACGACCGTTGGCGAAAAGGGTCAAATTGTCATTCCTGCGGAGTTGCGCAAAGCAATGAAACTGGCAAAGGGCGAAAAACTTGTCGTTGTGAAAGCGGACAATAATGCCGTTATTCTCGCTAAGGCATCGCAATTTGAAGCCTTTACCGCGCAACTTATGAAACGGCTGGTATCTGTGCAGAAATTGATAAAAAAATAATTATCCAAAATTTACCATGAAATTCACGAAAACCAGGGCAATAACGGCGGTGATTATCGTAGTTTTGGTGGCGTGGCTAATTTATTATTTCGCGTCGCCAAAAAATGCCACGGTCAACGAGGTTACCGCAATCCGTGGGAACATAGTCCAGCAAGTCAGCGTCACTGGAAACGTAAAGCCCGCGGAAAGCGTTGACCTTGCTTTTGAAAAAAGCGGCAAGGTCTCTTGGATTTACGCGAACGTTGGCGATAAAATTTCTTCCGGCCAACTTCTGGTGCAATTGAACACATCGGAATTGTCCGCCCAGCTCAATAAGGCCGAGGCCGATTTATCGTCTCAGAAATCAGAGTTAAACAAGTCACAAGTTGTTCTCGCGAACTACTATGAAAGCACCTCTGATGTCCTAAACGATGCTTATGCAAAGGTCAACGACGCCGTGAGAAACCAAATCAGCGCGCTGTTTGTGAATGCCGACATGACAAACCCCCAGCTTACATATATGGCTAACGATTCGCAGGCGCAAATTGACGTCCAATCGCAAAGAATACTCATCGGCAGCGAATTGAACAAGTGGAAAAGCGAGCTCAATAATCCGAATCTCGCGTCATCCAACGTCGGTCTTGACCAAGCCATACAAAGCGCCCAATCGCGCCTCAAAATAACAATTGCCTTTCTCAATCGCCTGATGGACGCGTTAGCCAACGCCTCTCTTTCGGGCGCAACGCTTACTTCTTACAAAACGAGCATTACAACTGCCATCTCGCAAACAAACACGGCGCTCGCAAACGTGAATAACCAGGAACAGGAAATATCCGTTCAGAAAGCGACTATCGCCTCCGAAGAATCAAGTATAAAAAGCTACGAAGCGAGCACAGAAGACATAAAAGCTCAGCTCAACAAAGCCTCGCTCTACGCACCAATAAGCGGCACCGTCATCAAACAAGACGCCAAAGTCGGAGAAATAGCGGCCGCAAACACCGTCTTGGTTTCCATAATCACCGCTTCAAAATTAGAAGTGGAAGCAAATGTTCCAGAAGCAGACATAGCCAAAGTTAAAATCGGCGACCCGGCGCAAATAACGCTCGACGCCTACGGCAACGACATAATTTTTGACGCCAAAGTAGTTTCTATTGACCCAGCCGAAACAATAATAGAGGGCGTCGCAACATATAAAACCAAATTCCAGTTTACGAAGGAAGACAGCCGGCCCAAACCCGGCATGACCGCGAATATTGACATCACAACCGACAGGCACGAAAACGTGGTTGTAATCCCGCAAAGGGCGGTGACGGCCAAGACCAACGGTAAATTCGTTTTGGTTGACACCGGAAATCCGCAAAAACCTGAAGAGCGTGAAGTGAAAACAGGACTGCGCGGTCCGGACGGCAACGTGGAAATAACGGACGGGCTCCGCGAAGGGGAAAAAGTAATTATTCCGACGTTAGAGTAGCCGATGGGTATAGCCACGGGGGTTTTACCGCCTCTATACCCCATGCCTTATTTGCTATACCTATTTCTATATGGCCTTAATCGAAGTTAATAATCTTGAAAAAACATATGACGTTGACGGTGTCCTCACAGAGGCCTTGCGCGGCGTTTCATTTTCCATGGAAAATGGCGAGTTCGTTGCCATCATGGGCCCGTCCGGCTCCGGCAAATCAACGCTCTTGCACGTCTTGGGATTCCTCGACAGGAATACGGGCGGCACTTACCGCTTTGACGGCAAGGCCATGGACGATTACGCCGACGACGAGCTTGCGCATATACGCAACAAAAAAATGGGTTTTGTTTTCCAATCCTTCAATCTGCTGCAGCGAGCGACAGTCATGGAAAATGTGAAACTCCCGCTATTCTACTCCGGCGTGAAAGAATCACTCTGGGATGGGATGGCCCAAAAAGCGGTTGACGAAGTCGGACTCGCACACCGTGCGAACTACGAAACGGCGCGGCTTTCCGGCGGTGAAAAACAGCGCGTGGCCATCGCGCGAGCGCTCGTAAATCACCCGCAGGTGATTTTCGCCGATGAACCGACGGGAAATCTGGACTCGAAATCCGGCCAAGTGATAATGGAAATTCTCCAAAAACTGAACGATGAGGACGGGCACACCATCATCCTCGTCACGCACGAAACCTATACGGCGGAACACGCCAAGCGCATCATTCATATACTTGACGGCAAAATAGATAGTGATAAGCCGGTCGCCCGCCGCCTGGCAAGCGACCACTTTACAAAATAATTTCATGGTATTGAAATATAGTTTCAAAACTGCGGCCGACGGCCTCCGAACCCACAAGTCCCGTTCATTTCTCACGATATTGGGAATCGTGATCGGTATCGCCGCCATAATTCTTGTCGTATCGCTCGGCCAAGGGGCGCAAAATTTGATATTGAGCGAAGTGCAGAGTATCGGTTCTAAAACAATCGCCGTCGTTCCCGGCAGACAGCCCAAGGGGCCCACGGATATCGCCGCAATGCTTACGAACTCCCTGAAAGAAAAAGATGCAATTGCGCTCCTTAACAAGAATAATGTGCCGCACCTCGCCAAGCTTATGCCGGTTGTCTTCGGCAGTACGGCGGCGGTTTATGGAAGCAACACCTACAGACCGACGATTTTCGGAGTAACAAATTATTTCGCCGAAATTTACAATATATATCCCGGAGAGGGACGGATTTTTGACGACGAAGATGTCAAAAGTTATGCGAGCGTAGTGATTATCGGTTACAAACTAAAAGATGAGCTGTTCGGCAACGACGAAGCTCTCAACCAGAAAATAAAACTCAACGGTAGGAATTTCACGGTCATTGGAATTCTGCCTAAAAAGGGTCAGTCGTCGTTCGTCAATTTTGATGAAGCCGCAATCGTTCCCTACACCACCGCGCAGGGGTATATATTCGGCATAAAATATTACAACCGCTTGGTAGCTGAAGCGGACAGCGAAACGAATGTGGCACAAACAGTCGCGGACATAAAAACCACCATTCGCAATTCTCATAATATAACCGACCCTTCAAAAGATGATTTCTTCATCGAAACGCAGGAAAGCGCTATGCAGATGGTAAGCACTATCACAAACGTACTCACGCTGTTTTTGGCAGCCATCGCTGCCATTTCGCTCGTCGTCGGCGGCGTGGGCATTATGAATATCATGCTCGTTTCGGTAACAGAACGGACGAAAGAAATCGGCTTGAGGAAGGCCGTCGGCGCGACCGAAAGAGATATACTTTCTCAATTCCTTCTTGAAGCCACGATTCTAACGGCTACGGGCGGCGTAATAGGAATATTAATCGGCGCGTCGTTTTCGTTTCTCATCGCATTCATGCTAAGCAAATTTTATGCGCTCGCCTGGATATTCGTCTTTCCTGTGCAAGCAGCACTCCTAGGCCTAGGCGTCGCCGCCGGCGTCGGACTCGTTTTCGGAATTTATCCCGCGTGGAGAGCTTCGCGCCTTAGCCCCACGGAAGCGCTGCGGTACGAGTAGCTCGGTTTCTCCTTTTCCAACTTAATAGTGTACTGAAAGAGCCGACCCACAAGGGTCGGCTCTTTCTTTACTACATTCCACTTTCTACATTCTAAATTCTATCAAACAGAAACTCCCAATTTCTGCCTTACCTGCCTGCCGGCAGGCAGGTCCTCGCTCTCGCCTCCGCTGAAGCTTCGGCGAAGCAGGCCCGATTCCTTATACAGATACCCCTAATTTTTGGCGGATTCGAGCCCCCGACGCCTTGCGCACCCAATACAATTTCGCGCGGTGGACTTTCTTCGGCGAACTCACGACGGTCACTTTCGTAACCGCAGGCGAATGAACGGGATAAACCTTCTCCACGCCGACGCCGGCAACAACCGCGCGGACGGTAAAAGTAGCCCCGGCTTCCGTGCCGTGCTTTCTCGCAATAACCAGACCCTCGAAGGGAATCTTTCCCTCGTAAACCCGGACACGCGCGCCAGGCTTGATCTGTTTTAGGGCATCTACGGGAATCATGGTTTTTACTTTAAGATACTTTCAACTTTATTCACCAGGTCGTCGATGGAGACCCTTATCTTCACGAAATATTCCGTCGCTCCCAAACGCCTCGCCTTTTCTATGTCGCTGTCCTGCGCCAAGTTACTCAAAATTATGACCGGCGTCTTGTTCATCTCGGGATTCAAGGAAATCGCTTCCAGAACCTCGAAACCGGATACTTTGGGCATGATCAAGTCCAGAACAAATAGGCCGGGCTTCTCTTTCTTAAGAAGCTCGAGCGCCTCTTCTCCGTCAAAAGCCTGAACTACCCCAAGGCCGTCTTTTTCCAGACGCGCCCTGATCAACGAAGAAAGAAATCGGTCGTCTTCAATAATCATTACCTGTTTCAACGGCATAACATCATTATAACCCAATATGCCCTTGCAACGTAAGGCGTCCCATTTAAAAAGAGCTTTTTAGTTGTCCCAATTAGCTCGGCACAGAGTTTTTGCGGTCATGGGCTCCTTCAATGCCCGCAAAAAATCTGTGCCTCGCTTCGACGCCTACACAATTTTTATGTAGTTTAATTGATCCACGCACAGCTTCCGCTACGCGTGCCTTGTTACGACTTCGCCCATGTCACCGAGCTTAGACTCACTCCGCTTGCGCGAAGCTCTATCTATTCCCGGCTCCCTTGGCGTGACGGGCGGTGAGTACAGGACTCGAGAACGTATTCACCGTGACGTAGCTGATTCACGATTACTAGCGATTCCGGCTTCATGAGGGCGAGTTGCAGCCCTCAATCCGAACTACGACCGGGTTTGATGGGATTAGCTCCGCCTTGCGGCTTGGCAACCCATTGTCCCGGCCATTGTAACACGAGTGTAGCCCAGGGCATCAAAGGGCCATGCGGATTTGACGTCATCCCCTCCTTCCTCCCCGCTCTTTTGGCACAAATTTCTTTCCGCCAAAAGAGCGGGGCAGTTTCGCGTGACACATATAACACGCAATAGGGGTTGCGCTCGTTACCCCACTTAAGGGAACACTTCAAAGCACGAGCTGACGACAACCATGCAGCACCTGTACTTCACGTCCTTGAGAGAAGGCCCCGCTTTCGCGGGACTGTCGTGAAGAATTTCAAGCCCTGGTAAGGTTCCTCGCTTACTGTCGAATTAAACCTCATGTTCCACCGCTTGTGCGAGTCCCCGTCTATTCCTTTGAGTTTTAGCCTTGCGGCCGTACTTCCCAGGCGGCCTGCTTAACGCGTTAGCTCCGCCGCTCCGAGGGTCGATACTCGAAACAGCAAGCAGGCATCGTTTAGGGCGTGGACTACAAGGGTATCTACAATGTTGTTGCTCATAGTGGGTTCTGGCGCAGAACTGTCTCGAAAACACGCTGTCAATTTCCCCGGCGAGGAAATTGCGCTCCCTCTCGGCCTCGCTCCTCCGACCACGGTCGGAGACCGTGCCCGCTCGGCCTGCGAGAGGGTTTTCTTAACAATTCTGCGCCACCCACTTACGGGGCAAGACATTTCTGCTTGCCTCTCATGGTCGCCCATGAGTTCGGACTATATCATCCCGCCTCTGCGGCGGGCTCGGCGTATAGTCTCTACGGGGTCAGTTGTATTGTGGGATAGGAGGGAGAAGGCGGAGCCTTCTCCCTGATGGTTTCTCTCTTTGAGATTCGGGCGATTTCACCCTCCTTTGTGGCGCCTAGCTATAGGCTTTGTTTTTCACAAAGCCATTTCGGCCTGTTCCAGAGGACGTTCATTACACGCCCGCGGCCATGCGGGCTCTCAATTGGCGAATAACAAAGAAAGATTCCCATCCCGCAATACAACTGACTTCCCTCGGGGTTGCCTCCTTTAAAAAGTCAGAAGGGTTTCCCCGATACAGCCAAGTTTTCATCCGACGATAGTCGGATGGGACTATTTCCCACTTACCCAAGTGGGATTTTGTTTTCGTTATGAAACTTGTTGCGAAAGGCGCAGTGAGTAAATGAATGAGCGCAGCCGCAAATTTACCGGTCACAAAAATTTGGTCGGAGCCGTAGCGACGGGTGCCGAATTTTTGTCGGAAAATTTGCGCGAAGCGAATATCATTTACCTGCGCCGAAGCACAAGTTTTATACGAAAACAAAATCAACAATCCTTTTTGCTCCCCACGCTTTCGCGTCTCAGAGTCAGGAAGGTCCCAGTGCCCTGCCTTCGCCTTTGGTGTTCCGCACGATATCAACGGATTTCACCCCTACACCGTGCGTTCCAGGCACCTCTAACCCCCTCTAGTTCCGCCGTATCTCCTGCACTTCCACCGTTAGGCGGTGGGCTTTAACAGAAGACGCACGAAACCTCCTACACGCTCTTTACGCCCAATAAATCCGGATAACGCTTGAGGTCTACGTATTACCGCTGGTGCTGGCACGTAGTTACCCACCTCTTTCCGTGTGGTACAATCACTTGCGTTTTTCCCACACTACCGCAGTTTACAACCCGAAGGCCTTCATCCTGCACGCGGCGTCGCTCGGTCAGGCTTTCGCCCATTGCCGAATATTCTCGACTGCTGCCTCCCGTAGGAGTACGAGCCGTATCTCAGTCTCGTCGTTGGGGGTCAGGCTCTCACCTCCCCTACCCGTCGTAGCCTTGGTAGGCCGTTACCCTACCAACTAGCTGATGGGACCTAGGCCGATCCTGAAGTGGCTTGCGCCTTTCGTCTTGCGACAATATCGGGAATTACCCAACCTTTCGGCTGGCTATGCCCGTCTTCAGGGTACGTACCAGGGTGTTACTAACTCGTTCGCCGCTGACATATTCTCTTGATGTAATCTCAAAAATATATCCGCTCGACTTGCATGCCTTATCCACGCCGCCAGCGTTCATCCTGGACCAGGATCAAATCCTCAGAAAAAATAAGAGCAATTCAAGCTCTCAATTGAGGAGCTCAAATTAGCAATGCAACTTTTTGATAACTAGAAGTGCTTAACTAGTATTATTGGGACAACTAAAAAACTCTCTTTATTTTTTATTTTTCCGATATTAACTTTTCAATCTGCAGTCGGCTCAAGAGCACCCGTATCCTTCGCTAAATTTAGGACGAGGGCTTCAGAAACAACACACCCACCGCTATCGCCAAATTTCTTCAGCAACGGCGGTGGATGTGCAACTGCCGCAATAAAATCTTATCAAGTTGTTAATCTTCCCCGCCGGTCATGTTTGTAATATTAGCAAGGCAGTAAACCTTGTCAAGCTGCAGAAAGTGTGTATAATCCTAACCATTATGGCCAAAAAAGACATTCATCCCCAATATTTCCCAGACGCCAAAGTTAAGTGTGCCTGCGGCAATACTTTCACGGTAGGTTCCACAAAGCCGGAAATCCGCGTAGAAATTTGCTCCAAGTGCCATCCTTTCTACACAGGCGAAGAAAAGCTGATCGATACTGCCGGCCGCGTGGAAAAATTCAAGAGCAGACGCGCCAAGGCAGTAGAGCAAAAACCGAAAAAGACAAGGATAAAAAAGAAATAAAACGCCCCGCCATAGCGGGGCGTTTTATTTTCCGAACTTCGTGAGCTCGAAAGAAAACGTGCTGCCCTTCCCTTCTCCTCCCGATTTGCACCAAATTCGTCGCTCGCTTTCGCTCACTCCCTCACAACCCTCGGTTTTGAGTGACCTGCCTGCCGGCAGGCAGGTTTCCTACACGGGGAAATCCTCCGCCTTTCCCCTGCCTGCCGGCAGGCAGGCCGACCCCCTTTTGCAAATTTTGTGCAAGTGGCGCTGTTTTATTTAATTTTCGCTAACGAGAAGGAGAATACCGATCCCCTTCCCTCTCCGGCGCTTTCGCACCAAATTTTTCCGCCATGGGCATCAATGATACTTTTCGCAATGTGCAGCCCGATGCCGCTGCCTCTTATTTCCGCCTTGACACGCTCGTCCCGCACGAATTCCTCGAAGAGCAGCGGCTTGACACCCTCCGCTATCCCTATTCCAGAGTCGGTCACCGACAAAACAACCTTATCGCCGGCATCCTTGACGTTTACTTTAATAAAACCCGTTGGGGTGTATTTAATGGCATTATCAATGAGATTCTGAACGACATGCTTAAGCTCCCTGGCGTCGGCATTGACAAAAATATCCCGCGCCGAGGCTTCGAACGACACATCCAATTTCTTGCTTAAAGCAAGCGGCCTGAATCCCTCCACGACATCCTTAGCCAACCCGACAAGATCAGTCTCCGAAAATTCGTATTCCATTTTTCCCTCCTCGACTTTACGCAAATCAGTTATGTTGGTGATCGAGTTAATCATGTCCTCCACGGCGAACTCGACCTTCCCGAGAATTTCCTTGACCTTGCCGCTGATTTCTCCGTAACGGTCCTCTCTGAGAAGCGTCGCGTAGCCCTTGATTACCGCAAGCGGCGCTCGCAGCTGGTGCGAAGCAAGCGAAAGGAACTTCATTTTGGACTGATTAGCCTCTGCCAATTCGCGTTTGGCAGTTTCAAGTTCCCTTTTTATTTTTTCGACATCGCCTCCCTGATCCACTGCCATAACTCTATCTTATCACCGCTGGTTAAATTTTTATAGAAGTGGGCGGCTTGAAAATAATGCTTATCGCGTGCTACCCTAAAACGAGTTGCTTTACGTTATGCATCTGGCGTGGGGGTGCAGATGGAGACGAGAGGGTCATTTCTTAGACTTTGCAGGGTAAAATGGAAACGCATTTCCTGGCAGCACCTGATTATACTTCCCATAATATTGACCTTGTCCGGCTTCTTATATCGCTGGCAATACGGCTTGGGTGTTTTTTTGAGTTTTTACAACGGTGAAAATGCCGTTCTCTTCTGGATACGAGAGGTGGGTATGACTCCGCACAGGGCCGTTTATATAGCCATAGCCGCAAGTACATACGACATCTTCTGCTGGTTTACGCTCTTTAGCCGCGGCTTGGAGGGAGTGGAGGGGAAGGTAAGACATTATTTGTCGCAAATCGCCGAAGTCAAACGGTGGATAGCCTCTCTTGAGACCGGGAAATCCTGGGTTGCAAAGGTCTATAGATGGTTCAAGAAAAAGAGGATGCTTTACTTGGCCATGCCCTTTTGCGGGTTTTTACCGGGTTTCATCTTCGTTGGCGTGCCGCTGTCCATAGAGTGCCGGCTCAACCTGCCTCTGGCCTTTCTGCTCATAGCTCTAGGCAACACCTTAAAAATGTTGGCCGCTCGCTACGCGGTGTTGAAAATGGGGGTCTATGGCACCCTCTCGGCGATAGCCGCCATCATCCTGATTGAAAAATTAGCCAAATTCTTCATAAGAAAATGGCATAACGGTATGAACGCCTTGAAACAACAATAGTCTCCACGGGGAGGCTATTTATTTAACTCTTAGGCTCGGATATTAATTTTTTGACTTTCTCAGTAATGACGTCCAAGTCTTCCGTTTTTTCAATGTAATCCTCCATACCCAAGGCCTTGCTAAGTTTTCGCTGTTCCACAGAAACGGTTGGCCAGGGATTTTTCATGTTTGTAAGAAACGCGACCTTCACGTCCTTGGTTTTTGGATTTTGTTTTATGACCAACGCCGCATCAGTACCGGTCATTCCTGGCATCCTGATATCCATCAAAACAAGGTCGGGCATCAAATTTTCCGCTTTATTTACTCCCCCGAGGCCATTGTGCGCAACGGCGACATCAAAACCAGCCAGCGCAAGTTTCGTCGACATGGTCTCTAAAAAACTATCTTCGTCGTCAACGATTAAAACAAGTGGTCGTTCTCTCATCCCGTTAGAAGCAGGTCGCGATCGAGACGGACCTGGGTAATTATTTTATGGCAACGACCATGCATTGTTTAATATCATTGCTATTTAGCGCAGCGATCGCGGCTTCTAACGGGACTCATTGCAGAAACTCCCTGACTCGCTCGACCAGCGTCCCGAGGTCGTCAGTCTTTTTTAAGTACCCCCGAGCGCCGATTTCTAGCGAAAATCTTCGATTTATTTCTTGCATTTCTTGCCGTGGGTCGCCCAAGCCCGTTAAGAAAACAACCTTTATATCTTTCGTGGCTGGATCCGATTTTAACTTTAAAACCGCCTCGGCGCCGTCCATAACCGGCATTTTAACATCCATCAAAACCAAGTCCGGCTTAAGACTCTTGGCTTTTTTGATTCCTTCTTCCCCATTTCCTGCAGTTTCTATACGAAAACCGGAAGCTCCAAGTTTTGTCCCAAAAATCTCCAGAAAATCAGGCTCGTCATCAACTATTAATATAAGGGGTTGCTCAGCCATGGCTTTGATAGTATTATACCCCGTAGAGGAATTTCGAACACGACTTATATGTGCATATCGGAAGCAATCATCAACCCCATAAAACGCAGTTAATAACTGCTGTTTTTGCCTTAGTTAGAAATTAAGCTCTGCTTCATTCGAAATTCTCCTACGGGGTTATACAATATCCGATAGCAGATAACTATGGACAAAATTATACTTGAAATTAGGGCAGGTGCGGGCGGGGACGAAGCGGCAATATTCGCCGGCGACCTCACAAGAATGTACCAAAGATACGCCGCCGGACGGGGCTGGGGCTTCGGTATAATTGACTACAACCAAATCACGCTCGGCGGCTATAAGACGTTCATTGCCGAAATAAAGGGTGACGGCGCTTTTGACGCCCTGAAAAACGAGTCGGGCGTGCATCGGGTCCAGCGCATACCCGAAACAGAAAAATCAGGCCGCATCCATACATCTACCGCTTCTGTTGCCGTAATACCGGAAGTTGAAGAAAAAGAGGTTTATATAAATCCGAACGACCTGGAGGTAACTTTCTCGCGCGCCGGCGGCCCCGGAGGGCAGAACGTAAACAAAGTGGAAACGGCCGTGCGCCTCACGCACAAGCCAACGGGAATTGTAATTTCATCAAGAACCGAGCGCTCGCAACACGCCAACCGCGAAAAGGCAATGGATATTTTGCGGGCGAAACTTTTTGAAATCCAGCGGGAACAGCAAGTCGGCAAAGTAAGCGAAATCCGCCGCGAGCAGATCGGCTCGGCAGAACGGGCAGAAAAAATCAGAACCTACAATTTCCCCGAAGACAGAATTACAGACCACCGCCTTGGAAAGAAATTTCATAATATTGAAAAGGTTTTAGACGGCGATTTGGAGCCGATTGTGAAAGCATTTCAAAAACAATAAAGGAGCAGTTAGGAAATCTGCTCCTTAGCGCCACTACGCGTTTTAGACGGACAATTCACTTGTAGATAGTATTGTTGAAACCACACCACGGGCATTCGAGCTTGTATTCGTCATATCCCGGCGCATCGGAATATTCGTTGGTTTCTCCGCAATATTCGAGTTTTTTCAAATCCGCCTTCCCCAATAACACAAATAGGCATCTACAACGTTGGCACGCAAACACGCGCCCAAGCCATTCAGACGAATCTCTCAATTTCTTCAGCTTCTCTTTTACTTCCTTCGAATTTCTCAATTTCCTCAGCTTTTCTTTTGCCCTTACTACTTCCTTTTTGCCAAGTTTTTCTTTGCCTTCTTTTATGATAACCATCTAAAACCTCCAGAACGGTAAAAGGTAGCTGCCCTAAATATAAGTCGGGGCACTACAACGGTCAACTAGCCGAGCAATCGTTCTGCATCCCGCAATTCCTCCCAAATACCCTCAATCAAGTCGTAACTTTTCGCTTCTTCGAGCGTAACCCAAGCGTGATCCGTCAAATCTTTGCAAAGTTTTACTTCGCCGCCTTTATAAGGCGCCCAATAAGAAAGCGTAATCACCGGATAACCGTCGGGACGGATGAATGTAAGGTCGGTCACGTAACTAATTTTCCCGATTTCCAAACCAACCTCTTCCCTCACCTCTTTTCTGACCAGCCAATCAATGATGCCGTACCAGGCATCTTTGGTCGTCTTCGGAATGGCTTCGTATTCGTGTCTCACGAGCTTACCTCCGGGCACAGTCCATTTATTGGGATAAGCTTTCTCGTGCGGCGCGCGCTTGGCAATCAAAAATCTACCATCCTTGACAATAATTGCTGTAGCCACAACAAAATGTAGGCGCGGATCTAAGTCCATATCCATAATTACAACTCCAGCACTTTGGCAACTTGCTTAATCATACTTAAGGCTACCGGCGCCGGCAACAAACTGCACGAGTCAATTCCGTCGTCATCCTTGACTACCCACGGCCTTTCCATAATCTTCACCGCGCCAGATTCGTCAACTTTATAGCTATAAACGGGCGTTATCTCGTAGTCGTCCACGTATTCTTTTGCCTTTTCCACCGGAATGGAATTGCGCAGATAAACCTTCGGCACGCCATGCAATTCCAGAAGCTTTCTGAACACCTGGTCATCTGTCTCCAACCGCTCCCTGATTGGCTCAATACCAAGCTCATCCCCTTCCTTAGGCACCATGCGGGCTTTGCTGCAGGAAAGATTGTCGCAAATCAAGTAAAATGATTTCTGTTTTTCGTCGTAGCCGATCTCCTTTGTCGGAGAAAGCTTCGGGCTGCGCGGCGTTTTGCATATCGGGCATATTACCCGCGTCTTGATACGCTCATCAATCACAGCCGTGGGAACATCAATGAAGACAAAAAAGTCCGGGTCGTCGCGATAGCCCAAAAGCTCCTTTAAAAAAAGCGAGTAATTAATCTGGTCGAAGCCGCGCGGAAAGCCGTCAATGAAGATCGCCTGGCGCGGGCGCTTCACAATCTCGTATTTCAAAAGCGCCAAGATAAGTTCCGTGGAAATGAGCGCGGACTGACTTCTCCCTTCGATCAGTTGGTCTATTTCTTCGAGGCTGTGAAAGCCGCGGTAGTTCTTCTTCAAAAATTCGCTTAGTTCCTTCTTCTTTTTTGGGTCGGCGAGGCCGGCATGCACGTCGCGCACGATATCCCCAACGGCAACGTGGCCGATATTCGAGCCGCCAATCGCTTCTATGAAAAGCTTGGCGTAAGTTCCCTTGCCGGAATTCTTTTTGCCCAAAAGGTAGCCGACAAATGTCTTGCCGCCGTTCAAATACTTCCTGATTTTTTCTATTTCCTTGCCAGCTTTGAGCACAAAATACTCCCCGCGCTCTTCCGGATCGTTCAGGTTGAACTTTCTATCGAGATCGTCTATTCTGGTCTTGAAAATCGGGAGGTCCACCCTATTCATTGTCTTTTCTCCTTCTCAACTTTTCTAATTTCCAATCCTAACTCATTAAGTTGCTTATTGTCCACCTCCGACGGTGAATTCATCATCGGGTCATAGCCCTCGCCTGTTTTTGGAAAAGCAATGACTTCGCGGATATTCGGCTCGTTCTGAAGAATTGAAACCAAGCGGTCAAGACCACAGGCAATTCCGCCGTGCGGCGGGACCCCGTAAGTAAAGGCTTCAAGCATGTGCCCAAATTGCTTTTCTATGTCTTCGGGCTTATTGCCGAGCCGCTCAAACACCTTGGCTAAGAGGTTTTTGTTATAAATCCTAATTGAGCCGCCGCTGATTTCGTATCCGTTGCAAACAAGGTCATACTGGTAGGCCAGGAGTTTCAGAGATTCTTCCTCGGAATCAAGGGCTTTTATAAGCTTCTGGTACTCCGCGCGGCTCTCCTCTTGGAATAGAACGGGATCCAGGGACGTGTCGGTTGTCGGCAGAGTAAAAGGATGGTGCGCGGCGCCAAGAGAACCATCGTCTTTTTTCTCAAACATCGGGAAGTCGACAATAAAAGCGAACGCCAATTCGTCAGGGTCATTTTTGTCTCTCCTTAAATCCGGCTTATCAGAGCCATATTTTGCCATAACGTCCCGGTACTTAAGGCGCGGGAACTTTCCCTTGGAATCAAGCACGGTCATTTTCTTTTCCGGAAAAAGCGTTTTTACCAGATCCTTATATAATTCCTCAATCAAATCCAAAACCTCTGTCTGTGTCGTGAAACTAATCTCGATGTCAAGCTGCGTAAACTCCGGCTGGCGGTCGCCGCGCGTGTCCTCGTCGCGGAAGCACCTCGGAAGCTGGAAGTATTTCTCAAGTCCGGCCACCATTAAGAGCTGTTTATACTGTTGCGGCGACTGCGGCAGGGCATAAAACTTGCCATTGAATATGCGCGACGGCACCAGATAATCGCGCGCACCCTCAGGAGTTGATTTGGACAATATCGGCGTTTCTACCTCAATAAATCCGCGCTCGGTCAGAAAATCTCGGATAAACTTGGTAACCCTGTGTCTCGCAATCAAATTTTTCTTCAAACGTTCCCGCCTTAAATCCAAATAGCGATACTTAAGACGCGCCTCCTCGTTTATTTCATAGCCATCGGTGTCAACTGAAATTGGCAGGGCTTCCGCGGTATTTATAACCTCAAGGTGGCTGGCTTTGACCTCAAAGCGGCCGGTCGGCAGTTTTTCGTTCACCATTTCCGGCGGACGTTTTTTCACTTCGCCTTTAACTCTAATCACGTACTCCAAACGCAAGTTCCCGGCTTCCTTTATTTCCGGCCCAAAAACAACCTGTGTGAGCCCGCTCCGGTCACGCAGGTCAATAAAAACCAGCTTGCCGTGGTCGCGTCGGGCATGCACCCAGCCCATAAGCTCCACCTCTTTGCCTTCGTTTTTTATGATGTCGTCGACAAAAGTTCTCATAGTTCTTTCTTTTTAGCCTCTTCCAATAGTTTCTTGTATTCTTTCCGTGTGTTGCGCAGTTCGTTTAGCTCTTTATGCCACGCCTGCACCGACGGACTATCCATGCCAAGACGATTACCGAAAAACCTGATGCGGTCCTCATCTTTTTGAATTTCCCTATCCAATTCAGAGAGCCATCCCTGTACGGTTTTGACTTCCGCTGAAGGCATTTCCTTTTTTACCGTTCTTTCATTTTCCTTCATATGATATAATTCATAGTATAATTCAATGCTAAGTTTTGAACAAATGGTCGTACATCTCGCCATAGCTCTTGGCCTCGGTGCGCTTATGGGCTTGGAGCGGGAACTCGCAGGCAAAGAAGCGGGTATCAGAACAACAATGCTTGTATCTGGTGGCGCCGCGATTTTTTCCATGATTGCCATAACTTTGCCATATATCGTGGCAACGTCGCCTGCGGAACTGCCGAACATTATAGCAAGAAACAGCGGTTTTCTGGCAGTGATAGCAAATATTGTCGTGGGCATCGGATTTCTTGGCGCCGGCATCATACTAAAAACCAGGGAACGCGTTCATGGACTCACGACAGCCGCGGTTGTCTGGGTGGCGGCGGCAGTCGGCACGCTCGTGGGCTTGGGTCTCGTAAAATTTGCCCTTATATCAGCGGTGCTCATGACTGGCTTGCTTTATTTAATGAGAAAATTCGGATTATACGAACACGTCCGCCCCAATCAAAGCGGGAATGTCGATTAAACCCCCACACCAATGCATTATTGGTGTGGGGGGAAACAACAAAACACCGCGCCCGAAAGCGCAGTGTTTTGTTGTTGGTAACTCATAAGCCGGATTCTGTCTTCTCGCTTGCGCGAGGAGGTAATCATTTATCTGGGCCCGAGCACATAAGATTTCTCTTATATGCTCGGCCGCGCATATAACTTCCGTTATGTGCGCTGGCCTCGATTGCTCTCGGGCTCGAGCGGCACCCTCCAATTTTATTCGGAGTACGGCCTTGCACCCGGTAAGGATTTAGCCGTTTCATCTCTGTTTTTTTATCCCCATAACAGAGTTAGGCCAACTAGCTTGGGATTGGGCCTGTCCGACCCTTTCGAGTCGGACCGTTTCTGCTCGCACCTCTATCCTTGCGGACGCCCCGCTGTTAGCGGGGTACTTTTTTATCTTCCGACGTAACGTCGGAAGAGGGTGTCCGGACTTTCCTCTCCCTCCCCAGTTTCACCGCAATCATGCTTTCAGTGAAACTGGGGAGGGAGCGATCGCCTGAATTACCAACTAATGCAATTATACTGCAAAGGCGCAGAAAATTCAAGGGTGTCTATCTCGTAGCGTCATAAATCACTTCTATCTCTGCGGCTGATAAAGCGCGGCTATAGATGCGGATGTCGTCAAGTAATCTTATTTAACCCTCGATTGGAGCCGTTTCTAACTTCAGAGTCCCATCATCCAGGACATGCACGACGAAAAAAGTCTGCGCTGTCCCGTTTGTGTTTAACACTTGTATAGTAATATTCTTATCGGTTTCAGAGACCGGAAAAAGTATTCTTTGGTCAAGCAAGGTAGAGTTGGGGTCTGCGCAATTATTCTCGGGGATGAGCGGCGCCGAAAGGCTTCCTTCTTCGTTCAGAAGTCTTCTCACGCTGCTGATAAAAGAATTCGTGCAAAAGCCGCCGCTCGCATCGACCCGCGCTCGCAAAACTAACGCATAAATTTCTTTTTTCTGCGGACTGCTTGTTGACACGGCTTGATTTCCCAGCGATATGCCGGCGAGCGAGACCCGGGCTCCGTTCCAGCCAGTCCAGGTAACGGGATAAGGATAGGAGAAAACCAATTCTTTGCCGGCATTTTGACGCTGGCCCACCGGCCCCGAAGGCAAATGAATAATGGGATTTTGAAGCTGGCGCAACTCCAGCAGTTGTATTTGCAAAAGAACATCTTCGTACCTTATGCCCAGATAAAATCCAAATAAAAATACGGCAACAAAAACAACGGCGGCCAAAAGCTTGGAATACCACGTTACCTCGTTCCAGCGAATTTTCTTCATTTACTAATTATAGCAAAACAAACCGGAGGCGGATTACGCTTCGCCGTCCAACACGTCATTTACAACCTTGTCGGCCTTCCTGTTCTCTTCTCGCGGCACGTGCAAAAAATCCACCTTTTTGAAATCCAACTTCAAGTTCCAAATCTGGATAAAAAGCGGCTGTAAATCCTCCTCCAAAATCTTATATCTTCCGTTGAGCTGACGCGAAACAAGTTCGGAGTCCAGTCTTATTTCCACCTCCGATTCTTTCGCTTTCGCCTTGCCGATGAGCTGTTTTACTTTTTTAAGCGCGAAAATGACCGCTTCGTATTCGGCCTGATTGTTGGTTTTTTCGCCAAGATGTTCGCCGTATTCCTTGTCGCTCATCACGACACCGATGGCGGCCGGTCCTGGGTTTCCGCGTGAACCGCCGTCCGTATAAATAACTATTTTCGATTTATCGAATAATGGGCTTTTTTTCATTTGAGTTCCGCGATAATTTCTTTTACGGCATTCTCTGCGGCCTTTTTGGACTTAAATTCTGTCGCACCAATGTCCTTGTGGCCGCCGCCGCCCTTAAAACGCGCCATTAACTTGCCAATATGTATCTTATTTTCCGACTTCCTCCATAGATTAACGCCGACGCTCACGCGGTATAATCCGTCATCCTTCGTGAATAATCTGATTGCGTAAAGCGCCGCGGGGTATACGTAGTACGCGAGAAACCTGAAACGCGACGATCCTCGTTTGTCAGAAAGAAAATTCGTAAACACAACGCGAGGGCTTATAAGTGTCGCATGTTTTTTATAAAACGCCACTGCTTTTTTTAGCGCAAGGCGTATAGATGCAACATCTTTTCTCACGCGCGGCCGCTTTACGACTTTAGACGCGGGGTATAAGGACAATTCATTGATAAGCCAAATCGCCCTCTCCGAAGAATCTCCCCCTTTGTCGACAAAAGCATCCAGCTGTAGGGCCGGCTCTTTCGTTTCCATCCATTGTTTTACCGACTTATAATTCGCGCCGTCCACAACATCAAGCCATGGGGCCAATTCTTTTAGATGAGACGGCGGTTTATATCCGAAGTTTTTCGTGAGCGAGTCAAGTATAAAGCTGTAACACGACTGATACTTTGGATTCCAATTAAAATATTTGCTTTGCTTAAAATTATTGCGCCAGTTCTTTTTCTGGAAAGTGGTCGGGTGATGGTCAAACCAAAAAACAGCCTTCGGGTGGTATAAAAAATCTACGACGATTGCCGGATTCCGCCTGCCCCTGGTTAATTTGTGGCTTGCAAAGAAATTTTCCTTAAGCCATTGAGGCATAAGATGGTAATCCACGGGAATATAGTGCTCAATGTCATCCCCTCGGCTGCGCAAGAAATTCAACATCAGCGCCGCTGATGCCCATCCGTCAAAATCATCGTGAAAATAGATATCGTATTTCATCTCTCAAGCGCTTCTATTCCAGGCAATTTTCTACCAGCCAAGAAATCGAGCATAGCTCCGCCGCCAAGTATTTGGCTTCGCCAAATATTTTTAAAACCCAGCGGTTTTAACACGCGCTTCGCGCTTTTCCGCCACGGGAAAACTACCGTTTTCCCGACCCCTTTCCCATGTCGGAGGAGCAATAGTTTTAATTTCCACATCATTTATTATTTTGCAAAGCCCTTACTCCAGGAAGCTCTTTGCCAGCTAAGTAGTCTAACATTGCTCCTCCTCCCGTTGAAATAAAGCTAAATTTTTTATCAAGTTTGTGCTTTTTTAAAAATGCCACGGTTTCTCCTCCGCCAGCCAAAGTAAACGCTTTTCGATTCCTGGCGATAGCGCGCGCCACGGCGAGGTTGCCAACCCCAAAACCGCGTTTCTCAAAATAACCCATAGGCCCGCTCCAGATTATGGTTCGTGCCCGGCTCACCTTCTTGCTGAAAATTTCAACCGTTCTCTTGCCTATGTCCAAAGCCGCTCCTTTATGCCATCTTAAATCCACCGGCAAGACCGCGTTTTTATATCTCAAGACCTCGCGCAGACTTTTTAAATCTCGCTTGTCTTTATCCAGCAACGATCTCCTCATATCCGCTCCCTGTAAACGCAAAATCGTATTTGCCGCTGCGCCCCCCAAAAGAATACTGTCCGCCTTATTCTTAAAACATCTCATCGCGCCGAGTTTGTCGGCCGCCTTGCCGCCGCCCAAAACCAGAACAACGGGGTGAGCCGGTTTTTTTATGGCCCCGGAGAGGAATTTTATTTCTCTTTCCAGTTCCAAGCCAGCATAGCTTGGCAAAAATTTCGTGATAGCAACCACAGAGGCGTTGGCGCGATGACAAACGGCAAAAGCATCATTTACATAAAAATCCGCGAGCGAAGCCAATTTTTTTGCCAACCCGGAATCATTCTTTTCCTCGCCGCCCAAGAAACGCAGGTTTTCCAGCAGAAACACCGAGCCGCGCGGAGAACTGGCGACAGTTTTCTTAATCGCCGCAAAATTAAAATCCGTGAGGAATTTGACCGGTTTCTTTAAAAGCTTCTGCAAGTTGTAAGCATCTTTCCTTAAACTAAATTTTTTCTCGAAACCACTCGGCCGCCCCTTGTGGCTCACAATGACGATTTTCGAAGAATGCAGAAACAGAAACCTAATTGTTGGCAACACCGCGCGCATGCGCCAGTCGTCATCCGTATTAAAATCCAGCCGCAGGAGCGCGACACCTCTGATTTGATTTATTTTTACTTTGCTCAAATATTTGATCACTTTCTCATTATACCCGACAGAAACAACCGCGGAAACGCCTTTTCTTCAACGCCGCGCCGCCAAATGAAGAATTGACTTTTCGTAAAAATAGCGACATGATGCAGGCAGTAACAAGCAGTAAATTAACGGGAGGTAATTATGGCCGAGCGCCAATACAGATGGTTTATGGAGCCGCTGGACGAACATACCAACAAAACGATCGGCAAGGAGCTGTCTGAAGAAAATGCCCTCCGCGATGTCCGCGACAACGAAGGCAGAAAGCACAATGTTTGGCTTTTTGGCGATGATTTGGGCCGCCTAAGGGCTTTTGTAAACAGCAAAAAAACGATGTGCTTGAACTTCAATGTTTACGTTCAGAAGGGGGGCGGGAAAATTCGCTGCGTGAACTTTCTTTTCGGCAGAAGGAAGAGGCAAGGAAAAACAAAAAAAGCTGCCAGTTAGTTCCGGCAGCGTTTTTTTTATAGTCTATTCCCTTAGTCTCCTGTAAATTTCATCTTCTATGGCCCGCCTTTCTTGACCATATTTCAACCTTGAATACTCTTTCAGTTTATCCGCCAATTCGCGGTTGCCGCGCGGCATGGGAAGGGTGCGGATATTAAACGGCTTGGAGGTCTCGCCGTTAATCAAAATCTTCGCGTAAGCGTTGAAATTATCTATACTAATCAAGTCGTTCTGACTAAACACCGGTTCAAATTGTTTCACCAAAAATTCCGCGTCTTGCACGCCGACGCGGAAGACAACTTGGCTGCCAACATTTCCGAAGACCGCGTCTTTTATTTTGTCGGCAAGCTGGGCAATGAATTGATGAGCCATCGTCAGACTCAAGCGGTATTTTCTCGCCTCCGAAAGAATGGTGGAAATGGAATCGGTGGTAAAGTTTTGGAACTCGTCAATATAAAGATTGAAGTCGCGGCGCTTTTCTGCTTCGGCAATATCCACGCGCGACAGCGCCGCCATCAGAATCTTTCCCGTGAAAACCATGCCCAGAAGACCCGCGTTTATATCCCCTATCCGCCCCTTGGACAAATTAATCAAGAGGATTTTCCCTTCGTCCATCACTTGCCTGAAGTTAAACGCCGATTTCGCCTGCCCGATAATCGGCCGCATGTAGTCATTGGAAATAAAGTTATTAAATTTTGAAGTAATATAGGGCGTCATGTTGGCAAGCGACGCCTCTCCTCCGGCCTTAATTGCTTCTTTCTCCCAAAAATCTATCACAACCGGATTTTGAATTCGCTCCAGTTTCCTTCCGCGATATTCGGCATCCGTGAAAATCCGCGGCACCTCGATAAGCGTGGCTGGTTCGTTCGGCATGTCCTCCATCAAAAGCAGGAGTGCGTTCCTCATATATTGTTCAAACATCGGACCCATGGTTTCCGGCGGGAAGAGCTTGTTGAAAATGCTCTGCATCTCATTCACGATAAAAGTTTTCTCCTCGGGCCTCGCAAAATTGTAATCCAGCATATTGAGGCCAAGGGGCCTATCGAGGTCTCCCGGGTCAAAATAAATCAAATCCTCGAGCCGTTCTTTCGGTATCAGCCCCAGCGCCGCCTCAACCAGGTCGCCGTGAGGATCAATCATGGCCACCCCCCTTCCTTTTTTGATGTCGTCGACAACCATATTGGACATGAGCGTTGATTTTCCGGTGCCAGTCTGGCCAATCAAATAAATATGCCGGCGGCGGTCTTCGTCGGTTACATAGACGGGCTTGGTCTGTCCCCGGAACACGCTCTCCCCTATTAAAACCCCGCTTGTCGTAAGGTTCGCGGGCGGCGGAGCGTCTTTTGCCTTCAACCATTTTATTTTCGGCGTTTCCGTCGAAGCGGTTGGAAGGTGGAAAAAGCTCGCAATTTCCTCGCTTGAGAGAATCATTTTTTGACCGGGTTCAAAGGTCCGGAAGATAAATTGATGGGTCAAACTTTTCGCACTCCTGGGTTTTACAATCCTAAACTCATTCCTCAGGGGGCTTCCGAATTGCCCGAAACCTGCCGCTATACCGTCAAGAATGTTGTCAGCTCCGAGTTTTGAGCCGGCGGAGGTCAGTAGCCTGACGTTCACTTCAAAGAGGGGTTTAGCGATTTTCGCCGACAACGCTTTAATCGCCTCCTCGTCGACAATCATTTCTTTCTTTTTCTCTTCCTGGGGATTCAGAACCTGGCCGACATCGGAAAGACTTACCGGAAACTCGTGGCCGAAGACCTTCTTGAGGGGCTCGCCTTTTTTGAGCGATGAAATATAACCCAGAATCCCTTTCTTGGCGTCCGGCTCCGCCGCCCTTGCGATAACTTGCAATGCGGCGCCTTCACCGATCTCGTTAACTTTTGTGAATCCGCCAACGATGGAAGCAAAGGAGTCCAAATTTAATTCCGTGTAAGTTCTTATGGGCAGCGCGTAATTTTCCTTTTGCGTAAGATAGGCGGCGGCGGTCACGCCGTTGGAATTAAAAATATTGTAATCGTCTCCTCTAACCTCCACGCTCGCGCCGTTCCAAATGCCCTGAATTTGTTTTGTGGCAGTCTCGCCGAGCGGCTTCGGCACAGCCAGATAAAAATGAATTTCTTCGCCAACATGAGGAACGGCCACCTCAAAAACGAAGGGTTTTTTAAGCGACGACAATCCTCCTAAAAGCCCCTCGAAACGATTTATTTCTGTTTTAAAATCTTTCTCCGGAGCGCCGGGAGGGATATCTTCCCTGGGAATTTTAATCAAAAGCAGCACCAGGCTTAGCGAATCGAATAATTTTCTGCGCACAACGGAACGGAGCAGAAAATAAATACCCACGCCGAGAACGGCGCCCGCAAAGAACGAAATTAGGATGTAAACAAGCATACTGTCCCTATTTCAGTATCCCCCTTTTTTTGAGTTCTGTATAAAGCTTGCCCCTGCTTAGGGCGTCATGAAAAGCGTCCAAAATAAAGTCGGAGGACTTCCGCGCTTCGGCGTCCGCTTTGGCAATGCCCTGGTGAAACGCAAAATCTACCAAATATTCGATTTCAAGCCTCACTTCGGGCGAGGCGCTTTGCGCGTAATCAGGAAGAGGGCTCGCGGAGCTTGACTGCTTCGGTGGCGCGGGCGGCTCGGCTTGCGCGCCCAGGGGAGGCAGACCCCTGATTGCTTGTTTCAGCAACTCCTGTTCGCTCATGGCGCCGCTTTCCGGTTTTTCTCGCTGCCGGCCTATCTCCTGCGCCAAGGCTTTGATATCGGCCTCTAAAACTTCGTGTTCAAATTCTCTGGAAAGCTGGTCGGGCATAATTGAAAAATTTTTAATTTCTAATTTTCAATTACTGAATGTATAATTACAAAGATGTTCAAATCTAAAACTTTCTGGCTGCTCGTTGTAATTCTCATTATAGCAACGTTCTTCCGCTTTTATCAAATTAAGACCATCCCGCCTGGGCTTTATCCCGACGAGGCGATGAACGGCAACAACGCCTTAGAGGCGCTGCACACGGGCCAGTTCAAGGTCTTCTACCCGGAAAACAACGGACGCGAGGGGTTGTTGATTAACGTCCAGGCTCTTTTTTTAAAAATTTTTGGCGCAAACGAGCCGTGGGTTTTGAGGTTACCGAGCGCGATCTTCGGAGTTTTAACCGTTTTAGGGCTTTACCTTCTGGCGGCGGAATTGTTTTCAAAAAACATCGGACTGCTTTCCGCGTTTTTATTGGCCGCGAGTTTTTGGCATATAAATTTTTCACGGATAGGTTTCCGGGCCATACTCGCCCCCCTGCTTCTCACTTGGGCGCTGTATTTCCTGCTTAAAGCCTTCCGCAATGCGCGGCCAAAATCCTATATTCTCAATTCTATATTCTCCGGAATCATATACGGGTTGGGGTTCTATACGTACATCGCCTATCGAGTCACGCCGCTTTTGATTTTATTCATCGCTGTTTATTTCTGGAAAAGGTCTGGCGACAAAGAGCGTCGAAAGGTAGTCCTGCTTTCTACTTCCTGTTTTTTACTTTCCACTTTTTTGATTGCCTTGCCAATCGGCATTTACTTCTTAAGAAATCCGGCGGATTTCTTGGGGCGCACCTCTCAGATATCGATTTTTAGTTCAGCCACACCGCTTCGCGATTTAGGCCTGAATATTCTGAAAACCGCCGGCATGTTCAACGTCCGCGGCGATTATAACTGGCGGCATAACTACGCCGGCCAGCCGGAACTTTTTTGGCCGGTCGGTTTACTTTTCCTTTTTGGAATAGTCGTCGGCTTAAAAAAGATATTGCGCGCCAAAGAAAGTGGCGATTCAAACAGGTTTCCGCCGCTGCTTATTTTCCTCTGGATGATCTTCGCGGCCATACCCGTCGTCATTTCCAATGAGGGCATGCCGCACGCACTCAGATCAATTTTGCTAATACCCCCGGCCATAATGCTCGCCGGCATAGGAGGCAGAGCGGCATACGAAACGCTAAAAAACCGCGTTAAAAGCTTCTTGCTCAGGACGGCGGCAATAATATTTTTGACACTGCTCGTTTTCGAAACGTATTCCGCGTATTTCTTTTCGTGGGCCAAGAACCCCAACACGCGCGACGCCTTCAGCGCCGATTATGTTGAAATCGGCCGCGCCATCTTGAACCTCCCCGCGAGCACGCCCAAGTACGTTGTTGTCGAAGCCCCCGGCGTCCTCGTCCGCGGCATACCAATGCCGGCGCAAACAGTTATGTTCATAACCGATACTTTCTTGCCGCAAAACCAGATAGCAAAAAATGTCCATTATGTCCTCCCGGACCAAGAAAAGAGCGTACCGGCAGACGCCATTAAGTTCTATTTGAAATAAATGAGGAAGAAAATAAAAGTCGCCGTCATCTGCGGCGGACCTTCTAACGAAAGGGCGGTTTCGCTAAAAACCGGCGGCCAGGTTTTAAAAGCGCTGTCGACAAAAAAATACGAGACGTACCTACTCGAGGTAACCAAACAAGGCGGCTGGCTATTGAAAGGCGGGCCAACGAAAAATCAACGGCTACAAAAAACAACCCCCCTTCTGGCCGTAGAGAAATACAGACCATCAAAAGACATCCTAAAAACAGCTGATGTTGCTTTTATAGGAATGCACGGGAAATTCGGCGAGGACGGAAAAATTCAGACGTTACTGGAACTGGCGGGCATTCCTTACACGGGTTCCGGCATACTCGCAAGCGCCCTGGGGATGGACAAAATGAAAACACTGGAAATAGTCGGCAGATACGGCGTTAGGACACCAAAATTTTTGGCGACCAGTTCTATTGTGCCAAACACCAGTATTGTCGGCTTATATAAAGCCGTGGCCGATAGGGTGGGATACCCCTGTGTGGTAAAACCGAACGCATCCGGATCCAGTATAGGAATATCAATCGTCAAGAATAAAAAGCAATTATTGCCGGCAATAAAAAAATCGTCAAAAGAAGACGAAAAAATCCTAATCGAGGAATACATAAAAGGCATGGAGCTCACGTGTGGAGTAATGGGAAATTCCGGCCAAACAGAATTGGAAGCGCTGCCGCCGGTAGAAATAATACCCGAGGGAGAATTTTTCGATTATAATTCCAAATATTTTTCCGAAAAAACCAAGGAAATTTGCCCAGCACGCATTTCGGCGAAGACAACAGCAAGAATCCAGGAGCTTTCTAGAAAAACGCACTTCGTGCTCGGCTGCGATGGCCTCACGCGTTCCGATTTTATCCTTTCACCAAGCGGTCAATTATATTTCTTGGAAATAAATACAATTCCGGGCCTTACGGAAGTAAGTCTCTGCCCCAAAGAAGCAAGGGTCGCGGGAATGAGTTTTCCCGAATTTTTGGACAAACAAATCGAGCTGGCCCTGCTTAAAAGAAAGACGAAACGAGCCTAGATTTTGGCTATCTCCACCTCCGTAAAGCTTTGCCGATGCCCCTTCTTTTTCCTATAACGCGTCTTTGAATGATACTTAAAAACTATTTTTTTGCGGTCGCGAGCCTGGCGCAAAACCTTTGCCTCCACTTTCGCGCCCGAAACGTATGGCGTGCCGATTTCCACCTTGTCGCCATCGGCTCTAAGCAAAATCTTGTCGAACAAAAAAGCGGCGTCCTCTACGGCGTTTAACTTCTCAACTCTGATCCTCTGGCCAACGGCAACGCGATACTGTTTGCCGCCGGTCTCTATAACTGCAAACTTGTTCATTTTTTTCTTTTATTCAGCTCGCAAATAATTTCTTCTTCCTCTTTCTTAAGCTTAAGCAGGGTGAAATTTGCATTTGCCAGTTCCTTTTCCAGTTTTTCAACATCTTTTTGCCACGATTTTTCCAGAGCAAAAATCTGCTCGAGTCTGTGTTTTAGCTTGGCATCGTGCCAATCGGAGAAATCAAATTCCTCCAATGGTGGCCAAGCCGGAATAGCTTCTTGTCCCATTAATTTACGCTTATGATAGCCGCGAAACCGATAAAAATCAAGAGGGAGAAAAGCAGGGTTGCGGCAGCAAGCAGTTTTCCCCAAAAATAGTCTCGGGGCTCAAGCTCGATAGCGACAATAAAATTTATAACTACTGCCACGATGCCCGTAGCGCCAAGCCAAAATAAATCACCCAAATTCCCTATCTGATTTATGCCGACGAGATTATTGAAGTGGATTATAAGCGGGCCGCTCATAGCGTCTAACGCAAGGTACGCCCAAAGCATCCCTCCTGATACAAAAATAAGACTTAGCAAAAAAACAAGGCTTACGACCCTAAATTTTACTATCTTCCTTAGCACAACTTTAATTCGGCGATTGGCGCCTAAACATTCTTCTTGCCTCTCACAATCGCCGCTGCCTTTTCCGGGTCGACGACATTTATATCAACACCCGTTGACAGCTCAAAACCTCCCAGGATGGAGATTTTCGGAATAATTTCTATATGCCAGTGGTAATATTCGTAGCGCTGCCCGTGCTTCAGGGGCGCTGTATGAATGAAAAAATTGAAATCCGGGTCTCCCAAAAATTTCTTGACCCTCCGTATGCCGGACTGGAGCATTGCAGCCACGTCTCTTAAATCCTTAAGCGGCGTATGCTCGAAGTGGGATAAGTGCTTCTTGGGAAAAACCCTGATCTCGTACGCCGCGCGGGAGACAAAGGGCGCGAGCAATAGGGCTGACTTATTCTGGTCCACAATTCTCTTCTTCTTTTTCATTTCCTCCCGAAGCATCACGCAGTGAACGCATTTGCGATACTTTTTATAATAAGACTCCAGACCGATGAGGGAATGTTTAAAATCCGACGGCAGAATCGGCAAGGTCAAAACTTGATAGTGGGGGTGATAAACTGAAGCGCCCGCGGATGGTCCCCAGTTAAAAAATGTTGATGTGTAAAGAAGACATTTGTCGCGCGATAAATCCCGATAGCGCCTCTGGAGGATTTGAAAAACCTCCATCGCCCTGTCTAAAGAAATTTCTCCAAAATTTTTGTGGTGGTCCCGTGTGATTACCATATCGTGCACGCCGACGCCACTCTTGAGATTGTAGGGCCCCTCATGAAGATCGGCGGCGCAGATATGGTCGTGGATGAGCGCCGGGTACTTGTTGCGCACCAAAACCACATCCCAATTCTTGTCATTCGGATAACTCGAAATCGGCGGCCAATTGCCGGATTTTTGCAAATTCTCAAACGGGCATGAACTTTTAGGGCTAGCTGCCCGTTTCGTCTTTTTGCCGCCGATGTTGTGCGGCCTGCCAGCCCGCTCCGGCGCCATGATAATCCAGTCGCCGGAAACCAAATCCTGTCGTAGTTCACTCATGGGTAGAATACAGAATATAGAATGTGGAAAGTAGAATGAAAAAAACCGTGCCCAAACAATACCGTTCTACTACATTCTACGTTCTAGATGCTAAATTCTATTTATCCTATTCCAATAATACCAATTTAAAACGTCTTTCGCTATCGGTACGGCGTTTAAACTCCCCTCCAGGGCGTTTTCGACCAAAATCAAAACGGCTATTTTGGGCTTTTCCGCGGGCGCATAGCCGACAAAAAGCGCATTCACCTGCTCATTATTCTTAATCTGGGCGCTGCCGGTTTTCGCCGCCAGAGAAAATCCCAAATCAGAGAGCGTGTGCGCCGTACCAAGCGGCGCAGTAACTGCTTCCACCATTCCTTTTTGAACTTCCCTTATTTGGGGCAACAAGGCGGAAATATCGGCCAAGACCTCTGGGTGTGGCTCGTCAAGGTTTATAACCGGTTTATAAATCTTGCCGCCGCTCGCAATGGCGGCAATATAGTCCAAAAGCTGCACAGGCGTAAGAAGCAAATCCCCTTGCCCTATGGAAACGTTATAGGTGTCTCCGAGAAGCCAGGGACTGCCGGTTTTTTTCTCCTTCCAATCAACTGAAGGCAAAAAACCGGCTGCTTCGCCGGGCAAATCTATGCCGGTTGGCTTCCCCAAGCCAAATTCTTCCCACCACTCGCGCAGGCGATTAATGCCCAGACCAATCACGTCGCCCGCCCCGCCGCCGACGGTATAAAAGTAAACATTCGAAGACTGAGCGATAGCGGACGCCAGGTCCACATTTCCCTGATAACGCCAATCGAGGTAACGGCTAGGATTCTCGGGGTCGTAAGGATTGGGAACATCTAAATAGCCGGGAGAAAAAATTTGTTTTTTTGGATCTACAACGCCCTCCTTGAGGGCTGCCACGCCAATGAGCGGCTTTATCGTCGAACCCGGGTTATAAAATCCGCTGACAATGCGGTTAAAAAGCGGCTTGTCTTCAGAATTTAATAATTTTGTTTTTTCGTCGCTGTGGCCTGCGCTGCTAAGTAAATTATTGTCAAAGCCAGGCAAATTTATGAGCGCCAGCACCTCCCCATTCTCTGGATTTATGGCCAGACCCAGTCCCACGTTGCGACCAAGCGCCGCGAGTCCCGACTTGAGGCGCGAATAAAAATATTCCTGGAATTCTCCGTCAAGCGCGAGATGCAGCGACGTTCCCATCTGGGGCTTGCTTTTTTCTTCTTCGCTTAAAATCTGCCCCTTAGAATTCCGCAACTTCACGGTCACGCCGGCCCTACCCCTTATCCCTTCGTCATAGAACGCCTCTATGCCGGCTTTGCCGATAAAATTCTCCCCGCTGAGTTCTGGATTTTCGGCCAAGTCCTGCGAGTCAATCCGACCGACATAGCCGACTACCGATGAAAACATCGGGCCTTTTGCATATTGTCTCTCAAATCCGCTTTGAATGGTTATTGTGGGCAAATTCAATCCCTTCAATTGGACAAGCTGGCTTTGCGTCAAATCCTCCGCAAGCACCATCGGCGCCACAAGACCTTCGGAAATATTTTCCTTAATCGATTGCAGGATCTCGTCCGCCGAAATGCCGAGGATATTCTTGGCTGACTGGAGCGTGTCCCCCAGGAGCTCCTGACGGCCCAAAAGCTCTTTCGTGTCCAGAACCGCCATAAAAACAGCCTTATTTTCAGCCAAAACCATGCCGTTTCTGTCATAAATCAAGCCGCGGGGAGCTGGCTCTTTCTGATATTGACTCACATTCACTTCGGCTCGCGATTTATAAAAAGCTCCGCGATAAACATTTAAATAAAAAATTTGAGAGGCCAGTATCACACCCGAAAGCAAAACCGCGATGCCAAGATAAAAAAGCGGGCGGTTGCCGAGCGGAACCTCTACAACATCCAGGTCTTTTGACCAATCGTCGCCCAGCGATTCCTCGAATGTCACTCCTTTTTCTTTGGCGCGTTTAAATAGCATAGACTCTTTTTCTTTGTTTTATATTATACGGCGTCCCGCTTGGAAAAGTTTCCGTGCTTATAACCCACCCATCAGACCCTGCCGGAGAACGCCTCCAGAACCTCAAACGCCAAAACTCCAGACACAAGCGAAAGCAATAAATCCAGCAAAAAAATGTTCGGCCGCGCGATTAAGAAATCAAAACCAAGAATCAGGTAAAAAACCGGGACGCCGAGCAAAATCATTATTGTATTGGAAAGGCGGGGCCTGAACGGTATAAATTTGCCGATAAAAAAAGCGGAGAGGGGCAGTAAGGAGAAAACCACAATCTCCAAACTGATGGCGGGTTGCCAGTTCAAAATAAAAACGCTGAACAATACAAGGAAAATAAGCTCTAGGAAATTCGTGAAAAAGGCCGCGGCAATTAAAACTCCCAGCGCCATATTTATCCAAATTCCTGCGGCGCTGCTTAAATACAGTTGTATAAGAATTGCCAGAACCAACGTAAGAAAGGCGCCTAAAAATCGGTACCTCATTTCTTTGCCACCAAAACCGTTTCAACGGCGTTTATGTCATAGACAAAGCTAAGGGTGGCTTCTTGAAAAAGCTGGTTTGCCGAAACCTTAATGCTTTCAACTTCGCCAACCGGCAAACCATAGGGAAAATCCGGGGAGACCGCGTATACTATGTCTCCGCTCTCTATCTTTGCCTTAAGAGGAATTAAATCTATTTCCGGCAAGGAACCGCCTTTGAGTAGCGCATCGACACCCGCTGTTCCCACCCGCACGGCCGATTGAAATCTGCTGTCAAAGATGGTTTGCGCAAGAGACATATCGTCAAAAACTTTTGAAATTTTGCCGACGAGAACACCCTCGAAAACCACCACGCTCCCCAAAGCCACGCCTTCATTTCTACCGGCGCTAAGAAGCATTTCGTCTTTAAAATTCAGCGGATAACGCGAATAAACCATTGCCCTCATAAAAGCAGGAGGCTTCTCCGGAATTTGCGACTTAATATTTTGCAGCTTGGCGAGTTCTGCTTTCAGGTTTTGGTTTTCTGCGGCCAAACCGAGAGCAGCATCATCCTGGATGCGCGCCACAGGCATCAAAAAACTGCGGAGCTTCCAGCCGTAAGACGGTCGAAAAAATACCAAAAGCACGATAAAAACGATTAAAATGGCCGAGAGCCGAGTGTTTTTCTTCACTAGAGATTGATTGATAGGGGTTTGGGTGGGTTATTCAAAAAGTTCCGATGCGCCTCAAAATCATCGACAACGCTACCCAACCCCCTCGCAACGCAGGTCAGGGGGTCGTCAACTATTCTAACAGCAACCCCCGCTTCCTTACTGATAAGCTGGTCGATTCCCCGCAAAAGCGCGCCGCCGCCGCAAACATATATTCCCTTGTTTAAGATGTCGCCAACCAGCTCCGGCGGAGTTAACTCAATCACTTCGCGCAGAGAATCGGTGATCGAGCGCAGCGATTTTTGCAGCGCCAACCTTATATGCATGTTTTTAATGGAAATTTCGCGCGGCAGTCCGGTTGAAAAATCTCTTCCTCTAATCGGCACCTCAAGTCTGTCATCTACGGGAACAGCCGAACCTGCCATGATTTTTGCAAATTCAGCCGTCGGCTCCCCTATTACCAGCCTAAACTCGTCCCTCACAAACCTTATAATATCTTCGTTGAGGCGGTCGCCGGCAATTTTTAGTGTCTTGCCCACAACGGTCCCCCCTAGAGAAATTACAGCGATATCCGTGGTGCCTCCTCCTATGTCAATGATTAAACTTGCCGAGGGGTCGGCGAGGGGTAAACCGGCGCCAAGGGCCGCAGCGGTAGTGGACTCCACGAGATACACCCGTGAACAGCCGGCGCCGATTGCCACATCTTCGACTGACTTTCTCTCAACCTCCGTGAGGTTATTTGGTGTAGCCAAGATCGCCCGCCTATAACTTACAATCGGATTTGTCCTTTGACGCCTCAAAAGTTCCCTTAAAAATTCCTGAGTCATCTCAAAATCAGAAATAACACCATTAACGAGGGGCCTGATAACGGTTATGTGCGCCGGCGTCCGACCAATCATTTTTCTCGCTTCTTCGCCGATAGCTAAAATCTTGTTCGTCTTCACGTTTATCGCCGCCACCGTGGGCTCGTTTACGGCAATGCCGCGATGCTTTAAATAAACAAGGGAGTTTGCCGTGCCAAGATCGATGCCGATATCTTTAAAAATCTTGTCTAGGAAACGAATCTTCATCTATTTAATCAAACTTATTGCTTTATCTATGGTTGCCACTTCCGGCTTCTTTTCACTCCTCCCCTTAATTTCTATCTTACCGCCCAATTTCGGACTCACGATTACGCGCCAGGGAATACCGATCAAATCAGATTCAACAAGCTTTTCCCCCGCCGACATATCTCTGTCGTCATAGAGTACGCTGATCTTCGCCCTTTGTAAAGATTCATAAACCGTTTTTCCATCAGCGCCGTTCAGCTCTAAAAGATGAACGGTGAAGGGCGCTACCGTCTCGGGCCAGATGATGCCGTCTTTGTCGTGATGCGCTTCAACCACGGCCGCCATTACGCGCCCCAAGCCGATGCCGTAAGAACCCATGACCACATATTTTTCTTTGCCGCCCCTGTCGCGGAATTTGAGATTAAAAACCTCGGAGTATTTCGTGCCCAGCGGGAAAATATTCCCCACCTCTATAGACTTTTGCTTCCTCACCCGGCCGCCGCATTCCTGCCCGTCCGGCAGGCGGGTAGGACATTCACCGCCGTCTTTGAGCTTGGAAATCTCGGCGTTCTCGGCATATCGGCATTTTTCGCACATCAAAATCGTATCCTCGCCTACGGGCGAAAGCACCTGAAATTCGTGTGTGTTCTGGGCCGTAAAAGCGCCGCCAGCCGCCAAGGTGTAGATAGTTTCAAGTCCGCAGCGCCCGAATATTTTCCGATAGGCGTGGGCCACCTTGCCGTAATATTTCAACAGGTCCTCTTCGGATGCATGGAAGCTGTAAAGGTCCTTCATAATAAACTCGCGGGTCCGGAGAAGCCCCGACTTAGCCCGCGGCTCATTGCGAAACTTCGTCTGTATTTGATAAGCGTAAAAAGGCAAATCCTTGTAAGAGCTAACGTATTTCGCAGCAATCTCGGTTAAAACTTCTTCGTGCGTCCATCCCAAAACAAAACCAGGTTCTTTTTCTTTTTTCCCCTTGACATCAAAGCCGATTTCCACATCCCACCTGCCGCTTTTGTCTAAATACTTTTTCTCAACGAGCGCCGGCATCTGCAACTCCTGGCCGCCTATAGCGGCCATTTCCTCGCGAATAATTTCGGCGATTTTTTGAATCACCCGCCAGCCGAGCGGCAGGAACGAATAAACGCCGGCGGAGTTTTTATAAACAAAGCCGGCGCGCGCAAGAAGCTTCGCGCTTGGCGCAATTTCGTCCTTGGGCGCGGAGCGCAAAACTTTGGTAAAAAGTTCTGATTGGCGCATATTTATAGAATAGCACCAAAAATTCGCGGCGGCAAAAAGAGTAGCCCCACCTTTACGGCGGGGCTTTTTCGGGCTTTTTCGCGAAAACTCAGGGGTTGCTGGGCGTCTGCTCCGGTTTATCCGGGGCGTCCGGCCCGAGCCGCTTGAAACCGACAACATCATACCGACTGCCGACGGAAATCAAGTGAAGTTTCAGCCAAACATGCTCCCCTTGCCAGAGCTCTTGGTATTTGCCGGCCAGCTCATATGACTGCGGCGTGATGTCGCCCTCTTTCTCGAAGGCAATGTACGTAGTGTCAGAAGCGACAACGACGTTGACATTCCTCACCCAGCCGCGTAGCTCAATGTCGGGCACCGCCTTCCTTAACAAATTTGGGGCGACGACGGCTGCAATGATAAGCAAAATCGCAACCACAACTAACACCTGAAGCAAGCCAAAACCCGCGTCATTCCTACGCATAACCGCCTCCTTGATGCTGAAATAACAGCTTTGCAAAGTATATAACAAAGTGCCGCTCTTTGTCAAGAGCTAGACCAGCGAGGACGTTTCTTACAGAAACCGCGAGAGGAAAAATATAACGAGACCAAGCGCAGAGAACATCGCCGAGATTATCCAAAAGCGCATCGTGACCTGCGACTCGTGCCAGCCCAAAGCTTCAAAATGGTGGTGAATCGGCGTAGAAAGAAAAATTTTCTTGCCGTTGCGCAATCTTTTGCTCGCAAGCTGCAAAATGACGGAAAGGGATTCAACGACCAAAATGACGGCAAAGAACGGCAAAAGCAGAGTGGTATTCGTAAGCATGGAAATCACGCCGATGGTGATACCCAAGGACATTGAACCCGTGTCGCCCATAAAAAACCTTGCCGGATAGATATTAAACCAGAGGAATGCGAGGAGCGCTCCGACCATCATGCCGCCGAAAGCCGCCAAGTCATAGCGGTGAAGCACGAAAGCCACGGTTGTGAGCGCAACGAAAGCGAATAAAGATACGCCGCCCAGAAGCCCGTCCAGGCCGTCGGTTTCGTTGGCCGAGAAAGCACTGGCAATAATAATGAACATAAAAAGCGGTATATACCACAGACCGATCGCGATGTTGCCAAAAAACGGCAGATACAATACATCCCAACCCAATCGAAAATAGAACCACCAAGCGCCGACGGCAGCGATACCGGCGTAAAGAATGAGTTTTTGTCTTATTTTAAGCCCGCCGCCCGAAGCGCCGCCCTTGCCCAAAACGCCGAACCAATCGTCAATAAGCCCCAAAACGGCCGCTATGAGAAGCGCGGCCAGCGGCAAGTATGTCTCGGCGCGGTTCACGAAGTTCAGATATTTCCAAGGGCCGTCGAAAAACCGCGTCAAAATTCCAAAAAGCGCGGCGAGCCCCAGAACGCTTGCCCAAATAATAACGCCGCCGCCCGTGGGCGTCCCCACTTTTTTCTCGTGGAATTTATGGTAAATCGGCGTTTTCGATTCCTCCCTGATTTGCTTTCTAAATCGGTATTTATTCAAAAACCCGGACCAAAACGGGGTTAGGGCCAGCGCCGTCAAAAAAGCGATGGTTGTTAAAACAATTACTCTTACTGTCTGAAAAATAAGCATTGGCCTTTATCGAAAGTTGTTTTCAAGCCAATTAAGCAGTTTCTCCGTCTCGCCAAAACGATCCTCCGTTCCCAAAACGATAATTAAAATCGGCTGGCGTTTATAGGAAAAAACGGAAAGGAGGTTACCGCCGGCCTCGTCCGTATATCCCGTTTTTCCTCCCAAAAAATCGGAACGGCCGACAAAATTGTTGATATTTTTTATCAAAATCCTTCTCTGCGAAGCAAGTTCCTTAATATAGGAGGACTGTTTGGCTGTAATTCTAAAAACTTCGGGGTACTGCGTATATATGTTTTTCGTGAGCAACGCCAGGTCTTCTGCGGTTGATTGATTCGCGGCAGATAATCCAACCGGGTCGCTAAAATGGGTGTTCGACAATCCCCACGACGCCGCCTGCGCGTTCATCGCCGCCATAAATTGGTCGCGGCCGTAAAAATCAGCTACGGCCTCCGCCGCGCCGTTGTTGGATTCCAAAAGCATGGCTAGTCGGAGGTCGCCAATGGTATATCTCTCTCCCGCCTTGAGGCTATCCAATGAATTGTAATCTAGAAAATCCTCCGCGGCCAACGTTGTGGATTGATTAAGCGTCATGTCTCTGGACAAAATCACCGCTGTCATGATTTTAGTTATTGAAGCCAGCGGCCAGCGCACGTTTGTTTTCAGGCTGAAAAACGACGTCCCGCTTTTTAAATCGGCGACTAACGCCGCCGCGGCTTGAAGCGGCGGCGGAGGGTCGCTATTTACACGATAAAAAAGTGATTTGGCAGGGTTTTCCGGCGACTCCAAAAGAGCATTAGCGGAATCGACGTCTGCTTCCTTGGAAAGTGTATTATAGTCGCCAGACGGCGCTGCGGCTGAAGTCGTCGGCAGCACGTCCAGAGTTAATCCGTCGGCAAGAAGTTGCCTCACAAGCAACTCGTTTCCTTGGAGTTCGGCCATGCTTGTAGCTGACGCCTCATTTTCCATATCTTTCGCCGGGACTTGAGCGGCGGACTGCAAAACAAACACCGGAGGCGGCTTCTGCGGCGTCTTGTGAGCGAACTTGCCGCCAATGAGCGCGGCGCCCTCCCCCTGCATCGGTCCGCGATTGGTAAAAATCGTAAGAACAATCATCACGCCCACGAATAAAAACTTATAAAAATTATCTGACATTTCAACTATTCTTGTTTAGTTTCCGGCTCGGCAGGAGAAACAGCGGCAACGGCAGTCTCCTCGGCGCCGCCGGCACTGCTGGATTCGAAAACCTTAAGCAATGACTGAAATTTTTCATAGTCCGGCAGGTTTTTCTTGTCCGTAAGTCCAAGGTGTTTAAGCAGTTCAAATGTTGGCTGATAAAGAAAAGAGTTGGGACGATCCGGGTCCGGAAATCGTTCTACAAGTCCACGCAGAAGCAAGCTTCTGAGTATGAAAGACGAATTCACGCCCCGCAAATACTCTATCCGACTCCTCGATATCGGCCCGAAGTAAACGACAACGGCAAGCGCCTCCAAGCTGGCCTGAGTCAAGTCCTCGGAAAGTTCTTCTTTAATGAAACCCTCCAATACTTTGGCAAACTCGGGTCTCGTCACAAGTTGCACCCTACCCCTATCGGAAACCAGAGCCAACCCCCTTGCGTCCGCCCCCAGCCTTTTTTTCAGTTCCGAAATCAAAAGCTCAGTTTCTTCTCGGACCAAACCAAGCGCCGACTGAATTTTTTCGAAGGACAGGGGCTCGCCGTGGATAAAAAGCAAGGCCTCCAATTCCCCCAATTTTTTGTTCAAATTATCCATAAATGCGGTCCGAAACTACCTGCCCAACTTGCCTCCCGCCTGCCTTGCTTCGCAAGGCGAAGCGGGCAGGTCGGCAACTCGAAGGCGGGCGAACACATCCGAATGATCCTAATAATTTGGGGCATTCGGGTTAAATTCGCCTGCCTGCCGCAGGCGGGGATTTTTCGGATTGAAATCCTTGATGATTATATCAGAAAAACGCTCCTTTTGCTCCAATAAAATCAGTTGTTCGCGGGCCAGGTGCAGAATAGCCAAAAAAATGGCAATGATTTCGGAGCGGGGTTTTGCCCGGGATAATTTTGCAAACTTCGTCTCGCCACCTTTTTTGATGCGAGCGATTATTTCCTCGATTTTTTCCTCGACACTAACAATTTTATCCTTGATTGTCTTCGTCTCCAGCTCAAAAACCTGCAAGCTTTCAAAAATCCTGCTTACCTGTTCAAATAAAATTTCCAGTTTCATTTTTTTGCCCGGATAAAAAATAAGCGGGCCGCGGGCATCCGAGACAACGCCCCTTGTAAGAAAATAAGGGCGGCTGAACTCACATCCGCCACCCCTCCAAAGACGGGCTAAAATCTTAAGCGTCGGCCTTAATTCCTGATAAATCTTCAGGCGCTTCTCCAGGTCTTTAATCTCGGCCTCTTCTTCGCTTGTCAAGCTCAAATCGGGCAGCAAGTACTTCGATTTTATGAGTATCAGGCGGCTGGCAACAGAAATGAAATCGGCAACAAGCCGCAAATCGGTGCCGCCGCCGGAAAGCTGTTTAAGATAGCGCAAAAAATCATCCGTAACCTGCGCCAGACTAATCTCGGCAATTTGGAGCTGCTTTGCCTCAATAAGCTCAAGCAGTTTATCTAAAGGACCGGTAAACTTATCCAGTTTCAATTCATAAACCATAGCTTTAACAATAAACACATACTATTTTCTAGTTCCTGGTTTCCAGCGCTCCTTCTGTATAAATATTCGACGGATCCCACAAAAACCAGCCCGCAAACTGTCCGCTGCTTGAGCCGTTTAACAAAACATCGTAGGTTGCCTGCATTTCTTTCTTAACCATGGCTGCGTCGTAGTTCGCTCCTAGGTCAAAATCCTGAAGCCACGGACGTAACTTAGCCATAAAAAGCGGTGCGGTTGTTGATGATAGCTGCGTCGCAGAGTTTTCGCTACTAGACGCCAAGCTGCTTGTTGCTTGTTGCTTGTCACTTGTCGCCGAATTCAAGAGTCGCGCCAGCGCGTGCTCCAGCGAATAGGAGATTACCTCGTAGGGATACTGCGCCGGATTTTGGTAGCCGATAAATCCGGGCGCATAGTGCGAAGGATATACCATCGGACACACGTAATCAAAATATTTATAAGCATCCTCAATCACCTGCCCTATCCCCATGTCATCGTGATTAACGGTGGAAAGGCCGAAGAGGTCAACGGAAAGTTTGGCGCCGGGCGCGTTCTCCCTTAAAAACCTGAAAAAATTTTCGATGACAGCGTGCTTGGGCGTTTTCCCATCCCAAAACGGATAACTTATATTTGACAGATCCCCATCCGAGGCAAAACGGACATAGTCGAAGTTTATTTCATCAAAACCGCGCGCTAAGGCGTCTTTGACAACCGCAATATTGTATTCCCAGACGGGCTCCGCTGCCGGATCCATCCACGCCAACCCCTTGTTATCGACCCATGTTTTGCCTGTTAGTTTATTTCGGAGAGCCCATTCCGGATGAGCTTTGGCTAAAATCGGGTCCTGAAATACCGTGATGCGGCCTATCACATAAATATTCGCGTCGTGGAGTTTTTTAATCAGGACATTCGGCTGGGCAATACGAATCTCGCTCACAGCGCCGCTCTCCGCTATTTCCGTCGCGTCCATTTTATAAGAAACGTGGCCAGAATAATCCTTGATGTCTATAACCATGGCATTAAGCTCCGTCCTCTCAGCCAGGTTTATTAAGGAATTTATTTTCGGCGCGTAGCCAGCCGACCAGCCAGTAACGTAAATTCCTTTTATCGCTGATGGAGGGTTCGGAAGCGGTAACTGGTTGGGAATATCGGCGGCGCGAGTATTTGCCGACGAAGATGCGACCGTAGAGGTAGGAATTTGGTGCTCCGGCAATAACGGCAAACCAAACGATGACGTGGCCGCAACTTCGTTAAAATTCGGGCTAATTGTAGCTTCCACGTTTACGCTCCGCGACTCCGAAAATAAAAAAATCGCGGCGCCGATCATCAAAATCGCCACAACGCCGACAATAAATTTCATCTTATTTACTATAACCCAAAAAGTTGCAGCCAGCAACAAATTTTTATATAATTTCCGAGATGGCACTTGCCCTCTATAGGAAATACCGGCCGAAAAAGCTGGAGGAAATTTTGGGACAAGAAACCAATGTCCAAATTATTAAAAACGCCGCGAAAGCTGGGCGGCTCGGCCACGCTTATTTGTTTTACGGACCGCGCGGCACGGGCAAAACCACAACGGCGCGACTTATTGCCAAACTTCTGAATTGCGAAAAGCGGCACACGGATACTGAATTCAGAAAACTCGGCGAACCTTGCAATGCCTGCCGCCACTGCCGGGAAATTGACGCCCAGATATCCTTTGACGTGATTGAAATTGACGCCGCTTCCAACCGCGGCATTGACGAAATCCGCAATCTCAAAGACAGCATAAAGACATCGCCCGCCTCCGGCGAGTATAAGGTTTACATAATAGACGAGGCACACATGCTGACTACGCCCGCTTTCAACGCCCTCCTTAAAACACTGGAAGAGCCGCCCGCGCACGCCGTGCTCATTTTGGCCACAACCGAATATGAAAAACTGCCGGCCACGATAACTTCGCGCACGCAGAGATTCCTTTTCAGAAGATTACCTAAGATAAAAATCATGGAGAAACTATCATTTATAGCCAAAGCTGAAAAAATAAGCATTGATGAGCCGGCCCTTGAACTCCTGGCGGCGGCAGCCGAAGGAAGCTTCCGGGATGCGGAATCTCTCCTTGACCAGATAAGCTCAATGGAGGAAAAAATAGACCTTAAGGCCGTGGAACGAATCACTGGCCGCGTCGGCCTCAAGAAAGTGGAGGAGCTCGCAGAGCTAATCTTAAAAAACGATCTCAAAGGCGGCATAGCCTATCTCGCCGACCTAAGCGAAGAGGGCCACAACCTGACACAACTTACAAAAGATTTAATACATTACCTAAGGAAAATCCTGTCGTTAAAAATGAGCTCCCAGCTTGAAAAATCTTTCCGCGGAGAAATGACGGCGGATGAAGTCGAAAAGGTCAAAAAACTGAGCGCAAGCGCCCAAACCGAGCCGATGATAAAGCTTCTGAAATCCCTAATTCGTGCTTATTCCGAAATACGCTACAGCCCGTTCGCGATGGTCCCGCTCGAGATAGCCCTGATTGAGAATTTGGAAAATAGAGTTTAGAAATCGGGGTTTTTGCCCAAAAAAATTCTCTGCCGCCTGCCGCCCGCCACGCTCTATCTTGTCACCGATATATTCTGCCCCAGTTCAGCCGCCGGAGCAGAAACAGATATCCTGCCGGTCGTGGAACTTTGGGCGATGGCGTATCCCGTGTTGTAGTCCGCCACGCTCGCGTAATGCGCGCTGGTGGTGGCGGGGTCAAAAGGCAAATTAGGAAGATAGACGGGCACGAGGCAGGGGGCAATGTTGTAGTTCCCTGCCGTGACCGCCATCCTCGCGGTGGTTGTTGGTATCGGTCCGGCGGCGCAGGAAAATGATCCTCTGTTGTCGGCGGCGTTTTGTCCGACGGCCTGAAGAATTTCGTTTATGTTGGCCCAACGCTGCGTGTTCCTCCCTTTGGCAAACTGTTTAACGGGGTCCAAAATTGCAATTGTCACGGCAGCCAAGATGGCGACGAGAGCCACGGCAACCACAATCTCTATCAACGTAAAACCTCTATGTTTTCTGACGTTCATCGGCATTTAGTTAAAAACCTTGAACCTCCTCCCATCCCAAGATAGAGACGGCGCTGGAAGCTATTGTAACCCTATAATTGGTAAAAGAATTATGGAATTGGGCTTGGGTTGAAATTATTCTGCCGCTGCTCGAGGCCGCGACCGATAAAATTTTACACGTGTCGCTCGCCACGTTTATCGTTTCGTTTCCGGCGTATGAGGAACTCGAGGAAAGTTTGAGAAGCGCCTCGTTCACACACCCTTCCGCGAGCGCCCGGCTTTTTTCTTTAAAATGCGCGTCGGCAATGCTCGAGCGGCCGAGAAAAGAAACTTGTCCGATAACCGTCACTATAAGTATGATAACAGCCGAGATAATAAGCGCGGACATAAGCGCTACGTAGCCGGATTTTGAAATGTTTTTGAACATCATATCTCTTATTTTCTTAAATAAATCGTATTTGTGAGCGTCGTGGAGGCGGTCGGCCGGGTAATGTCCGAAGAATCTACCGTAAGCGTAACCCTCACGGCTTCGGCGGCATTCAGGGACGACGGCAGATGCTCAAAGAGGAGCTCGCCAACATACACCCTGTTGTTTCCCAAAAGGGCCGGCGTGCCGCTTCCTCTTGTTAAGCGGAGGTTTCTCGAGCCGACGTCAAAAACCAGGGGGTTTTCCGAAAAACCGTATTTGCTGACCGACAAAACCGACGATGTGGCGTTTACCGCCGGCTGATTGATGGTTTGAGCGCCAGTCAGGGCCCAAACAATCTTTTGCATCATAAAATTCGACTCGGCGTCAACCTCCACCCTGTTCCGGTGCTGGCCCTGGCCAGCTATTATCTGGTAAAGAATAACGATGACGAAGCTTGTTACCAACGAAAAAAGACCTATGTAAACTACGGTATCCAACAAGGTAAATCCTTTTTGCCGCCCCTCGCTTGTAATTTGTTTCATTGTCATCTATTGAGAAGTAGTAATAATGCGGAGAGCGTCGTTAGAACGCACGGACACGTAAACCAAATTATTCTCATAGTCTATGCCCGAAGCAACTTGCGGGAAATTAAACGAACTCCACAGCGTCGGATTGGTAGAAGAGGAGATATCCCATACCTGAAATTCCTTATTGGAAGCAGATGTCGCGAGAAAAGCGAGGTTGTCGCGCACGGTTATGCCATTAACGCTCGTGCCGCCGATGTCGGCCGAACCGAGTAGCTTGAGTGCTGCGGGATTCGATGAATCCCAAATGGAAAAATCCTTAGTGCTGCCGGTGAGGCCGAGATAGAGGTTGTTGCCGCTCGTATACACGCTTTGACCATCGCTGTTGTCACTAACGATGTCATAGGAACCTAACAATTGTATATTGCCTGGGTTCGTTACATCGAGCGCTATCACCTCGTAGGTGCCGCCGATCGCGAGATATGCCGTGGCGCCGTTGACCGAGATATCGCTCACGTCTGCGGATACCTCGTAGCTCCCCAGCTCCGTCGGGTTCGCAGGATTCGATACGTCAATAACGTGAAATTCCGGGCCTGTCGCGGTCTTGGTGCCCAGATAAACCCTGAAATTATAATAAAATATCGCGTTGCCGATGGCGCCGTTGCCGGAGACGCCAGGCAGGGTATAAGATTTCAAAAGGTATGGCAGGGCGCCGTTCGTGATATCTATGACTTGCAGCTGGGACATTGTTTTGTTGTTCGCAACATAAGCATAATTGCCGGCTACATCAATGGAATTCAACCCCGGCCCCGTGTTAACATTGGAAACTATATAAGGATTTTGGCCGTCGCTGGCGTTGACAATGTAAAAATCCGACTTGCTCTCCGCCGAAGCAACCGCCGTTAGATAGACGATTTTGTTCACCACGTCCAAATCGGTTGCCGAGTTCCCCGGCCCAAGGTCAATCGACCCCAGGGTCTGCGGAATGGTCCAGTCTCCGGTTGTACCTCCGCCGCCGGTGTCGCCTCCCGTTGCCGCGGTGTTTTTCCAATCGGTTACAAGCGTAGTAAGCTCGACGTTTTGGACTCGCCGGGGGTCCGTCGACCAGCTGACGCGGCTTGTTACCCGCTTCGTATTGGCATCCGTGCTCACGACAATAATCTCCTTGGTAAATTCCCCTTGCGTGCTTGACCCGCTCGCTATACTGCTGAAATCCGTGGCCACAGCCGAGTTTTCCAAATTTTGCCTTGCTAAATTTATAGCCTGATTGCTTTCCTGCGTGTCCAGCGAAACCGATTGTCCCTCAAAAATAACCAGCACGGCCGCGGACAAGCCGATGGTGAGTATCGTAATGGCAATCACAATTTCAAGCGTTGACTGGCCCCAACACCATAACGGCGATTTTTTTGTTTTTCGCGCGAAGCGCATCGCAGTTTGGTGTGGTGGCTGGCCGCCCTCGGAAAATACCTGCCCGCCATTCGCCTGAGGCGAAGCCGACCCGCCCGCCTTGCTTCGCAAGGCGAAGCGGGCGGGTGGCAGGCGGGGAAAATGGAAAACAAAACCGAGAGCCTTTGTCCTTTTTGTTTTCATTGTGTTTTTAAATCCGTTTACTCTACTTTCCATTTTCTAACCATTCCTCACCAATTAATTCTGCCTTCGTTGTTCAAAGTAATGGCGGAACTGCCGATGCTCGTAGATATGATTATGGTTCCCGAAACGTTGGCTTTGCCGTCCAAGGCGCTAAACACCACCTCCGCGAGTCCCGTAATCACTGCCCCGTAGGATATCGGAAAGTAAACGTCAAGGCTTTGATTCCGGGAGGCGTAGGAGTTTCCTTCAAAAATCGCGTACTGATTCGTACTCGTGCTCACAAAAACGCCGTGGCTCGACTGATCCACGTTGTTCACGGCAAGGCTTCTCGCGCTCCGCAATAGGCTCAAGAGATTGTCGCGCTCGGCAACAAGCACCTGGCTGCCGTAAAAATTCGAACCTACCCCAAAGGAAAAACTGAAAATCATAGCCAAAAGAGCGATGGCAACAACAACCTCAATCAGCGTAAATCCGACATCTGCTCTTGGTCTTCTTAAAAAAACTTTCATCCTACGCCACACCCTGCGTTATCTGATAAATTGGGGTGATGATGGAAATAGCGACAAATCCCACTATTATCCCCATCGTGAGAAGCAAGAGCGGCTCGATAAGAGCCGTCAGGTTGGCGATACTTCGCTCGGCCTCTTCCCTGTAATAATCCGACAAATAAGTCAGGTTGTCTTCTAAGTTGCCAGTGCGTTCGCCAATCTCAATAAGCCCAGAAAGAAGTATCGGAAAAATGCTCCTGTGCGAAGAAAGGTAATGTGCCAGCGGTTCGCCTTTTTTTACCTCGCCCGCCGCGGTGACGAGCGCCCGCTTATAGACAAGATTGCTTAAAGTTTGAGACGTGATGATTGTCGCTTCCACAATTTTAATGCCGCCTTTTAAAAGCACGGTGAGCACTCGCGTGAAGTTGGCTATATTAACATCTGAAATTAAGCGGGAAAAAATCGGCAGCATAAGCAGGGCGCGGTCAAATAAATATTTGATCGGCCCCAAGGCAAGCAGAATTCTCGCGACTATCGCAAAGACAGCAAGCCCGATTAAGATATACGAGCCGTTCGCAATTGAAAACTGGGAAACCGTTATCAGTATCCTCGTCGGCAGCGGCAATTGAACATGCAGGCTCGCAAAAATCGGCAGTATTTTAGGAAAAGCGAAAAAGACAAGAAACGACACCAGGATTACCGTAGCTATCATAACGATAATCGGGTAAATCATCGCTGAGCGGATCTTGTGCTTCAAATCCTGGGATTTTTTGAGTTCATCCGCGAGGTAGGAAAGATTTGCGGCCAGCGTTCCGCTCGTCTCGCCGACACGTATTATGTTTATAAAAAAGCCGTCGAACATCTCCGGAAAACGTTCCAGGCTAGTAGCCAAAAATTGGCCGTTGGAAATGTCAACGACTACACGGTCAATAACCGAGCGCAGCACGCCGGAGCCGGTTTGTTTTTGAATGATGCGCAGGCCTTCCAAAATGGGCAATCCCGCTTTTACGATGATCGAGAGATGGCGCGCAAAGTTTATCTTGTCCTGCGTTGAGATATTTCTAAAGAAACCGAAGAGGCGCCTCAGCAATTTATTCATGTATAATTCTCAAGATTTCTTCCAGCGACGTCAGCCCCTTTAAAACTTTTTCTAGGCCGTCCCTAACCATCGTTGTCATGCCGTTTTTGACGGCGGCTTCCTTGATTTGGCCGGCGTTTGCTCTGCCCATCACAAGCTGGCGAATCTCGTCATTAACCTCAAGGACCTCCCGAATGCCGATCCGTCCCCGGTAGCCCGCATGGCCGCACTCGTCGCAACCCTTGCTTGTGTAGAACATCTTTGAACCGTAGCGCGCAACTTCCGGAATCAGCTCGCTCGCACTTTTTATTTCTTCGGCGGTCATTGCCCTCTTGACTTTGCATTTTTGGCAAAGCATTCTCACCAAACGCTGGCCGATGGCAATGTTCGCAGTTGAGGCGACGAGAAACGGCGGAACTCCCATATCAAGCAGCCTCGGAAAGGTTGTAGCAGCATCGTTGGTGTGAAGCGTTGAGAGGACGAGGTGGCCGGTCAAGGCCGCGTTTACCGCGATGGCCGCGGTTTCTTCGTCGCGGATTTCTCCCACCATGATGATGTTGGGGTCTTGGCGCAAGATTGACCTCAAGCCGTTTGCAAAAGTAAGCCCCACACGCTCGTTGATTTGTATCTGCGTCGTGCCGATAAGCGAATATTCAATAGGGTCCTCAATAGTGATAACGGAAGCGTCTGGCTTGTTAAGTCTTTTTAAGATGGTGTATAAGGTTGTGGTTTTACCGGAACCGGTCGGGCCATTCGCCAAAATCATGCCGTAGGGCTTTTGGATGCTGTGCTCCACTTTCTTCAGGTCGTTGGGCAAAAATCCCAAATCCTCCAGATTGAAGTTCTGGGTCTCCGCCAAAACCCGCAAAATCCCGTTCTCGCCGTAGTAGGTGGGCATCACGGAAACCCTGACGTCAACATCGCCAAATTCCTCGATTTTCACCTTCAGACGGCCGTCTTGCGGCAAAGCGTGCTCGTCCGTGCGCAGGCCCGACAAGACCTTTATCCTCGAGATAACCTCTTGGTGCAGTTCCCGGGAAATCTTTTTCGGGTCGAAAACATCCTGCAATAAGCCGTCTATCCTGAAACGGATTCTTACGCCTTCCTTCGTCGGTTCGATGTGGATATCGGATGCCCTGGTGGTATAAGCATATTCGACGAACGAGTCAACGAGGTTGATCACGGAAATCTTCTCGAAGGGCTGGTCAAGCTGGGTTTCAATTGAAGACTTAAGCGATTTGATATCGCGCATAAAATTATTATATCATATATCACGTATCACGCAGCATGTAGCATATAGCAGTTAACACAAAATATTGCGGGGTCGTCTAGTGGTAGGACGTTTGGCTCTGAACCAAAAAACTGGGGTTCGAATCCCTGCCCCGCAGCAGCAACAAAATGACCCACCCTTGCGGTGGGTCATTTTGTTGCCGGCAGGATTCGAACCGAAGGAGGGGTCGGGAGCCCTGCCTGCCGGCAGGCAGGGCCGAGCGCCAGCCGAAGCTACTGCGTCCTGATTTTATGCACTAAAAGGTCTAATAAGTTCTTGACTTCCTCTTGAGCGCCTTCGGGGGTTTTACTATTCACAAACTTATTCCATTCCGCAAGGACAGCATCGTCTTTAAGGTCGCGCACCATATTCTCAAGCTGGAGGCGGTCGTCGAAACTAACCTCGCCCTTCGCCCGCAAGACTTTGTCAACGAATGCCAGTAGAAAATCAAGCGCCTTGCCATTTAAAGCGCTTTGCGCCAAGGAAGTCCGGGCCTGTTGCAACTCTTTTTGCAACTCATTATTTTGCCACACAAGAACTGCGCCAGCGGCGATAAGAATTACTACTACTGCGACGACCAATAGCTTTTTCTGCCACATGTTGTTAAATATAATTTATTTTATCGATTTGTGTAGACCTTTAATGATTGTGCATAAGTAATCGCTTCCTGCGCCGATCCCAGTAGAAATTCGCCACGAGCAGTGCTCCCACCAAAACCAAGAACGTCGTTTTCCAGTCCCACCCTGCCCACCAATTGCTCGAATGCAACTCGATATTGTCGTGGATTTGGTTTCCTGTTTCCACCCCAAAAGGCAAGCCAATATACGGTTTATATCCTGGTGCCTGCACAGCAATGTGATAAGTGCCTGCCGGCACAAGAAAGGCGTATGTTCCGGTAATGCCCGTAACCTGCGGATTTTCTTGGCTATATGTTTTTGCCGGCCAAAGCTCATATTTATTGGTGGCAGGATTCAGCCGAAAAAGGGAAACGGCTGCCTGAGGAATGCGGGTTTGCTTTCCGCCTTGCTCTTCGTATACGTATCCCTCCGGGTCAACCACTGCGGTCAGACCGATTTCTTTCGTGCCGCGTTCCGGGTCTTTATATCTGATGAGCGTGATAATGTCATATTGCCCGTCCACGTTGGGCACCCGGACATTAGCTGTGTAAATGCCATCGCCTTCGTCGGTGTATACAAATTCAGTAAGCGCTAATTTCTGCTCAATGCCAACCGTCTCTGGCGGAACGTTTTGCGATAAAACGGGGCTTGCAAAAACCAAGGAGGCCAGCGCGGTTTGCAAACTAATGCCCCGATTATTTCCTCCGATTCCCGATGTCCGCTCTCTACTTCGCAAAACGAGATAACCTTTTACCGACTGAGCTGGGGCCTCGGGTTTGACAATGAGCTTGAGCATTGAGCCGGCCACCGCAGCAATGCGTTTCTCAAGTTGCCCCCGGGAGTTAAGACTAAGCTTGATGTCAAAATCTATCTTTTCATCGGAAGATCTGGCAAACACAACCTCCGTGGGAATACCTTGTTTCGCTTGAGGTGAAAGCTCTGTCAGCGGCATGCCAACCGATAAGACCATCTTCCCGGAGGTGATTTTTCCTTGCGGCAATCCCGCGCTTTTCCCCAGACCAGACAATGTAAGTTCTACCCCTTGAAGCTTAGGCAAGGAAGCTGCGCCAGTCACGCCGAGCTCCTGGAATGTCTGTTTGAGTGCAGGAAATTTTTCTGTAAAGAACGATATTTCTTTAGGCAATGGCGACAGAACAAAATTTCCGATCGTTGGCAACGATACAAGATCCCAAAGGCCGTGAAACGCCGGGGGGGCAATTCTCGGAACAATCTGTTCCACCGACAATGGTGGCGCTTGGGGCGGCGCTGCGTGAGGAAGCAACGAGGATAATATTGATTTTATGGTTTGGAGAACCGCCTGGATAGCAGTGGGTGTCGGCGATGGCGCTGGCGGCGTTGGCGGATTGTAGTAACCAGTACCGCCACCGCCTCCACCTCCGGTTGGAGTTCCACCGCTCGGCGCAGCAGATCGCCAATCTGTAAGTACACCGCAATTCGTACAGTCAAACTTTATTTGCCCAAAATTGCTCACCAAGGCGGATCCGGTAAAAATGCCGGAAGAATTGATCTTTACTCCGCTGAAGTTTATCCAGCCAAGTTGCCCTCCCCAGGCGTAGCCAGAAAGATTGCCGGCGCCGTCGTTCTTGACTCCGCTATTGGTCGGGCTGAGATTAATCCATCCGTAGTTCACGCTCCAAGCGTAACCCGTAAGACCGGAGTTCGTGACATGAACATTGCCGTTGCTCGCGCCAAAATTGACCCAGCCAACTTGGTCGCCCCAAGCATAATTGTGTAGAGGAATCGTGCCGTCCGTGGAGGAAGCAAAAGCCAATGGGAAAATCCAGCCAACAAATACAGCACAAACGGCTAAAACCAATACCCCGCGAAAAAAAGTTGCCACCATAAAATAAGCATTAATGTCCCGAACTCTTTTGGAAATTATTTATGGCCTGTACTACTTGTGAATCGCTTTTTAAATTTTCCCAAAACAGCACCGAGGATCTTTCAAAATGAACAGTATCCTCGGGCCCGTGTAATTCTCCGCCAAGCTTAACCAAATCAAATGCGGGCGCCGTGGAAGCGGGAGGCTGAAGCGACTGAGACACCCGCAGGTAATAGACATTTGTGAGAACATATTCATTTTTAACGTTTAATAGGTGGCCGAAGTAAACCTGGCCGTTATTCAAAAAAATTGCCTGCCACTTTTGAGGATCGGGTGCGGCAACGATGCCCCGCCTCAGAGAGAGTAAAAGCGAAAAAGACGCGGCCAACCCGAATACTATGACAACCAGGGCTAGAACAACCAACCACTTCCGACTCAAAAACCTTCTATAAAATCTGTCACGAAAACGTTCTGCGACTGTATTCGAAGAGTTATCGGCTTGTGCCATTGCTATTGTTTTTTTAACTGTATATTTTTAGGAGTATTTTTCGACGCGAACGTTTTATCATAATCCGCTCGAGTCAGAAGATGCACTACTGGAAGACGCAGTTATCAAAGAAACGGAGTCGGTGCCCGTAGCAGAACCATTGCTGTCACTCGCCGGATATAAATCACTCGCCGTAGGCGTATCCGTCGCAGTGTTCGCGGTTGCAGATGTTGTGGCAACAACAATCACGCTGGCCGAATCGATTGGTGCAGACACGCTATCCGTTGTGCTTGTAGTACTCGTGGTATTAGGAGGCAATATGGTTGATACGTTATCTGTGGTATTCGCTGTTGGCTGTAAGGTGACAATTGAATTCGTAGTTGGGGTTGAAATAAATCCCGCCGTCAAACCAGTACCGCATTCGCCAGGAACTTCCTTCAAAACGCCGTTTTCGCTGATAACACAGTAGGGATTCTTATTTTGCACGTCATAAATAGTAATTCCTGAGGGTCTCGCTGCCGAGCCAACCGTAAGATGCTGGAAAGAGTACACGGTATTTGGATCAAAGGTGTAGGTATTTAAGGTTGCCCCATCAACAGTTGATCCGCCCTGCAAACTCTGTCCAACCGGCGCAGAACTTAAACTCACAACATTGTCTCCGGGATACCAGCTTTTTTCTATAAATGCCAGAATTTTTCCCTTGTCCGCGGAAGTCGCGCCGTTAAACGCCTCCATAGCGATTGCTATCACGCGGCCGGCGGACGTGGCTTTCTCCGCGTAGCCAGGAACGGCGGATGAAGTGAGATAATCCCCAGCCGCAATTGGACCATTCGCGCCGCTCACCTTCACTGGCAGGCGTCCTTGTAGGGCGATGACTAGAGATCCGTGACTATTCTCACCTCCGCCAGCAATCAAACCGGCAGAGGCCGTCACCGCTCCCGCGAGACGGGTATCATATGCAACACTTGATTTTTCAAATTTACCGGGATTGCTCGCCGACACAGAAAGCATGTCTCCAGCTTCGTATTGCGATTCGTCGCCGACCACGTCGACATACTCGCCGATGTCATTCGATCCGCTTATCACTTGCCCCCTAGCCACTATGGAGGCAGTTGAAGTTGTGCCGTCCACCGAAGCTATCTGGACAACCGTAGAAGTAGCGACAGGGAGCGTGCAGTTCGTCTGGCCGCAAACCACGAGCATCGTGCCGGTAGCGGCAGAAACCGCCGTTGAGGAACCAATAAACACGGTTCCCGTCGAATTGATTATGAACTTGATGATCCCGGCTGTCTGCAAATTGAAACCTGCTACCTGCAGGTTGCCCGAACCGGTTGCATTGACGAAGGTGATACCGGTGCTACTAGATTTGGTCGTGAAGATACCGGTTGCGACTTGGAAGTTGTTCGTTCCCGTGGCGTTCGTGAATGTGATGCCCGTCGAGGAGACCGCCGTCGAGAGATTGATGGTCGTCCCAGTCGCGTTTGTGAATAGGAATTGGGGGATGGTCGAGGTTCTATAGGCGTTGCCTTGAAGGTCGAAGGCAGGAGCAAGGAGGTAGGTGCCCACGGTCATGTTGGTCGAGGAGACATTGGTCGCGGTGATTCTCGCGGTGCCTATCGCCGTCGAGGCCGAGAGGTTCGTCGAGGAAACATTGGTCGCAGTTATCTTGGCAGTATCTATGGCAGTTGAGGCAGTCAGATTAGTGGAAGACACATTGGTCGCCGTGATCTTTGCCGTATCTATGGAGGTTCCCACGGTTATACGTGTCGAGGAAAGGTTCACGGCCAGGAGGTTCGTGCCCGTGGCATTCACGAAGGTGATGCCGGTGGAAGAGGCGGTACTAAAAATGCCGCCGTTTGTTACCGAAAGACTTCCTATTCCGAGATTGCCAGAACCTGTAGCGTTTGTGAAAGTAATCCCCTGCAGAGTAGTTGGACCTACAACGTGCAGCGTCGACGACGGTTGCGATGTGCCGATACCAAGAGAAGAATCTGCATCGTCCCAAAACAAAAGCGGCGTGCTCGAAACGGTGGACGTGGCAAGCCAATAAGTCAAACTGCCTGCACTTCCTGTGCCAGCCGGCGGAGTAACAACGGTGCAATTTGTCTCGCCGGGAGAGCAATCAGTTGGATCTAACGTTTCTCCGGGCAGATAAGGGCTTCCTCGAGGAGCAGCAAAAGCCACCGCGAACCAGGCAAGAAAAACGACGAATCCGACAACAACGAAACATCCGAGCCTAAAACTTTTCGGAGAATTTATATTCATACTCAATTGTATGTTGTATTATTAAGTATAACAAATCGCCTCGCCTACGCCAGAGAAGGCAGGAAAATCAATGGTAATGGAAGCGGGGCGACCCACACGGTTCGAACCCAAGCCCGGCAGCAAATGCCAAAACGCTTGCTATTTTCGGCAGGCGTTTCAGTATCTTATTGAGAGCAGGGATTCGAACGGGAGCGGGGTCGGGGATTCAAAAATTGCCCCTCCGAAATGAAGCCCATCAATACTCTTCGGCAAACAGCAGATAATTTTTATGAAATATGTTCTTGGCAATGTAAAAAACCCCGAAAGCTATAAATAGCGCCGAGAAAACGTCTATGGAGTAATGAAGATGCCCCAAAAGAACGCTGCCTCCGCCAATCACGGTGAGAAAGAGATAAAAGTATCTTAAATATTTTTTGTTCCAGAAAATAATGGCCAAAAGGAACGGCAAACCGGTGTGGGCGGAGAAAAACAAGTCATCGCCCGAACTTAATTTGTGAAGAAAGTCGGTGGTATCGATATAGGATTCTTGCGGCGGAGGAGCAAGGTGGGTCAGCACCACGAAAAAGGAGCGAACTAGAAAGAAAACGGCAACGCTTTTTAACACAAAGGGGATGCGCTTCGGCTCATAAAGAAGCAATAAGACGAGAACGGCTATAAAAATAAGAGCCCCTTCGTTGTAAACAAAATCAACGTTGACAACCGGTATGTTGTCAAGGATGATATCCGTTACATAATTGCTGGCATGAATGGTGGTATAAAAATTCGTGTAGTATGTCGCCGAGACGCCGACGGCGAGTAATAAAAAACCAAGCAGCACGTCAACCAAAAAATGCTTATCCGACCAGAATAATTTGTGTCTTTCGAGAAATGCGCTCATTGACTAATTATAACCAACTGTCCGTTCAGATACCAACGTCTTGCCGCCAATCATCCCGCCCGCTTGCAGGCGGGTATTCTTCTGGCGAGGTGAACCCCCACACCTATGCATAGGTGTGGGGGTGAATAATAGTTACTATTGAGAAGGAGTTCCCTGCGGTTGCGCTTCTCGCACTTGAATCGACTGGGCAGTTAAACTGCCGTCGGAATTCTGTGTGCCGACTACGCTCACGTTCGTACCCGCCGTTAAGTCGTCTGCCGTGCCGTTTACCGATTTCGTAATGGGCGTAGAGCCGGAAAGAAAAACTATCTTTGTTGAGCTCGCCGAGCTCGTTGAACTGCTGTTGTGGAATTCGACGGTGATACTTTGGCTGTCTTTCGCAATGATTTGGCCGGATATAAGGCCGCCGCCCGCGCCACCGTTCCTACCCATTGTTCCTCTTTGGAAATTCTGACCTCCGAAGTTCTGGCCTCCCGGGAGAGAGTTTCGTAAAGTGCTCTGCGCACTTGACTGCGATTTGCCATACATCATACCGCCGTAAAATGCCCCTATTCCTACCGCGAGAACGATGACAATCACGGCAATGTATTTTTTCATGGCGTTATTTTTTTATCTTGATATTCAGCCGCCCGACTGCGCGGCTTAAATTTATTAATTTATTCGTACCTTAATGCCTCTATTGGATTCAGGCCCGCGGCGCGGCGCGCCGGGTAATAGCCGAAAACTACCCCCACGAGTGCCGACACGCCAACTGCCAAAAAAACCGACCACAAAGAAATACTTGTGGTTATACCGGCAAACTTAGTTATAAGCAAGGAAAACACCCAGCCGAGCGCCACACCCACCACGCCGCCAATGAATGTGAGCATTACGGACTCCAGTAAAAACTGGGTGCTGACGTCGCTTCTTTTGGCACCAATCGCCTTGCGAAGCCCGATTTCCCTCGTGCGTTCGGTTACGGTTGTAAGCATCATGTTCATAATTCCTATTCCGCCGACCACGAGAGATATTCCCGCAATTGAGGCGAGAAGTATGGTGAACGTATCGGTTACGCTCGATGCCGCGGCAATGATGTCCGATTGGGTTTGCACGGTAAAATCGGCTTGCGAGGAGTCGGAAATATTATGGCGGTTTAAGAGTAGGGAGGTAATCTCTTGCTGCACTTCGCTCATTACTCCTTGACTTTGGGCTTCAACGTCAATTTCGTTGACATAGGATGTACTTCCCAAAAGGAGATGCTGGCCGGCTGTGAGCGGCACGTAAACGATGTTGTCTTGGTTGCCGAACCCGGTGCCGCCTTTTGATTTTGTGACGCCGACAACTTTGAAATTATTGCCTTTTATTCTGATGGTTTTTCCTATTGCTTCGTCGGGGGTGGCAGTGGCATTCCCGCCAAAAAGATCCTGGAGGACTGTTGGGCCAATGACCGCAATTCTGTTTGAAGCGGCAACGTCCGCATCATTAATGAAGTTGCCCTGGTCAATATCTACATTGCGCACCTGGGCGTACGTTGACAGCGTACCAACGACGTTCGTATTTGTATTGGCACCTTTATAAATGATTTGATATCTGCCGCTAATTTGGGACGCTACCGCAGCAACGCCATTGAGCTGCGCGATTGCGTTCGCGTCATCCGGCGTGAGCGTTTGCGCGCTTCCCTGCCCTTCTCTTACGCCGTAGCCGAAAGTTCTTTGTTGCCCCGGGGTTACCATAATAAGATTTGACCCGATTGACTGAATTCTCGCGTTTATGGAACTCTGCGCCCCTTGACCTATGGAAATCATAGCAATCACCGAGCCGATGCCTATCACGATGCCCAATACAGTTAGTCCCGACCGCACTTTGTTTACGGTTATTGCCGAAGAGGCCTCCTGAAAAAGTTCGGAGATTATCATGACGTTGCTGCGTGCGCGTGAATAAGGCGGCGACCGTGGTTTCTGCCGTCTTCGACTATCTCGCCGTCCCGGATATGGATGATTCGTTCCGCGTGTTCCGCGACGTATGATTCATGCGTGATAAGCACGATAGTGCGCCCTTCTTTGTGGAGGTTTTGAAATGTGGAAAGCACAATTTCGCCGGTTTTAGAGTCCAGATTGCCGGTCGGTTCATCTGCCAGAACGAGCGTCGGGTTGTTCACAAGCGCTCGCGCGATCGCCACTCTTTGCATTTCCCCTCCCGAAAGCTGGTTTGAGTGGTGCTGCCACCAAGCCTCAGGAAGCGCTGCCGCAGTGAGTGCCTCGCGCGTCGCTTGCTCGCGTTTTTCCTTGACGACTCCCGCATAAACGAGCGGCAGCATGACGTTGCGGAAGACGGTAGCGCGCGGCAGGAGATTGAATTGCTGGAAAACAAAACCTATTTTTTCGTTGCGGATGTCGGCAAGTTCGTCCTCGCTTAATTTAGAAACATCTTTGCCATCCAGAATGTATTCGCCGCTCGTTGGCGTGTCGAGCGCTCCGACGATGTGCATCAAGGTTGATTTGCCGGAGCCCGACGGCCCCATGATAGAAACAAATTCGCCGTCTTTTATCGTGAAGGAGACGTTTTTCAGAGCCACCGTTTCAATGCCGCCGCCGAGTTCGTATATTTTTGTGATGTTGCGCAGTTCAATCATCCCGTTAGAGATAGGAAACGCCCTGTCGAGGCGTTTCCGTAAATCGCCAGCATATTAGGTATATCAATGTTTATTTTTGTTTTGTAGCGCATATACATATGACACAGATGGTTAATCTCTAACGGGATTATTGCCCAGGATTAAGTGAGGTTAGAGCGGCGGTCCTCCACCTCCACCAAGCAGGCTTCGGCTGCTGTTTGTTGTGGCAGTGGAAGATTTCGACGTGATGGTTTGCGTTACGACGGCGTCTCCTTCATTCAGGCCCGACACTATTTCCGTCATACTGTCGTTTGAGAGGCCAACCGTAATTTCTTGTTGTTTTGGTTTGCCGTCGGATCCCAATACACTTACGTATGAAACCCCCTGTTTTGTCGTGACGGCGGAATTCGGTACAAGGAGCACATCCTGTTTTGTGTTTACGATAATACTTACCGTGTCGCTCATGCTGGGCTTTATGTCGGAATTGGGTGCGTCGAGCGCAACTTGTACGTTGTAGCTCACGACTCCCTGGGATATGGTTCCTACCGGGTCCACTTCAAAGACTTTTCCGGTAAGCGTAAGGTCGGGCAGAGCGTCAAATGTGATTGTGGTCTTTTGGCCGACTTTGATATTGACCACATCCGTTTCATTGAATGTTGCTTGCGCGAATTTCTGGTCCGAAACGATTGTCGCAACGGCACCGCTTGCCGTATCACCCTTTTTTACGCTGACCGAAGCAATGGTGCCGTCAAATGGCGCGACAATCGTGTAGTCGCCGAGCGCATCCTGCAGCTGAACAAGGTTTTGCTCCGCGGTTACGAGATTGTTTTTGGAAATCTGAAGGCTTATTGGGTTGTCGCCGTTGGGATTGCCGACTTGAAGCAGTACGATATTCTGCTTGTCGGCCGTAATTGTCTGCTTGCTCGTATCAATCGTATTTTTTTGCGAGAGGAGGGCGCTTAAATCGCTGTTTACCGTCGAAAGATAATTCCGCGCATTTGCCTGCAATGTTTTCACCGCTGTCGGAAGGGAACGATTATATTGATTTGCGAGATCGCTTACCGCTCCGAGTAAATTCAACTCGTCTTGCAACGTTTGCGTGATGGCGGTCACCGTATCGATTGATTGCTGAAGGATGGCGTAAATTTGGTCACCACTAGAGGCGCGGCCAGTCTGCTTGTAGGCAAGAACGCTCAGGTCGTATTTTCCGGTTGCAATCGCGTAGTCGTTTTCTGCGCTTTTCGCAAACGCCTCAATTATTGTCGTGTCTTTATCTCTGAATAAATTGATGAGCGCATCTACGTTCCATTGGCTGGCTTTCGGATTGATGTCGGTGCCGTAGAGAATATTTTGCATGCCGGTCATGACGTCCGGCAGGTCGAGGTAGGTGTTCGACAGCGTGTTGAATGCATCGTTATATTCGGTTTGTAAACTATCTTGAGCGGAACTGAGGGCATCAAGCGCTTTTTGGTAGTCGATAGGGGCCTGAGCCGTGTCTTTCTGGAGTTGAAGCTTAGATGTCACGAGGGATTGTTTAGCTTTTATAATTGCTTGCTGGGCATCGGTATCGTCCATTTTCATTATCGCCTGCCCGGCACGGACGGTATCGCCCGGGCTCACGCCTATCCACGTAATCTCGCCGGAAACTTTTGGTTTTATATCAATTTTATACAATGCCGCAAGCTGCCCGCTTCCTGTGACGGAAACTATAAGCGTCCCTTTTTGAACCTTGGCGGTGACGTATTGCGTGGTTGTGGAACCGCTATTTCTGGAAGACCAATACCAGTAGCCGCCACAGGCAATAACGATTAAAACAACCGCAGAAAGCACCTTGTGTTTAAGAATCTTTGCGATGATATTCTTCATGATAAATTTTTATCAAAATGCGCGTATAAAGCGCGCTTCTATTTGACCTTGATTGTTTGGGGATCCAATAACAACAACCGGCTCGCCAACCCTAAGGTCGCCGAACCGGATATCCCCGCGGTGTTCCCTGACTATTGTTGAGGTGGAAAGCAAAACCGTTCTTTCAATACCGTCGTTACCACTGACCGCAATGGAGGAACTCCCCACGCTTATTATGGAGCCGGAGGTTCCATGGCCGCTTACAAAATTATCGTTCGGCGAAAATCCGAATCCTCCCGGAGGAAGCGGCCCATCATTGAGCGGAGGTCTGCCGAAGTTACGATCGTAATAGTCGCTCCAGGCATACGAAAAACGCGCCTTGTTATAACCGACGAACACGCCAACGCCAAAAGACGCAAGGATAATTATAAGAAGACCCAAAACAATCGCTGTCCGCTTTAACAGTTTAGATTGAGAAAGCTTGTCAAAGTCCATTGACTTGTTTCTTTTGAATTGTTTTTTCTAAAGAAACGGCTCGACCGATATACCTGGCTATATATTTCAAAGATTCGAGTAATACCAAAAGGGCGGCAAAAAATATTAGAACGGAAACTACCGGCAGCGACTCCAGGGCGAACAAAGCAAAATCATACCAGTTCGCAAGTACCGCTCCCGGATCGGATAAAACAAGGGAAAAAGCTCTGGCAAATTCGGATTGGTTAAGAGTCCCGCGAAGCGTGGCGAGCGCAAGAAAAAACGCAATCGCAGACAAAGCCAACGCGACAGAAAAGTATACCGCTTTCTTTCTCGCGGACGCCAATTGCTTCTCAATCCTAATTCGCTTAACTATCTGCTCAAAAAGTTTTTTTGGAGCGTCGGCCTGTGTGGCCCGGCGGAGGGAAGGGTTGTCTTTGGTAAGGCGTCCCATTGGCTATAATACGAACCGGCAACGCAATTTGGTGCAAAAAAACGACACCGCGGCGTCAATTCTTCCGGAACAAGTGGCTACAGCTCTGGGTTGTGCCTTCTTATAAGTTTAAGCGCTCTTCTATGGCGGCTTTTTATCGTATTCAGGGGCTCCTTAAGTCGCCGAGCTATCTCGCGGAATGTGAGGTCCTCGGAATGTCGCAACAATACTACTTTGCCATAATGTTCTGGCAAAGAATGCAAAACCTGATCGATTTTTTCTGCGCCTTCGTTCGTCTCGGCAACAGCATGCGGCGAGGGCAGCAAACTGGGCACTTCTTCTAAAATATTTTCCCCTCTTTCGTCATTCTCAAAAACAGAGAATGGGATTTCCTCTTTCTTTTTAAGCCAATCGATTGCCGTATTCTTTGCTATAGCAAAAATCCAGGTTTTAAAACTTCTGTCCGCGTCGAACTTTTTCAAGTTACGCCAGCATTTTACAAATGTTTCTTGGGTTATGTCTGTTGCTTTGCCTACGTCACCGACATATTGTCGGGCAAACGAATAAATGGGGGTGGAGTATCTTTTTATCAAGGTTTCGAAAGCGGCATCGTCACCGCCAAGATAAAGCTTTACTAATTTTTCGTCCAGCAAGTTTTCCATTGTCTGTATATTGTAGCACACGGGCATCCACCGTCAAAAACACCCGCCCATAATTCCGTCTCCAGCAAGATGGAAATTGTTCTAATTCTTTAAATAGCGTCTTACCGCTATAAAACTTGAAAAACTTCCTATCCCCACGGCAAAGATAAGCTGGTATGCGAAAAGACGAACGATGTGAGCAGAAAAATATTGAAATACATCGAGGCCCGGGACGAAAACCTTGAGATGCGGGGAGATGAAATAAACTATCGGCGCGGCTATTACCAAGCTGAATATCGACGCCAGTATGCCCGAGATCACGCCCTCAACCACCAAGGGGCCTCTGACTAAACTGTTGGAAGCTCCGACCACGCGCATAACGCCTATCTCGTCGCGATTGGAGTAAATAGCCAGACGGATGGTGTTGAAAACCACGAGGCCCGCGATAAGGGCCAAAAATAACGTCAAGGCAAAACCTCCGCGGCTGACATTATTAACGATAGCCGTGAGCCGGTCGATAACGACCTGATTTTTATAATAGCTGGGCTGGCCGTCTGTGTAGGCCCCGAGGTTGGCAGAATTAAGAAAATCGGCGATGGCCGCGTATTGATCCGGCCGCCTGGCCTTGACGTTCAAAGACGCCTCTAGGGGATTGATGTCCAACTCGTTAATCCCCTGGCTTATCACGCTGTCTCCCTTGTGGCTTTCTTTGAAAATCGCGAGGGCCCTGTCTCTGGATATGTATTCAACATTCTTAACTTCCGAAAGGCTCTCCAAAGATTGCTTGATGCTTAAAATTTGATCCTCCGATGTGGTTGTTTTGAAATAAACGCTGATATCGATTTTATCTTGGATAGATGCCGAAGCTTGATCCGCCACAAATCCAAAAAGAAGCAGTCCGACGAAAACCAACAATGCCAAAACCATAATGGCAACGGTCGCGGTTGAAAGCCAGCCGTTTCGCCAGAAATTTTTAAAACCAAAATAGATTATGCGCGATATTATCGTAAACATTAAACCAATATGTATTTCCCTTTGGCTTCATCGCGGATGACCCGGCCGCGATCCAGCGTAATGACTCTTTTTTCCAAGTCATTTATAATCTCCTTGTCGTGCGTCGCGAGTAACACCGTCGTTCCCAGCTGATTGATTTTCTCCAAAAGTCTTATTATTTCAAATGTGTTCAGCGGGTCGAGATTGCCCGTGGGCTCGTCCGCGATGACGATCTCGGGCCTGTGAATCATAGCCCGCGCAATCGCCACCCTTTGCTTTTCACCGCCCGATAGTTCGTGAGGAAAGTTTTTGGCTTTGTCGCTTAAGCCTACCATATCCAAAACCTGCGGAACAAGTTCGTCAATGTCCCTTTGCGGCCGGCCGGCAACTTCGAGAGCAAAAGCAACGTTCTCATATGCGGTCTTCGTCGGCAACAACCTGAAATCCTGAAAGATTACGCCAATGTGCCGTCTGAACGCAGGCAATTCTTTGTCTTTGAGCTTGTTGACCTCGTACTGGCTGAAAAAGACCCTGCCTTTGCTGGGTTTTTCTTCGCCCACGAGAAGTTTTATAACAGTGGACTTCCCCGCTCCCGACCTGCCCGTAATAGACACAAACTCACCCGGCCCGACCTCAAAACTCACATCCTCAAGGGCGACCGAGTGGCTGTTATAAACCTTGGAAACAGTTTGAAAATTAATCATTTCTGGCAGAATACTTACTGAACCCCTAAAAAGCCGTAACTTTGGTTAAGGGGTTCCTAATAATTCTACCTCGGCTTCGATAAAAATATCAATCCCACCGCTCAAAATATCGTCAACCCGAGTTGTTTCGATTTCCGTCCTGTGATCTTTGACCAGTTGATAAGGATTGAGGAAATAGGAACGAATTTGATTCCCCCATTCCGGCTTCGCTTTGACGCGAAGCGCGCTGAGCTCCCGCACCTGTTCTTTTTCCATAAGCTGAAAAAGCTTGGCTTTGAGAAGTTTAAGCGCGCGTTCGCGGTTCTGCGCCTGCGAACGTTCCGCGCGCGAGCTCACCGCGAGACCTGTCGGGATATGCACAATCCTCACCGCCGTCTCAACCTTATTCACATTCTGTCCGCCGGGGCCCCCGGAACGGGAAAATTCGAACTTTAAATCCGTTTCCGGGATTTGCAGTTTTGATTCTTCAAGCGGCGGCAAATCCGGCACGACCTCAACCAGCGCAAAGGAGGTGTGGCGCAGTTTCTTCGGCGAAAACGGAGAGATGCGAACTAACCGATGAACGCCGGCTTCGTTTTTTAAATAGCCGTAGGCATAATCCCCTTTAACTTCAAACGTCCGGCTGCGAGGATTATCATCAATCATCTTCGTTTGCCAGCCCTGCCCGTCCGGCAGGCGGGCGCGCTTCTTCCCGTAGCCCAGATACATCTCGGAAAGCATCCGCGCCCAATCCTCGGCATCGTCACCGCCCGCGCCCGGATACACCGAAAGCACGGCCGCCTGCTTGTCATATCTACCGGTAAAAAGCGTGGTTAGTTCCAAGTCCCTGAATTTCTTTTTGGCCTCGTAAAATTTCTGTTCGTCAAAATTTTCCTTGAGCTCCGTTATCGCTTTTTCAACGTCGTGGAATTTATCAATTAAATTACGCAGTTCGCCAAGAATTTTGATTTTTTCATCTGCCGCGGAGCGATCGCGCCAAAAATCAGAGCCGGACATCTCCGCCTCCAGATTGTTTATCTCCGCTTCTTTGGCCGCTACGTCAAAGCCGCCCGCCCAACCGGCGGGCTTCGCTTTCAAGTTCTTGAAGTTCGTTTTTGTAGTCCATGAATTTAAACTTAAAAAATTATTGCCTGGGAAACTCCAGCCTTTTATTTAAGTCTTCGACGGTCTTTGTTTTAGAATCAAAAACCCAGCGATGACCATTTTGGCATTCCAGCCTCATCTCGCCCCATTTGGTGTCAAGATCTGGTTTGCCTTTACTTTTTACGCCGCACTCCGGACAAAGAAAAATATCTCGCGTTTTATCTTTCTCGTCAAATACTTCACCGAAACTATATGGATGCTTTTTCGGAGGCTCCTCTTCCCGCCACTCGTCATTAGGGTTCTCGGGCGGTGGCATTTCTACGTTTCTTTTTTTCATGAACCTTTAAAAGTTTTGACTGCGACTTGGAGCCGGAGGCGAGATTCGAACTCGCGACCTTTGCTTTACGAAAGCACTGCTCTACCGCTGAGCTACTCCGGCAAAAGTTGGGCGGGCAAGCGACCTTCACTTTACGAAAGTGCTGCTCTGCCGTTGCCTGCCCCGTAGCGTCCCGCCGTGGCGGGACTGCTTCGGGGAGCTAAGGTGGCGCAACTTTACATATAAAATTTAGCAAATTTTTAAACAATTCGTCAATTTGTGTTCCAATTACTCGGTCAACTAATATTTTCCCCCGAAAAGCCGCGCGGAGTTCATAAGCGGCAGGAAATCCGTCGCGAAATTGTAAAACGCCGCAAAGGCCGGGCCTGCGATGCCCGTCAAAACCAGCGCAAATCCCACGACGTTCGAGAAGAGCCAGAGCCACATATCGCCTCGTATCACGGACATGGTTTTCTTGCCGAGTTCCATCATCTCCGGCAGGCGCGAAAGGTTATCCGTGAGCACAACGACATCCGCCGCTTCTACGGCGATGGCTGTGCCGCCGCCGCCCATGGCAATGCCGACGTCCGCCCGCGCCAGAGCCGGAGCGTCGTTCACGCCGTCGCCTACCATGGCAAGCGTGCCGCCCTTGAGAAGCTTTTCAATCTCGCGGAGTTTGTCTTCCGGCTTCATTCCCGCCCTGAATTCCCTGACGCCGAGCGCGCGAGAAATCCTGGCGGCGGTTTCCGGATTGTCTCCGGTGAACATAACGATTTTCCCAACTCCCGCGCTCCCCAACGCAAGAAGACTGTCCTTTGCCTCGGAGCGAGGAACATCTTCAACGCAGATTGTCCCGGCAAATTTTCCGTTGAACACGACGAGGAGCGCCGTCGCGACATGTCTACCCCTTTCTGCAAAAAATTTTTCCATCAGGCTGCGTTTCAATTTCACGCCTGCTGCCTTCAGAACTTCTTCGTTGCCGATTATGACTTTATCCTTGCCGACTCCGGCCACGACACCGCTCCCCTTTTCAACTTCAAACGCGTCGGGGTCATCCAATTTGCCGATTTTCTCTTTTGCCGCGGAAAAAACGGCCTTACCCACCGGATGTTCGGAAAACTTCTCGGCGGCACCGACTAAACACCAGAACTTTTCCTCGCCGATACCCGACTCGATATGAACATCGCACACCATGAGTGTTCCGTATGTAAGCGTGCCCGTTTTGTCCACAATAACCGTTTTTACTTTAGAGAGCGACTCCAACCAGCCGCCGCCCTTGATAATCACGCCGCGGCGCGCCGCCCGCCCCAAGGAAGCGCGGATGGCAAGAGGTATGGCCAGAGCCATATCGTCGGCGCAGGCAACCAAAAACAGCGACGCAACCATCAAAACGTTGCGCGTAAAAAAATAAACGAGCGCGCCCGCAACCGCCACGACCGGCAGGAGTATTGCGGCAAACCTGTCGGCGAGCTTCTCGGAATGCGATTTATGCATACCCGCTTGGCGCACAAGCTCCGCCATACGTTCTATCGTGGAATCCTTTCCCACTCTTTCCGCCTTAAATTTCACCGCGCCCGATTCCACGAGAGTTCCGCCAAGCACCGCATCGCCCGGAATTTTCCTTTGCGGAACAGATTCACCGCTCACTGGCGCCTCATTCACGTACGCCTCGCCGAAGACAACGGTGCCGTCAACCGCTATGCGCGAACCGTCCTCGGCCACGATAATGTCGCCTTTTCGGATTTCGCTTGCGGGAATTTCTTTGATTTCCGATCTGCGCTCACGAAGCGCCTTCTCTGGCTTCAGTTTAAGCAATTCCTCTACGGCATGATGCGCGCGCGATTCCGTATGCCAGTCCAAGAGGCGCGCGAAAGTGAGCATCAAAACGATAAATGCCGCTGAGCGCAATTCTCCGGTCGCGAAAGAAATAATGAGGGCAAAAACATTGAAAGTATCGATATTTACACGCGCGCTCAAAACCGATCGCCAGGCGCCTGCGACCGTCGGGAAAGAACCGGCAAGTGCGACCAAAAAAAGCGCGGGCCACAAGGCGGGAAATAAAAAATCAAGCGCGAGCGCCCCGACAACCGCAACGATTAACGCATATTCACTTTTTGGGGGCTGAAATAAATTTTCTACATTCATTACAATTATTATAACTTTTACCATTCTCCAATCCTAATGCTCGACAAAAAAACAGCCGGGATTTTTCCCGAACTGTTTCAATTTGGATCTGGAACCGGACTCACTAGTCCCAGTCCCATTTCCCGTTCTTCCAAACATTGAACCAGGGAGATTCCGAGCGATAGGAGAAACCAGCTTCTCGCATCTGCCTTTTTATTTTTTCCCACCAGCTCCGCGGCGCCCATGCCGTTTCCACGCTGACCCCCACGCCCTGTCCTTTGCCGTAGTGGTCTATTCTTAAGTGCAAGAGTCCCTGCTTATGATACTTTCTCAGGTCGCTCAGAGTAATCATATCCACCCCCTCAGGTTTGCGAAAAATTCCAAACCGCTGCCTAATTATAGACAGAAAATTTAATAAAAATCAATTTGAGGCCTCACGCCTATTTCATCTTGAGGAAATGCGCCGCGCAGCTCATGCACAGGTCGTAGGCGCGGATGAGTTCCTCAATTTCAAATCCTATTTTCTCTGACGCTAAGAGCGGTTGTCTACGTCAACAATACCCCTCCATCGGCCACAATCTGGCTGCCCGTCATATAGGAAGACAAATCCGAAGCGAGGAAAAGCACCACCTTGCCGATATCGTCCGGCTCCCCCATCCGCTTCATCGGAATCTTGGCCAGGAAACTCGCAAGCATCTTTTTCATGTCCACGCCCGCGGGCGCCGGCGCTTTCTTCTGCATCTCGGCGACTCCCGGCGTTGCTATACCGCCTGGGGCCACGGCATTTACCCAAATATTGTGCGGTGCGAGCTCCAAGGCCACGTTCTTGGTAAAACCCCAGACGCCGTGTTTGGAAGCGTCATAGTGGGCAAGGCCCACGCTTGAAGGATGCAAGGCGTCAATGGAGGTGATATTCACAATTTTCCCGCCGCACCCCTGGGCGATCATTTGCTCCGCCGCCTTTTTTGTGCAGAGGTATACGCCCTTAAGATTAACGGCAATCACCTTCTCAAAATCGGCCGGCGTCATACTCATGACGGGAATGCTCGGAAAAATACCCGCATTATTCACGAGAATGTCTACACTGCCGAAAGCATCAACCGCCTTTTCCACCATCTTCCGGACATCCTCCTCGCTGGAGACGTCGGCCCGTATGGCCTCCGCCTTCCGACCGTTCCGCAAGAGCTCCTCCTTAGCTTTTTCGGCATTCTCCGCGTTCATATCCGCGATGAGAACATTCGCCCCGGCTTCCGCCAGGCGCAAACTGATGCCGAAACCGATGCCGACCGCCCCGCCGGTCACAATCGCCGTCTTACCCGAAAGATCAAGCAGCTCTTTGATAGTTTTCATGTCGTAATAGTAACATATTTTTATTGATTACGAATTTCTTTTCGCCGAGAACTCCAGAATTTTTTTCTTTCGCTCCTCAAGCGATAAGGCACTTGCTATTCCCGGCCCGTTAATACACCCCCATTCGCAGAACAGAATATCAAGGAGCCGTATTTTAGGGTTTCTTTCAAATTCTAAGAGAGCGGCTTCGCAATTCTTCCATCCCGAAACAACTCTTATCTCTTCGTCTTTAAGGATATTCCTTACGCCGCTCGACTCCGTGAGTCCGCCGTCAATCGGATAGATGCGAGTCGCTTGTTCAGTAACATCAAAACCATCACCTGCCTGAGTCGCCGCCTTACCCACATGAAAGGCATCAAAGACCGCATCAAGTTCTTTGTAGGTTAGTACCAAAATATTAAGTTCCGGATAATCTTCCGAAGATTCAAGCTTTTTAGCGATACAGGGACCGATAAAAACCGGGGCGCAATCGGGAAACTTTTCCTTCACAATTCGTGCCGTTGCCGCCATTGGCGAATCGGCCTTGAGCGCAAGATACGGCAAAAGTTGCGGATGCTTCGTCCTTATCAACCGGACAAAGCTCGGGCAAGGACTGGTGATGAACCGCGATTGAGGATTATCCTGCAATAGTTTCAGTACCGCCTCGTTTGTTTTTTTTGCGCCAGCCGCAACCTCAACAACATGCAGGAAACCCAGTTGTTTCAGCCTGCTTACGATTTGAGGATACTCATAGACGACGGGAAACGACGGGGCAAGCATGGCAACCAATTTTGCTTTCTTGTTAAAAAGAGCGGCGAGCCGAGAAATCTCATTCATGGTTTGTTTTATATAATTTTAACACGGCTAACCTCCAATTCTAAATTCCGGGATGTTGCCGTTGATTTTCCAAGTTCCGCCATCTAAAATTATATTATGAATTCGTACGCGCCGGCATTTAGTGTTCCCGTTAAAATATCCGTATTTTTGGCTCTTCTCACCGCAACGGTTATCGCTCCGCTTGCAATCCACAGCCAAGCCGTAACCGGCACTTTTGTTAATGCCGCTCTTTTTGCCACGACCGTTATCTTGGGCCCGGCAGCCGCGATTCTGCTTGGACTAATACCGAGCATCATCGCCTTCGCAAGCGGAACCCTGCCTGCCCCGCTCGCGCCCATGATTCCCTTTATAATGCTGGGGAATACCGTTCTCGTCGTCGTTTTCCACTATGCCCGCCGGAAGAGTGCTTTCTCAGGAATTGGCCTCGCCGCTCTCCTAAAATTCGCTCTGCTTTACGGAGCGGCCTACTTCTTGATTTCTAAAATTCTCCCGGTAAAAATTGCTCCTGCCTTGCTTGCAATGATGAGCTGGCCGCAGCTCTTTACCGCTCTTGCGGGGGGCCTAGCCGCCTACACATTCTTAAGAAGCACAAAAAAGATTTAGATTGCTACTGGACAAGTCGGCATTTATTTTTGTTTCCTCGCAACAGGAAAAGCTGAACCACCCGATTTTGCAGGTATAACGGCAAAACGTACCGTGCCGTGTTATAATTTTCTTAATGACATCTGAACCGCATCGCTTGCACAAAGAAATCCATACGGTGCTTATCGGCGGGGCAGCCGGCGACGGCGTCCGCGAAGCGGGAATAAGTTTGGGACAACTCCTCGCCAAAGTCGGCTACGAAGTTTTCGCATCCGTTGACTACCCCTCCCTCATACGCGGGGGGCATAACTCCAGCCGCCTGAGTTTTTCTAAGGAAAAAATAACGAGCGACTATGCCAACCTGGATACACTCGTCGCCCTAAACGAGGAAACGGTGAAATTGCACATGGGCGAACTCGCTGAAAACGGCGTGGTTTTTGCTGACAGTTTTGAGGAAAAAGATAAGAAACGACTCGGCGCGCACGCCGTGGAACTTCCAATGTCCGCATTTACCAAAGAAATCAATGCTCTGCCGATTATGCGCAACTCCGTGGCACTCGGAGCGACATGCTACTTATTGGACCTGCCGCTTGAAATGATGATTGAGCGGCTCCACCTCGTGTTCAAGGAAAAAGGGTATGAGGCCAATATCACGCTCGCTAAGATGGGCTATGAATTCATGGAAAAGCTTGGTTTTAGGCACCCAAAGCAGCTCTATCGCGAAAAAGTTTCCGACAAAAAAGAATTCGTTGAGGGCAACATTGCCTTCGCGAGAGGACTCACGGCCGCCGGCCTCAACTTCTATATCTCATATCCCATGACGCCGTCGTCCTCCATCCTTCACTACCTCGCAAGACAACAAATAAACCTCGGCATAAAAGTGATTCAGCCGGAAAACGAACTTGCGGTGATTAACATGGCGCTTGGAATGGTTTACGCGGGCAAGCGCGCGGCTATCGGCACCGCCGGAGGCGGATTTGCCCTTATGCAGGAGGCTTTCAGCCTGGCAGGTATGGCCGAGCTTCCTCTCGCTGTTGCGGTGTCGCAGCGTCAAGCACCAGCTACCGGAGTTGCTACCCACACAAGTCAAGGCGACCTGCAGTTTACGATGCATGCCGGCCACGGAGAATTTCCTCGCATAGTCATGGCGCCCGGCGACGCCGAAGAAGCTTTTGAATGCGGCGCGGCGGCCTTGAACCTCGCCTGGAAACATCAGCTCCCCGTCATCGTACTCCTCGACAAGCAACTCTCCGAAGGCTTATCAACAGCCAAATTGGACGCCAGCAAAATCAAAATTGAAAATGGCGAAATTCTCCACGAAGTCAATGGGCACTACGGCCGCTACGCGTTCACCGAAAGCGGCGTCTCGCCTATGGCTTTCCCCGGCACGCCCAGCGCCATCGTAAAATCCGACAGCTACGAGCATGACGAGAACGGAATAACAACCGAAGACCCGAAACTCGTTAAGGCCATGGGCGACAAGCGGTTCGCTAAAGCCAAAGGAATTAAAAAAGAAATGGCGGGAAGCGCCGCGGTAAAAGTTTACGGCGATCCGAAAAGCAAAAATGTAATCGTCTTCTGGGGTTCAACAAAAGGCGCGGTACTTGAAGCCGCGAAGCACTTGGACGAGCCGGCTAAACTTCTGCAAATTCTCTGGATGGTACCGTTTGATTCGGAAAAAGTCGCGGAAGAGCTCAAGGGTGCCAAAAAAATAATTGACGTGGAAGCGAACCGCATGGCGCAGCTCGCCTCACTTATCCGCGAAAAAACCGGCGTGGAAATACGCGACAAAATCCTTAAATACGACGCCACGCCTTTTGACACCATAGAACTTGCGGAACAACTAAATCTCGCTCTTAAATAAAAAATCTTAAATCATGGACTTAAATCTTTCCACAAAAGCGAAAATAACCTGGTGCCCAGGCTGCCCAGACAACGCCATACTCGTCGCCTTCCGTGAGGCGGTAACGGAACTCGTGAACGCGGGGGGGTTGAAACTTGAAAATATCGTTGCCATGTCCGGCATCGGCTGCCACGGCAAAATCACGGACTACCTCAACGTGAACACATTCACGTCCCTGCACGGCAGACTTGTTCCAACGATGACTGGGACCAAAGTCGCGAATCCGGCGCTCACGGTTGTGGGCTTCAGCGGAGACGGTGATTCTTACGACGAGGGGCTTGACCACCTCGTGCACGCGGCGCGGCGGAATTCCGACGTCAATCTTTTCATCCACGACAACCAGGTATTCGCGCTCACAACCGGCCAGGCAACGCCGACAAGTCCCAAGGGCTTCAAGGGCAGGTCCACGCCCGCAGGCAACATTGAAGAGCCGTTCAATCCTCCCACCCTCATGCTTGCCGCCGGCGCAACTTTCGTCGCCCGCTCTTACGCGCCGGAAATAGCGAAAACCAAGGAAATAATGAAGGCGGCCATCGCGCACAAAGGATTCTCGTTTGTGGACATCATCCAGCCCTGCCTCACCTTCAACGACACGCGCGATTACTACGGCAAGCGCATCTACTGGTTAGACGAAAAATTCCCGACAAACGATGTCGCGACGGCCGCAGAAAAAGCGCGGGAATACGGCGATAAGATTCCTTTCGGAATTTTCTATAGCACAGAAAAGCCCACCTTCGAAGAACAACTTTTAGGCGTCAAAGTAAATTAAAAAAACCGAAATGATAAAAAAAGAAGATTTGTATTTCCCGGATAAAGAGTTTCAAGAGAAGGCCCTGGTAAAAGACAGCGGCATTTATGAAAAAGCGCTCAAAGATCCGGTCAAATTTTGGGAGGAATTGGCCAAAGAACTCTCGTGGCTCAAGCCCTGGGAAAAAGCATTCGTTCACAACCCACCCTATTTCAAGTGGTTTGAGGGCGGAAAGATAAATATAACCTTGAACGCCTTGGACAGAAATCTGGAGAAGAAAGGAAATAAAACAGCTTTCATCTGGGAGCCGGAGCCCGTCGGCGAAAAGGAAAGAATTTTCACTTATTCCGAACTTTCAAAGGAGGTTAATAAATTTGCTAACGCCTTAAAAAAGTTGGGCGTAAAGAAAGGCGATAGAGTCGGCATTTATTTGCCGATGATTCCGGAGCTGATAATTTCTATGCTGGCCTGCGTAAGGATTGGGGCGGTGCATTCGGTCGTTTTTTCCGCTTTCAGCTCAAAGGCCCTCCAGGCAAGATTAGAGGATAATGAAGCCGAAGTTTTAATAACGGCGGACGGATATTTCCGCCGGGGGCAAATCATAAACCTGAAAGAAAGTGCCGACGAGGGCATAAAAGAAACAAGGGTGAAAAAAGTCGTTGTTATGAAAAGGGCGGGAAATGAAATTAAGATAAACGAAGGGCGTGATTTGTGGTGGAGCGATTTAGTCAAAGAAGAAAGCGATTCCTGCGAAGCCGAACCGATGTCGAGCGAGGACTTGATGTTTATCCTCTACACCTCGGGAAGCACGGGGAAACCGAAAGGATGTTGCCATGTCTGCGGCGGATATGCCGTGGAGGCAAATACTACCGCCAAATGGATCTTTGACTTAAAAGAGGATGATATTTTTTGGTCAACTGCCGATATCGGCTGGATTACTGGCCATACTTATAGTTGCTATGGGCCGTTACTCGCCGGAGTCACTTTTGTAATTTATGAAGGAAGTCCTGACTGGCCCTCACCCGACAGATGGTGTGAGATTATTGAAAAATACGGAGTGACAACTTTTTACACGGCGCCAACGGCCATCAGAATGTTTGAAAAATACGGCGCGGAGGTTGTAAGAAAACATAAGTTGGACACTTTGCAGATCTTGGGTTCGGTTGGCGAGCCGATAGATGAGGATTCCTGGCTGTGGTATTTCAAAGAAGTCGGCAGGGAAAAATGTCCTTTGGTTGATACCTGGTGGCAAACGGAAACCGGCGGGATTCTCATAACCTCCCTGCCGGGAATCGGCCCCATGAAACCGAGTTTTACCGGCCTGCCGTTTCCCGGTTTGAAAGTTGACATCTTGGACGACAAGGGCAACTCATTGCCTCCGGAAAAAAACGGCAATTTGGTTATTTTGCCGCCGTTCGCTCCGGGCCTTTTGCGGGATATTTACAAAAATCCCAAAAAATACTTGGAAACCTACTGGAGCCAGTACGGCAATGAAATTTATTTTACAAGCGATGGCGCTTACAAAGACAAAAACGGACTAATCCGAGTCGTTGGCAGAGTTGACGATGTTATAAAAGTAGCCGGCCACAGGGTATCCACCGGCGAGCTGGAAAGCATTATTGACGCTCCTGAGGAGATAATTGAATGCGCCGTCATAGGAGTGCCCGACGAGATAAAAGGCGAGGTGCCTGTTGCTTTTGTGGTTACAAAAACCGAAACCACTCAAGAACAAATAAAAAAAGAGGTGGTTGATTTGGTAAAAAAAGGCATAGGCCCCGTTTTCCTGCCGAAAGAAGTTTATTTGGTTAAGGATTTGCCGAAAACCAGGTCAGGAAAAATAATGAGGAGAATTTTAAGGAACCTGCTCGGCGGCGGAGAACTTGGGGACTTGAGCACTCTGTCCAATCCCGAAAGCGTTGAACAGATCAAAAAAGTCTTGGGGAAGAGATAAACCCGGACCGCACCTTCGCGTGAGGCCAAAAATTTTTTCGCAACCAATCAAATCACTCTTGCTTGCCTCAATACCCGTTTAACGCTTTGGTTATAGCTATGAATTTTCTCTAACGCCGAACGCGCTCGTTTCTTGGTGATAAATCCTACAGTAACTTCGCGTGCAAGTCGTGTGCTATCTGGATGAAACCCGAGCATTTTTCTTGCCTTATTTTCTGCCGCTCGCGCGAATAAACACGAATTCGCATTAGATTCAATTAGCCGTTCGCCTCGCTGGATTTTCCAGCCTAATTTTCTCAGAATTTTTTTTGTATCTTTGATTTTTCGTTGAAGCAAAAAGGGCAGGTGGACGATATAAACTGGCGGCTTGTTTTTGAAAGGCTGCAATTTCCTGATTGCCGAGAAAACAAATTTTTTAGATTCACTATTTTGGCTCAACCCCGCCCACTCATTGATTCCTAAAATAACTACACCAACTCCATGTTTTATTGCCTCCCCATAGTATGCCCGAACAATAAGCCGCCTGCACAACTGACACGTCCTCACAAATGGAATCTCGTGCTGACATTTGATTGAGTAGTGCCTTCGCCCCTCAATATACCATTTTCTAAATTTTTCTTTTAACTCTTGTGAACTGTGTTCGCCGTACAAATCAGCAGTTTTTTGGAAGCAGGCGCGATCAACCGGACGCATGTATTTCCTGGCATCTATTTTTTCATAATCAACACCCAACTTTCTTGCGACCTGTCGTGCTCTGGGGAAAATATGCCTCGGATAATAGCGGGTATCTAAAGAAAAGGCGAGGGGTGTGAAGCCCATGCGCTTAACTTCGTAGAGCGTTGCGGTACTATCCTTTCCGCCAGATATTCCAACCATTGCATCGCACTTACCTCTGCCGGAATTTCTAAGCGAGAGTAAAAATTTTAGCTCTTTCTGCAGCGAAGTTTTGTTAAAATTTTTCTCATATCTCTCGCAAACATCGCACAGACCAGATTTTCCGATAGTGCTCGATAAATTTGTGCTGACGTTAACGCATTTTTTGCATTCCCTAACTTCGATTAACGCTTTAATTTGGGCAATAATCTCTTTTTTTGTTGTGACAGCAGTGTTAAAAGAAAGATGTGCGATTCTTTCTACTTTATTTGTTGAGAAAAGTCGCTCCTCGATCTGTTTCTCTTTTTCCGCATCTTTTCGTGAGAAATTCTCTCGCTTGGAAACCCGCGCCGCTAAATGCTTGTCACGGGTTTTGAGGTACACAACTAAATACCCGTTTCTCTTAAAATATGTTGAGTTCCGGTAACCGCGAATACCCGCGATGATAATAAACTTTTTGGAGAACTTTTTCTGATGAATATAAATCAGGGTTTTAGCGATTACCGATGAGGAATAGCGGTTTTTAAGGTAAGTGAAAAAATTGCGCGCTTCTTCTCTGGGAATATCTTTTTCAATCTGCTTATAATGGATTTTGCCAATTATTCGCATAAAATCGCTTTCATTTTTTGGCAATTTTTTCTTAATGGAAACGGCAGGATTGATGATAAAATCAAACGCTTCAACAAATTTTGCTGCAGGGAAAGAAGCCAAGAGTAGTCTGGCAATGGTCGTCTTGCCGCTTCCGGGAGCGCCAAAAATCGCTACTCCTTTGTATTTCCTATTCATAATCATTTAAGTAAGTCGCTAACTTTTGCCGCAGGCATTATGCATTTCTTATCTTTGCTGTTTATCGCCCTGCAAAGTTTTTATTTTTTACACCTCTTTGTTTTTAGAGAAACGCTTTCAAGTCAAAATTCGGGTCGGAGAGCTCTTTGTGTTTGGCTGAAACGTCGGTGCGGTTCTCAATGAGTTTCACGATAGTTCCGAGCTCAAAAATCCTGTCCACCATGGCAACACCTACTATTCGCCCGCCGTGGAGAATGAGGCGCGTGTGCCGAGCGGATTCCGCCGAGCCGCGGCTTATCGCGGTTCTTTCCGGCAATAAGCGTATATCGCCGCCGAAAGCAACGTTGAGACCGAAACCGTGGCTCGTGTAAAAAGAAACTAATCTGAATTTCTCTTTCTTTATCCTGAGCTTGTCGCCCGTTCGACCTGACTCAGGGCGACCCTGAACAAGGTCGAATGGGTCGAAGGATGCCATCATATTCAAGGCCGCAATCCTCCCTTGCTCGCGCGCGTTCATCCAGTTGCCGGCCATGCATTGTTCCTCTAAAACGACATCGCTGTATTCCGCGACATCGCCAGCGGCCCAAACGTCGGGTGTGTTTGTTTCCAGATATTCATTCACAACGACGCCGCGATTAACCTTGACGCCGGCCGCTTTCGCCCATTCCACCGGATAAATAACGCCGATTCCGCACAAAATCATGTCGCAGCCGATTTTCTCGCCGTTTTTGGTAATTACACCATCCACGTTTTCGCCGCCGAGGACTTCTTTCACTTCCGACTGCCGGAAAATCTTAACACCCGCCTCCGTGAGCACTTTCTCCACGATGCGCCCGCCTTCCTCATCCAGCATCGGCTCCCAGAAATATTTCTCCAGCATTACTTCCGCGACTTCAATGCCCGCCGAACGTAAATTTTCTATCGCCTCAAAAGCCACGCAGCTACTGCCTATGACGACGGCGCGCTTCGCCGTTTTCATCGCCGCCGCGATTTCTTTCGCCTCGTCAAGTGTACGCAGATAATAAATTCCTTTTTTATCCGCCCCCGGAATGTCCCATCTCCTTGCGCGAGCGCCGACGGCAAGAAGAAGTTTTTCGTAACCGAATATTTCGCCGCCGCCAACCGTCACCGTTTTCGCCACGACATCCAACGCAACAACCGACTTCCCGCTTACCAATTCAATGCGGTTCTTCTTGTACCAATCGTCAGTTTTCAGCCAAATGTTCGCTTTCGGCGTTTTTTCCAAAAGAAAAGAGGGCTTCGACAGCATAACCCGCGAATACAAAGGATATGGCTCGTCGGTGATTATGGCGATAGAACCGTCGCTATCTTTAGCGCGGATAGTTTCTGCCGCCGTGGTTCCGGCAATGCCGCCGCCGACGATAAGATACTTAAATTCCTTCATCTATGGCTACTTCGGGAAAATCTGTTTGCCGGATTTGTCGAAAAGCAATATCGCCTTCGTCGGGCAGGATTCGGCGGACATAAGGAGCGCGTCGTCATCCACTGCGTCAGGACCCTTCACCACAACTTTATTCTCGCCGTCCAGTTCGTATGTTTCTGCGGAAACGGCGATGCAGGAAGCCGCGCCGATGCAAAGGTCGCGGTCAATGACTATTTTCCCGATCTTTGAACCGGCCCTGTTGCGAGGATATTCCTTCAAATTTGCCATGTTTACTTCGTAAACCCGCCAAATGACGCTAATATTCAACTAATCGACGCTAAAAAAATTGGCGTTTATTGGTTTTATATTGGCGGTTATTGGTGGATTAAATGATTTCGACTTTTTTGATTTGGGGGATTTCTTCCTTTATGAGCGTCCCCAACGTTTTATTATAGGTTAAATCCGCCAAGGGACAACCGACGCATGCTCCATAAATTTTCAGCTTGACGACTCCGTTTTTCGCTTCAAGCAAAATAACATCGCCGCCGTGCATCTGGATGTAAGGCCGCACTCTATCTAAAATTTTGTTCACTTTATTTTCTGTCTTTGCCATAATATTTTTCCCGGTAAAATTTTATCAGTTCTTCAACTGCCGGAATGCACTTCGGGTAGCCGATGCCGACCTTCGTGCGCCGCTGAATTGCCTCCAGGGTCGTTGCGCCGTCCAAAACCGCTTCTTCAATGTCGGCTTCAGTGGTTTTCGTGTTCGGGTCAAGAATACGCGAACCCTCCGCGATAATCCGCGTCGTTTGGCCGGTTTTCTTGAACCAGTTGTTTATGGCCGCGCGCAAGGCCTTGTCGCCCAGAACCGAGCAGTGAATTTTCCTGTCCGGCAGGCCGCCGAGGCGTTTCATTATATCCTGCGGCTTGATTCTCAAGGCCTTATCAATTTTCATCCCGCCTTTTTCCGTTACCATCACGGAAAGCATGGATGTCGCGGCAATCGCCGATGCACAGCCGAACGTGCGCCATTTGAATTCTTTAATGCGGTCGGTTTTTCTGTTAATTTTAAGCCATACTCGCATCACATCCCCACAGGCCGGCGAGCCCACGATTCCCTCGGCATCATAGTGCATCTTCGTCGGATCTTCCGGAAGAAAATTGCGCGGCTTGAAGAAGTGGCTGCGCACGATTTTGGAATACGCCCAGCTTCCGCCGGTGAATTTATTTACAACGTCCGGCCTGGATTTGGTTTTTTTAGCGCTTTTTTTCATTTTTTCGCAGAAAATGCGGCGTCTGGCCGCCGATGAAGGCCTTGGGCAGGGAAATTTTTTCTTTCTTGCCGAGCTTGAGATTCAGCGGGGATATTTTCCGCAGCTTAGCCACGATCGGCGGCAGTTCGTGGAGAACGTAGTCAATATCGCCGGCGGTCGTCCCTCTCCCTAGCGTGAAGCGGATGCTCCCATGGATGTATTCGTACGGATTGCCGAGCGCGGTCAAAACATGCGACGGCTCCAAACTTTCGGAGTTGCAAGCGGAGCCGGTGTTCACGAAAATCCCCTTCTCGTCTAAATAAAGAAGTAGCGCCTCGCCTTCAATGTCCAAAATTGAAATATTCAGAAAATTCGGCAGGCGCTGCGTCGGATGGCCATTTAAGACAACTTTCGGAATGGACTTGAAAATTCCTTTCTCAAGCTTATCCCGAAGTTTTTTCACGCGCGCGGATTCGGTTTTCCTGCTCTTTTGCGCCAAAACCACCGCCTCGCCAAAACCAACAATTGCCGGCACATTCTCGGTGCCCGAACGCAAGTTGCGCTGCTGGCCGCCTCCGTAAATTATTGGTTCAATCGCGACGCCGCGCCGCACATAAAGGCCGCCGATGCCCTTGGGCCCGTAAAGTTTGTGGCTGGAAATCGTCATTAAATCAACCCCCACACCATAACGAGCACTAATTTCATCTTGCGCCGACGGCGCAGGTGCTCGTTTGGTGTGGGGGTCAACCCCGAGTTTGTTTACGTCACAATCCAAAAACTGCAGTGCTTGCGCCGCATCTGTGTGGAACAAGGGATAGCGACCCCAATCTACGAATACATCCGAATGTCCCGAATGCTTCTTTTCGGATAATTCGGATGAAATTCGGGTTTTTCGGGTCGCGTTTATAATTTTTGAAATTTCGCGAATGGGCTGGATGGTGCCAATTTCATTATTGGCGTACATCACCGAGACCAAAATCGTTTTCTCATCCAAAATATTTCCAAGTTCTTCCGGATTGACCAAGCCATTCTTTTGTACGGGAAGTTCAACTATCTCAAAGCCCTCCTTCTTGAGCGCCTTACAAGCCGAAAGAACCGCTTTGTGCTCTATATTGGAAATAATAATTTTATTTCCGGCCTTGCGGTTCGCCCGTGCGGCGCCCAATATCGCCAGATTGTCCGCCTCGGTCGCCGAACCGGTGAAAATAAATTCATCCGGCGCGCAGTTCAAAACGCTCGTTATTTTTCGAACCGCCTCCGCGACCGCTTTTTTTGCCTTGAGCCCCAAGGCGTAAATGTTGGAAGGATTTCCGAATTCCTCCGAAAAATACGGCATCATCGCACGCAGCACTGCCGGAGCCACGGGCGTAGAAGCAGCATAATCAAGGTAAATCTTCTTCATGTTTTATAACTATTTATTCGTTATATTTCTACAGCGGAGGATTCTGTTTTGAAACAGCTCTCGCAGGTGGCGAAAGCTCGGCTCCGCCGAAGGCGGATTTCGCCGCCGAGAGCGCAGGCTGGCGCGCGCCGCTGGAGTGCGCGAACTGCCGGTGTTTCAAAACAGAAACCGAAGCCCTCAACCGGCGTCGTTGCGGCGTAATCCATATACACCCCCACACCAGAACGGGGATTTTTAGTGCTCCGTGCCCCCGATGCCAATCCCCGTTTGGTGTGGGGGTAAATTTTCCTCTTCATGATTTGGTTTTAAAAAATAACTACCGATTATATTGGTAGTTTACTATACAACACTTCGTGGCGACAACTGGCCGCGAAAATCTATTTCACGCCTTCGTTTTCTCAAATGCGCACATCCTACACCGAAGCTTTTTGATCTGCCTCGATAGCGCTATTCTTCCTTCACGAAGAGAGCGATGAAGTAGATTGAAGTAATCACAAAGAGCCCCCACCATAGCCACGCAAGGCCAATGAGGTAGTCGTAGAAATAAAGGCCCAATAAAATACCGAGCGAGACAAGGCAGAGCTTGATCAGACCTACCTCCCACCAGCGAAATGTCCGTGTTCTAAAGATTTTCATGGTTTTTTTAATTTTAAATTATATACATTATAACACCAGCGGAGTTTCACTTTTCCTCCCGTTCGATTTGCAACAGCCGGTTATACTTCGCGATCCGTTCGCCGCGGGCGGGGGCACCTAGCTTCACGCCATCGGCGTGAACGCCAACCGCGAAATCGGCGATGAAGTCGTCGTTCGTCTCGCCGCTCCGGTGGGAAACCACGACTTTCCATCCCCACTCCCTGGCCTTGCGCACGGCGTCAATTGATTCCGTAACCGTGCCTATCTGGTTCGGTTTCACGATTATGGCATTAACGCTCTCCGCGTCATGCGCCGTCTCCATCCGCTCCAGGTTCGTCACCGTCAAATCGTCACCGGCAACGAGCATATGCCGTGGAAGCGCGCGCCGCAATACCGCGAAATCTTTGAAATCGTTCTCGCCGAAGGGGTCTTCAAGATAAAAAAGGTTGAATTTTCTCACCATCGCCTTATAGGTTTCCATAAGTTTAGCGGCGCTTAAGCCGGCATCAGTGGCCGCGGCGTCCAGGCCGAAATCTATTTTTCCGCGTAAACCGGACTTCCTCGCGACTTTCTCAAGAACGGCAAAAGGCTCCAGCGCATCCTTGAAGTCCGGAGCGAAGCCGCCCTCGTCACCGACGTTCGCCGCATTCCTGCCCTTGCTCTTTAGAAGATAATCCTTGAGCGATTGATACAAATCCGTCACGATTCGCACCGCCTCCGCAAAACTTTTCGCCCTCGGAATCACAAGATATTCCTGAAAACGGAGGTTGTTTCCGGCATGCAAGCCACCGTTAATCATGTTCACAAACAATCGCAACGACCCGCCTTCGCTAAAGCTCCGGCGTGGCGAAGGCGGGGTGCCAAGCAATTTCGCCACATATTTCCAAAGCGGCATATTTTTTACAGCCGCTCCGGCCTTGAGACAAGCAATAGAAACGCCAAGCGTCGCGTTCGCGCCCAAACGGGATTTCATAGGCGTGCCGTCAAGTTCTTTCAAAAACGAATCAATATCGCGCTGGCGCGAAATATCAAACCGTTTCAGTTTCGGCGCGATGATTTTCTCCACGTTGCGCACGGCAACTCCCGGCGGAACGAAATGCGCCTCAAAAGAACCGCGGCTTTTTCCCTGCGGCACGGATGCCGAAACGCTAATTCCATTTTTGAGCTTCAGGTAAACCTCAATCGTCCACTCTCCGCGCGAATCCAAAATAGGATGCGCAGTTAATGATATTATTTTCTGCATGCAACGTTATTTTCCCGTTCAAAAAATGAGAGTTTCATGAAAATATTAAAAATTATTAAACTATTGGCTTCGAGTAACGAACTGGCGCTGGATAACGTCTACCAGCTGCCGCGAAAATTATCTTATCTATTTCAGCTTGTTCGTCAGCGGTCCATCTTATAAACCTCATTAGATATTCGCGAGGGGGATCTAGTCTGCTTTGCTTACCAGTACCTGGACCATAATTAATGTCCTGTTCAACCATTAAAAGCTGTGAATAGCACAAATTCACAATCGGTTCGTCGAACTTCATGGGAAATTGTAATTTACTAACTTCGTTAGTTAAACTATCTGGATCTGCACCGTTGAATACCTTCTCAAAAGCCAAATAAAGATTGTGGGCATCATTTTGATTGCTAGCTCTTTTAATGTAAAGATCTATAAGTAATCGTATATGAGTGGGGTAAAACTCAGTTTTCCCGGGTTCTTCCAGTCCAACTGCAAAGTCATGCGGCGAAAATTTTCCCGTATGTTTAACAGTAACTTTCACTCCTAATGGACTTGTGTAAACAACCCTATGTTCCCCCTCTCGAAGCCCCAGCAAATCATTTTTTAATTGTGACATCTCCATATTCAGATGCGTCTAACCGAGGCAGGGGGAAATTGTCACACAGCCTCTTTTGTTATTATTTTTATTACTTAGCCCATACTAATTGAGAAGTAGATGACTTCATAATGGCTTCGAATCTTTTTATAGAAAGATCAAGGTAGTTTTTTTCTGTATCGATCCCGATAAACCTCCTGCCGTATTCTACTGACGCTAACCCAGATGTCGAACTGCCGGTAAAGGGGTCGAGAACCGTATCTCCTTTATTACTACTTGCCAAAATAATACGCCTCATTAAGGCGAGCGGCTTCTGCGTAGGATGCTTTCCAAATACTTTCTCGTTTGGAGGTGGCGTGGTAATAGACCAAATCGTGTCTCCCTCGAAATTATCGCTAATTCCCCAAATGCTACGCATTTGTTTTCCTGGGGATTTAAATCTATCCCCCGTCCAATTTCCTTCTTTCATAAGTTTGTAGTTAAACGTGTGTCTCGCCTGTTTGTCTTTCTTTGCCCAAAGTAAAGTTTCATGACTTGCAGCAAAATACCTTCCACTAAGATTGGGTGAGGCGTTTGGTTTAAACCATGCAATGTCATTCAAAATATGGTAACCGCCCGCTTGTAATGCATAACCACATTGATAGATTGAATGATATGTTCCACTAATCCAAATAGTTCCCTGTGGCTTAAGAATCTTTCTACATAATTCTGTCCACTTTATATGGAATTTTAGATCCTCGTCAAAACCTCTGCTTTTATCCCACTCACCTTTATTCACACTTACACGGCGTCCTGCGTGAACTGTAAATCCGCCGTTAGAAAGATTATAGGGAGGATCGGCAAAAATCATGTCTATCGAATCTTCGGGTAAGCGCTGCAATAACTTCAAGCTGTCTCCGAGGTACAAAACAAAATTACCATTTCGATAATATGGCTTTTGATCGAATGTATCTAATAACTTATCAAATTCCCACAATACCATGCGTCTATTATGATTGAGTTCTAATTATAGTCAACTTTAATCTGTTATTTTCGCCCTTTCTCCTTCTTCGCTATCGCGACGGTTGTGCGCACGACGGTGTCGGGGTTCAGGGACATGCTCTCTATCCCCTGCTCCACCAAAAACTCCGCGAAGTCGGGATAATCGGATGGCGCCTGGCCGCAAATGCCGATGTATTTCCGCTTCGCCTTGCAGATCTTTATGACTTCGGCGATTAGTTTCTTTACGGCCGGGTTCTTTTCGTTGCCGACGTGACTCACAATTCCCGAATCGCGGTCCAAGCCGAGCGTAAGCTGGGTCAAATCGTTTGAACCAATGGACATTCCGTCAAATATATTCAAAAACTCCTCTGCGAGAATCACATTGGACGGTATCTCGCACATTACATAAACCTTCAAGGACGCGGACTCACGCTGACTGGACACAGATTTACGCTGATTTTTTTTCGCGTTAGTCCGCTTCATCTTCCGCGTCTGTCCGCGGGAAAGTCCATAGCGTTTCATAATAGCGAGGACTTTCCGGCCCTCCTCCGGCGTGCGGCAGAAAGGCACCATCGGTATCACGTTCGTAAGCCCCATCTCGCCGCGCACTTTTTTTAAGGCCTTAACTTCCAACCTGAACGCTTCGGCAAATTTCGGGTCGTAGTAACGCGAGGCGCCGCGCCAGCCGATCATCGGGTTTTCCTCCTGGGGTTCATATGGCTCGCCGCCCAAAAGCGTCCTATATTCGTTCGTCTTGAAATCGGAAAAGCGCACAATTACCGGTTTCGGATAAAACGCCGCGCCGATTTCAGCGATGCCGAAGGCGAGATTATCAACATAAAATTTCACTTTATCGCTCCAACCGCGCGTTTTCTTGCCGATAATTTCCTGAAGGCGCCTGTCAAGTTTTTTGAAATTGATGAGCGCCTGCGGATGAACGCCTATTTTTGAAGCGATAATGAACTCTTCGCGCGCCAGCCCCACGCCGGCGTTTGGCAGAAACGACGTGGCGAACGCGGACTCCGGAATGGCGACGTTCACCATAATTTTTGTTTTGGGCTTGGGAATTTTGCGGACGTCATGCTCAACAATACGGAATTTTGAACTGCCTTTATATACCAGTCCTTCGTCGCCCGTCGTATCTACCGTGATGGAGTCGCCGGTCTTCAATTTTTTCGTCGCTTTTTCGGTGCCGACGACGGCGGGAATGCCGAGCTCGCGCGAGACGATCGCCGCGTGAGAAGTCCGCCCGCCCTTGTCGGTTACGATCGCGGAGGCGATTTTCATAATCGGCTCCCAGTCGGGGTCGGTCATATCCGTTACCAAAATTTCCCCCTTCCTGAACTCGCCGATACGCTTGGCGTCCAAAATAACGCGCGCGCGGCCCGTGGCGATACTGGAGCCGACGGCGGCGCCGCGAAGAACCGCTTCCTTCTTGTCTAGCAGTTTGTATTCCTTGATTTTTGAATAATCGCGGCGCGCGTGCACCGTTTCCGGTCTCGCCTGAACGATGAACAATTCGCGTGTGAGACCGTCTTTCGCCCATTCCATATCCATCGGCGTCCAGCGGCCGCTTTTCCTGGAGTAATGCTCTTCAATGATTTTCCCCCAGCGCGCCAAGGTCAAAATCTCCTGGTCTTTTAAAACAAAGCTGTCCTTTTCCCTCGCGCTTGTCGGAATAATTTTGGTCTGCTTGATTCTCTCGGGGTGGGGGGAGTAAATCATTTTTTTCTCTTTCACGCCGAGTTTCTTGTTGATTATTGGAACGAGCGCGGACTGACGCTGACCGGACGCGGACTGACGCAGAGACTTTCCGCGTTGGTCTACGTTATTTCCGCGTAAGTCAGCGGCTAGCCCCCTTTTCCAAACCAGGAATTCGTCCGGCGTCACTTCACCCTGCACAATCATCTCGCCCAAACCCCACGAGCCGTTGATTAAAACCACGTCGCGGAAGCCGGATTCCGTGTCCAACGTGAACATCACCCCCGAGACGCCCTTGTCCGAGCGCACCATTTTTTCAACGCCGACCGAAAGAGCGATTTTCAAATGGTCGAATCCTTTGTCGGCGCGGTAGGAAATGGCGCGGTCGGTGAAAAGCGAAGCCATAGAGGAGCGCACCGCTGGAAGCAGTTTTTCCGCGCCGCGGATGCCGAGATACGTCTCGTGTTCGCCGGCAAAACTCGCGCCCGGCAAATCCTCGGCGGTCGCGGACGAGCGCACGGCCACGTCCGCGTTCCGCCCATAGCGTTTTTCCAAACCCCTATACGCCGCCCTCACGGCATTCTGGAGCGCGAGCGGGAACTTGGCGTGCTTTATGGAATCGCGGACGAATTTCCCGCGCCGCGCGAGGTCTTTGAGGTTACGCGTGTCAAGCCCCCTCAAAGACGTCTTAATCAGTTTGTCCAGTTTTGTTTCCGTGAGGAAATAGCGGTAGGCAGCCGCAGTCACCACAAACCCACTTGGGACTCTCACCCCCTTCGGTCCCAGCTCTCTTATCATCTCGCCGATAGAAGCGTTTTTTCCGCCAACGAGCGGCACGTCCTTGATGCCGACTTCTTCAAATTTAAGAATAAGCTTTTTGGATTTCATTCCTTAAGTGCAATTACCAAGTCCGAAACATTGGAGCCGGTGTCGCCGGTCAAAAGATAATTTCCGGCTTTTTCAAACACCGGGTACGAATTATTGTTTTTAAGCTCCGTTTCAACGTTAAAACCCGCTTTCCCGACCGCTTCTTTCGTTATTGTATCACAGATGGCGCCGGCGAATTCGCCGTTGTCTCTGCCGTCGGAAGCCAGTATCAGCAAAAGTTCGCCGCCCTGAACGTCTCGCAGCGCGGAAAGCGCCAGTTCCAAATTCCGGCCACCCCTGCCGTCACCAAGAACGTTCACGGTTGTCTCGCCGCCGTACAAAAACGCCGACTTGCCGCTAACGGAGTGCAGATTTTCAATCGTCCTCAAGCCGATCTCCGCGGCTTCCCCCAGGAGACAGGTGGTGCATATCTGACTCCTGAAGCCGAGCTCGGCGGCTTTTGCTTCCATTGCCTCAAGCGCCATTATATTTGAAGCCACAACGATATTTTTAACTTTCTCAAAATACTTATCTTCTTTCGGGGTTTCAACCAAACCGCACCTCTCAAGTCCGCAGGTGCGCAGAATATCGTATTTCGCGAGAATCGTTTCCGCCTCTTCAATCGTAGTTGCATCTTTGACGGTGGGGCCGGAAGCGACAAAACCCAAATCGTCACCCGGAACGTCCGAAAAAATCAGGGAAACCACCTGGGCCGGGTAAGCGTATTTCGCAAGATAGCCGCCGCGAGCGAGCGACAGATGTTTCCTTAACGTGTTTATCTCCCGGATTGTCGCGCCATTTTTCATAAGGGTTTTTACTATTTTTGCCTCCTCTTCGCACTCGGCGTCAGCCGGCAAGCAAAGCAAAGTCGAGCCGCCGCCGGAAACGGCGAAGACAACCAAGTCGTCTTCGTTCAGCCCCCGGAGTTCTTCCACGACGGCTTGCGCGGCCTTAACGTTTTCGGGCGACGGGAGCGGGTGCGTACCCTTGAACAGTTTGAGCTTCTTGAATCCTCCCCCGCCCTTCACGTCGACAACCACGCCGCCGGCAAGGCGGTCGCCCAAAATATTTTCCAGGGCCAATCCCGCTTCCACCGCGCATTTACCGACTGCAACCACAAAGATTCTTTTCGTTTTTTCGAGAGAAAAAATGCCGTCCTTATTAACGCGCAAAACGCCGCCATCAACCCTAACCGCCTTCTTCAAAACCTGTCCCGTGTCAATCGCAGCGAGCCCCGCCTCGGCGACTCTCAAAGCCGCGCGCCTGAGGTCGCTTACAGCAAGAACATAAAAATTTTTTATCTTCATCTGCTTAAATCCGCCTTGCGCAAGAGAAGTGCGTTCACCGCCACGATGACGGTCGAGACGGACATCAGGAGCGCCGAGAGCGCCGGCTGAAGCAAAATGCCCCGCGAAGCCAAAACACCGGCGGCGAGCGGTATGGCAATCACGTTATAGCCGGTGGCCCAGAAGAGATTCTCCACCATTTTATTATAAGTCAATTTCGATAATTTAATAATTTTCGCGATATCTCGGGGGTCGTTTTTAACGAGTATGATTCCGGCTGATTCAATGGCAACGTTGGTGCCCGCGCCTATGGCAACGCCAAGGTCTGCCTGCGTCAGAGCCGGCGCGTCATTAATGCCGTCTCCAACCATGGCCACTCTTTTTCCTCCGGCTTGTAAAATTTTCACCTTTTCGGATTTCTCTTGCGGCAGAACTCGCGCAAAAAATTCATCTATACCCAAATCCTGCGCAACCGAACGGGCGACATCCTCCGAATCACCGGTTATCATCGCGACCCTCACGCCGGCTTTTCTCAGGTCCCTGACGGCCTCCCTGGATTCTGCCCGAGGAATGTCGGCAAGGGCCAAAACGCCGCGAACCTTTTTGTCTTGAAGCACGTAGATGATCGTTCTTCCTTTTTTACTTTCCTCCTCGACATCCGCCGGCGGTAAAAATTTGCCGCCGCCGAGGATCGCGGCTCCGCCAACAATTATTTCTTTTCCTCCCAAAACACCCCTCGCGCCCCTGCCCGGCAAACGCGCAAAATCCGCGATTTCCGAGAGCTGAATGCCGCGTTTTTTTGCGTCTTCCACAATTGCCTTAGAAATCGGGTGTTCGGAATGGGCGTCAACGGAGGCGGCGAGGCGCAAAATTTCCTCTTCGCTTGCGCCGTGAGTGGGCCAGATATTCGTTATGCCGTATTCGCCGCTCGTGAGCGTTCCCGTTTTGTCGAATAGAACAACGTCCACTTTGCGAGCCGATTCCAAGGCCAATCGCTGCCTGACCAAGAAGCCGCTTTTCGCCGCCTTGGTGGTAGAGATGGAAGCCACGAGCGGAATCGCGAGTCCCAAGGCGTGCGGACAGGCGATAACAAGCACGGCCACAAAACGCTCTACCGCAAAAGCACTGCCGGCTTTTGCCGCGAGCCACCAAATCAAAGTAAAAATCCCCGTCAAAACAGCAACAATCGTCAAATAAAAAGCGGCTTTGTCCGAGAGAAGCTGCAAGCGCGATTTTGAGGCCTGCGCTTCCTTGACTAATCGCATAACTCCGGCTAAAAACGTGCGCTCGCCGATCTTTGTTACTTTTATTTTCAGCGAACCGTCCCCATTTATGGTGCCGGCTATCACTTCGCCGCCTTCTTTTTTGATAACCGGTCTGGATTCTCCCGTCGCCAGGGCTTCGTTCACGTCGGACATCCCCCAGACAACAACGCCGTCAGCCGGAATCTTGGCGCCGGGCCTTACGAGTAAAACATCTCCCTCGCGGACATTTGCCAGCGCTACGACTTCCGTTCTGTCGCCGTTAACTTTCTCTGCCGTATCCGGCAGTAATTTAGATAGTTCCCGAAGCGCGCCCTGGGCGCCTACAATCGCCCGCATTTCCAGCCAATGACCCAAAAGCATAACCGTGATCAGCGTAGAAAGTTCCCAAAAAAGCGTTTCTCCTCTGCCCGTGAGCGCGCTATACACGCTGTAAGCGTAAGCCGTGCTCACAGCCAAGCCGATCAAGGTCATCATACCCGGCAATTTAGCGTGGAGCTCGCGCCAAGCACCTGCTATAAATATCCAACCGCCGTAGAAAAATATTATTGACGACAACGCGAACGGCAAATAGACCGAACCAGGAAAATTCGGTGCCCGCCAGCCGAAAATTTTTGGCACGACATCCGAATAAGCCAGCACCGGAACACTCAAAAGCAAACTAACCCAAAATTTAGTTTTGAAAACATTCGTGCTGTGCCCGGCGTGTCCCGTTAGAGGCCCCCGTCCTTGGCGGGGCAGTCGCCACGGGTGACTTGCCTCTAACGGGACGTGCTTATTAAAACCAGACCCGCCGCTATCGTGCGCGCCGTGTCCGATGTGTTTATTTTCTTTCTTTCCAGGCACCAAGCTCATCCCGCAATCCGGACACAAACCCGGATGCACCTCGCGCACCTCGGGATGCATGGGGCAAAAATAAATTTTATCCTTTTCCTCGCTCACTAAAGATATTTAGGAATTACTTTTGGATTGTGGCCCGCCTGCGCCGCTACTTCGGCGAGGCAGGCAACACACAACCGCTTTCTTCGGACAATTTCTTAAGTCCTTGCTCCCCTTCAAACCTCCTGCCGCCTTGCGCTGAGCCCGTCGAAGCGTCCGGGAAAACCCACGTCGGGAAGCCCTGAATTCCCGCCGCCTCGCACTTTTGAGTTTCCTGCGTGCACTCAACGTAATTAACGTAGTGGAACGAGTCGCCGAAAGCGGCCTTCTCGTTCTGGCAGTGCGGACACCAGTAAGCGCCGTACATCGTCGCTCCTTTTGCCGCTAAACACTTGGCAAAATCGTCAAGCGCCCCGTTCGCGGGTCCCGCCTGCGGACGAAAGACCACAAACGCAAACCCAATAACAACGACCGTAATCGCAACGATTATTACGGTATTTCTTGTTTTGCCTCTATTCATCACAGCAATCAACGAGTTTGTTCACTATGTCTTCAAGCGTCCACGGCTTATCTTCCGCCGCCATCTCCTTGAAGTCCGCGGTGTCAATCAGTTTCAGACGCAGCGCCCAGAACAGCGAATAAATCCTGTAGGCATAATCGAAGGTTTCCCTCGCTTCCTTGGTTTTCTTGTCGGCGTGAAGCTTGGCGCCAACTTCGATCAAGCGCATGGTTGTCGCCAACAAGTGCTTCGAAATACACCACGTTTCGCCTTCGTGTTTGTTAATCAGCCTCTCGAGAAGAGATTTGCGAACCGACCTCACTTCGTCGAGTAAGTCAAAGTAATTGTCCTTGCCGGTCTTCTCGCCGGTGAAAAAGAAGTGTTCCTCCAGACTAACCAAATTCATAATCGCTATACTCAAATCTTCCTCATTGGAAAGATCAATACTGCCGGATTTTTTAATGGCTTCAACTTTCTTAACCAAATCTTCGTAATTGGCAATTTTATCCATTTTTTTAGAGAGCGAAGATGATAAGCCCCAAAACAATCATAACCACTCCGCTCCAAAACCGCATATTGCCGGTTTCCGACCTTTTCCATTCTTGGACTTTTTGAAGCAAACTTTGTTCGCTCGCAATCAAAAGGAAAATCGCGAGCGGCACAATGAAAATCAAATTAAAGAGCAAGAGGTAGGCCAAACCCGCCGCGCGGGTGGCGTTGTCGTGAAGCAACCCCAACACCACAATGTATGGTCCGCCAGTGCACGGGAATTCGCCGAGACCAACGAGTGCGCCGAGTAAAAAGGCCATCGGCACCGACCCCTTTTCCATCAATTCCGCCATTTTGTGATGCGCGGATTTCGGAATACTGAGTTTAATGGGAAACGCCGGAAAGAAAACATTAATCAGGTTTATGGCTCCCAATACAATGATAATCATTGCGCCCACCTTAGCCACAAAATGCGGCGTATTAAAAAGGTGCAGCGCCTGTAGCACGCCCAAACCGATGCCGATGTAGACGAGGAAAATTCCCAAAATGAAAACTCCGCCGACCTTCAAGATATGCGACCTCTCCCTGCCGAGACTGAAGAGAAAAGCTATTGTGAGAAGTAAAACGGAATAAGCGCAGGGGTTAAGACTCTCTGCAAGCGCCGCGACAACCAAAACCGGCAGGAACCACTTGCCGTTTTCGGAAATCTCCCGCAAAAGGCCGGCGCTTGATGATAAATTGAAGTAAATCGCCACCACGATAATGACAACCGCAACCACAACCAGCCAAAAAAGTTTTCTATTGAAGATGTTCTTCATTTTTTCAATATATTTTAAACAAAAAAACCTCTAATTAGGCATCCGAAGGGCGCAACACAAAAACCGTTCGACGAGCGGTTCTTGTATAACAACCCTAAACCAGCGACGGGCTATTTTCGTGAAGCGAAAGCCAATGCGTAAATTGCGCTTGAAGCGGCGGGCGGAAATCCAGGAGCGCGCGTCCGGACGGGTGGGGCATCGTTATCCTTGAAGCGCGCAGCTTCTCTCGGAGCAGGCCGAAGGCGAACGACAACATTAAAACAAGCGATAAAGCGAGCAAAACAAAAGACGGCGAAACTGCGGTTGAAAAATTTTTAAGCGCGTTGAAATGAAAATTGATAAAGCCCAAAGGGCTCTCGCTGTCGGGGCACATAGAACCGCTTGCCGTTGAAACAATACAGCTCGCGTGGTGGCCGTTCATAAATTCTATGCCCAGAAAACCGAAGACGGCAATTCCAATGAAGCTTATAGTCAAAATTGTTGCAATAGTGCGATTCATTTCGATTTATTATACACTACCCGGTCAAATTTTTCCAACTGGCGGAGGCGGAAGGAGTGGTTTTTCCCGCACAAAGCGGAAGGTGGAGGATTCGAACCTCCGAGAGGATTTCTCCTCTACCGCATTTCAAGTGCGGCGCATTCGTCCACTCTGCCAACCTTCCGCTTTAAGCGGGATTGCGATTTTCTAAACTCATTTTACCCGTTAAGAAAATCGGGAACAAGACCGCCGCCTTAAACCACTCGGCCACCTCACCATGTGGACCGTGCGAGAATCTCACGTCGCTCATCTTACTCGCTCCTTCAAAACCCTCGGTTCTGAATGGTCTCCGATACGGGGAAATCCTCATACTCTTTCCCCGACCCCCTTTTCGGTTCGATTCTCGACACAAACAAATTGACCGTTGGATTGCCAATTTGTTTGTGGACCGTGCGAGAATCGAACTCGCGCCTTCCGGATGCAAACCGGATGCACTGCCACTATGCTAACGGCCCATGTGGACATTATACGATAAAATCAGGACTCATTTTGAGCAAAATCCCGACTGATTTACCCCTTCACGCACCCCTTCATTCACTTGGTCTCGGCTTGAAGGGGTAGCACGACTGATTTGTCTTATATTTACTGGCTTTCCTCATCCCAACCCTTCAAAATTCCAAACCCGACTTCACTCCGCTACGCCCCCATTCCACGCTTGTGCTGTTTCCCACAATATCCGCCTTCGGCGGATTGGCTCGCCGCCCTGCTGGTCGGCTCGCTGGTCGCCGAAATTCCTCCCCTCAAACCCCTCCTTTCGGCTCAAAAAACATCATTAGTCTATGGAGAAAAGCTCTAAGCCAACAGCCAAGCAATCAGAATCAAAACCAAACATCTTGTATATACCCATTCTCAACATCACACAAAAACTAACAGAATCCGTTAGTGTAAAATCTTGGTCGTTATACTTAAAAATCATTTTTTGCCCTGCGTCCTCGTCAGCTTCAGTCATTCTTTCCAGCTTGACCACTCCGTTCTGAATATCAGTTAAGATGCTATTTAAAAACTTGTGCGCATTTGATCTACCTAGTTTATGCAGTATTAGACGGTAGGATTCTATCACTACAGCATTAGTTACAAAAATAGGAAAACTTTGTTGTTGTGCGTGAATTAATAAATTTTTTGCTGAAGAGTGATTCTGATCTCTCTTATCGGTGATGGCATACAGTGCGCCCGAATCCATCAATACTGCTTTCTCAAAAAGAGTATTATGAATTGGCGTTACCATTATCCGGTTCTATTTGTTCCGCAAGCTTTAATAGATCGGCGGCGGGAACGACAGGTTCGTTAATTATTCTGTAGATATTTCCGTCAACAAGTCTAAATTTTCCTATAAGACTATTTTTCTCAATTTCTTTATTAATCCCAATCTCGTCTCCCTTTATCTCAATTGGTTTTATTTTCGCTACGAAAGACCCTTCTCCCTGGTTGGCGGAGGTATCAGATGGAAGATTGTCTGGGAAAATAACCGAAGAGTTGTTTAACATAAAATTAAATTTATTCTTTGACCCAACCTATTGATACAATATCAATATTAATATTTATAGGCAAGCCGGGAATAATCTTTGGTATTTGTTGTCCTGGAGGAACTTGCAATTGCATCCCTTGTGGAATGATTGATTGTTGTGATACTTTGAGTTTTGATTGAAAAGTGTTTTTTATATCACCGGATTCAATAAGAGCACTCTTCAAAGTAATTTCCTTTTCGTTCTCGTTTCCCATTTCTTTCTTTAAATTAAATTGTTCACCGAGGCACAATTCTTTCGAGATATCTTGGAATAGTTCCCATAAATGAGGTGACTCATCTTCTGCCTTTTTAACAACATCGCTACCAAGAATTTCCATAGCCTCTTTACGACTGATTGCGTGCTGATGAGAATAAAGTTTCTCCACAAAACTATCAATAATTTCCTTATCTTTTCTACCCTCTTTCGGGTGTAACTTCAATAAATGTTCAGCAAGTTGACGAATTTGACTATAAACACGGTTGACGTTTCCTAATGCTAAAGGATGGACTGCCTCTGTTAGCTTCTCAAAAACCTTAGTAAGAGACTCTTCATTTTTCAGTTTCGGTTCACCTTCTTTTGCCAACTTGATATACGCTATAACGTCTTCAACGCTAATTCCAATAACAGAATTGGGATCTTGTGGCTGAATTCTAGGATTCAGGGGCCCGATGATAGTTGGATCAATGGGACTTAGTTCTCCGACCTCGGTCATAACTATTTCACTTGCTCCCAGAGCAATCATAGTTCCTGCACTATGAGCACGATATGGAACTAAAACAGAAAATTGGTCGCAAAATTCTCTTATAAGATTGACGAACGGCCACACCGCATTCGTGTCGCCACCTCGCGTATAAAGTACCAAATCTAATTTAGCAACGTGGCCTATTTTCTTTAGGTGTTCATAAAAAATAAGCTGTGGTTCTGTCGCTATTCTGGTTGAAATTCCCGGAATCTGCTGATTTGGAGGAAAAGTTTGCCTATCGCCAGTAATGTAGCAAATAACCCTTGAACCTCGCTTATCTTCTATAGATTTTATCAGTTCTGCTCTACTCATAGTCCTATTATAATATTAGAAAATTGGATAATGGACAAGGGCTGTTGCCCTCTTTAAATCAGTCCTTTTTAGTTGGCCTATATCTAAACGCTCGTCTAAATCCGGCTTCTTCTGCTTCTTTAACTGTGGCGCAATAAAATTCGCCTCGTGATTTTTCAATCTTTGTCTTATCGTATTGTTGGTCAAACGGTAAGTGATAGATTTTTGTGCCATCAACCATAGACACATTACATTTTATTACCGGATATGTCTTATCAAATTTGAAATTTTCTTTCAGGTCAATTTTAAGCTCTTGGGCGAATCTTCGGGCTAAATCAGAAAGTTGAGTTGAGGTATAGAAAACTGCTTGAACTTTCCTGTCGAGGTTTTCGTCTTTGTATTGGAAAACTGTTCCGAAAAACTGAAAAATATATTTTTCGTAAATTTTCCTAAACTGCGACCAGTTTTTGCACTGTATAATAATAAAATCGTTTCCTTTTTTACAAATCAAATCTCGACCCAAATCTTCAAATCCTTTAAAGATGCCGACATAGTCAACGTCATATCCATCCTTTTCGTACAAGTAGCCAACATATCTTTCATATAAACGCCCTATAAGCCAATTTGATTTTGGTCTTTTCCAAAAACGGTCTAATGCCATCTGATTTCGCTCAACAGTCGGTAATTTTCTGTATTCCTCTTTCGTTAGGTAATAAGTTGCCGCATCTTGTAATTCCTCTTCGGAATATTCCTTCAACAATTCTCGCTCTTGTTCTGAAGCAATATCTACTTCTTCTTTCAGATCAAGGAGAAATGGGGCAATGTGTTCGTAATACTCAACAAGATACTGGGCAGTTTTCTTTTCTCGTTCTGCCTCTCGTCTTAGCCTTGACTGCTCTTTTACAATCAAACTTGCGGAAACAGCAGAATGTTTTTTGTATTGTAAAAAATCAACAATACTTCTATCTTGAAGTTTAAAAAATTCTTCATACGCTCTTGCAAGCCAAGGAAACCCAATCTGTCTTTCTTTGGCTAACTGGTTTATACCCTTCTCTTGTTCCTCTAAACGCTGAAAGGACTCATCAAAACTTTTTGATGCATTTTTAAAATCGGCTAAGAGATTAAGAAGTTCTTGTTTTGTCTTGTCGTAGTAACTCATATTTGTGAATACGCTCGGCGCATATCATCAACGATTTGCTCATTGATGGACTTCTTATATTCTGCTCTCGCTGTTTCAATTTTGCTTGTGTAGTCGCATTTTGGGTATTTTGTGCAACCCATAAATTTACCGAATTTACCCTTTCGGGCAATTAGGTGTCCTTCTTTGCATTTCGGACATTCCTTCATTAACACAGCGTTACTTCCCCAAAGCTGCTCTTTCATTCTCTCAATTTGTCCGTTTATTGGGTCAGTCTTTGAATACTTTATGTGCGCCAATTTCTGCTTATAATTTTCTATAACATTATCAATGTCTAATCCGTTCAAAACTTCTGCGGCAACTTGGTCTCTAATTTTTTCTCTGTGCTTCGTGAAAGCATCGGAGATTTTAGAAAACAGCCATCCAATGAAAGCAAATCCTCCGTAAATCAAAATTATAACAATTAATGCTTCCATGTCATTTCAAAAGTTCATTTGGGCTTACGCCTAGTGCGGTCGCTAGTCTCTCCAAGACGACGAGTGTTATATTCTTTCTCCCGCTTTCAACAGCACTCATATAGCTCCTATCCATATCTAACTTTCGGCATATGTCGCCCTGCGACATATGCTTTTTAGTTCTTATTTTCTTGATATTCGCTCCGAGCCTTCTTGATGTTTTGGTGATATTCACACCTATACCTTATCAACTGTTGCGTTTCTACTCAATATGGACTTATAATACCACATAGAAGTGAGGGGAGGAATTTCGGCGACCAGCGAGCCGACCAGCAGGGCGGCGAGCCAATCCGCCGAAGGCGGATATTGTGGGAAACAGCACAAGCGTGGAATGGGGGCGTAGCGGAGTGAAGTCGGGTTTGGAATTTTGAAGGGTTGGGATGAGGAAAGCCAGTAAATATAAGACAAATCAGTCGTGCTACCCCTTCAAGCCGAGACCAAGTGAATGAAGGGGTGCGTGAAGGGGTAAATCAGTCGGGATTTTGCTCAAAATGAGTCCTGATTTTATCGTATAATGTCCACCATTCAGAATTTGAAGAAAAATTTGGTTCGGTGCTTCGCACCTTATCTCTCGTTTCAGCCAAGAACGAAAAGGGTTTTTGGAAATCCACTGAGAGTGTTCCCGAAGCAAGGCGGCGGTTCCACAAATAAAATTTGTTTTGCGTTATCACGCAAGAGCCGAAGTGTTACAATTAGAGAAATATATGCGTATTAAATGGGTTTACGCCGTTCTGGCAATTTTGTTTTCTATAGTGGTTGTGTTTGATTTTCTCATGCTGTTTCAGTCATGGGCTGATGGTGTTCAACTGCATCCACAGCTACAGCAACACTTTTATTTTAATCCACCCATACTGATTTTTCTTTGGTATATGGCTTTGAAAAAAGATTTATAAATTGTCGGTGTAAAAACATATGATTAAATACTTCATTTATTGCAGAAAATCGTCAGAAGAGGAAGAACGGCAGATTATCTCGATTGAAGCCCAACTCACCGAGCTTCGTGATTTTGCTAAAAGTCAGGGCTTGTTTGTGGTAAAGGAATATACCGAGAGCAAGACGGCTAAAGACCCAGGCCGACCCATATTTAATCAAATGCTTGAGGGTATTGAGAAAGACACGGCACAGGGCATTTTAGCGTGGAATCCCGATAGATTGGCGAGGAACAGCATAGACGGCGGCAGGGTTATTTATCTCGTGGATACTGGCAAGATTGTATCGCTAAAATTCCCTACTTTCTGGTTTGAGGCTACGCCTCAAGGCAAGTTTATGCTTTCTGTCGCTTTTGGTCAGGCCAAGTATTACACCGACAATTTAAGAGAAAACATTTTAAGAGGCATACGGCAAAAGATACGTAGGGGCGAGCTATCAGCAAAAGCTCCTATTGGATATTTTAACGAACCGAGATTGAGAACGATTGAACCCGACAAGAAAACTTTTTCAAAGGTCAAAGAATCTTTGGAAACTTTTGCTACTGGGCAATATACGCTTACGAGAATCAGAGACAAAATGTTTTTTCTTGGCTTGGTTGGTAAAGGCGGCAAGCCGCTACACCTTTCCTCTATTCTCCATATTCTCACTAATCCGTTTTATTACGGACATTTTCAGTATCGCGGCGAGGTACACGAAGGATCGCATAAGCCGATGATTACGAAAAAACTTTTTGACCGGATACAGGAAGCACTTGTTCAAAATGGAAAGCCACGCAAAAAGCGAGGAGATAAAAACTTTCAATTCCTCGGGTTTGCTACTTGCGGCGAGTGTGGCTATGCGATTACCGCAGAACGGAAGATAAAACGAAACGGCAAAATTTATCACTACTACCATTGCACCTACAAAAGTAAAACTGTTGTTTGTTCGCAAACCCGCTTTTTGCGTGAGGAGGAATTAGCGAAGCAAGTGGTTGAGCAAGTTCAAAAAGTTTCTTTGCCTGACGAGTGGCGAGAAAAGTATTTAGAGAGGTTGGATAAAGAGACGGATGAGACCCGCCACTCATCAGACATTTTCGTTCAAAATTTGCGTGGCAAGATAGCCGAGTTGAAAACTAAAATTGACCGCCTTACGGACGGCTATCTTTCGGGGTCGTTTGAGCTTGCGGAGTATCAAGAGACGAAGAACCGCCTTATGTCTGAAAAGCGGACTTTGGAGGAGCAGTTGAGTGATTTTGAACGAAAAGGAAATCGTTGGCTCGGACTTATGCGTAACTGGATTATAGAAGCCAATCAAGCCATAAATCTTACCAAACAAGAAAATCTCCCTGCTATGAGAGATTTTCTTGCGGACATCGGCTCGAACCGCCGCCTTGCTTCGGGAACACTCTCAGTGGATTTCCAAAAACCCTTTTCGTTCTTGGCTGAAACGAGAGATAAGGTGCGAAGCACCGAACCAAATTTTTCTTCAAATTCTGAATGGTGGACCTACGGGGAATTGGACCCCGACCTCTTCCATGCCATGGAAGCGTAATGCCGTTTTACTATAGGCCCAATCGGCGGCTTCGCGCCGCCGCCGCCATTATGGCTTTAATGCTGCCGATTTCTTGCTGAAGACGTAGAGATACAAAATCTCAAGAATACCAGCCGTGTTCACGACAAGCAAAACCACGAACCAGATCCTACTCCCTTCGCGCGCCGCTTTCCAGAGGGCAAGACCTTTCCAGAAAATTGACCAAAGAATAAGCACAAAGAGCGCTAGCCCGCCGACTCCCAGAAACCAGGCAGACCCTAGGGGCCCGCTCATCCACTGACCGCCAAAATTTTGAAAGTTCATTTAATTTTTTCTTTTAACGACCTTTGTTACAAAAAATTGGGTTTGCCAATACCCCTTCCTTTGTTTATAGTTTACTTAAAATAGGGCGCTTGTTCAAGGAGAATTTGCCCTTGTAGCTCAACGGATAGAGCAGATCCGTCCTACCTGCCCGCCGATACGCCCCGATAGCTCAATGGATAGAGCAGATCCGTCCTAAGGATAAGATCGGGGTTCAATTCCTCGTCGGGGCGCAAAAGCTTTGGCAGGCGGGAGGATAAGATGGGGGTTCAATTCCTCCCAAGGGCACAAGCAATAAGAATACCTTCTCACCTCCTGGACTCTTTTTAAGTCGGCGAGAAGGTATTCTTATTGCTTGCTTCTTTGTGCAGAGGAATTGATAGTCGCGAGCTTGACTTTTTTAAGCGATTTAATATAATACTACTCGGTATATAGTTCACAACCCAATCCTCCGGAGGGCAGAAGAAATGCAGAAAAGCGCTTACTGTCTCACGTACACGGGTGGGAGCCCAAGATTACTTCCCATCCAAGTTCCGTTCTCTGTGCTGTTTTCGGCCGGCGGCAACGAACAAGCCCGCGTGATTGCCGGCGAGACATGTACTCGTTTGAGCCAGCGTGTCGAGGGGAAAGTCCGGGTTCTTTCACTCGAATGCGGCACACTGAAACCCAATAACGCAGAGAAATTAGGCCACGTACTCACACAAGAAGAAGCTCTCCAGGCGTTTAAGCCGAAGAGGGCGATCAGTTTCGATCTGCGCCACTACGCACTGGCGGCGTAGGAGTTTTCCTGGCGACCACTTGTGTCGCCGGCAGGGTGGTAGGTTACACCCTGTCTTTTTTTTGATTTATTTAGTAAAATTTTAGTAAAATTTACGCGAGGAAGCGTGCCAGAGCCCTGCCTGCCCTGCCGCCTGCCTGTCGGCAGACAGGGCAGGCAGGGGTTTCCGCCAGAGGCGGACAGGGAACGGGCCTGACTCGTCTCGCAACGTAACGGAGGGTTGGCAGAGTGGTCTAACGCGCCGCACTCGAAATGCGGTTGGGGAGAAATCCCCTCAGAGGTTCGAATCCTCTACCCTCCGCAAAAACTTTTTGGCGGGCTTTTGTCCGTTCAAAAAGTTTCGGCGGCGAGGATTCGAACGGGAAGGGGTCGGGAAATGGGAGTTTCCCGTGTAGGAATGAGTCCCGAGCTTGTCGAGGGACGAACTCAAAACCGAGGGTTTTGAGGGAAGGGCGAAGCGATGACGTTCGATTCCCTGTACCCTCCGCCAATTGGGAAAATCGCCAAAGCGCTTGGTGTTGGCGTTGATGATTTAATAAAGTAAAAGTATGAAAACAAAAATTTTAATTGGTTTAATAATTTTGATTGTTCTGGGAGCGGGAGGGATTTTTGTTTATAAAAACGTCCTCCGCCCCGGACCGGAAGAAGAGGAGGGGGCTCCGGCGGGTGAAGAAAATAAGGACTGTATCTACTCCGATAAATACGACGTTAAGCTTGTCATGCCTACGGTCTTTGGCTTGCCCGCTCAATTCGCTTTATTACCCAATGGCGATATTTCTATCGCTGATTTCTCAAATGACCGCATTCTACTTTTTAGTGAGGGTGAATTTAAGACAGTAGCGTCAGGAGGTCTAAGTTCGTGGGCGGTGGCTGCTTTTCCCGATGGTAGAATTGTCTATGCAAAAAGAAACGGTGAAGTAATACTCTTAGATTACAAAACAGAAGAAGAAAAATTATTGGGTAAAGTTCCGTCTCAGTATTATATTCAAGCCCTGGCTGCTGATAAAGAAGGAAATGTTTATGCGGGAACAAGGGGTAACCATCTTTACCGGCTTAAGAATGGCAATCCAGAAAGGATAACTGATGTCCTGCCTTTTCCTGATCCGGGTTTCCCGGCTATAACCGACATTGCGGTTGGAGCAGATGGTACAGTCTATGTTGCTGGATTCAATCGAGTTGTTGCGGTAGATCCCGCAGGGGCCATTGCGACAATTGCTGATGGGTTAAATTATGAACCTGTTTGGGTAGAGGTTTCACCCGATGGCTTGGTTTATATTAATGAATTAGCTAAGGGATTGCAACGCTTCAATCCTCAAACAAAAGAACTTCAGCAGGTTAAGGCAAGATATGGTTTTGGGGATATGGTGGCCCTAACCGCGGATAACTTCATTTTCTATGATTTCCAAGGAATTTTTTATAAACTAAACACTAAAACCAATGCTGTCGTTCCGCTGTATGTGAATGCTGGAAATAATTTTGTCTTCGCGGTTGCAACCGATGATAGTGTATTTTTTGCCACGCCGCCTCTTGCACCGGTCCTAAAACAACACATGGTTAAACTTCGAAGCGATGGTGCGCGTATTGATTTATCCAATCTTGAGTACGAGACCATTTTTTCTGCCGATGTTGATAATAAAAATCGTCTTCATCTCCTAACCAATATTGGTATTGTTCAGTTTAATGATGATGGTTCGATTCAGATACTCCCGCTAGATCTCGGGAGCCAAGATATTCCATATTGGAAAAATCTTGCCATAGGTCCAGATGGTTGGTATGTTATTACAACAGATTTAAGAGAACAAATTAAGGTTTTTTCTATTGATAAGTCGGGCAAAATAAAAAATCTCCCGATTAATTTTACTCGCGACTCATTCGGGAAAGATAAGGTTTACGAAGTTAGCGATGCTCGGATTGATGTTGCGTCCGACGGCTCCCTTGTTTTGTTTGTCACAGCTAAAGGTTCTGCTTCCTCGGGACCCTATCTTCAAAGAGTCTATCGAGCAGATAAAGATGGTTTAAATTTGAGAGAAATCGTTCGTCTTGATTCGTCAAGAATCGCTGGTATGGTTGACATTGCCGTGGGTCCCAATGACGATATCTTTGTTTTGACCATGCAGGGCGAAACCGGTGGTCCCGATCCTATTTATCGTATTGATCAGGGTGGCAAGGCCTCAGAGGCTGTTCATATCTGTGCCGGTCGTGATCCCAAAGGCATTGATGTAGATTCGGCGGGCAATATTTGGTTTGGCTCAACGCTCGGCGTGTTCAAAGCTACGCCTAAAGCTCAATAATATAGCGAGAATATGAAAACAAAAATTTTAATTATTAAAGCAATTCATTAGCATATAATAATTGGTAATTAGAAGCCGGTGCGCCAGTTTCACTGGCACGAAATTCGGCGGTGGTGGAAAAAAATTGGAATCGGAAAGCGAGGGCGGGCAAAAATTCCTTCCCCCCAACCCCCTTCCTTTTTGCCCGCCCGAGCGATTGGATTTCAAAGTTCGCAGTCAGGATTTTCGTCAAAAAAAGTTCGGATTTTAACCAAAAGGCACCGCAGACAACATCTCTTATCGTGGAGCGCCTCGCTTAAGGCGGTAGTGCGACCGAGACATATTTTCTCTTAAAGAGGTTCGGTGTGGGTAAATAAAAAATGATATAATTCTTGAAAGGTCGTGTGCTTAATTAACCTCATTATAAAAATATGATAAAAGGAAACTTTCTTGGCGCGGCGATTGTTGCAATAATCTACACGATCTATGTTTTAATAAATCCCCTTGCGACGCACTCACAATCGGCATTATTATTGGTGGTTCTTAATGCTTTGACTATCGTGCTTATGTATTTTGCATTCAAAGATACAAAGTTGAAATAAGAATTTGCCGCCAAAGAAAAACTTGAAATCGTCCTTTCCGCTCCGGTTCAAGGCGAGGCGGGCGGAGGGGGGGGTGTGGGGGGAATTCCGCCCGCCGAGCCCAGAGAGTTCCGTTCGGATATTTTCAAACAGACACCGCAGGAGTGTGCACCCGTTCGAGAGACAGTTCCCCCTCGGTTTTTCAATGCTTCCAGAGAATCAGATTGGGCGACGAAAAGTCGCAGGGGGCAAGGATTCGAACTTTTTTATAAAGTCTCCTTCGTCAAATCGTGCTAAAATGAGAAAATGAAGCTTGGCATCATCTTGCAGTCGAATAAGCCCGAGCACGCCTGGAACGCGCTACGCTTGGGTATTACTGCTCTCAAAGCTGGCCATCGGGTGGAAATATTCTTGTTGAGCGAGGGCTCGGAGCTCGATACCATCCCTAACAGCGAAGATTTCGACATCTCCGCAAAGATAAAAGAATTCAAAGAACTGAAAGGTGAGGTCTACGCTTGCGGCACGTGTCTCAAATTGCGCGGTAAGGAAGGAAGCAAAGTTTGCCCGATTTCCACGATGTCCGACTTGCTCAAAATGATTGAAACCTCCGATAAGGTATTGGTTTTTGGCTGAAACGCGAATAATCCCGAAACGATACTTTTAAAGAATTACATTGAATAAATAGCCGGTGAAGATAATTCCGATCCCTACGATTCCGGCAAAGATCGCGATGAGTTTCGGTTTCATGACCTTCTTCAGGATCATAAATTCCGGTAACGAGAGCGCCGTCACCGACATCATAAACGCGAGCGTGGTTCCCATTGCCACCCCTTTTTCAGTGAGGACGCTAACGAGCGGGATGACCCCTGCAGCGTTCGAATAGAGCGGTATGCCGATAAGGACCGCAAGCGGCACGGCATACCAGCGATCCGGCCCCGCATAACGCGCGAGGAATTCCATCGGCATATAGCCGTGGATCCATGCGCCCACGCCGATACCGACGAGGATATACGGCCAGATTTTTTTGACAATGTCCAAAGTGTAGTCTCTGGCATAGGCGAGTCTTTCCCGCAAAACCATCGCGGGCAAATCAATCTGTCCATTGATCGTTTTTTGGCTCGCAAAAGATTCAACGAGATTTTCCATCTTCATCTTGCCAATGATGATTCCCGCGAGAATCGCAATGACGAGGCCGCTTGCGATATATATCGCAGTGATTTTCCAGCCGAACAAGCCGAAAAGAAGCCCAATGGCGACCTCATTGACCATTGGCGACGCGACCAGAAACGAAAACGTCACGCCGAGCGGAACCCCGGCTTGCACAAATCCCAGAAAAAGCGCGATTGCCGAGCAGGAGCAGAACGGCGTCACGATGCCGAGAAGCGAAGCTAAAACATTCCCGGTAAATTCATGCTTGTGGGACAGTATCGCGCTGACTTTCTCGGCAGGCAGGAACGAACGGATGATTGATACGATAAAAATGATCACCAAAAGCAGAACGAATATCTTTATCGTGTCGAAGACAAAAAAGTTCAATGCTTGGCCGAGCATTGTCCCGGGAAGGACGCGCAGGACGGCATAGACGAGCCAGTCCGCAAAAATCTGTATCGGATAGAACATCTATGGTTATTGCTTGATTGCTTTGGCAATGAGCTCTTTTATTTTTTCCATGTCCGGCACGCGGCCCATGAGAATGGGCTTACCGTTCACTGCTAAGACCGGACTGGACACCAAACCCATCGCAACAATTTTCTGGATATCTGTTACGTATTCGACTTCTGTTTTTAGGTCCAACTCTTCAGCTGCTTTTTTGGTAAGCTCGAACAGTTTTTTGCAGGTCGCGCAACCGGAACCCAATACTTGTATTTGCATGTGTTTATGAATTTAGCGCTTCTATGGTCCTTGCAAGCCTCCGGCCTTTCTCGGTCAGGGAATAATCCACGAATGCCCCGCTCTTCTCGCTTTGCACAAGTCCTGCCTCGGCGAGGTCCGAGAGGTGGTGCGAGATAAGGGTTTGGGAAAGCTTTGTGTGTGCCATGAGATCGCAGACGCAATGAGGCGCCTCCATGAGGATCATGAGTATTTTTGTCTTGCTGGGCACGGAAGCAATTTTAAGCTGCTTGGCCGTTGCTGGGCGCAGGTCGAGGATCCGCCCTTCTTTATGGCCGCCTCCGCACGTGCACCGCTTATATGAACGCATGTTCATATGATATACCCGTGCAACCAATTCCGTCAACCCGGACGAGATTCGAACCAATTTGGGGCAAAACGGGAAATAAAAATGCAGATTTTTCAATACTTTTTCAAGGCTGGTGATAGTCGGTTCGCCTCCGCAAAAAAACAAGGCCCCCAAATTCAGGGGGCTTAGTGAAAACTGAGAACTTTTCCCAAATCAACGTCAAAGCCAAAACTCACTGCTCTATTGCTGTGTCTCTGCGGCAACCACTGCCCGATATTCGGCCATTTCTCGATTTGAAGCGAGAAAGAAATCGCAGGCAGCCGATTGTTCCCAAAGTTGATCGGGTAGCGCAATCCTTCGCGTCGCGGTATGTATGACATAATAAAAATATTGTAGCGATTCACGAAGCCTCCGCGTGAAGTGAAAAAGTAAACATTGCGCATCGGCCCGCCCAACTGCTGGACTATACGCGTGGCCAAATTGGCCCGTTCAAGCGAGGCGTAGCTCGACCAAAGAAGCTGCTGTTCGCCAGCCGGGAGCTCACGACAGAAACGTTCGTTTCCATCAAGGCGCGGAATGATTTTCCCGAAGACGGCAGTTTTCTGATTTTGTTTGTAGGGAAGAAAAAGATTTCCTGGTAAAGTTATCGGTCTGTTTTGCGCAGAAACAAACGACCAGGGCATAATCACAAGAATAACCAGCTCGAGCAGTCGCAAGCGCATGGCGCTATCTCCTTTTCAAACAAACACTTTCTTAATTTAAAAACTTTATCGCGCATTAAACAAGCGGCCTCTATCCACGAGCTGCCGGAATGATGTTAAAATAACTCCAGATCTTCGGGAGGTTGAAAACGAAAAAAGCGCTCCGTAAGATCTTGCTGCTTTTGCTTTCGCAGAAATGCGGGCGCTTTTGGTTTAAACCCGGTTAATTTGCTAAAATAATAACAATGGAAGATTCGCTGGTGGTGAAAACAATCAAAAAAGTAATGCCGGCGGTGGTTTCAATTGCCATCGCCAAGCACCTGGAAGACCTGGAAAAAGAAATTCCCAAAGAGCTTTATCCGTTCCTGCCGGGCGGGCCGACTGGGCCGCATCTGGAAATCCCGGAGTCGCTTATAGACAAGCGCGGCATGGTGCAAATAGGCGGCGGTTCGGGTTTTATCGTGGATGAAAGCGGGATAATCTTGACCAATAAACATGTCGTTGGCGACTCCAAGGCGGAATACACCGTAATCGCAAATGATGGGAAAAAATTCCCGGCCACTATCTTGAGCCGCGACCCGATAAACGACGTCGCTATCATAAAAATAGCCGCGACCAGCCTTCCGGCGATTAAACTCGGCGATGCCGCGAAATTGGATCTTGGGGAAAGTGTGATAGCCATAGGAAACGCCTTGGGTATGTTCAAAAACACCGTATCGCTCGGCATAGTTTCCGGGCTTTCAAGATCGATTTCCGCGCAAGCTGACCCGGATTCCCCTCCGCAAGAAATGCGCGGCCTCATCCAAACCGACGCGGCAATTAATCCCGGCAACTCCGGCGGACCGCTCGTTGACCTCCAGGGAATGGCAATCGGCATAAACGCGGCAATCGTCTTCGGAGCGCAAAACATCGGCTTTGCAATTCCAATAAACGCCGCCAAGCGCGATTTGGAGGACATAAAAAAATACGGCCGCATACGCCGTCCGCTTCTGGGAGTACGCTATATGATGGTTGACGAAAATCTAAAAGACAAAATGAAGCTGCCGGTGAACTACGGCGCGCTGATTATCGGGGAAAGCCAGCACGACCACGGCGTCGTGCCCGGGAGTCCCGCCGAAAAAGCCGGACTAAAAGAAAGGGATATAGTGCTGGAACTCAACTCCAGCAAGTTAGATCGGGACCACCCCATTCAAGATTTTCTTGAAAATATGGATGTTGGCGAAAGGGTTGAGCTTTTGGTTTTGCGCGGAGACAAAAAACTTAAAGTAAAACTGGTGCTCAGCGAAAGAAAATAATCAATACTCGTAGAGATCCACGAGCAGCCCTTGTTTGTCCAAAAGCGCCAGGCGATCGTGATAGCTGTCCAAAAAATTGACATAACCAACCCAAGCGCGCCATTCGTGGCTTAAAAAATCCGCGTCTCCGGAGTGTCTGTCAAAACAGCCTTTGTAATTCAAATTGTTGAGAAAGTTTTGGCAGGCAAAGTCATCGTACGGTATCGGCGGATTGGAAGCCGGGAGGCTGCACGAACCAAGAGATAAAACGTAGCTTTGGCAGCTGCCGGTGAAATTCGCGATTTCAGAACGATTGACTGCCGGACAACTTACCGGCAGAGAAGGAACAAATCTATTGGTGTTTTGCAAATAGCCGATGCATTTATTAAGCCGCAAATTAAGCCCTATAGCACTGGGAGAAAAATAAATATTGAGCGTATCTCCGCCTTTGAGATAAATATCGCTCTCCGCCGCGAGTCCACTCGGGTCGTAGACATTGACCGCCTGCGGAACTATTTGACTGCCGTGATTGCCCCCTAAAAGCCATCCCGAAATATCAATCGGCGCATCTGTTCCATAGCCTCCGTAAAGGGAAATTTGCCCGCCGGAATAATAATATCCGGCGGAAACCGACCCTAAGCGAACTTTATGGAAATACGGCGAGAGCTCGCCCCTTGCAAAACCAACGGGCACGTCGCTCGTGGCAATTGCGGGCAATTGCGGCTGCTCGTAATTGCTTATATTCTGTAAATTTTGGCCGCTTTCTCCTCCTTGAATTCCGCCGCTAAGCTGCGGAATGTAGCTTGGGGCATAGTTTCTGGCAGGGAAAAACGACGTCGAAGAGCCGTTCGGAGAACCCAAATTTAGAGAACCAATCCCACTTGTAAGTTTGTCGACGATTCCACTGTGCCAGATAAAAACCACGAACCCCAACGCCAAGATCAGGAAAATTACGCCTATTGCTTTTGGACCCATCGCCATTTTAGATAACAATATTAATTAACTTCTTGGGGACGTAGACGATTCTCTTGGGCTTCTGCCCGCCTAATATACTTTTAATCTTATCACGGCTTAGAGCAAGTTCCTTCGCACCCGTTTCGCCCGTGTCGGACGGCGCTTCAACGCTATCGCGCACCTTGCCGTTGACCTGAATAACAAGTATGAATTTTTCTTCCAAAATCAGTCTGGGATTGTAAGCCGGCCACCGCTCCAGGTGTATCGAACTCTTATTCCCCAAGACACCGCGCCATATTTCTTCCGTAATAAAAGGCGCAAACGGCGCGAGTAGTTTCAAAAACGCAGACCAGGTTTCTTTTGTGCTTCCATGTTGTTCTATTTCGGCAAAAAAGATCATCAGCGCACTTATGGCAGTGTTGTATTTCAACGCTTCTATGTCTCCCGTAATCTTTTTAATCGCCTGGTGCAGCTTTCTCTCTAAAAACGTGGTTTCTTCTTTAGAGCGCCCTGCTGCGAACCTCCACACCCGATTCAAAAACCGTTCTATCCCCAAAATACTCGCGTCCCGGAAATCGCCGCCCTGCTCGAAGGGAGCCAAGAACATCAAATACATCCGCAGCGTATCGGCGCCGAACTTTCCGATATACTCGTCGGGATTGACCACGTTGCCCTTTGACTTGGACATCTTCGCGCCCTCGCTTATCAAAAGGCCGTGCGCCCTAAACTTCGTAAACGGCTCATCGAAATCAACCAATCCCAAATCGTGAAGAGCCATGGCAACAAAACGCACATAGAGCAGATGTAGCACGGCGTGCTCGGCACCGCCGATGTACATTGCGGCAGGCAGCCACTTCTTGATTATGCTTTTGTCAAAAACTTCCTCGCCGTTCTTTGGGTCAAGGTAGCGAAGATAGTACCAAGCCGAATCAAGAAATGTGTCGGAAACATCAGTTTCACGGCGGGCTTTGCCGCCGCACTTCGGACACTTGGTTTCATAAAAAGACTCGATGGACGCAAGCGGCGATTTGCCTGTTCCTGTCGGCCGGAAATTTTTCACGAACGGCAACTTTACCGGCAAATCCCCTTCGGGCACGGGTTGCCAGCCATCTTTTTCGCAATAAATCATCGGTATCGGCGCTCCCCAGTAGCGCTGGCGCGAAATCAACCAATCTCTAAGGCGATACTTGACTTCGCGCTTGCCGCCGGCGAATTTCGTGATTTCCCATTTGGCCTTTTCGGATTCCATGCCGTCAAACTTGCCAGAATTTACAAGCTCTCCCTCGCCCTCCCATAAATCGCCTTTTATTTCGATCTCGCTTTCAGAAATTCCGACCGCACCACTAATGTAGCTTGGCGGACGTATGACTCGTGAAATAACCCCTATGATGGGCAATTTGAATTTCTTCGCAAATTCAAAATCCCGTTCGTCATGCGCCGGCACGGCCATAATTGCGCCCGTGCCATAACTTGCGAGCACATAATCGGCAACCCAAACAGGGATTTCTTCTTTGCTCGCCGGATTTACTGCCTTAACGCCTTCCAATTCAACTCCGGTTTTCTCCTTGCCTTCGGCAATCCGCTCCTCGTCGGTCTTTCCCTTGGCTGACACAATATATCTCCTCACCTCTTCTAGATTCTCAATTCTAGATTCTAGATTCTGTATAAGTGGGTGCTCCGGCGACAGCACCATATACGTCGCGCCGAAAAGCGTGTCGGGACGGGTGGTGAAAACCTCAATAGAATCAATACAATGCTTTAAAATTCCGGGCTCTTTTTCTCCGGTCGCATGCGGTGCACCGGCCGCAAAATCAAAAATTGTCCCACCAATAAGATTTTTCACGTTGTCGGCTTGATATTGGGGAACTGTGTCGTCGGTCGTATCCCGCAAAATATGAATGCTACCGGCGTTATTCTTTATTTTTTTGGCATCAAACTTCCAATCAAATGCGTATGCACGAAAAGGCTCATCTAAAAAACGATTCTGAGTAAAACTTGTGATAAGTACCGTTTTTCTAAGCGGTTTTTTTAACTGTTCCAAAACTTTCATCGCCACAACGCCGCCTAAGCTGTGGCCAACGAGCACCGTGTTTTCGTCAAACGGGACGGACTTCAAAACTTCGGCAACTTGGTCATATACGTTGGGGTCATTTGAGTTTGGGAGTTCCGGCACATACACCTTTGCGCCGCGACGCTCTAATTCTTTTTTAAGCCATGGAAAAAAGTTAACTTCGGGCGAACCCGTATAACCGTGAAGCAGAACATATGACGGCGCCACGCCGCCAGCAATTTCAAAATCAAGGAGCGCCCCCTCTGAACGGCCGATCCAGTTACGCTGGGCGATTTTCACCTTCTCCGACCAATCAAGTTTTTCCAAATTATTCAGGAGTTTCTCGGCGTAGGCTGTGATTTTGAAAAACCACTGTTCCAGTTCTTTCTTCACCACCTCGCTGCCGCAACGCTCGCACCTGCCGGCGACACCTGCCTGCACAGGCAGAACCTGCTCATCGGCCAAAACGGTCTTATCTTTGGGGCACCAATTGACGGACTGTTTCTTCCTATACGCCAAACCGCGCTTGAACATCTGCACAAAAATCCACTGCGTCCATTTGTAGTAATCCAGGTCGTATGTCTGGAGCTTTTCGCCCCAAGCAAATCCGTTTCCTATGCTTTCTAGTTGCTCGTAGAAACGTTTCTCGGAAATTTTTGCCTGCTTCATCGGATGCGTGCCGATTTTTAGGGCATAATTCTCGGAGTGGATGCCAAAGCCGTCGAGGCCAATCGGCTCAAAAACATCGTTCCCCTGCATCCGCTTGAGGCGGCCGTAGATGTCGCTGCCAGCAAACGCGTAAACGTTCCCCACGTGCAGCCCTTCGGCAGAAGGGTACGGGAACATCATTAGATTATAAAAAGGCTTCTCGGCCTTTTTTAAATCGGGCTCATACAATCCTTCTTTTTGCCAGACTTTCCGCCACTTTTTCTCTGTTTTCCGAAAATCGTACTTCATATACCGATACTTTCATTCTAAAACAAAAAGGCATTTTTCGCATTTTGCCAAATTTGCTCAGCCGTTTTTTCGAAAGACACATTTTTAATTTCGGCCAATTTCTTAACCACTTCCACCACATACGCCGGCTCGTTGCGTTTGCCGCGATAAGGCGCGGGGGAAACATACGGCGCATCAGTTTCGCTCAAAATCCGATCCAAAGGAATCATTTTTATAATTCCATCGTAATCACGGGCAAAAGTAATCACACCGCCGAAGGTAAAATAGAGCCCGAACTCCAACAATTTTCTGGCATCTTCCACGCTTCCGCTGAAAAAATGCGTAATTCCGCCGTGGAGCCGCGCCCTCTCGGCTTCCAAAATTTCTATCAAATCAGGGAACGCCGCCCGACAATGAATCATCAGCGGTTTTTTTAACTCGGCTGCCAATTCAATCTGGGCAACAAGCCCCTCTTTTTGTCTTTTTATCGTCTCGTCCGATTTATCCCTAAAATAATCCAACCCACACTCCCCTATCGCCACCACTTTCGGATCGCACGCCAACTCTCTGTAATATTCGTAATCAAATTCCTCGCCACGGCTAGTGAATCCCCGAGCCGCCTCACCGCCGCCCAACTCCTCCGCGTCATGGTAGGACTTAGAAATATGTATCGGGTGAAGGCCAACGGCTGCCCAAATATGGCTGGGGTGTTCTTCGGCTAATTCTAAAGCGCGGCGGGATGTGTCCTTCTGGGTGCCCACGGCAACCATGACTACGCCAGCCTTAATCGCCCGCCTCACAACTTCTTCCCTGTCCTCGTTGTAAGCCGCAAACTGCGGATGCGCGTGGGCGTCAAAAAAGCCGGACTTGGTTGACATCGTCAATACAGCTATTCTACCATAGACACAGCTAATCAAATTGATTATCCCAAGGAGGGCAGGATGAGACGCGTGATTTTGGAAACTCCTTACGCGGGAAAGACCGACGAAGAAACCGAGGCCAACATCAAGTATGCTCGCCTCTGCGCTCGCGATTGTCTTTAGAGGGGAGAAACCCCGTTCGCCAGTCATCTTTTACTCACTCAGCCGGGTATTTTAGACGACAAAAAGCCGGCAGAACGACGGCTGGGTATGAAAGCCGGCTTTGCCTGGAGAGAGGTAGCCGAAGCAACGGTGGTATACAAAGACAGAGGCGTTTCTGAAGGGATGCTCAGAGGAATAAGGGATGCCAGAAGGAAGGGCCTTATAGTAGAGTACAGAAAACTTCCGGGATATTCAGATAGCTGACAATCTTGTCGCCGAATCTTCAGCGTAGGCGAGGAAACAAAACCTCACCTTTTTTTATTCTCAATTTATTGCCGTGCCATTCAATGTGATGCGTTATTTTCTCCGCCGTTCCCGGCATAAACGGCCGGAGGAGCGCGGCAACATTATCCAGAATAACAACCAGATTAAATATCGCCTGGTCTTTCTTTTCTTCATATTCAATGTCCCATGGCTCGGTCCTGCTAACATAAGCGTCGCCGTAGGCAATCAACTCCCAAATCGCCGCCAGCGCTTCGTGGAATTTGAACTCTTCGGTTCTTTGATAAACCACCCCTCTGACTCTCTCAACGTGCTCGGCAATTTCTCCGTCCGCTTTCAGGTTTGATTGAATTTCTTTAATGCTGTCCCCCAGAGCCAATACCCTCGCGGCAAAATTACCAAGACCGTTCGCCAAGTCGCCGTTATAGCGAGCTATAAGCTTCCTCTCGGAAAAATCTCCATCGTCATAAGTGGAAATTTCCCTTAAAAGATAATAGCGCAGGGTATCCACTCCGTATTTCCTGCTGATTGCATGCGGATCCACGACGTTGCCGATAGTTTTGGAAATTTTTTGGCCGTTGACCGTAATAAACCCGTGCGCGAAAATTTGCTTCGGCAAGGGAAGGCCGGCCGACAAAAGCATGCCTGGCCAAATAGCCGCATGAAAACGCAAATTATCCTTGCCAAGAACGTGCAAATCGGCAGGCCACCAATTTTTCCAATCGTCGTTTCGCCCGTACCCTATCGCCGAAAGGTAGTTTGTAAGAGCGTCGCACCAAACGTACTGAACCTGCGCATCGTCGCCGGGCACCGGAATTCCCCAATTCAAACTAGACCTCGGTCTCGAAAAACTCACGTCGTCTAAGCCGGCGTGTAACAGCGATAAAATCTCATTTTTCCTGGACTTGGGCACAACTTTAAGTTTTCCGCTTTTTATGGCGCTTTCTATAGATTTCGTATAGCGCGATAGTTTAAAAAAATAGTTTTCTTCGTCTATAACCTCTGGCTCTTTTTGGTGAAGCGCGCATTTGCCGTCAATCAAATCTTTTTCCGTTATAAAAGCCTCGTGACCGACACAATATAATCCGCGGTAGTGTTTTTTATAGATGTCGCCGGCAGCGACAAGCCTATCCCACATAAGCTCCGCTCCAGGCCAGTGACGTTCCTTATCCGACGTTCTTATAAAATCATCCCAGGAAAGATTCAGCGATTCGCGCAACGCTTTGAATTTAGGGGAATTTTCATCGGCAAGCTCCTTGGGGGTCAAACCCAGCCGTTCGGCGGTTTTTACAATATTCACCCCATACTCATCGGTGCCCGTTAAAAACCAAACGCGCCGCCCCCTTGCTCTGAAATGCCGCGCGACAACGTCGGCCCAAACTTTTTGTACAGCATGCCCCATGTGCGGCGGGCCGTTTACATAATCAATCGCAGTGGTAATATAAAATTTTTCGTCAGCCATCAAGCCGGTTCGGTTACGGGCTTCTTTCTGCTCGACCACTCTTCTATAACCTCCTGAAAAACGGCGGCTGCCGGCACGGCGATCAAAAGTCCCAAAACACCCCCAACCTCCGCGCCGATTAAAAGCGAAATGATGACAATGACGGGGTGAAGCCCTACGGAGCGCCCCAGGAGCAAGGGCACGAGGACGTGGGACTCAAATTGCTGGATGGCCAAAAAGGCAAGAAGGGTGTAAAGAGCGACGGCAACCGAATTTGAAAGCGCCATGAGCACAGCAAGCGCTCCCGATAAAATGGGCCCGACAAAAGGCACTATTTCAAATATCGCCGCTACGATGCCCAGAATAAAAGCGTGCTTTACACCCAGAAGCAAGAGCGCCCCCCAAACCATAACGCCCACCACAAAGCTCAGCAATATCTGCGTTCTGAACCAAAAACCGATTTTTCTTCTTGAACGCTCATAGATGCCAAGCGCAGCTTTCTCGTAATCCAGGGGCATAACGACTTTTATAAACCTCTCGACGCCGTCTCGACTCAAGCTTAAATAGAAAGAACTCACCAAAACGGCGATTGCCAGCCCGAAACTGCCCAGCGTTTGAGAAAAAACCGCCAAAGGGGAAATGTTGCCGGCGAAAAATTGCTGGGAGAGTTTGGCGACAAAAGCATTGATGGAGCTTGCGGTTTTTAAATTAACGATCGAGCCCCAGAGGGTGCTTGCCGCAGATTTGTCAACGCCCGAAAAGATTGTATTCAGATCCACTATAACCAAAGGCACGATGGTGTAGATAAACACGATAACCAAAAACAAGGAGATGAGGAAAATCAAAATGACGCCGAGAGTCCTTGGTATCCCGAACTTTTCCAAAAAATCCACAAGGCTTTCAAGCCCGGAGGAAATGATGATGGCGAGAAAAAGTCCAAGCAAAATCTGCCTCCCTAAATAAAGCACCATGATAAAAAGGAGGAAGAGCAAAATCCTCCACAAGCTCGCCCATGAGATTTCCAGCGTCTTTGTGTTCATGTGTTAATAGCGCTATTGCAGCTTCAAAGTCTTCTTAAAACCGTCCGTCCGTCGGTAAGGGCCAATTACCGCCAGGTTCAGCCTATCGTTCCTGAATATCGCCCGCGCTATATCGCGCAATTCGCGGGCCTTAACACCCTGAATCTTATCAATTAATTTCTTCGGCGGCAATATGGAGCGGGTCAGTATCTCCTGTTCGCCGTAAAAACCAGCCAACTCATCGGCGGTTTCCAGATTAAGTGTCAAATTGCCCACCAGGTGGTCCTTTGATTTCTGGAGTTCGCGCTCCGGAACAATCTCTTTTTTAACCAGGTCCAGCTCCTTCAAAATTGCCGCAATAACTTTTTCAATTTTCTGATGGTCCACTCCGGCTGAAACAGAAAAGTAGCCGTGGTCCAAGAGCAAATCGGTCCCCGCGCCAACATAGTAGGCGGCGCCAAGCTCCAGGCGCACTTTTTTGAAGAGACGGGAGCTCATCCCTCCGCCCAGAACGTCTGCCAAAACCTGCATAGCGTAGCGGCGCCTGTCAAAAACATTAAACGCCCTCACGCCCAAAACAAGGTGGCTTTGGTCAGATTCCTTGAATTTGACAAATAATTCCGGCCTTCTTTGCTTCTCCCTTGTCCTGCTCTTGGCTTCGCCCTTGTGTTTTTTTAGGTCCCCAAAATAATCGCGAACCTGGCCCAATACCTTTTTTTCGCTAAAATTTCCCGCTACAACGACAACGGTTTTTGGCGTCACGTAGTGCTTATCACGATATTTCAAGAAGTCGCCTCTCTTAAGTTTCTTAATCACTTCTTTCCTGCCGGCCACATCCCACCCTGCCGGCTGGTCACCGTAAAGAAGTGAGGTGAAAACCTCCTGAACCCTGCGCATGGGAGTATCTTCGTACATATTTATTTCCTCAATGATAACCCCTCTTTCCTTCTCAATTTCTTGCGGATTAAAAATCGGGTTAAGATATAAGTCCGAAACGATGTCTAAAATCTTGGGCAGCTTACGTGCCTCGGCCTTGACCCAATAGCCGGTGTATTCTTGAGAAGTGAAGGCGTTGTATTGCGCGCCCAAACTTTCAAGCTCTTCCGCCGTCGTCCCTAACTTCGGCCTCCGCGAAGTTCCTCTGAAGGTCATATGCTCAAGAAAGTGCGACAGGCCGTTAATGTTTTTTGTTTCGTATTCCGAGCCAGCCTCAACCAAAATCAAAATGCTAGTCGCGAGGCTTGCTGGACGCGGGATTAGAATCAGCCTCAATCCGTTTTTGAAAGTTATCTTTTCGAAATCCATGTTTTTGTACAAACTAACCCGTAATTGTGTTTATGTCTTCCTGAAATCCGCTGGCTCGATTAACAACAGCTTCCCCGTAGGTCCACAAATAGCTTCTCCAACGACTCCCAGCGTAGTATTTTGCGGCCACGCAGCGTTCCTGGCTGGCGGCAGAACTGTAAATCGCTTTGCAGCCCGTCATGGCGTCTTTGAGGTAAAGGGCGGTTGCGACAAAAGCATCGGCGTTGTTCCAAGGAGATGCCGGCGAGCGGCCTGTAATTTTTGAAACGGCGTCCTTATACAAATTCCAGGTTGAAGGGACAAATTGAGCCGGCCCCATGGCTCCTCCGTAAACACCGTCCTTGTTGGGACAAGAAACCGTGACAACGTCAGGATTTATATTAAGTCCGCCGGTGATTGCGAGAAACAACGCCTGATTGGACGGGCTCATCGCCGTTTTATAATTACACCTTCCGACATTTTGTCCCAGAGCAGATTCGCGATCGAGGACGGCAAGGATCAGAGCCGGTCTTATGCCGGTGGCACCTCCAGCCAATTTTGCATACTGATAGGCTTCTTCAAAGCTTAATTCTCCGCCGCCCAATAACTGGAAAATCCTGCTTCTTATCTGGGCCGCGGTTTCCTTTGTTTGTTTGAGCAGAGACTGATATTTTGACTCTTGGCCCTTCGTCACCTCAAGGAGCTTATTCTTCTCTGTTTTTGTGCTGTCAATCTCCGCTTTTTGCGAGGCTTGATAATTCTTGACGCTTTCCGCGTCCGCCTTAGCCAAAGCAAACTGGTCTTGTTTTTCTTTAAGCTGGTCGCGCAAATCGGTAATCTGCTGGATAGCGGCTCTTAAGTTGTTTTGCAGCAATGCGATGTTGTTCAGGTCGCTAAAAAAGTCGGAGAGCTTTGGGTTTTTCAGAAAAATCTCCACGAGCGATGCCTGCTCGTTTTCATAAAGGTTTTGAAGCAGGTTGGCCAGCACCGCCTTGCGGGTTTCAATGCTTGACTCGGTAATTGAAATTTGCGATTGTGTATCTCCGATTTTTTTATTAAGCTCTTGCAGCGTCAAATTTATAGCCTGAATTTGCAAATTCAGCTTTGCGATTTTGTTGTTAAGAAGCGTAATTTCGCTGCTCAGAGTTTTGCCTTGCTGCTGATAGCTCGTAACCTGGTTTTCATACTGGTTGATTTGGCTTTCAAGTTGCGTGAGCTGCGCCTCAAGCGCCTGCCTTTCGGCGTCATCGGACTGACCAGAGGCGCGAGTGAAAACGGTCGGTGCGGTTACCGATCCCGAAACCAAAAATGCCGCGGCTAAAATGCAGATAGAAAATCTTAAAACCGGCGTCAGCGGCAAACGCAAAACTTTTCTGTAGCCGAGGTTAATGCGCCGCGGCAGTGATGAAAAATTATCACGCGGGGCGGCATTGCGCGAAGAATTAACGTCTCCTAAAACTTTTGGTTTAGGGGGTTTGGCCATTCACTACGTTTATTTATATAGATAACGTTGCCGGCGTATTTTGGTTATTGGTGCGCAAGTGGCTGCTTGCTTGTTTCTTCGGTTGGTTTTTCCGTTTTCTTCTCAACCGCACGTTCGGCTTTCTTCTCTTCGTCCTCAACCTTTACGGCGCCAATATCAACCGGGGCTTCAACTTTTTCTTCTTCGACGACCGGCGGCGTGACTGTAACAACAACCGTTTCCGGATCAACTAAAACTTTCACCGCTTGCGGAACCTTTATCTCCCTAACATAAACACTTTTGTTGAGGTCGTCGAGCAGGGAAAGGTTTACCAATAGGCGGTGCGGCAAATCTGCCGGCAGGGACTCGACTTCGATTTCAGACATCGCCTTGTTCAAAATGCCACCCTTATCCTTGACCGCCGGTGCCTCTCCTTCGAACTCAATCGGCACTTTGGCTTTGATCCTTTCGTCCATACGCACCTGGTAAAAATCCACGTGCATAATTTCGTCTGTTAAATAATCTTTTTTAACTTCATAAACCAGCGCCGGACGCCTTTCCTGTCCGCCGGCAGGCAGGTCTCTATCAAGCAAAAGATTGACAACGGTATTGGTGCCCGCTTCCCTAAAAACCTTTAAAAAATCTTTTGTCGGAACAGATAGGTGTAAATTCTTCAAACCTCGGCCGTAAAGTTCTGCCGGTATCAGGCCCTGCTGCCGCAAAGACTTCGATGCTTTGCCAAATTTTTCCCTGTTTTTGACCGCTAAATCCATGGCGTTAGATTAGCAAAAAATTCGGCGCATTGCAACCATCTTCGCGCAAGGCGGACGTTCAGGTATTTAAAATTTTCCGTTAAACAACTTCAATCTCTCCGTTACTATTTTTTTAATCTCCTCCAACGCCGGCGGCAGAATCTTATACGGTGCGGCTTCATTTGGATTATTTTTCAAACCCTCTTCCACGCCACGGCGCCAAGCAAGCCGGATTTCTGTATTTATATGAACGATATTAATGCCGACTTTGATTGCGGCCACAAAATCTTCGTCATCCGTGCCGGAGCCGCCGTGCAGAGTAAGCGGAATTTTCACCGCTTCCTTAATCGCTCTTATCCTCTCGATATCCAGTTTTTTCTTTTCGCCGCCGCCCACCATTGACTCCAGTAGTCCGTGCATGTTCCCCACTGCGGGCGCAAGCACATCCACCCCCGTTTCTTTTACAAATCTCCGCGACTCCTCCGGGGTCGTAAGCTCTATACCCACTGGCCGCCTCTTCATAACCTCCGAGGAACTGCCGATGTAACCGATTTCACCCTCAACCAGAATCTTTTTGTTTATGGATTTTATGAGCCGCACCGCTTCTTTCGTCTGTTTAATGTTATCCTCAAGCGGCAATTTTGAGCCGTCGAACAAAATCTCGTCAAAACCCGCTTCGGCAGCTTCGCGTGCTTTCTCCAGTGAGTGCGTATGGTCGGCGTTCAAAAAAATCGGATAATCGTACTCTTCGCGATAACTTCTAACGAGCGCGGCAATTTGTCGGACGCCCACGAATTCCCGCTCGCCCTCAGACACCCCTATAATTACCGGCACGCCCAACTCCTTCGCTGCCGCAAATATTGCCCGCAAAGCCACGATGTCGGAAATATTGAAGTGACCGAGGGCAACGCCGCTCCTCTCCGATTCTTTTATGGTTTGCAATAATGTCTTCATCTTCGTTTAGATCTCAAAATATCCTTGCAGCAGATACTTTCTCGAAAATTCCTCAAGTTTGGCAAGGCCAAAATACTCTATGAATATCTTATTCCAGAGGGCTTCCTGGTGGTGATATAAATATTTTGTAAGCTCTTTTTCTTTCACCAAGCTCATAACCGTGTCAACCAAGTCAAAACTTACCAAAATATCAATGCCGCTTTCGTCTTTGAAATAATCGCCGACCCAATCGATATCATGCCAAAACGACAGTTCTTCGTAAAAATGGTTAAGCTCCTTTCCGGCCTCGGCAAGTTTTTCTTCCGCCCTGAACCAATGGAGAGCCTCCGGACTAATGTGCGGCACGAAAAGCCGCCAGTCGTTTTCGTCGTCCTTGGATAAATAGCGCTGGACGACAAGCCAATCGGATTTTTCGTTCATGTCGGCTGGTCTTCTCTCCAGTACGTCGCCCCGGAGGAGCGAAGTAAAATTCTTCGTGAAGGTTTTTCGGTCGCGGGCAATTTCCCGAAAAATGCCGGAATAAAACGGGATTTCGCTTAAGTAGTGAAGGATTAGCGCGAACATCCTTAAAATCTCTCCCGAGATTCCGAGCAATATGGGTATGACGAATACCACGCCCAATTCCTTGAGGTGGCTGATGTTGTGTTTCTTCTGTAAAACAAACTTCTTTGACTCCTCGCCCCATCTTGAGCCCAATGCTATAACCTGAATGTCCCTTTCTTCAAAATCGTCCGGCGTCAGGGTTTCGTATTGTTTAAAGAATGTTCTGTTCAGCCACTCGTTGCCCTCCACGAAACGAAGAGAGCTCATAATTTCCAAAATGTCCTCTTTCTCCAGCATTTTCTCTACCGAATCGTAGCCCAAAAACTCCGTTACTTTGCGGGGGGGTTCTTGCGATAAAAATTCCTTCGCTTTTTCCAGTTTTAAAAAAAATCCTCTGGGATTGCCGGCTACTTTCTTGGCCACGTCCGCAACGCGCTGGCACCCCTGCGGCAGCTGGCAATCCGGATTGCCCATGGCGGAGAAAATATTGTGGTCATCCGACTCGATTTTTGAAATTAGGGCGTCGTAGACGTCTTTGGCGCGGGCCCCGCGGGAAACACCAAGAGTAAGCAGTCTATCCTGGATCATGTCGGCATTTTCTCTGATGATTTTGTCGATAACTCCGGTTTTTCCGGTTGCCTCTGACAGCTTTTTTTCAAGGCCGGAAATCAAGTGCTTATCGGCCCTCAAAATCCTGGCTATCTTTTCAACTGCCGGCTTTGTCTCGCTCATCCCGTTAGAAAAACAAACATGGCCGCGCGGAATTCCGGCGTCTGGATTAAACAAAGCATGGCTTCGACCGAAAACACAACGGTATTCATTATGGATATTTTATCACATGCGGCCGTCCCCTGTTAATTTTCTAACGGGACTCATAGTCGCTTGACTTTAATGTTAAATTTTCCCCATCTCGGTTTTCCAAATTCCTTTTTAGTGAGAGTGCCCTCGGTCGCGCCCACTTGTTCTACCACAGAGGTGGCGTTAGCGCTTGCCAGGCGCATTGCATAACAAATGTCAGACCGCTTCACGCGGCGAATATTAGACTTATTAATGCCGCAACGAATCAAGCCGGCCGCAAATCCCGCGCCAAAAGCGTCCCCGGCGCCGGTCCTGTCAGCCAATTTCTTTTCTTTAAAAATTCCGGCTTTGTAAATAAATTTGCCGTCGGAAACCGTCGCGCCGCTGCGGCCCTCGGTCACGGCTAAAATGCCAGGCATCAACTTATCGAGTTTTTTAAAAACCGCCGCTTTGTCCCGCCACGACACGCCGGTTAGGAGCGATGCCTCCTCGTCGTTTAAGACCAGAAAAGAAATATCTTTGAGCGACCGCAGGACGTCTCCCTTTTTGTGGCGCAAGTGATGGCCGCTTGGATTGAAAGCGACGGCGATTTTATTTTTACGCGCGAATTTAAGAAGCGGCAAAAGCATTTTATCAGATTCGCCGGCAAGAGACATATACCACCACTTCGCCCGCATCTTAGCCAAACGCAAATCGCTTAGCGAAAATGAATCGGAGGCTCCATGATATGCCAAAATCGTCCGCTCCCCTTTTTCCCTGATTAAAACCGAATAGGCGGTGGGAAGTGTTGGATGACTTGCGATCATGCTCGTATCCACTCTTTCGCGCACAAGCCGCCGTCGTATCTCTTCGCCGGCGACATCCGAGCCGACTTTGGCCACGCACGCCGTCTTAAAACCCTGCCGCGCGAGAGTAACAGCGGAATTGGCCGAGTTGCCGCCAATCGTAAAGTAAATGTTTTTTACCTCCAGTTTGTCTCCGGCCGGCAAAACATAAGCCCGGCCGGACTCGGTTTTCGGCCAGCGGATGCTCTTCAAATCAATATCATAAAAAGCGTCGCGCGTTGTGGAACCGATGGCAATAACGTCAAACATTTTACTTTTTTCTTCTTAAAACTCTATGCACGGCCGCCTTGATATCCTTAACACCTATGCCGTACTTCTCTATAAGCGCGGCTGGCGGACCGGATTCACCGTACGTATCGCGCAACCCAATAAACTCCATAGGCGTCGGGGCGTGCTTCGCGAGAACTTCGGCAACCGCTCCGCCCAATCCTCCGGCGATTTGGTGCTCTTCAACCGTCACAACCGCTCCGCACTTGCGCGCAAGCTCCACAATTTTTTTCTCGTCAAGCGGCTTTACAGTATGCGAATTCAAAACCATTGCGCCGATTTTTTCCTTTTGGAGTTCACGCGCGGCCAGAAGTGCGTTATAGAGCAGTCCGCCGCAGCCGATTATTAAAACTTGCGGCTTTTTGCTCTCCCAAAAAATCTCCGCCTTACCCGGCACAAACGGCGTGAGGTCTGTGGTCATAACGGGCGTCTTTTCTCGCGCAAAGCGAAGGTAAATCGGTCCCCAAACGCGGGCAGCGGCGAGGGTCGCTTTGCGTGCCTCAATCGCGTCGCAGGGAACGATTACTTTCATATTAGGCAGAGCGCGCATCATGGCGATATCTTCCGTCGCCTGGTGCGTCGCGCCGTCGGGACCTACGGAAATGCCTGCGTGGTGGCCGGCAATCTTCACGTTGGAGTCGTTATAAGCAATCGTCGTCCTTATTTGCTCCCAATTCCGGCCAGGAGAAAATGTCGCAAAAGAAGAAATAAAAGGAATCTTGCCTGAAACACCGAGGCCAGCGGCAATCGTCGCCATATTCTGCTCAGCCACGCCGCATTCAAAAAACCTCTCCGGGAATTTCTTGGCGAAGGCATCCACACGCGTGGATTCCGTGAGGTCGGCGCAAAGCGCGACTACGTTTTGATTCTCCTCACCGGCAAGAATAAGACCCTCGCCATATCCGTCACGGGTTGGCTTTTGTGGAGTATCTTCTGCAAATATTTCTTCAGATAAATGTACCTTTTGATTAAGCATATTTTAATTCTAAATTCTATTTTCTAGATTCTACTTTCTATTTTCTGTTTATTCATGTTCGCTTCTTATTTTCCCTCCTAAAGTGCGGAGTTCTTTTAGCGCCGCTTCCCGCTCCCCGGGTTTAAAGGATTTGCTGTGCCAGAGATAATCATATTGCATGAAATCCACGCCATTGCCGGGAATAGTGTGGGCTATGATCACCGTCGGTTTTTCATAGATTGCGTGCGCTTCAGCAACGGCGGAAATTATATCGTGGAAATCATGGCCGTTTATCTCAACCACGTGCCAGTTAAATGACTCGTACTTGTCGCGTAACGGCTCCAAAGGCATTACGTTTTCAGTAAAGCCGTCAATTTGGATGTTGTTCCGGTCAACAATAGCCGTAAGGTTGTTCAGCTTATTTTTTCCGGCAAACATCGCCGCTTCCCAAGTGTTCCCTTCATCGTGTTCGGCGTCGGACATCATGCAATAAACGCGGTACTTCTTTCGGTCAAGTTTGGCCGCCAGCGCCATACCTATTGCCTGCGAGAGCCCAGAGCCTAAAGGTCCTGAAGTTGTCTCAAGTCCGGGCAGAGACACACGGTGCGGATGACCCTGCAGGCGCGAATTTATTTGCCTTAAGGTCCTCAACTCTTCCAGCGGAAAATAACCGGCGCGTGCCAGAGCTGCATAAAGCACCGGGCAGGTGTGACCGTTTGAAAGAACAAACCTGTCCCGGTCCGGCCAGTCAGGTTTCTTGTGATTGTGATTCAAAATATGAAAATAAAAGGCAGCAATGATGTCGGCCATGCCCAAGGGCCCCGCAATATGGCCGGAACCCGCGCCGGAGACCATTTTAATCACATCCTCGCGCAAACGGGTGGCCATTTCCTCTAAAAACCCGATTTTTTTCTCGTGAACTTCTAACATTTTGAAGATTACGCCCCCCGCAATTCTTTAAAAGCTTTTTTAGGATTCTTACTACGGAATATATAGGTGGCGGAAGCAACAATATTAGCTCCGGCCTCTTTGGCTAATCTGGCTGTCTCCAGATTTATTCCGCCATCCACCTCAATCATAGCACTCGGCGCAAAGTTCCTCAAAAACCTGACTTTTTTCAAAACAGTGGGTATGAATTTCTGCCCCGCCGGCCCCGGGTCAACGGCCAGAACCTGAAAATTAGAGAATATTTTCAAAAACGGCCAGAGTTCGGCGGTGGTTGTGTGCGGATTACTCGATAACATTACATCAACATTCCTTCTTCTTGCTCTTTGAACAATCTTTTGGGCGGTTTTTTCGTTTAGAGTCTCGGCGTGGACAATCAATCTTTTCGCTCCCGCGGCAATCCAGTCTTCAATATACTTTTCCGGCTCCTCCACCATCAGATGCACCTCCAAATTGAACTCCAATCGCAAATTTGCCCAGAGCGTCGGATCGCCCCAGGTTTTGTTAAAAGTAAATCGGCCGTCGGCGACGTCCAAATGCAGCCAACCGCCCTTTTTCAAAAATCTTTTCGCTTGGCTTATTTTTGCTTCAATGCATCCGAAATCGCGTTTGTGGCAATTTATTACGGGAATTACATCCAATCGCTTCTTCATTGGCCTTCAATTTCAGAGATTTTCCTCAGACGCCTCTTATATCGTTCATCTCCTGCGAACGGCGTTTCCAAAAAAACCTTAACGATTTTTTCTGCGTCTTCTTCGTCCACAAAGTCCGCCGCCAAACTCAAAACGTTGGCGTCGTCATCGTGCCGGGCATCGTAAATCTGGTCCGATGAAATGGCGAGCGCAGAGCGGACTTTGGGATATTTATTGGCCACGACATCAACGCCAACTCCTGAAGCGCAAATCAAAATCCCCCGGGCCTTGTCAAATTCCAAACCTACCTTTTTGGCGACCGCGGCCGCAAAATCAGGATAATCATCCTTCTCGTCGTAGCTTGTATTCCCCAAATCAACAACTTCGTAACCCTGCTCTTTCAAAATTTTCTTTATGCGCTCCTTAAGATTGAAGCCGCGATGGTCGGCGCCTAAGTAAATAGTCATAAAGACTGCTCACAATGTTCCGGCTACCATTTGTATGTGCTTTATGAGGGTCGCGACGTACCCCGCGTCGCGATTCCCTGCCTGCCGGCAGGCAGGGCTATACAGCAAATCGCTCCCTCACAACCCTCCGCCTTCGCATAGCTTCGGCGGACAAGTCGGTTTCCTGTTCCTCCCGCCTGCCCGCCAAAGTCCGACAGGCCGAAGGCGGGACCCCTCCTTCGGCCGGCTATGTCGCGACTAAACCAATTGAGCAACTCCCTGCACATGTTTTATTAAAGTTGCGACATAGCCGGCTTCGTTGTCGTACCAAGAAAGAACTTTAACTAAATCGCCGTCAATCACTTTCGTGAAGTTCAAGTCCACTATCGCGCCGTAGGGTTCGCCGATTATGTCCGAGGAAACGAGCTGGTCTTCGGATATTTTCAGTATCCCCTTCCAGCGCGGCTCGGCTGCGGCCTTTCTGAAAATATCGTTTATCTCTTCTGCGGTCACCTTGCGCTTGGCAACGAAAGTAACATCGGCGATGGAACCGCACGCAACCGGCACGCGCAAGGCAATGCCGTCAAACTTTCCCTCAAGCTCCTTAATGGCGCGCGTTACCGCGATCGCCGCGCCGGTCGTTGACGGCACAATGTTCTGCGCAGCCGCGCGGCCGCGCCGGAAATCCTTTCCCTTGGTCGGCCCGTCAACTATGTTCTGCGTCGCTGTGTAAGCATGCACCGTATTCAGCACCGCCTTTTCTATTCCCGGATTTTCCGACATCACTTGAATCACCGGCGAAGCGGCGTTCGTCGTGCACGAACCGTTCGAAGTTAGCACTGTTGTCTTGAGCTCGCCCTCATTCACGCCCATTAAAACCGTTTTTTCCTCCGTACCATCGGGGTCTTTGGCGGGAGCGGTAATAACGACACGCTTGGCCCCGGCCGCAATATGCGCCTTCGCTTTTTCGTACGACTCAAAAAGTCCCGTGGACTCAACCGCGATATCCACTTTCAGGTCCTTCCATGGGAGCTGCGCAGGATCCTTGACTTGCAAAAATTTTATCTCTTTGCCGTCAACGATCAAATTGCCGTTCTTTGCTGCCACATCTTTCGCGTAGCGGCCGTAAACCGTGTCGTATTTCAACAGGTAAACAAAATTCTCCAGGTCGCCCAAGTCGTTCACAGCGACAATTTCAAAATCCGGCGCGCCGAAAGCGGAGCGGAAAAACAGCCGTCCGATGCGTCCAAAACCATTAATGGCTATACGCGCCGTTTTCATCTTTTAAATTATAGCAAACGGCAGTGGAAACAAAAAGCCGCCCGATTCAAGTCGGAGCGGCAGTACAAAGTTTCACTTTTCCATCTCCCAAATCTTGCCGGAGGCGCCGATGATAAGCTGATTCTCCGGTACAACTTCCAGAAACATTCTGACGTGAGCCATCGTTTTTACGCCGCCGGCAACCTTAATCGTAAGCTCCGGTGCGGCCTCATGCATCCATTTCACGAACTTAACTTTTTCTTCTACTGAAATATCCTTCTGCAGAAAACCGGTCGAGGTCTTTACGCAAAACGCGCCGGACTCGGCGACAATTTTCGCCGCTTCTCTTACAAGTCCCTCCGTATAGAATGGGTGGCCAATTTCCAAAATCACCTTCACCGCCCCGGGATATACCTCCGTAACCGCGCGGAGATCGTCCAATACCAGCCCACGCCACCCCAAGCGAAGAAGCCCGACATTTATTACGGTGTCAATCTCGTCGGCACCGCACTCTTTCGCCCGTTGTGCCGAAAACTTCTTTATGATAGGACCGCAATTCCCCAGAGGAAAACCATTGACCGCAGACACTATTAATTTGTCGCCGACGATATTTTTGCAATGCTTGATATAAAACGGGTTTTCCGGCACACAAACGCCCCGCACCACATCCGTGTGTTCCAAAGCCACGCGGCACAATTCACCAAAATCCTTCAATCCCGCTTCGGGTTTAAGCTGTGTGAAATCAATGAATGGTTTCATGTATCCTCCTGTAAAATAAAACTTGAATTACCTTAACATAATCGCATCGTGCAACGCAAACCTATTCCCGGAAAACAACCGCCGACCCGGCTTTAATTCCGTACTTCGCCGCGTCGCCGGCGTTCACTTCAAGCACTCTGTCAACCGGTTCGGGCGGATAATAAATCTTCAAGCCCCAGACCGGCTTTCCCGGCTCCGGCGCCGCATTCAGGGCTATGCCGACCACGCGGTCGCCGTTTATCCAAATTATGTCAATGGGAAATTTCATATCCTTCATCCAAAAGCCGTAAGCGGACGGCGCGTCAAAAATAAAGAACATGCCGCTGCCTTCGGCCAGGCCGTCGCGGCCGGAGAGGCCACGCGACCTCTCAAGCGAGGTTTGCGCAATCTCAACGCGGAAAATGTTTCCGCCAACTGAAACCTCCGCCTTCTTAAGTAGCGGATTTGTTGCACCATGAATAAAAAGGTAAAAAAGTAAAATTGCGCAGGCAACTAAAACAATAAAAGCTATTAATAAAACAATCGGCACGTTTTTGCGCATATATTAAAAACTCTATGTAACAAGTATAAATTATGTCCAAAAAATTAAAATCCCGACGGCTCTGAAACAGAGAGCCGTCGGGAAGTCTTGCTGGGCAGATGCCCGGGACCGTCGATCAGTTGATCAACCCCGTGGTGCCGTTACGGTGAATCATACGGGTTGCCATCCTCATGCGGACTTTTCCAAGGTACTTCGTCGTTCATTATACTCTCTACCGTTCTAAAAAGTCAGGTCTTAGAAGTCCTTGAAAGTCGCAGGAAGAGAAACAGGCCCAAAACCGATAAGATGCCAGCATAATTCAGCGCCGCGGCAGAATTGATTTTCGTCCACAGGAGTCCCCCAATTATACCGGCGAAAAGAGAAGAAAAACCGATCGCCATATTCAAAAATCCTTGGCCTGTCGCCAGGATATCTTCGCTTAAATTTTTTGCCGCCAAAGCGCGCTGCAGGCCGTCTGTCGCGGCCGAATACAAACCCAAAAGCGCGAAGAGCAAAAGAACCGGCAAGCTGGCCGTAGCGCTGGCCAACCCGAAATAAGCGAAAACCGCCGCCAAAAATCCTCCGGCTATAATCGTCCTTTCTCCTATCTTGTCAGCGAGCTTTCCCAGAGGGACCGCCGTTAAAACAAAGGTTAAACTGTACAAAAAGTAGACAAAAGGAACGGCGCTCGCGGGAAGCCCGGTTTCTTTGGCTTTAAGCAAAACCATAAGAATCGGCAAGGTGCCCAGCCCAAAAACAAACAAGGAAAAAACGATGAGGGCGAATCTTTTGTTGGCCTTAAGGAGCCCGAAGTTGAGCTTCGGTTTTGCCGCCGCGGCATTGTTTTCGATTTTTTTATCCTTCACGAACACAAAGCTGAAAATTGCCGCCAAGCCGATGAAAAAGGCGATGAGAAAAAGCTGGCGGTAGTTACTATTTATAAGGGGCAGAACCAGGAATGCCGTAAGCGGGCCGAGTGTCGCGCCCAAAGCATCCAGAGAGCGGTGAAAACCGAACGATTTTCCGAGTTCCCCTTTTCCCGCGGATTCGGAAATCAAGGCGTCGCGCGGCGCGTCACGAAAACCCTTGCCTATCCTGTCCGCCACCCTCAGACCGAACAATTGCCAGAAGCGGGTAACTATTGAAAACAGCGGCCGAATGCCGACCGAGATAGCATAGCCCACGACCGCCGGCAGCTTGCGCTGCTGAATCCTGTCTGAAAACCAGCCGGAAAAAAACTTGAGGACGCTCGAGAGGGCATCCGCCGCGCCCTCCAAGAGCCCCACGAAAAACACCGGCGCGCCCAAGACGGTCGTTATGAACACAGGCATCACCGATTGGACCATTTCTGCGGAAAAATCGTTGAAAAAACTCACCAGCCCCAGAAAAAATACATTGGGCGTGACGCCGAGAATTTTTTTATCGTTGTCCATAATTAAATAGGGTTACGCCAATTAATTATAACCTGCAGCAAGTGGTAAGAGAATGCATCAGCGGCATTTCTCTTAACACCATTCCAAAATTGTGATAATTTAAACATAGTATTTCAAATCAACAAAATAAGGAGGGTACCTTGCAAGATACTGAACACGACAATCGTCCGAATTTTAAAATAATAATAGTTGACCAGCCATCGCTCGTTGTCTCGCTCCTGCGACAAATCCGCGCCGAATTTCGCGAACCCGAAATCACGGTTTCGCCCACACAATATCGGGGCAAGATGACGCTTCCGGTAACGGACATGAAACCGTGGTACCGTAACCTGCACGAGGATATTGTCCTTTTCGGAGAACTCCTAAGTAACGTGTGGCTGCAGTTTTTGCGCAAAATCGGACTGCGCCCAAAGTTACCGAAAATAAAAGAGCTGGACATCTGGCAAGATTTCCCGCAGCAAAAAGCTTCGTGGTTGAATTCTCTCTTGGCGCACGTCATAGCAATTGCGATTCTTGTCCTTCCTTTCGCCGTTACTCAAATCAAGACCGAGTCGCGCAAAAAATTTGTCGTCACTTACATTTCCCCGTACGTATCTCCAGAGCTTCCCGGTCCCGACAAAAGAACCGGCGGCGGTGGAGGCGGTGGCGATCGCTCCCCGACTCCGGCCTCAAAAGGCGCCATACCGAAATTCGCCAAGACACAGCTTGCTCCACCCATGGTGCTCCCGAATCTGGAACCCAAGTTGGCGGTGCAACCTACATTGTTGGGTCCCCCGGAACTCAAACTTCCCCAAATGAACGAAAGGGGGCCCTGGGGTGAGCCGCAAGGCGCCGTCGGACCGCCGTCCGGCGGTCCCGGCTTTGGCGGCGGCATCGGCACGGGCGAAGGCACTGGCGTCGGTCCGGGCAGGGGCGGCGGCTTCGGTCCCGGCGAGGGCGGCGGCTTCGGCGGCGGCACATACAGCGTCGGCGGAGGCGTAAGCGCTCCCATTCCGATTTACAAGCCCGAGCCGCCGTATTCCGAGGAGGCGCGCAAGGCAAAATACCAGGGCACGGTGGTCATCCTGATTATTGTGGATGCGCATGGCAGTGTAACCGACGCGCGCATCATGAAACCGCTCGGATTGGGCTTGGACGAGAAAGCCGTAGAGACGGTCCGCACCTGGAAGTTCAAACCCGGCATGCGCAACGGTATCCCGGTACCCGTGCGAGTCATGGTAGAAGTAACGTTCAGATTATTCTAAAAACACCCCCTTCGCATTCCAAGGGGGTGTTTCATTTCATAAAAATCAGTCGCCGTACAGCAATCCGAACACTACGATTCCGAAAGCCACGCCAACGTTAAGCGATTCCTTTTTGCCGCGCATGGGAATTTCCAGGATTTTGTCCGCGAGTCTCAATACCGCGGGCGGTAAACCGCTGACCTCGTTCCCCAAAACCAGGCAGAGGCTGGAAGCGGCCGTATGGAATTCGGGAGTTTTATAATACGGCACCGACTTTTTCGATTGTTCGACGGCGAAAATTTTATAGTTTTCCTTCTTGAGTCTGTGGAGCGGCTTCGCCGCGGAGGCAAACTTTTCCCAGGGTACTGACTTTTCCGCCCCCAAAGAGACCTTGGCGAATCGGGGCTTCGTCTTGCCGAACCTGTCAATTGGCGCCGGAGTTATGCCGGCGAGATAGATCTTTGAAACTCCTGCCGCGTCGGCCGTGCGAAAAATCGAGCCTACATTATATATGCTCCTGACGTTGTGGAGGATGACAACCAAGTCCTTCATCTAAACATAAAAATTGCGGGGGGCTGCGGTTTCCCTCGCGCACGCACCCCCCAATCTCAATCTGGTTGCGGTTTATCCGTAAGTTTCACGTCAAAATCCCCCCCCTCTTTTTTCGGCTTCAACTCCAAATACAGGTCTTTATTGCTCATGAAGCCGAGCGATGTTTGCTGCTGCCTGTCAAGCAAGTCAATAAAGGCGTCGGTGTCGGCTTCCCCGCGATGAACTTTCACGTGGTAAAGTTTGTAAATTCCCAAGAGCAGCTCGATGCGGCGAATCACTTCCGCCACCGTCACGGAACCCTGGAACAAAAAGTCGTCAACGTTCAATTCTTTGGCGGTCTTCTTGTCTTCCTCGCGTCCCCGGTGCGAAGAAATGGCGACGGGAATGGGAGCAAGCTTCGGGTCAGCTTGCATTTTGCGCACCAGGTCAAAACCGGTCATGCGCGGCATGATGATGCCGGTAAAAACGATGTCCGGAACGTTGCCGTTTTGAATTATATCCCACGCTTCCTCACCGTCGTTTGCGATAGAAACATCAAACCCCTCCGCCTTGAAACTCGAGGTGTAAATTTGGAGCAGGAAGCTGTCGTCGTCCACTATTAAAATTTTCTTGCCGAGCGAGGGCATTTCCTATCTATAATATCACAAAAGCGGGACGGCAGCGGCTCCGTCTCGGCTTTCGGCGGGAAGATATGCAGGCCGCTGAGACAGGCAATTGCATCTGGCTGACAAAGCCGCTATATTTTACTCAGCCATTCTTGGCATGCAACTTCAGGAGGCGAAATATGCTCTATGACATCGACTTGCCGAAGCAAGAAAAATCGCCGGAAGAGGTTATCATCGCCCTGAATAAAAACCCGCTAACCCGCAAAGCGGCGATTGAGATGATAAAAGACGGCATAAAAGTCAAATTCGTCAGACATCCTGAAAGAAGGTGGGGATTCGGCCTTCCGGATGATTCAGGTGGCTGGCACATCTATGTTGACCGCGAACTTTCCGATACGGAAAAAGAAAGGGTAATTTGGCATGAGCTCGTCCATCTCCACCTTCGAAGAATTTTCAAACGTCTTATCAACGACTGCAGCAGTAGGAAAATTCACCTGATAGTTGCTCAATATGCGCGGCAAGTAGCGGGTGCAGAACTCCTTACCTATCGGGAGCTGTTCAACCTGACTCGATAAGCTCACACGCTTCCCGGAGCGCGGTGGGCTTTTTCTTTATCTAAGCGCCGTTTACAATTTCTTCAAAAACACGGCAGAAAGAAAAACAGGAATCCGCGTCCCGCCTTGACTTAGGCAGTAAAAAGGATGACTATGCTCGTAGCCGCTTGACAAAACCCGAGGAGGCGATATGGAAATCCAGCTTGAAATCGCTGGCGTAGCTGTAATGCCGCCCTTCATTGATATTGATTCGCTGGTGTTTCTTAAAAAAGCCGGAGCGGAAAAAGAAGAGGTTTTCTTGATATATACCGGCCGGGACTTGGCGCTCGCGATAGCGGAGGGCGTGAGAAAAAAACAATTGCCGCGTCCCTCGACGCACGACTTATTGAAAAATTGCATCGAGGCCTTGGGCGGCAGCGTTCAGAAAGTCGTCATAGGCGAATTCAAAGACGGAGTTTCTCATTCGTCAATTTGCATTGATTGCGGCAATAACAAGACAATGTCCATTGACTCTCGGCCCGTTGATGCATTGGCTTTGGCCGCGCGTGCCCACTGCCCCATCTGCATGGAAGAAGAAGTGTTTTTGAAAGGAGCGATGAAGCCGCCCAGCGAAGAAGAAATGAAACGGCAGCAGTTGGAACAATTATCGGAATTTCTGAAAAACGTTGACCCGAAGAAGCTTCCGATACAATGAGCTTGAACCAGAAAGCCCTCGCTTTTAGAGCGAGGGCGTTTTTGTTTGCTGCGGGTCGCCTCAATAAGGCGCCGGCTCAGCTTTGATGATGTTTTGATCGCGCTCTGCCGAAGACCCCTCAACGTCAAGCGAGTAATCATTATTTCCTTTGACAACGTTGCCCTTGAGGTAAAAAAAGGTTTTGTAATCCATTGCAAAATCGCCGGGACAAGCAAAATGCACCAAAACATAGATCGTTCCCGTGTCGTCTTTGGCTTCAAAATAGGTGTAGGCACAACTAGGGCTGAAACCGCCCTTCATTGACAACTGCGGTGATGCTTTGATGGTAACCTGCGCACCGCCCGAAAATTTTCCTCCAAGAATATCGGCGATCGGCGTAATATTGCCTCCCCCAACTAATCCATAACATTCTCCAATCGGCTGGGCCGGCATTTTATCGGAAGATGGAGTCCAAAGCTCTTCGAGTGTATCGCCTTCCTTAATGACATGGGTGGTAAGAGTGGCCTCAAAAAATGTGTCCTTTGCGTACTCATGCTGACGCCTACTAGTTGCAAACTGCACTTCGGTCACGTTCTGATATGTTTTTCCGCACAACTCCGGACTGGTCCATGATGGAAGCTGCTTTTCACTAAGCAACGTAAAATCAACTTCCGGCAGGTCAACGTTTTCGCCTGCCCGCCAGCTGTATATCCCCCATCTGAACAATTGCGTATACACTCCGCTGCCGTAGCGTATCAAGCTGTCTTTGTGCTGAAGCTTTGCCGCATCTTTAAGCGCGTCGCTTTGACAGCGATTAAAATCAACCCCGGAAGAATCGGAGCATTGGTAAAGCGCGTGAACCGTGGATTCGTATGAAACCATCAGTTCTTTTCCGGGAGAAGAACCGGACGACTGTTGCGGAGTGGCCGATGGCTGCGCCTCCGGTGTCGGTTGAGCTTCTTCCGGTGACGCCGATAGCGGCGGCTGGCTTGATGGTACGGCTGGATTATTTATCACATCGGTAATAGCTTTTGCCCGCACTTCCGCCGAAACACTAAAATATGTCTCAAGATCCCTATAGGCATCCAGTCTTCTCTGCAGATTATTTTTGGATGCATCCGGGAACCACCATCCGAATATAACATCCGAAAGGTCAACGTGATTTATCGCCCATTCCAAAAATTCTATTTCTGCCTTGATAACTTCCCGTTGAAAAATATAATGTTTGATTTCCAGAGACGCAAGAGCTTTCGCTTCGTTTTCTGTCACAAGGCCGCGTTCCGCTTTCTCATGAAGCGGAATGAGCTCTTTAAGAACTTGCACGTCAGCTCCGTATCTAACTGCCCGTAATTTATCAAGCCGCTGCTGGTCCTCAACTTGTTTCATAAGTATCTGATCAAAGAGGGCATCAAAGGTGGATTTCCGCGCATCAGGGTCATCTATAATATCCGGGGTTTTGGCGAGATCTTTGGCAGACTCAACTGTCTGATAAATAAATTGCGCATCATCTGCAATGAAAGACTCCGGAAAACCTAAATCTTTATAAATGCTGTACAGTTTATCAATCGTCCCCAAAGGCTTTGCCTCGTTAATCGCTCCATACAGCCCGATAAAGTCATAGTAGGTCTTCAGATCTTGAGCAAAACTCGCTTGGGCAACATATCGGTTGGCGTTTTCCAGCATCCCCTCTTTCTGGTCCTGAAAGTATGCCAAGGGGTTCTGTTTGAATGTGTAATTAAAATACATCCAATCATAAGGATAGTAATATATATTGTAGAAACGATTGAGAAATTCGCTTGTCTTTGCTTCTTCGGGAAGCTCAAACGACGGCACCCCGAGATAGGACTTAATGGCAGTTATCTGGCTATAATCATCAAAATATGTGGCTTGTTGAAAAAGCTGATGAAAGACCTGAACGGCGTTGTCAACCGCAGGTCCCGGCATGGTTTGATGAGGATAGTAAGTAATTGCCTTTTGCTCCCCCGGCTTTAATTCGGCAATTTGCCATTCGACGACAGCATCATCCGCCAATATCCGCGTCGGCGGAACTGAAAATTCAATGTCGCCTACATGCTGGGCAAAATCTTTCGGTATGTATTCGGTAACGGTTATATTGCTTTTGGTTTGCGGGGAAAAATTATCAAGAGAGAGAACAATCCTGGGAATATATTGACCGTTGCTCTTTTCCGCAAAGGCAAGAGTGCGTGTCAGCACGGCATCTTTGCCGGCAATAGGCACAGTCGCAATAATTACCGGCTCCGGAAGATTTATCCTGGATATTTTAGGACGGGCGATAAGCGACATTGTTATTGCGATCACAATCAGCAGTATGATGCCGGCCAATACCCAGAGCCGAATGCGCGGCGGGGAAAAAAGCCAAACGCCAGAAATTACCGCAGCCACTCCAACGCCGATAGCCACAAGAAGCAAGGGGAACTCAAAAAGAACAACGGCTAATATCGCCGCCGATATCGTTATGATGGCGATTACGCCAAATATCACGACCCTTCTTTTTGCTTTTTTCTCCGGTGCCGGCGCTGATACAGACGGCGCCCTTTTTTCGGCTTCCCGATTCAGCGTTCCGCCGCAACTATTGCAAAACTTGGCGTCAATCTTAACTTCTTTTCCGCACTTTGGACAAAGCATGTCCTACTCTTTTAGGTTTTCCCTCTGAACCAGAAAGGCGCCGACAATAATAGTCAGCGAGCCGAGCACAAGCAGCCACCAGCCGAATTCAACCGTCAGGGGCTTGCCAATGATGGTCGCTTCGGAAACCCACCTCTCAATTTGACCAACTACCACTTTGGCAACAATGGCAGTGGTTGCAAACACCGCACCGACAAGCAGGTAATACGAGCTGCGCTTCGCTTTTGTTTTTGCCGATGCCCCGATTGAAAAATAAAGCAAGGCGAGCGAAGCGAGCGTCAAGGCCGGCAATAACCATGCCCAGCCGCCAAACACAAGACCGGATATTTTCTCCGGGATATTCAGATTTTCTGCGAGGTAGCCGGCCAAAGAAAACCAGGGCACAAAGAAGCTGATTAAAGCGGCAAGTGCGCCCGCTCCGACAACTTTTTCTCCGCGCGTCAATCGCCCGAGCAGAATACCGGCTCGTGCACCAACCTGCTTGCCGATCTCCTCGGCTTTTTTACCAACTTCTTTGCCGATTTTCTCGGCTTCTCTTCCCATTTCTTTGCCGATTTTTTCCGCTTGCCGGGCCGGTGCTATAAACTCTCGGTGCTCTTCTTTGGCAAGCTTGGCGCCGCACTCCGAGCAAAACGTGACGTCTGCTTCATTGGAGACGCCGCACTTATGACATTTCATATTATTTTTATGATTTTTATATTGAATTTAATCGCGGCCTTTACCTTATATAACAAATTATAACAAACAGCCGGATTTTTGCCGGGCGGCATAAGCGGGTTACCGGCCGACCAGCCGCAGGCGGACCTGTCCACCGTAGCTCAATTATTATTTATAATGAGCGAAGGCGGAAATAGGCGTCATAGCCCGTATTCGCGGCGGCTCAAAGCTCTCGGCGCGAACCGTATCTGCTCATTCGGTTGTGCTTGTTCCTGAGGGAGGAGTGGAGGACGCCTCGGCAGGCGCGAATACCGCCTGCACCGCGAAGTCCACGTTCCCCGGAACTCCGAATTCCTGCCAATCCGACATATTGCCTTCGTCGTCCACCGCTCTCGCTCGCCAGTGGTAGCTGCCGTCCTCCAATCCTTGAACCGTTGTAGTGGCAATGCTTCCTGGCAAAACAAGAGAACTCACGAGTGCTGTCGGATTTGCAAACCAAGTATTTGCATCTGTCGCGTCCGTGCTCGTAGATACTTGAACCTCTAACCACAGCGGGTCTGCCACTGAAGATTGGAGAACTGCCGCAAACACAATTGTATCTTCGGTTATTGTTTCTCCTTCGCCGACCGGCGTCGCGGCGTCGGATTTAAATTGCTGCAATGTCCCGCTCGAGATATTAACTAAAACCGGAGCTGGTACGAGGCGGAAGTAGGCGTCAACACCTGGACTCCCCGACCAGTAACCGCCATCATAGATGTCATAAGAGGAGCCGAAGATTACCGTGTCGTTGCCATCAGCCTTGGTAGGCATAAGCCAGTAGGAACCGGTGTGGAGTGTAAATGGCGAGGGGAAAACATACTCGTATTCCGTGTCGC
>Ga0315274_10000058_pt1 | contig 169077 bp, 174 predicted proteins | sample YL17G02_20_MG_FD_203700 | JGI IMG/M metagenome (GOLD analysis project Ga0315274, IMG submission 203700) | Sediment microbial communities from Yellowstone Lake, YNP, Wyoming, USA - YL17G02_20 | ecosystem: Environmental > Aquatic > Freshwater > Lake > Sediment | place: USA: Wyoming | collected...
ACATAAATCTCGTGTGCTGGGATGGCAGAGTGGACAATCGCAATCCCGCCCACAATATGTAGTAGCCGAGGTGGCAGAGTAGTCAAATGCACCAGTCTGTAAAACTGGCGGCCGATAGGCCTACCTAGGTGCGAATCCTAGCCTCGGCACAATCAAAAACACGACTGGCTGGATCGCCCGTAAGGGCTACCCAGGTTCGTCACCGCCAAAACGGGATCCCGAGCGAACTTGTGCTGTCTGCCCGCCGAGTCAAACTCGGCTGGGACGTTTGACGTTCCGCCTCTGGAGGGAGTGAAATCGAAGGAGTCGAGGGCTAATGTCCCGAGCGAAGTCGAGGGAAATCCTGGTCCCAGCACTAAAGTGCTTGCCGTATATTGAGCCGACGAGAGGATTCTCACCGACGACCTACTGTTTATCCGCCTTCGTACGCTTGAGCCCTTCCGCAGAATCCCCTTCCTATCTTAGCGTTCGCCTGTTCATCCGCCAGTTGGCGGAACGGCTCATGCTGCGATGCTGGAAGGGCAGGGAACTGCGATCAACGGTTTATCCCAGTATAAATCGAGCTTGCCGCATGTGAGCCGAGACGGGGGCTCGAACACATAAAAATTTTAATAAGAAAATTTCCAGTGTAAACCACGGACCTACTGTTTATCCCAGTAATTTCTTGCTGGCGACTGTTTGAGCTGACGGGGAGGATCGAACTCCCAACCTACTGTTTATCCCAGTACCAACTTGCTCGCCAGACTTGGAGCCTCCAGACAGAATCGAACTGTCATCAACGGTTTACAAAACCGGCGCTCTACCATTGAGCTATAGAGGCGAGCATAGTGGTACGGGATCCCGCACTTCTAAGCCAAATTTTAACAAATTTGGCAAGATAGTGCTGGGACAAAACCGCCGCTCCCTGCACCAGCTTCCAAGATAAATTTTAACAAATTTAACGGGAAAGTGCTAAAAACGACAACCGTTGAAGCAGTCAAGAAGTAGGAGAAAAATTATTCCGCCCGCTGGATCTGAAGTATTTTCCCCGACTGAGTTTAATCGGAGGGACTGTCCCGACGCCCACAGGAGTCGGGAACGTGGTCCTGTTGCCCTCGCTAGTTTAGCGGGACTACCTCATGATTTTGAATTCCGTGGAGGAAAATTTCTTCAAACTCCACACGGGCATAATTATCGTAAAACCTAATTTTCCTCTTGTCAAGACCGGAGATTTCTAAATAAGCGGTGCGGACGGAAGCAGGAGATTGACTAAGAAGTTGATCACCGGCGAAATAAGTTGGCTGATGGCTGAAGAGCCGAAGAACGGGAAGATGAGGAAGATAAGGAAGATCATGCCATACCCCTCTAACTCCTGCCACTGGCGGGCAGATTCCTCCGGCAGCAGCCCTCCGACAATTTTAAAGCCGTCTAAAGGGTGAATCGGAATCAGGTTGAAAACCGCCAGCATCACATTCATGGTAATCAGTAGCTCAAAGAACGCCAAAAAGATAGAGGCAAGCAGTGAGACGCCGGCCATGGGAGCAATCCACAGCCTAAGCGCCAAGGAACTAAGGACAGCGAGAGCCAGATTGGCCGTGGGGCCGGCCAGGGAAATCAGGGCTGAATCGCGTCGGGGATTTCTGAGATTAAACGGGTCAAAGGGTACCGGTTTACCCCAGCCGAAACGGGCGAAGATTAACATGATGGTTCCCACAAGATCCAGGTGAGCCAGTGGATTAAGCGTTAACCGTCCCAACAACCGCGGGGTAGGATCTCCCAGCCGTTCGGCAGCCCAGGCATGCGCAAATTCGTGGATCGTGATCGCCGCCGCCAAAGCTACCACCCAGCAGATAAAAGCCAGAGGATTATTGAGTAAAGTACCAAGCATGTGATATAGTATAGAGCATCCAACACAAACATTGAAGCTCCCACGATCTGACGGTCGGGGATTCTTCAAATACACTTCGCCTGGAGCTGAAATCCGGCCGAAGGCGGATTAAACTTAAATTTAGCAATATGTCATATAGATGTGATCTTTGCGGTAAAGAGTCTGTTGCTGGGGGTCAGCATAAACACCATCGGGGCATCGCCGGAGGTCAATGGAAACGGAGGGCTCAGCATACCGCCCGCTTAATTAAACCCAATCTCCACTTTGTTACCGTACCGGTTAAAGGCGTGATGTCGCGCGTCAGAGCCTGTACTAAATGCATCAAGCGCGTCAGATTTGACAAAGTGACAAAGTGACCAATTAACAAATTGACGGAATTTAATACTGATCTACCCGGAAGAACGAAGTTTTTTGGCTAATCCACCCAATTGCTTTGCGACACTTGTGGCTTCTTCTTGAATTGTTGAGAAAACAGTAGTAGGCATAAGTTTGTGTTCGTACATAATCTCCAGGCAGGCAAATGATTCATTGATGGAGCCAAGCGCATTTTCAAGATAACGTTTAAAATCCTTATCAGAATATTTTGCTGATCCCTCTGCTATATTAAGACAAACTGAGAGAGCAGCGCGACGAAGTTGTTCGCCTAATTCCCAGTATTGACGGGGAAATGAACGAGTGATGGAGATACAGGTCAAATAAAGATGTTTACTGTCTTGATAAACCGGAAAATCTAAGAAGCGAAATGTTTTCACTGACTGTTAACTGTCAATTTGTTAGTTAATATGTCAATTGGTTAATTTGTTAATTTGTCAATTGGTTAATTGGTTTCGCAGAAGAAAGCCAGGCAGCCATTGAGGTCGCGTTTGTAGGTCCAGCCGCCGGGACAATCCTCAGCCCTCGGCAGCGTAAGCGTCGGACAGGAGAGTCCCGCACGACTCCGGAGATCCAAACCAATTTTATTCGTCGCATTGAGTACCACTACCAAAAGAATAAAAGCCAGGGTCAGAAAGATGATGAAATTCCAGGCGGAGAGGTCTTTCGGATTAAAACTGACGGATTTGCGGGAAGCACGACGTTTGGCCATATTATTTTTTCCTTCTTACTTCCAGATTACGTTAACGGGAACGAAGCTGTCAAGGGGGGATTCCGGGATAAATGCTTGGTATTGTTCAGCTTGACGCAGCAATATGAGAGTGCTAACATGACCCCGTATGAAAGTGCCAGAGCTGATGGACATGGGAGGTAAAGACCAATTGCTTTTTGATCCTTTGTTTGCTCGCAATATACCGTATAGTCTGACGGTTCCCTTAGCTGAACACCCGGACATGTTGGGTTTACCGCCCAAGCAACCGCCCGAAAGCAAACCTCCCCTGACTTTTTCCACCGGCGCCGGCTGTCAGCCGGGACGGTTAGATGCTGTCGATCCCGATCTGATCGATCTTGCAGTTTCCCTCGGCTGATAAGCCCTGCTAAACTGCTGATAACTAACCGGTTTTTTGCCCTCAAGTTGCACTTCGTCCAGTATCAGCTTTCCCTTATCTAGATGTAATTTGTGTATTTTTAACCGTTTCTGATTTGTCGGATTGGTAGTATTTGTCGGATTGGTCGGATTAATAAATGTCCAGACTCCCGGCCAGGGGGACAGCGCACGGAAAGCACGTTCTACCACGACTCCAAGCGGTTCTTTTTCAGTCAATGCACGACCAAATTCTTCTTGCGCTTTCACGATTGTTATATTGCTGTATTGTTGTATTGTTGATTTTAAAAATAATTTCCCTTCAAGACTGGCTTTTATCAATTCCCAGGGGATAAAACCGTCTTCGCGGGTAAAACGCCGGGCATAAGATGAAATTGTTAAATTGTTATATTGTTGCATTGTTGACGATGGTTGGTAGTGTTTACAATTATCCGTCAGATGTTTAGGTAGGACTTTAATTAATAAGCTTGCTCCCAGAGAGAACAGTTTTGTCCGCAGTGGGTCGCTGGTGTCCCGCGGGTCAAGGGGAATTTTCTGTTGCGCTAGAATCACTCCCTGGTCGAATTTTTCGGACAGCGTGACGACGCTGATGCCGATTTCCTTATCTCCGGCGAGGATTGCCCAGGGCACCGGGTCAGCCCCGCGCCAGCGCGGCAGGAGCGAAGGATGCACGTTGAGCCCGCCGTATTTTGCCTGCTTAATCGCTTCCCGGGGGATTTTTTGTCCGAATGAGGCGCTGATGAAGAGATCAGCGTTGCATTTGGCTAAGGCTTTAATCACGGCGTTTTCATGAGCGAACAACCACGGTTTAACAGGATCAGTCGGAAAAACTAATACAGGGATCTTTTTTTCTTTTGCCCAAATTTCGACCGGAGTGGAGGTGAGAACCTGTTTACGGCCTATCGGCCGAGGAGGCTGGGTGATAATAGCGACAATTGACAAATTGACAGTTGACAGTTGATGAATCCGCTCAAGAACGATGACCGAATCATCAGTTGAGCCAAAAAAGATGATGTTCATGATTATAGAGCAAATAACAATTTAACAATATAACCTGCCTGCCGGCAGGCAGGCAATTTAACAATGTGGGGTAAAGTTCATGGAAAAGATATTTCTTCGAGTGTCTCTTTCCCTGTGTTATCTTGACGAGTTTGATAAAGTTTACCTTTTTGTTCCAGTACCCGTTGGGTAAAAAGGATGCCGTTAACGTGATCGGTTTCATGCTGGATAATCGTCGCCAAAAACCCGCTGAATTCTTCTTCATGAAGTTTGCCGTTTTCACCCTGATAACGTAATGTGAGCGTTTTGGCGCGTTTGACGCGTCCCCAGATTTTGGGAATCGAAAGACACCCCTCAAGTTTATTTTCCCGCTCCGGCACGCCGTCAGTAAGGTTAGCCGAACGCCGAATGATTTCCGGATTGATAAAAACTCGGATTTGCGCGGTTTCGTTGGGACGTGTTAAAAAAATCCGCCAGGGTTCCGCGATCTGCGGTGCCGCCAGTCCCACGCCGCGGGGATTCCGGGTGACCAGTAAGGTTTTTTTCAGGAGGCCAACCAGCTTAAGTAACCGTTTATCGAAAGCGGTAACGGTTTTGGCCGAGCTATTAAGGATAAAGTTGGGAGCATGGATGATTGACATGAAATTATTATTCGATGCGGGCAAGAAATTCTTGGTCTTTCGGGTCAACTTTGTCCAGATATTCCTGCAGGGTTGCTTTGGCTAAATTGGCTTGCTTGACGTCGCTATAAAAAAGGTAAAGTGCCCAGTAGGCGTCGCGGTAGTTAGGTTTTAAGCTGATCGTGGTTTTGAGCAGTTCAATCGCTTGGTTATTATCGCCCTGTCGGCCATAGAGGATAGCCAGGTTGTAGACGATTTTAGGGTCAGCCGGCGACAGTTCCCAGGCTTTCTTTAAAACGGTTAAGGTAGCAGGTAAAAACTGCGGGTCAAAGGAAGAAAAAGTGTAAAAGACTTTAGCCCGGGATTTCCAGAAATTTACATTTAGAGCTGATTCGGCCAGTGCCCGGTCGCTTTCGCTCAATGACTGTTTAGCCAGAGTCGCAGCTGCCGTGGCGTTTTGCTGCTTCATCGCTTCTGCCGCTAGGGCAGCCAGGGTGGTACCCAGTTCATCATGGTAAAAGGGTTCGCCGGGATTAAGTCTCGTAGCAGTGAGGAGAAGATTTTGGCTTTGAGGAAAAAGATTAGCCCGGGATAGGCGATAGCCGCGGGCAAAGAGCGTATCAGCGTACCAATATTTGCCGATTACATAGAGTAGGAAAACGGTAAGCAGAGCTATAGCGATTTTTGGCCAGTAAGTGTAGGTGACCCAGCTGGGGATTTTCCGGCTGGATGCCTCAAGATTTTCACCCATGGAAATAAAGATCATGGCGGGGAAAAGAAAAAGAAATAATTGTACGACCACGACCGAGAAGCCGAAAAAATTTGTTATCAATATTGACATCCACCCGGTGAACAATGCAAAGCTCAAAATCCTAAATTCAAATGCCAAATCAATGTCAAAATCCAATCGAGATAAGCTTTGAGCTTTGGATTTGATTTGAACTTGAGGCTTTGACATTCGAGCTTTAATAAACCAGATAATAAATGTTCCTATAAACAGTAGGTAGCTCCCCAATCCCAACACGCCGGTGGTAGTTAAGAAGTTTAGGTATTCATTGTGCGCCTTGTTGTAAAGGAAATCCCATTCGCTGGTGAGATTGTGTTCTTTGGGCCGCCAGCGGTAAAAGGCTAAGGTAAAAGTTTCCGTACCGGTGCCGATGAGTAAATTCTTGGGGTTGGCACGCCAGGCTGTTAAGGCAGCTTGCCAGACATATTTACGGATCTTGCCAGACTCGGTGCCACCGACTTCGAGCAGCGGCGCGGCATAAACAGGGGGAGCATTTGTCGCAGATTGCGCCGGAAGTGGAAGGATGCGATCCTTCCAGCTTTGGAGCGTGAAGTAACGGTCAAGCAAGGCGACTCCGCTGCCGTTGACGAAGACAATGAGGATAAAAACAACGTGGAGAAGCAAAAATGTCTGAAAGACGGTTTTTTTAGGTGACTTAGGCTCCCTAGGTAACGTAGTCACTATCAATCCCCAAAACACGACGTCGGCCACCGCAAATCCCAGCAGTCCGGAACGGGAACGCGTAAAAAGCAGGACGAGGAAAAAAAGAGTGGTAATTAAACTCCAAATCCAAAAAGCCAAACGCTTTCCACTTTGAGCTTTGAGCACAAAACTTATTGTCAGCGGGATCAGTGCCGCCAAATACGCTGCCAGCCAATTAGGCTGTCCCAGGGTAGAGAAGACCCGGTTTTGAACGTCCTGTACCCACAATTTTTTGTCGATGCCCAATCTTTCCAGTACGCCGTAGATAGCTACGATGGTCGCAGTAGACAGGGATATTTTGAGTAAATTAGACAAATTAGCCCCATTGTTCTCCTTAGACCAATTAGAAACAAAAGCATAGTAAAGTAGTATGTAGCAAATCACTGACCACATGCCGCCGTTAAACCGGCTGTAGTAGCCAAACCAGGAGACATGAGGATCTAGGGAAAAGAGAGCGCTTACCAGCTGCGAGGCGAAAAATAGGATGATGGGGATATCCAGGGGCGTTCTCGCAATTTTAATTTCTTTTTCTGCCAAGATTTTCATTAACCAGGCGCCGCCAATCACGGCGGTTAAGCCGTAGACCGTCACCATTTTGTTGAACTCAAACAATTCGTAATTCCAGGGGGTCAGAAGCAGCGGCACCAGACCGAACAAAAGCACAAAACCTATCCCGATGATCCGGTTTGCGATCCCGGTAATTTTTTCATTGGACATAGCACCAGTATAACATAAGATTTTCCGGCTTTACCCCAGCACCAGTCCCGCTTAGCGAGACGGTGCGGGGTTTCGCCTCCAGTATCAGAGAGGATGGTGAGCAAGGTCGAACCATTAGTTTGTGGTGGCTCACTTGTTTTTTTCGTAGATTTATGTTATAGGATACTGATTAGTGTTTGTTTACTGGGGGGTTCTTTAACAAACGGGCACAAGATCTTAAATTCCTTATCGGAGGTGGAAAAAATGGACGTCATGGTCTGGGTAATTCCCTTTAGCCCCGTAGCCGGTGCAAGAGATTTTTTCAAACAGCTTTTTGGTGACTATCCTGAATTAACCGTTGCCCATCCCGCACAAGATCTGGAAGGACTCAGACGAGTTATCAAGACGATGGTGGAGTCCGATCCGAATCTGCCTTTTACTCATCTTCTAATATATGCGCAGGATTCGCACTTAAAAGGTTCCCAAAAACCGGGATCTGGCAGAGTTAGACTAGTATATGTTGACCGGAGGAAGTTTATTCCCTTTGAGGAAAAGGTGACATACGGTGCCGGTTATTGGCAGACTCTCACTGGTAGCTTACCGCAGGTCTGTCGTGTTCATCCATTACAGTTGATTCAGCAACGGGAAGTGCAGCCTAGAGGAATTAAGAAGTTTTTAGCTCAGGCTTATCCGCTAAAAGTAGGTCAGGTGGAAGTAAGACCTGATCGGCTGATACCGAAAAAAGATATTCTTTTCTTTGGTTAAATCGTAAGTGCCCGTAAGCAGGGAATTATAGCTGCTCTTAAAGCTGGCAATAATTCCCTGGGGTTTTGCAGATCATCTTTCTCTGCACTGATGAGTCCCGTATTTTGCCCGTCAGGACGAAAACCCGAATTATTTGGTATAGTGTGATATAATTTGATAGAATAAGTTACTGTTCTGGAATTACTGCCTAGATCCTGCCTAAATTGAATACCTTTATGCCCAAAAGCCGGCTTTGCCAGCCGTAGATTATTAATTCGTATGTAGATAGCCTTAGGCGCGGGGAGGCAGGACTTTTCGAGCTATCGTCACGCCCTTCCTCTCATGGACGGATTGAACTTTCTGGAGAGAGGCTTGACGATGCGAGAATCAATCCGGCAGCTGACGGACGACCTCAGCGCCTGTAGGCACAGAATAGTTTGAAATGAGTTGTAGTCAAATTGAATTTAGTTGTACCTTAACAAGTGAATGAAGGAAAGAGTAAGAACCTCCGATTGACGGGTTGACTGTAGAAACAAGCACCATCTTTCGTTTGTTTCAACATAAACTCGTCAATCATTCTACTAGTGTTTAGGAGGTTTGCTATGTTTAAGAAATTACGTGCTCGTTTTGGTCGTAAACCGCAAGATTTTGGGCAAAGATTACATGAGGTTGCCCAGTCAACAGGTTCAGTCCCGACGACTCCGCCAATAGGTCCAAATGTTCAGATTGGTCAGGAGTCTGCCACACCTCATCCGTTTAGGTCTGCACCACCGGTCGCTCGTAGTTCGGGAGTATCTCAATCTCGTACGATGTATCCTCCGTCAGGACCGGCTGGGAAACGACGACTTAAAGATGCGATTGGGGATGCCCTTCTCGCGCTCTTTCGCGGTTTTGGCAGTAAAAGCGTAACTATTGTTGATAATGTGACCGCATGTTATCAAGGGGCTATAGCTTCAGTAGTTGTCAAAGGTCATAGCACTCTTACTATGAGAGGAGTTATTCCTCAAGAAACTCAAGAACTTCTTGAGGACGCTGATGCTATTCAACAGGAAACTGAAGAGTTGGCTGATGAAACGAATTTTCCAGAATAAACAATTGGAGATAAGGAGTCGCAGATGGAAACTCAGATAAAAGAATTTCGTGTCTGGCCCGGCTGGTGGGTGATTGTCCCGGTCGGCTCCTTTGGCTTAGGGCTTTATCTAAGCACTGTTACCAGCTGGGTTAACCCGTTTTACTTTACAGCGGTAATCGTGGCTGGTTTTACGCTAATCAGTGCGCAAAGCTTCTTAAGTCGGGGAATGTGGGTTCCCTTTATCAGCTATCTCGCGGTTTTTTTAGCGTGTTTAGCTGGTTTAGGTTATGGTCTCGAGGGACTCATGATTCCCAGTATCTGGCACTGGCCCTGGTGGATCGGACCCCTGTTTTTAGGCGTTCTAGGCTTAGTGGTCACTGCCGTGATCGGCCGCTGGCTTAATTCACGAGGACATACTTTGGTGCATCGCTCTCGCCGGCCGGTTAGCCAGTCAGGTCAACCGGTAACAGGTCGACAAGACAAAGTGCGTGTTGATCTGGGATTTAACGACGGAGAACGCCAGACTATGGTTCCGGCCACCGATCTAATCGACGGTGTAGGTACGTGGGGAGCAGCTCGAGAAAAAGAGGCAGACGCACGTAAAATAGAAGCAGAAAATGCCCGTAAATCCTTGTTAGCCAAGGTTGCCGAACTGCTTCTGCCCCATACTTCGGAGGATAAAAGGGCACGTATTGTGGATACACTCTGGGGTATGTTTGGAGTTCCAGTCGCAGAACCACCTGCTACGGCTACACCAGGTCCAGCCTACCAGCGCCCGTCGGGTTCTACATCGCAACCGACTTTTAGACATTTAGGACCTCGATAAGAGAGGAGGTAGTAATGTTTCTAACGTGGTTAATAATTACCTGCTGTTTGACAGCAACAGTGTGTTTTTACTGCCTCCCCAACTTGTCTTGGCGAAAGCCTAAGTATAGGGAACACGCAGTAATTATTACCTTAAACAACCCGAAGAACAAAAGGGTGATAAAAGACACACCTCTGGTACATATTTGGTGGCCTTTCCAGCAATGCAGGATATATTCGACCTTGCCCTATATCACTGAGCCTATATCTGTGCGGTTACCGACCAAGGATCTGGAAATTGCAGTCAATGGTTTTCAATTTGAAATTCAAATCTTTGGTGCTGACTTAGCCTGGGATGCACCCAAGCATGATCCCGAGGAAGCAGCATATAGAATTGCCCTAAATTTCCTAACCGGTGTTACTGCTAAATACGTTATTGATGAGATACCGTCCAGGATTGAAGAAATATGTAATTTAACCCGTGACCATCTGGATGAACAAATTAGGAAATGGGGAGCTACGATTAACCGCGTGTATCTTAACGATATCGATTGGCCTCAGGCATATTTAGACGCCCAGGCCAGTCGGAAAGAAACCGATGCCGCGGCCTATGATATAGAAAAGAGAAGTGTAGCTGAGGTTGACGCCTATAACCGTGAGAAAACAGCTCAAGGTCCTGATTATATGCGGAAACAGGCGCTAGACGCCCAGATTGAAACAGCTCGTGCTGCTGCAACCGGAAAAGCCGCTGTAATTCTGAATATAGGTGGTAGCGGTGACGATGATGAGGTAGAAAAAGTCATTGACGTTGCACACATCAGCCAAGGAGATGAATAAGATGGACATCAAAGATTATTTTGATCACTTTTGGGATATTTCCAAAAAGCAGACTATCTATTTTCTCTCCATGAGCTGGCAGGCGACCATCTTTGCTTTTCTCTGTATTGGCGCAACGACGCTCCTGAGCATGCTGGCTCTGGCAGAACCCGTCTATTGGACATCCAAGCCAAATCTCTGGTGGCACGGTGTTTTAGTTTTGTGCTGGCTAGCCTGGTCATTCCGTTTTATCGCCTTTACTGTGCAAACTGACAATATCGGCATTCAGATTGACAACGACACTACCGCATATACAGGCAGCCGTGGTCTAGTAGCTTTGGGTTTGATGCTGATCGGAATGACTGTCTTTGGTTATTTGGGATTGCCTTTAGCTTGGCTGGTAATATTTAGTATTCTTCAGATGGCCGCTTTTGTGCTTCCCAATTTAACCAATGTCGGCCGCTCAGTTTTGCTGCCGGTTTCGCTTCTGTTCTTAATTATCCTGGCAGCTTGGATTCCGGCGGTTGCTTATAAACCCTTAGGGTAAGAGTAAGAGTACTTACAATGCTTACCCTTTTGGTTCCTTCATTCACACTCGCAGGAGTGTCAAACGCTCGATCTTTGTTTGAGCCAGCGACACCTTGCGAAGAAATTTTTTCGAACTGGGGATACCCGATAAAAAGTCGGTCACTACGACCAACTTTGGTATCCTCAGCTCTTTTGAGAATCTAAAAACTGTTTTGGATTTTCAAAAGAGGTTGTCTTAACCTCTATCTTTGTTGGACTTCTATTTTGCCCTTTGACATTTGAATAAGAAAAGGAGGACGAGAGAATGACCCGCTTTATCCTGCTATTTGTACTCGTTTGTGGCGTTGCTTTCGTCCTGACTGCATGTGGTGTCACTCCGACACACTCACCAGTCGAGATTGAGGCAACCAAAATAGTTGCGCGGCTTGAGGCGTGTGCAACGCTCGAAAGTTTAGGAACTCCGCATCCGTGCGATCCGCCGGCACCGACACCGACTCCGCTGCCAACCGCCACGCCGACACCTTTGGGTGGTTCTGAGGGTAGATGGTTTGTCTATCAGGACAGCATGAATTTAACGCCCATTGCACCACTGCCAAAGTACGCAAACCCCGAAAAAATTTGTGAAACCTTTTGGGGGTGTCCCGGTGAAACCTATCGGTTTGTTCAGAACGGTGAGGCACTCGCAGAAACCGGTACGCCTCTGGGGTGGGCTGTTTTGCTGATAGTTGCCGGATTTTTCGTAATCGCTCTTCCGCTTCTGATTGCCGCCGTTCGGAGTTTCAATGCGCCGATTCAGCAAGCTGCTCAGGAACTGGCAAAAGAAAGTCAAATGAGACGCGCCTTATACTTAGAAGCTGCGAATCAATTACAGCTTCCATCTCCAAAACAAGGTGCGACATTGCCGGACGGCAGAGAGCAAGTAGTAACCTGGGCAGACGTCAAAGAGTTGCTCGCGACATTTGATCAGCAGGAAAAGTACAATACGACGTCAGCATTACTGGCGTTTGCAGTCAAACAAAGTATTGAGACATCCGATACTGCAAGTATCTCTTGGGATGGTTTTAATCAACTCATGCAGGAGTTTGACGCAGAGCATCATACTGAAATTAGAATGCTCATCTGGCGGTTTGCACTTCAATATCAACACAGGCTTGAAGCGCCTGCGTACGAGGAGGCAGTATGAATCTCTATTCACTGATCGTGATTTTGGTTGTAATTAGTTTGCTGTTATTTGGTTTAAGCGTTCCTGGTTTAGTAGATGCTTTTCACAGCATAAATGACGCAAAAGCCCAGCAGATTACAGCACAAATACCTATAGCTGCGGAGAAGCAGTTAGCGGATAATACTGACCGCGGACTTGTTCAGGAGGGTACACGACCAGCCAGATCGATCGCCTGGAACGTTTTTTGGTTTAGCTCTGCGGCTCTTTTTTGCGGTATGGTAATGTTGGCACTCGCTGTAATTGGAATCGGATTATATGGTAAAGCGAAGCGCATGCAGACTGAGCTTATCAAGCAAGCGCAGTTGCCGCCGGTGCTGGAGAAGGGTCCGTGGACTGCTTTTTCGGTTGGGCCGCTCTGGCTAGTGCTAAACCAAGACAATCCGCATGCAGCCTTAATCGTGAGTCCTCAGGGCGGCCAGCTGTTGTCAGATGAGCATACACCAGATATTGCTAAAGCTATTGCGTGGCGTAAGGCTGCATCAGTATTCGCTAAATCACACACAGCCCTCTCAAGGTCGGGAATTCCGAAATTACCGCCTGTCGAAGAAATCCAGGGTTTTCTCCGCCAAGATGAAGGACAGTAAATGTTTCTGGTGATGTTTGTATGCGCTCATTAAGCGCCTGCTTGAATACAGCATCACCAGTTTTTTTGAGATTTTACTGGACGTGAAATTTCAAAAGAGCTTGGAGCACCAAATTCATCTAAAGGAACGGAGGTAATTAACCATGCCTGATAATTTTATCCGGCGCAGATTAGGTAAGAATTTTCCGTGTTTTGTTGTGTTTGGATTCTTGGTTTGTCTCCTTATAATTATGCTGTTCAGTCGCTTTATGGGGAGGCAAAATCAAAGTTCTTGGCTGCCGGGATCTTGCCTGGGGAAACAAGTTATTTTTCGGGACGCTGATCTTAAATACCGGGATCTTAAGTATCACGAAGGGGAGCTGGATAGTTGTCCGGCCTATCAGGAAGGTACGGCCCATTTTTACGGAGGCGGGGAGCCGCTTAATTACGCCACATCCTCTGGTGAAGTTTTTGAAGCTACGGCTATGGCAGCCGCCAGCTGGTTTTATCCGCTCGGTACCAGGGTCAGGGTGACCGATTTAAGCAGTAACCAAAGCGTGATTGTGGTTATCAATGACCGTGGCCCTAATCGCGTTGCCTATCCGGAGGTAATTATTGACTTGACCCGCGGAGCGATGCAGACTTTGGCCGGCCCCGGTGTCGGAAGACTGCGGGTAGCCGTGGAACCGGTCGGGTAAGTGTAAAATAAAGGCGGGATTGTTTACCTGAGAGGTATCATGGTAGCACCCGCCTATTTTTTTGGCCGGCGCCCATGATAGTCAATCGGCCTCGCGGGGATAGACGCTCTTGGGGTCTGCCAGAACCTTAGCGATGGGGGTATAAGCTAGGTCAAAAAGTTGCTCCGCTCTAATCGCTGCTCTTTGATCTTTGCTTAACAGCTGTTGGATGCGTTCTGCAATCGGCAATACTCCGAGAGCGATACCGCGGTAAGGCAAGACTCTGGTTTGGGTCAGCTGAAAACGGACGGTAGTGAGTGCTCCTGTCACAAAGGGTAGGTCACGGGCAGATTTATCCGGATGCCGGAACATCGCGAGAGCCGGCAAATGCGTAGGTGCGAAGCGTTTGGCAACCTCCGTAAGCATCGCACGGTCAAATTCCCGGGCGAGGAGTAGTGCTTCGCGCATTGCAGCAAATTTGCCGGTAATTTCGCCGATTCCATAGTAACGCTGAACTGCCAGGCGATGGGCGCGCAGCAAGGCTCCCAGTGCGATGAGCATATTTTCCCGTCCGGCGGCGTCATGTCCGAAGCTGCCTTTAATCAGATACCCCGACATTTCCCGAATGGTCTGGTCCAGCACGGTTTCGGGATCGAGTCTCACCAGTCTTAATTCCCTGATGGTTTTTTCCCGCGCTTCCTCAAATTCTCCCGGGGTAATTTGGGCAAAGCTTTTTCCGTAAAGATCAAATAACTCGCTGGCTTTACGTCCTACCAACTTAGCCCGCGCTGTTTCTTTACCGAATTCGTCTTCTAAGATATGATCCATATTGCGGATCGCCGCTTCAACTCTTCCGCCTTCTGTTTTTACTTCATGGATAAATCTCTGACGCTTGAGTGAGTATTGAGTGTAAGGGGCGTCGATATCCACTTGGGGAGAAAGCAGAGAAACTTGTTTATAATCGGATAAGGGAGTTTCCGGCCGGAGGGACGATGAGGTTGTGTAGAAAATATGACCGGTCCGATCGACATGAATCCCGGAATTAAATAACCTCCGGCCAAATTTTTCTAAATATTCGGCTAATCTTTCCTGCGGCCCGCGTCGAACGAAATAAACTGGTTTTTCCGGTGTCCTTGGCATGGTTCGTGATCCCTCCGAGGTTGGATTGAAGCTCCGAAGCATCCCAATCTCCTCTGTAATCAATACGCTGAAATCCCGCTTAGCGGGATTATAGCATAAAGGAATTTTAGATCGAATATGTTAGAATTGAGGAGTTCGACAGTGAAACCGCGCATTTCTATTCTATGTTTGACTGGATTTTCAGCTTGGTGTCGCATGATCTGGGCCTTGATTTGGGAACCTCCAATACGCTGGTTTGGGTGAAAGGCAAAGGGATCATGATTAGAGAACCCTCAGTAGTGGCGCGGCATCGGCGAACCAAACAGATCATTGCAGTCGGCCGTGAAGCCAAACGCATGCTGGGCAAGACACCGGCCGCGATAGAGGCACTGCGACCGCTTAAAGACGGCGTGATCGCGGATTTTGACGCCACCACAGCCATGCTGAAATTCTATATTCAGCTGATTCATCAGCAACCCCGCAATTCGTTATTTCCGAAAATTCCCCGGCCAAAAGTCGTGATCGGCATTCCTTCCGGAGTCACCGAAGTGGAGCGCCGGGCAGCGGCTGAGGCGGCGATCATCGCCGGTGCGCGGGAAGTTTATCTTATTGAAGAACCTATGGCAGCAGCCATCGGAGCCGGACTCCCTATCGAAGACAGCCGGGGAAGCTTTATTTGCGACATCGGAGGAGGCACCAGCGAAATTGCCGTCTTATCACTGGGCGGAATCGTCGTCAACCGCAGTATCAGAATCGCCGGCGATGAGATGGACGAAGCTCTCGTGAATTTTTTACGCCTCAAGTATTCGCTGGTAGTAGGCCAGCCCACGGCGGAAGAGGTTAAGATTACCATCGGCAGCGCCTATCCGGTGGCCAAAAGCGATAGGCAAACCGTAGTCCGCGGCAGGGACATCGAGACCGGATTGCCTAAATCGCTGCGGATTAATGAAACGGAAGTCCGGGAAGCTCTATCACCGGTGGTACACGAAATTATTGAAAGTATTTCCGAGACGATTGAAGAAACGCCGCCCGAGCTGGTAGGAGATATTGTGGAACACGGGATTGTTCTGGCCGGCGGCGGAGCACTCCTCGTCGGAATTGATAAACTGATTGCGACTGAGCTTAAAATGCCGGTATGGATTGCGGACGACCCGCAAACCGCGGTGGTGCGTGGCTGCGGCAAGTTACTGAATGACGAAAAGTTACTGGCTAAGGTCAAAATTGCCGCCCGCCGGACCTAATTAATTGGTTAAATTAGTCGGACTTGTCCTGAGCGAAGTCGAAGGATTGGTATTATTATGTTTTTTGCTACTGTTATTTCTCGTGTCTTTGAACCCTTGCTGATTTGGCTTATTGCCGTTTCACTGGCGATAGGTAAAAGCGGTCTGCCGGCGCCGCGGGCGATGCTCCTGGTTTCGCTTATGATCGCGCTTCTTTTGCTCGTGGTTCTTTTATTACTCCGGGCAATCAAAACCAAGCGGATTACGGGTTGGGATGTCAGCGACCGTCGCGAGCGCGTGCAAGCTTTAGCTTGGTTTTCAGTTTTTGTGCTGATTTATCTCACGCTGGTTTATTTTTTAGGCAATCCCTTCCTTTTTAAAATGTTTCTTTTTTATACCGCCTGGTTTGCAGGTTTTTTTCTGATTACGCTGTTTTACAAAATTTCCGGTCATGTGGGTATGCTTACCTTAGTAGTAGGGCTGATGCTTCGGGAGTACGGTTGGCGTTGGTGGCCGGTTATCTTAACCGTCCCGTTACTGGCTTGGGCAAGAGTCGTACGCCGAAATCACACTGTGGGACAAGTGATTGCAGGATTTGCCTATTCTTTAATCATCCTGTTTTTCTATCGCTAATCCGATTACTTATGAAACTGGGTAAAGCCTTCTCTGATAGTCTGGTTAGTGTCAAGAGATCTTCAGGAAGATCAGGCAAGATCAGCAAAATTTCCTGGTGGTTAGGTTCCGGCCGGGTGCTGACCTTAGCTACGGTTTTTTTCCTGGCTTTTTTCCTCCTCATCGTACGTCTGTTTAAACTGACGGTGATCGAAGGACATAATTATCGCCGTCTGTCTGACAGTAATCGAACGCGCGAGTTGGTGCGTCATGCCCCGCGGGGTAATTTGCTGGACCGGACCGGTAAGTTATTGACTAACAATCAACCGCAATATAGGCTGCTTAAGCCTTGTGAAAATCCGGCAATTCTATGCAGTCAAACTCTCTCTCTCGTTGAGGGCGAAAAACTCCAAAGCCAGGGATTACCTCAGGGTTGGTTTTTAGAAACCGACTACCAAAGGCTTTATCCCTATAGCTCTGCCCTCGCTCACGTCATTGGTTACACCGGTGAATTATCTTCTGAAGAATTACAGCTTAATTACTATAAATTACGGAATTACCGCCCGGGTGACCGTGTCGGTCGGGGAGGCGCAGAAGCCAGCTTAGAGGAGAGATTGCGCGGAAAAGACGGGAAAGAAATGGTCGAAGTGGATGCCACGAACCAAATCCTGCGGACCCTGGGAACCCAAGTTGAGATTCCCGGAGAAGACATTTTACTCTCGCTTGATCTGGGTCTGGCTCAAGTGATCGAGCAAGCTTTTCCCGCCGAGGCTAGGGGAGCAGTGGTAGTTACTAAACCCACGACCGGAGAGATTTTGGCGCTTTTTAGTAGCCCCGGTTTTGATGCCAACCGTTTTTCCTTGGGATTAACCAGCGAGGAATACCGCGTCTTAACCAGTGACGCCGCTAATCCGCTCTTTAATCGGGCCATCGGAGGCACTTATCCGCCCGGTTCTACCTTTAAGATTGTGACCGCCCTGGCTGGGCTGGAAGAAAAAGCCATTACCCGGGATACCATTGTCGAAGACACCGGCGTGATCAATGTCGGCTTGTTTTCTTTTCCTAACTGGTACTATAAGCAATACGGCAAAACCGAAGGGCCGGTGGACATTATCAAGGCTCTGCAAAGAAGTAATGATATTTTTTTCTATAAAACCGCGGAGTGGTTGGGGATCAGCCGGTTAGTGGGTTGGGCACAGAAAATCGGTATCGGTAAAACTTTAGGTATCGAACTCTCCGGCGAGGCGACCGGATTGATGCCTGATCCTGTGTGGAAAAATGCACATTTTCAGACACCGGCTGATCTGACGGCGCGGAATAACGAGTGGTATTTAGGCGATACTTATCATGTCGCGATCGGTCAGGGATATCTTTTAACTACGCCTTTACAGGTAAACAACTGGACCAACCTGATTGCCAACGGCGGAAAGCTATGTCCGCCGACGATTGAGAAAAAGTCCGGCGAAGCCGGATCCCGCTCCGCGCGACAGAAATGTAGGGATGTAGGAATTAAAAAAGAAAATATCGAATTAATTCGTGAAGGGATGAAAAGGGCTTGTGAGCCGGGAGGGACGGGCTGGCCACTGTTTAATTTCAGCGTAAAGCGTGAAGCGTTAAACGTTAATGCGAAAGAAAGTTCTATCTCCGCATCACGCATACCGCATACCGCATATACGCTTATTCCTGTGGCCTGCAAGACCGGTACGGCGGAATATGGTGATCCGGCCGGCCGCACGCATGCCTGGTTTACCGCCTTCGCCCCTGTACCGCAAAGACCGCAGGAAGCGCAGGAGTCGCAGGATCGCTCCGCTACGCCGGAAACGTTGAGCGGAGAGCCGGAAATCTCCGTGACCGTACTGGTAGAAGGCGCCGGTGAAGGCAGTAATGTCGCCGCACCCATTGCCAAGAAAATTTTCGAAGTCTGGTTTAGCCGTTAAATGACCCTTATATGCATCTTGGCGCTTTGACCTATTATTACCTGCCCGTTGTTAATGGCGTGACTCTCACCATCGCCGATTGGAAACGCGAAGCGGAAAAACATGGCGTTGGCTACACTGTTTTTACCTCCCAGATAGATCAGCCATTGTCGCGTGACCCCTCGGTTGTAGAATTTCCCGCCGTACCTCTGCATCGGAAAATGGGAATCACCGTGCCTTTTTTTCCGCTGAATTTTTTGGAGCAGGAGATGCGTCGGAAAAAAATTGATCTCATCCATGTCCATCACCCCTTTGTGATCGGGGATTATGCCCTTACTCTGGGGCAAAAATTAAAAATCCCCGTGATTTTTACTTACCATACCCGTTATGAGCAATATCCTCATTTATATCTGCCGTTTTTACCGAAGCGCTTCGTAAATTATCTTGTTTTCCGTTCGCTGGTGCGTTTTATGAACCGCTGTCAGGCAGTCACGGTAGCCTTACCCAGTTTAAAGCAGGAATTAATCAGACGGGGAGTTAAAGCACCGATTTATCCGGTGCCGATTGGCATTGATACGCGAAGATTCAGCTTAGGCAAGCGAGCGCAAACCCGACGTCAGCTTGGACTAAGCGAGAGCGAGATTGTGTTGCTGGGGACCGGCAGGCTGATGCGGGAAAAAAACTGGGAATTTCTTTTGCGGGCATTTAAACTTCTTGCGCCTAAAAATAAACAGGTACGCTTAGTTATTGTCGGCAGTGGTCCTTATTTCGCAAAACTGCTTGAGTTGGTGGATAAATGGCATTTGCAAAAAAAAGTGCAGTTCGTTACCGGAATTCAGGCTCTGAAAATGCCGGACTATTATGCGGCCGGAGATATTTACGTTAATGCCTCTCTGACGGAGACTTTCGGCCGGGTTTTTGTCGAGGCGATGGCGGCAGGACTGCCGGTTGTCGCTTTTGCCACGCCGCCCAGCCAAGATCTCCTTGAGCACGGAGTATCGGGTATTTTAATTAAGCAACGCCGCGTTAAGGAGTTTGTCGGAAAACTTGAGGAGTTAATTAAGGATCCGAGTCAGCGGAAACTTATAGGTTTAGCGGCTCAGGGCCGCGCACAAGAATTATTTGACCTGGAAAAATCCTGGCAGAGTTTAGAAAAAGTCTACCGGACAATGGTTTAAGTCTTGGGGATTTGTTAAGCTCAAGACATGGAGGAAGAGCAAAAATATTGGATTGGATTCAGCGTTTTTCCCGGCATCGGACCTGTTCGGTTTAAACATCTTCTTAACTATTTTGGTTCAGCGAAAAAGGCCTGGCAGGCGCCGCTGGCCACGCTACAAAAAATAAGACTCGGCGATAAACTCTCGGCAGAATTTGATCATTTTCGGAAAACTCATGATCTTGACGTTTACCTTAAGCAGTTGGAGGATCTCCGTGTTTCCGTACTGACGCTTAATGATCCGCGCTACCCTAAATTACTGCGGGAAATTTCTGATGCGCCGTTTCTCCTTTATGTCAAAGCAAAAAAGGGCAAACAGCCGATTAACTTAGAGCGGATTATCGCAGTGGTAGGCACCCGCATGGTGAGCCGTTATGGGATAGAAGTAACGCAAAAAATTGTCACGGAGCTGGTGGCTTATGGTTTTACGATTGTTTCCGGTTTAGCCTACGGCGTTGATGCCGTGGCGCATCAGGCGGCATTGGACGCAGGCGGGCAGACTATCGCGGTTTTGGGGTGCGGCGTAGATCTTATCGCTCCGCCCAGCAATGCCAGGTTGTATCACCAGATTTCTGAAGGCGGTAAAGGAGCGATTGTGGCAGAAATGCCCCTGGGAATGCGTCCCAACAAAGGCTTGTTTCCTGCCCGCAACCGCATTATCAGCGGCTTAAGCCTGGGAGTCGTGGTTACGGAAGGAGCAGAGGACAGCGGAGCTTTGATTACCGCCCGCTACGCCGCCGAGCAGGGCAGGGAGGTTTTCGCCGTTCCCGGGCCAATTACTAGTCCCTATAGCCGTGGGCCGGCCAAACTGCTGAAAAGCGGCGCAAAACTGGTAGAATCAGCCGCTGACATTTTAGAGGAGCTCGGCTTAAATTTGACCAATCCTTCGACTTCGCTCAGGACAAGTCCGACCAATCGGTACAAGGCAGAAAGCGAAGAAGAACAAAAGATTCTGACTTGTTTAGCCAGTGAACGCCGGCACATTGATGAGATTGTACGGGCGACTAACTTGACGACCGCTGAGGTGTCTGCTACCCTTACGCTTCTTGAAATGAAAGGGATTGTGCGAGATTATGGAGAGAAGGTGTACGGACTAGCGTCCTGAATTTGAAATTTGAAATTCGAAATTTTCATTGAATGTTTAAAAATTTAAAATTTGAAAATTGATTAAAAATTAAAAATTTTAAATTGAAAATTAAATTGTATGCATCTAATCATCGTTGAGTCGCCAACTAAGGCTAGAACCTTAACGCGTTTTTTGGGTAAAGGCTACCGGGTTGAGGCCTCGATGGGGCATATCCGTGATTTACCCAAATCAGTGCTGGGTGTAGATGTCGAACATGATTTTACACCCCGATACGTTATTCCGCGGGCCAAAGCCAAACGCGTTGGTGAACTTAAAGACCTTGCCAAAGATGCAGACCTAATTATCTTAGCTACCGATCCCGATCGGGAAGGCGAGGCGATTGCCTGGCATATTAAGGAGATACTGAAAGGCAAATCCCAAATCCCAAATCCCAAATCCAAAATTCAAAATTCTAAACCTACAACCCATAACCCACAACCTACAACCTTTCAGCGTATAGTCTTCCACGAAATTACCGAGTCGGCGATCAAAGAAGCTCTGCAAAATCCCCGCGAGATAGACTTTAAGCTGGTTGATGCCCAGCAGGCCCGTAGGGTGCTTGACCGCTTAGTCGGATATAAACTATCGCCTTTACTTTGGCAGAAGCTTTCCAAGCGTTGGCTTTCTGCCGGACGGGTGCAATCCGTAGCCGTACGCTTAATTGTCGAAAGAGAAAGGGAAATTCAGAAATTTCAAACACAGGAATATTGGACCATTGAAGGGGAATTTGGTTCCTCCTCAGTACCGCCATCAATCATCAAAGCTCAGCTGATTTCTAAAGATGCACTCAAGTATGAAGAGACGCTTACTTATGATCTTTTTGACGGCAAATATACGACGACTTTCTCAACCATTGGAAGTGAGGAGGCCGCTAGTAACATTATTAAGGATCTTCAACCGCCCTTTCGGGTTAGCGCAGTCGATACCAAAGAAGTCCGCCGTTCACCCGCACCGCCCTATACTACCAGTACTCTTCAGCAGGATGCCGGCCACCGATTTTATTTTAGTGCCAAAAAGACCATGCAGCTGGCGCAAAACCTTTACGAGGAAGGTTTGATTACTTACCACCGGACCGACAGCGTCAATCTTTCCGAAAAGTTTCTGTCCGAAGCACGGAAATATCTGGTTCAACAGTACGGGAAACGTTATGTAGCCGCTACGCCCCGGCGTTTTCAGACCAAATCAAAAGTTGCTCAGGAAGCGCACGAAGCGATAAGGCCGACAGCTGTCAGTTATCAGCCAACAGCTTTCAGCGAACACCCAGAGCTCAATAAGGACCATAAAAGATTGTACGAACTAATCTGGAAGCGTGCGCTTGCCAGTCAGGCAGCGGAGGCAGTCTTTGATGCTACTACTATTAATATAGTAAGTAGTAATAGTTATCTGTTTGAGGCCCGGGGTTCAGTAATCAAGTTCGACGGCTTCCTTAAGATTCTAGGGTCAAATAACGGGGAAGTAATACTGCCTCAGGTAGCGGTAGGGCAGACAGTCAGTTTAACTAGTGTCCTGCCCACAGAGCATTTTACCAGCCCGCCGCCCAGGTATACGGAGGCTACTCTGGTAAAAGTACTGGAAGAAAAAGATATCGGCCGGCCCAGTACCTATGCCCCGATTATCTCGACCATTCAGGAACGTCAGTACGTGGTCAAAGAGGAAAAAAAGTTAGTCCCGACGGAGCTTGGTAATGCCGTGACGGATTTCCTGGTCGAATATTTTCCCGAGATTTTGGACTTACCGTTTACTGCGCAGATGGAATCCGCCCTAGACGAAATTGCCAACGGCCAACGCGAGTGGGTACCGGTGATCGCCGAATTTTACACTCCCTTTGCCCGGAAACTGGAGGAGACTTATCAGGAAGCGGAAAAGGTCAAGGTGGCAGTGGAAACTATAGATGAAAAATGTCCTAAATGCGCGAGTCCCTTGGTAATCCGGATTGGCCGCTACGGTAAATTTATCGCCTGCAGCACTTTCCCAAAGTGTGATTATACGAGAAATTTCGCCGAAAAAATTGACCTGAAGTGTCCCAAGTGCGGTGGAGATATCATCATCAAAAAAACCCGCCGCGGCAAAACTTTTTACGGCTGCAGCAATTACCCTCAGTGTCATTTCGCCGCGTGGAAGAAAGAGGATATTAAATAGCAACTCGAGCAATACAAGTTACTTAGTTACTTAGAAACAGCAAATTTATGTTTTACTAAGTAACCGGCCTTGCTGGCCTTGCTTTCAAGCGTTATACTCGAAGTATGGACGACCGTCGTCGCACCCTGGCTGCCGTAACGATTGTAGTAGGATTTTTACTGTTGGTAGCCTTGACGGTGGGCTTAATCGTTTCCCGGAAAAAAATCCTCTCTCCGGTACCGGAAGACTCGGGAATTCGGATCATTTTTATCACTCCCACACCTACAGTTATCGCGTTAACGCCTACTCCTGCTCTCGCCCGCTAACTATCTTCTATGCAAACACCACCACTGCCATACATTTTAGGTTGGGAAGATCGGATTTTTTTAATTATTAATCATTTACCGCACAATCCGATAACCGATGCCTTAGCCTTGACCTTATCGGGAGTTGGAGCAGGGGGAATAATTTGGTTTTTATTAGGACTTTGGCTATTCGTTCGCGAGAAAAAAAAAGACACTTTTTTCCTTTTGTCTTTACTTATTGCTGGTAGTCTGTCTTGGCTGATAGTTAATATCATATTCAAGCCTTTAATCTCCAGACCCAGGCCGCCGCTTGATTACCTAGGAGGTATTTTAGTCGGGAATCTACTGAGTGATTTTTCTTTTCCTTCCGGACACGCTACTATCGCCTGGGCCATGGCCGTCATTTTGTCGCGCTATGAACCAAGGTGGCGGGGATGGTTTTATCTGTTAGCGGTTTTGATTTCTTTCTCCCGTATCTACCTCGGCGTCCATTATCCCTTGGATGTAGTTGGTGGTGCATTTTTAGGTTGGATTATTGGAAGCCTCTGCCTTCGGATCCCTGGTATAATAAAGAAATGATTAAACTCAACGCGCGGGAGCTTCGGACCATCCAACCCGATCCAGAAGCGGCCAAATCCCTCAAAAAAAATCCGATCTACCTCATCCTCGATAATGTTTTGGATACCTACAACGTGGGCTCTATTTTTCGCCTGGCTGACGCGGTAGCAGCCAAGAAAGTTTTCCTTTGCGGGCAGACGTTAACCCCGCCGAACTCCCGGATCAAAAAAGCCTCAATTAATACTTGGCAGTGGGTGAATTGGGAGTATTCTCCGTCCGCAATCGAAGCAATTAAACGCATAACGCATAACTCATCACGCATAACGATCGTCGCCGTGGAACAAGACTCAAGAAGCAAACCCTTTTCTCAGACGAAATATAAGTTACCCTTAGCAATTGTCGTTGGTAACGAAACAAGCGGCGTATCCAAAGAAGTCCTTGATCTGGCGGACATGATTGTCGAACTGCCGATGTGGGGCGTGAATAGGAGCCTTAATGTAATGGTATCGCTCGGGATAGTTTTATATAAAATTATGGAGAAGAGCTTGCCCTGAGTCCGCCAGTTGGCGGATCGAAGGGTGATGGTCGCTACAGGAATTGTACTCTACGAAATCATGAAGCAAGCCTCAAAATAATATTACCATAGTAATATTACCATAGTAATATAATTATTAATTAAGCGCGTCAATGAAGAAACCATATTTATTAATCATTATTTCGCTTTTGTTTTTTATTGCATTTCTCCTGTTGTCAAAATACGAAGATCGGCCGGCTATTCGTAATTTAGATTTTGCCGTAACGGTGAAAGTACAGGACCGTGTTACGAAACTCTGCGGTACCCGCTGTGATAGTTTTTTTGAGGATTTCGGCTTTTTTGCCAGTCCGGTGTTTTCCGTGATAGCAGTCTTCGTGTTTGCATCCTTGACCCTTATAGAAGGATCGCATCCTTCCAAGCTTAGAAGGATGCGATCCTTCCTGAGCGTGATCGTGATATTCGTTTCATTTGCTGTCTTAACCTTTGTCGAAATCTACGCCAAAACTAGTGTTCGTCATCCCGCACCTCCGTTTTTTATGCTTAAAAACCCTACAACTATATTCCCACAGTTCTATATCAACGAGCAATTTTCCTATCCTTCCGGCCACGCCGCGAGAGCAACTTTTTTAGTAATTCTTTTATTTTCAACAATTCAACAATTTAACCCCACTTCGCTAAAGCTTCGAGGGGCAGGCAATAAAACAATGTGGAACAAGAAATTATGGTCGGGAATTGGCCTGGGATTATATCTGGGACTAATATTTTTTAGTCGTATCTATCTCGGCCATCACTGGTTAAGCGACGTTATGGGCGGTTGGCTCCTGGGAGGAGCAACGGGTATCTTATCCGTTGTGTTATTCTAAACATGCGTCTAAGTCCGTCGCTCAAAGTTTGATCGGGCGCCCCTTGACTTCAGGCCGGCATTTTATTTATAATTACCCTACAATGAGCGACTAGAAGCAGCGCCACGAGTGGTTCATAACAAAACCCCGCATGGCGGGGCTTTTTTTAACTCATTGGTTTACGATCCTGATCCGCCAGCTGGCGGAGAAGGAGAAGTTTACCAATGATCAATCCGCCGAAGGAGGATAGACTCATTTAGCACCTTGACCCGTCCTTGTCTTGCCGTTCGCCTTTTCAGTACTATTCGTACACGGCTCACGGTGCGACTATCGGAGGGTCAAAGAGCTCGGAGACTCGCTCTTTGACAATCGAATGGTGATAGGATAATTCAATTTTTTTGAGAGTTTGATCCTGGCTCAGGATGAACGCTGGCGGCGTGCCTTAAGCATGCAAGTCGAACGCCCCCGAAATTTGCACACGAAGTGCGAAAGTTTTTCGCATGCAAATTTCGGGGGAGTGGCGGACGGGTGAGTACAAGCAAGGAACGTACCCTTTGTTGGGGCATACCTCCGCGAAAGCGGAGCTAATTCCCCATGACCCCAGAAATTTGCACACGAAGTGCGAAGAGTATTTCGCAGGCAAATTTCTGGGGAAAGGGCTTAACTGCCCGACGGAGGAGCGGCCTTGTGCCTATCAGCTAGTTGGTAGGGTAAAAGCCTACCAAGGCTACGACGGGTAGGGGGCGTGAGAGCGCGACCCCCCACAATGGCACTGAGACACGGGCCATACGTCTACGGACGGCAGCAACTGGGAATATTCGGCAATGGGCGAAAGCCTGACCGAGCGACGCCGCGTGAGGGATGAAGCCTTTCGGGGTGTAAACCTCTTTTGTTGCGATGGACACATCGTGACGAATAAGCACCTACAAACTACGTGCCAGCAGTCGCGGTAATACGTAGGGTGCAAGCGTTATCCGGATTTACTGGGCGTAAAGAGTCGTGTAGGCGGCTTGCCGCATCACACTTGAAAGCCCGAGGCTTAACCTCGGCGTTGGGTGTGAGATGGGTAGGCTTGAGGGTGGCAGAGGAAAGGGGAACTGACGGTGGAGCAGTGAAATGCGTTGAGATCGTTAGGAACACCAAAGGCGAAGGCACCTTTCTGGGCCACTTCTGACGCTGAGACACGAAAGCTAGGGGAGCGAAGCAGATTAGAGACCTGCGTAGTCCTAGCCCTAAACGCATGTCTGCTAGATGCCCTCTCGCAAAGTCGAAGACCTTGCGAGGACGGTTGATAATTGACAAATTGACAAATTACCTAATGAAAATTCATGTTAATTTGTTAACTGTTAATTGGTTAATTGTTCTCGCAAAAGCTCGTCGCTTTTGCGAGGGGGTGTCGTAAGCTAACGCGTTAAGCAGACCGCCTGGGGAGTACGAGCGCAAGCTTAAAACTCAAAGGAATTGACGGGGACCCGCACAACCGGTGGAGCGTGTGGTTCAATTCGAGACAAAGCGAAAAACCTTACCAGGGTTTGACATCCCGCCGTATATCCCGGCAGAAACGTTGGGAAATCCGCAAGGAAGGCGGAACAGCTGCTGCATGGCTGTCGTCAGCTCGTGCCGTGAGGTGTTCCCTTAAGTGGGAAAACGAGCGCAACCCCTATCCAATGTTACATATTTCATTGGAGACCGCCCTCGAACTTTGCCAAAACGAAGTTTTATGCCCTGAAAATTTTTTTTAGTAAAATTTTTAGGGCGGCAAAGTTCGAGGGAGGAAGGAAGGGACGACGTCAAGTCAGCACGGCGCTTATGCCCTGGGTTACACACACCCTACAATGGCGAATAACAATGGGAAGCAAACCGGCAACGGCAAGCAAACCCCTCAAATTTCGCCTCAGTTCAGATTGAGGTCTGCAACCCGACCTCATGAAGTCGGAATCGGTAGTAATCGCAGATCAGCAGGCTGCGGTGAATACGTTCTCGGGTCTTGTACACACCGCCCGTCAAGCCAACAAAGTTGGGGGTACCTGAATTCGCCATTTATGGCGGATAGGGTAAACTCAGCGATGGGGACTAAGTCGTAACAAGGTATCCCTAGCCGAAGCTGGGGATGGATCACCTCCTTTCTAATATAAAAATCGTCTTTGATCGCGAACAAAGAGGTGTACTCTTTGGGTCGTTGACGATTTACTTTCAAAACCTCGGTTTGTTCAGGGCTTGCCCTGAACTTGCCGAAGGGGTCCTATCACCATCCGGTTGCCAAGGACGATAGTCCGAAGGTCCGCCGAGGATCGCTCTTTACGCCGCGCTACGAATAGTAGGTAAGGCGTAAAGGAAGATCAGGCGGATTTTTGGTTTTATCTTTTTTTGTTCTTCGCGTATAATCTTCTTGTGAAGTTCTTCAAGAAAAATATCTTTTGGATTTTGATTTTGGCAGGTCTTATTTTACGTGTAATGATTGTTTTTTGGTCTCTAAATTTTCGGGAAAACACCGATATCTTGCGTTGGAAAGATTGGGCAAGAATTGCCGTAACTTACGGTCGCGCCGCAACTTACAGTGCGAAATATCTTACTTTCGGCACTCTTCCCAATAACATGCCTCCGGGGACACTTTATACAATAAGCAGTGTTTATTGGGTTTGGCTCACAGTCGGCAAAGTACTAAATCTTTGCTGCGGAATCGCTCCTGGATCAAATACCTGGATTAACGGACCTTTTCTTACCTTGCTTTTGCGGATTCCTTCGCTAAGCGCTGATCTTGCAATTTTTGGTTTGCTTTATTTATTGAGTAAGAAATACTCAAGAAAACTGGCTTTGGTGGCTGCCGGCCTTTGGTATTTCAATCCGATAGTCATTTACAATAGTGCACTTTGGGGCCAGATGGACGCCTTGGTTAATCTTTTTTTCCTAGCGGCAGTTTATTTCCTTTTCCAAAAAAAGTATTTCTGGAGCGGGACAGTGTTAGCTTTATCGCTCTTGGTAAAATTTTCTCTGCTTTTTACATTTCCCTTATTTTTCCTGCTGGTTTTCCTTAACCGAAAACGATTAAAACCGATAGGCTTATTTTTTTCAGGTTTAATACTCACAACTATTCTATTCATTCTGCCGGTTTCCGCGAGTCCCATCAATTGGTATAGTCAGTTCTTCCTGAAAAACTTTTCCGGTGAGATGCAAAATATTTCGTGTTTTGCCTTAAATTTTTGGTGGGTAATTTTCCGGCCGCAGATCCTGCTGCTTGAGGCAGATAATTGGTTTAACCGGGCAGAAATACGTCTTATTAACTCTCCGTTGGTAAGTGAAAAATTTTTTAGTTTGCCGCTTTTTTGCTGGGCACTGCTGGTTTTTTCAGTTCTGCTTATCCCGTTATTTAGGAAAATCATCAAACATCGGAAAATTAACCCGCTAGCGACAATTAACTATTTTGTTATCTTATCTCTTGTCACTTATCTCTTTTTCCCCAAAATGCATGAACGCTATCTCTATCCTGTCTTTGCTTTGCTTACTGTTCTCATCGGTTTTGGCATACCGGTGTTTTGGGAATTCGTTGCTTTGTCAATTGTCAATTTTGTTAATTTGTTAATCGTTTGGCACCCCATGCCATTACCAATTTGGTTATATGCACTGCTCGGTAATATTAATTTTCAGTGGACGCTCGCCGTACTGGTTCTAGTTAGTGGAATTTCTTTGTTGCGCAAGCTAATTAAAAGTAATGTTATATTAACATAGTAATATTACCGCGTTAATATATTAGTAAATAAATGAAATTATTCGTCTATCTAATTTTTCTGGTTTTGCTCTTATTCTCGCCGGTGATTTTCCGCGGGGCAATCCTATTTCCGGGGAGTTATTTGTCAGCCTGGTACGAACCCTGGCGCAGTTTGACCGGCACTATTTCACATCTTGGTATTGCCCACAAGCCGGTCGCCGACGATGTTTTTCGCCAGCTCTATCCGTTTAAACAATTAGCCGTAGAACAACTGTTAAAAGGCAGGCCGCCTCTTTGGAATCCCTATAGCGGTGCCGGTCAGCCCTTACTGGCTGCCATGCACCCCGGTTTCTTAAACCCTTTTTCTTTCTTATTGGCTAGCTTTCCCGATGGATTAGGTTGGACCTTTTATGCCGCCCTCCAGATACCACTCTTGCTCGTGGCTATGTATTTATTGGGCCGGGAACTAGGTCTTTCCAAGTTTTCAGCGGGTGTTTCTGCCGTCATCCTGGCTCTCTCCGGTTTTGTGATCGCCAGACTTATCTATGGAGAGTATGTTTATGGTTTAGCCTATTTCATTTTTGCACTTTTATTTTGGGAAAAATGGAAAAAGTCAAAATTGGTGATTTACCCTCTGACTATCGCTCTGCTCGTTGCCTTAATTTTTTTAAGCGGGCAACCGCAAATGACGCTTTATTTATTGATTTATTTCTTGGCGTATGTGCTGCTGACGGGGAAAGGTGCCATAGTTAAACCACTCTTTTGGATCCTGATACTTGGGAGCGGACTGGCAGCTGTTCAGCTGGTACCCACTTTTGAATTATATCGGCAGTCTAATCTTACGACTGCCTCATCACAGTTTATTTTTTCCAGATTCCTATTGCCCTTGAGTCACTTCCTGACAGTCGTGATTCCCAATTATTTCGGAAACCAGGGAACCTATAATTGGTGGGGCAAAGGTGATTATAGCGAAACCGTCGCCGCCGTAGGATCGCTTCCTGTGCTTTTAGCTGTTACGGGTTTGGTCCTAAGAAAAAAACAGGATAAATTTTCGCTAGGGTTTTTACTTGGAAGTATCTTCGCGGCGCTCATTTTGTCGCTGGATTGGTTTGGGACGCGTCTATTTTATCGTCTGCCGCTTCCTCTGGTTTCTACCGGAATTCCTACGCGCATCCTGTGGATTTTACCGTTTGCCCTGGCTTTACTTGCCGGGTATGGTATGGACCGCTATCTTCTGGCTTCTCAGGCGATTACAAAAGTCAGAAAAACCTGGGCAATGATCTTGGGTTTCTGGTTACTGGTGATACTCTGGACGGTTTTCGCTTGGAAAATCAAGTTAACTTGTCCTTCGGCGGAAGTGGCTAGCTGCAGGATGGTAGCACTTCGGACGACGCTTTTAGAAACAGCGGTTTTGACTTTCGGTATAGTACTGCTGGTGTTTGGTAAAATCGCCCGGCGCGAAACAATCAAGCGCGTCCTCAAGTGGTTTTTGCTTGGACTGCTGACGGCGGCCGGTATTTATAATGCCTTTAAGTTTCTGCCGTTTTCACCGCGAGACACTTTTTACCCGTCAACGCCGCTCATTGGGGTGTTCCGACAGGAAGCTGGTCTGGCACGCGTTTTTGGGGTAGGCGAGGGGGCGATCGCTACTGACTTGGCCACGCAAGCCCGCTACTTTAGTCCGGAATATTACGATCCTTTGTACCTTAAGCGTTACGGCGAATTTATTGCCTATGCCAATACGGGTGTTTATCCGCCGCGGCTAAGTCGCAGTGATGTCGAAATCGTCCGCGAGCCGGTTTTACTTTCAAGCGATGTCCAAAGGAGAGAACGGGTACTGGATCTTTTGGGTGTAGGCCTCATCTATGGCAAGACTAGTGACCTAGCGCAAATTAAAGGTGAATTTTTTTGGCAAGACGAGAACTGGTTGGTGCGGCGGAGATTAACGGCCTTACCGCGGGTTTACACGGTAAACAGTGTCGAAGTGATTAAAGAAGATGAGCCAATACTGGCGCGTTTATTTAGTCCGGAGTTTAATCCCGCGACTACAGTCATCCTGGAGAAAACTATTCCCCAACTGCCACCGACGACCTCATCTGTTCAGGATCAAGTGAGAATCCTCGATTATCAAAACTCACAGGTAATAATTATGGTCGATCTGCCGGAGTCAAAGATTTTGGTTTTGACTGACAATTACTATCCCGGCTGGCAGGCGACGATTGACGGTCTGCCGACCAAAATTTACCGCGCTAATTATAGTTTCCGCGCGATTAGCCTTCCCGCCGGCCGTCATCAGGTACTGTTTTTTTACCGGCCGCAGTCCTTTATCTATGGATTATGTTTAAGCCTTCTCGTCTTAATTATTTGGGGGATAGGGATAGGCGTAGCCTTCAAAAATTGGTCAAGCCGCTGACAATCCTTTTCAGTAAAAACATCGTAATGTAAGTGGTCACTTGTGAGAAGTACGCTGGATTTAATTAGCTCATGCATTTTTCTCGCAAGATCAACCGGCATCATGACGTCGGATGTCCCCGCAAAGATAATCGTCTGATTCGTGATCTGAGATAAAAGTTGAGTGTTATCTGTTTTGACTACGAACCTTAAAATCTCTTTAATTTTAGCTAAAGGGATCCGGGAAAGAGCTTCCAGGTTCTCATCTGCGCGGTCCTTATATTTCATTTTGGCAAGAAGGCCCTCATGCCGGTTAAAAGTTTTATAAATAAATTTGTATAATCCTTTAGGCACTTTTTTTGCCAACCTGACCAGAACTAAAGCTTCGTCGTTCTGTTCTAAACGAAGCAAGAAATTATAAATCGGAATTGAGGTTTTTAGATAAGGTCCCGTTCCGATTAAAACCAATTTTGCCTTCGGGTAAATCCTGGCCAGATGCGGCGCCAGTAAACCACCCATGGAGATACCGACAATGCTATCAACCTGAGCTCCGTTTAACTTATTTTCGATATATTTCTTAATTTCCGTAACGTCGAAATTAGAGGTTCCCGAGAATAAATTGGGCATAATTATTTTGTATTTATGCTCTGCAAAATAATGGAGTAAGGGAGACCTGCTTATCGATAGTGCTTTTGGAAAACCATGCAGGATAACAACCGTTTTTCGTGGACTCATGTTTATGATTATATTTTATTCTTCGAAGCCGAGCCATTCGTAACAATTTGAGGGTGGGTGATCCAGGGATCGAACCTGGGACCTCGTTCTTATCAGGAACGTGCTCTACCACTGAGCCAATCACCCTTCACTCTCCGCCAGTTGGCGGATCGCTCAGGGCAAGCCCTTGAGATTTTAGAGGCGCGGAAGGGAATCGAACCCTTGCATAGAAGTTTTGCAGACTCCCGCGTTACCTCTTCGCCACCGCGCCGCGTCATACGCGGCTGACACGTTTGACGTGCCGCCATTTTTGCCAGAATTTCCAGGACAGACTCCCGCGCTTGCCCCGAAGTGGCGCTCCTCGAGAGTGCTCCCGCTTAGCGGGACAGCTCGAGGTAAGCCTACTTTGGGGTTACCTCGCAGTTTATCCCGCCAATGGCGAGACCACCGCGCCGCGTCATACGCGGCTGACACGTTTGACGTGCCGCCATTTTTGCCAGAATTTCCAGGACAGACTCCCGCGCTTGCCCCGAAGTGGCGCTCCTCGAGAGTGCTCCCGCCAATGGCGAGACCACCGCGCCGCGTCATACGCGGCTGACACGTTTGACGTGCCGCCATTTTTGCCAGAATTTCCAGGACAGACTCCCCGCCTACCCTTGCATTTTATCATCTTTACCCAGTACCAGAAAGCCCCGTCTTTCAAGGCGGTGAAGAAGGGGAGTCTTTCTGGGGCTTTCGGTACGGCCTGCCTGCCGCCTGCCTGACGGCAGTCAGGGCAAGGCAGGGGTTTCGAACTTAACCTTGAAGAATCCCCGGCCTTTAAGCCGGGGAGTTCTTATAGATTAGCCTCAATTAAAACAATCGAATCTGTCTACTTGCTTCAATAACTGATTACGGGTAGGAGAAGTCCACGGCAATCTCACGGGGATTATTACATTTGTTCAACTCACGTCGTCGCACGGTCTACTGAAAAGATTTATAATCTCTGTATGGCTTCATTCTCATCCGAAGAACGAAAGCTTCTTATCATCCAGGGGCTTGATATTTTAGCCTACGCACTTGCTGGCGTTTTTGTCACGGTTTTTTTCTTTACCAACAGCGATTTACGGACAACTATTTTTTATCGCGCCATAGCTTTTGCTTCAATGACATTTTTTTTCGGACTTGCAGGCTGGGCACTGAAGAAAGTCTCTTCAGGAATTCTTATGAAGGCGGGACTTGTTGCCTCTGTCATCTATTATCTTCTTCTTTTCTATTTGAAAGAGAAAAGTGTCGCTTACATTATTCCATTGGGAATACTTGACGGTTTTACCGGCGCGGCCTATTGGGCAGGATACAACCTCAACCAATATATTTTGACTCATCAGGGCCGGCGCATGCAATATTTCGGTTGGGGGTCTGCGGTGGCAAATATTGCATCCGCCGTGGGACCAATGATAGGCGGATTAATTATTATGACGGTAAAAAGTGCGACACTCGATGTTATGTATGGTTATTCAACGCTCTTTTTTCTGGTTGCGGCAATTATGGCAGCTGTGATTGTGGTTATTGGAAAATTACCGGCTCACGGCATACCCCAGTTTTCCTATCGCCATCTTTGGCAAAATCAAAGACTCGCGGAATGGAAAATGGTCCTTGTTCAGCAGGGAGTTTTAGGACTGTATGATGTCGCAGTGACAACGGTGACCGGCGTTTTACTATTTCTTATTCTCAATAATGAGGCAAAACTTGGTACAGTACTTGCCGTATCTTCAGCCATCGCTACTGTTTCAAGTCTTATTTCGATCCGGCTTCTGACAAAGCACCGTGCGTGGTATTGGATCGGATCGATAGGCTCGGCGGTCGGAATCGGTTTTTTTGGGCTTTCACAAAATCCTCTGGGGATGTGGATTTTTATTACCGTTACCGCCCTTTGTGCCCCCTTTCTCCTGAATTCCCTTGCCACAGTTAATTACGATGCGATGGATCGTGCGCCGGGAACGTGGCAACACAAGTATCACATGATACTCGAGCGGGACGTGGTACTCGGAACCCTTAGAGTGATAAGTTACATTGGTCTTTATTTTTTCCTCGGGTTTGGAGATCAGGTAGCCCTGGCAAAAACATCGCTTCTTATTTTGCCATTAGCGCCGATTCTTCTGGGACTTCTTCTTTTCTGGTATCACAGAATTCCGAAAGTTATCATTCCTTCCGTCTAAAATTAATGTATGACGCTGGGTGGACTTAGCAGAGAATTGACACGACACAAAAATTCCCGAAAAGCCGTATTTGTCGCGCACTATTTTAAGACGGGGAAAGGGGAGTATGGGGAGGGAGATGTGTTTTTGGGGCTGACGGTTCCAGAGATGCGGGCGATTGTGAAAAAGTATCGCGAACTTCCGCTTGAGAACGTCGAGAAACTTCTTCATAACAAAATCCACGAATACCGGCTGACGGCGCTGTTTATACTCATGGATAAGTTTAAAAAAGCGGATCAGGCGACGAGAAAAACGTATTATAATTTTTATCTATCCAACACAAAATGGATAAACAACTGGGATCTTATTGACCTTTCTGCACGAGATATCGTCGGCGGATGGCTCCTCACTAAACCGAAGGAACGGAAAACTTTGTATACGCTTGCACGATCCAAAAGCATTTGGGAAAGACGAATAGCGATGATTGCCACCTTTGCTTTTCTCAAAGCAGGTGAGGTTAAGGATACATTGAACTTGGCTGAGTTTTTACTTCACGATCCGCATGATCTTATTCACAAAGCCGTCGGCTGGTTGCTAAGAGAAGTGGGCAAAATTGATCCTAAAGCCCAGGTGCAATTTCTGGACAAGCATTATCGCGTTATGCCCCGGACCATGCTCCGTTATGCCATTGAGAAAATGGACAGACCCCAAAGAAGCCACTACCTCAGGCATGAGTTATAATCCCGCTTAGCGGGATTTCAGCTTGGTGATCTCGCAGGAGATTGATATACTAAGGAAGGAATCCGAGGATTATAATCCTCGGAGCTTCAATAGTTAAGATGGCGGAGAGTATCATTAAGGAAATTCAGGCAAAAAGTATTTTAGTTCCCTCGAAGCTTCCGGACACGGATTACGTGATTAATCCTTACACCGGTTGCGCCTTCGGCTGCAGTTATTGTTATGCCAGCTTCATGGGGAGATTTGTCAACAAAAGTATTGAGGCTTGGGGTAGTTATGTCTTTGCCAAAGTGAATTTACCGCAGGTATTAGAGAGTGAATTAGACCGAGTTAAGGATAAAACCAAGAGCGTTTTCCTTAGTTCCGTGACCGATCCGTATCAGGGTGTTGAACAAAAATATCAACTGACGCGCCAAGCCTTAAAATTACTGGTTAAATACCACTGGCAGGGGACCGTGGCAATTTTAACCAAGTCGCCGCTCGTCACCCGAGACCTCGATTTATTTAAGCAACTCCCTAGCATTGAGGTGGGTTTAACGGTGACTTCGACTGACGATCAGGTCAGTAGATTTTTTGAAAGCGCTGCCCCGCCGGTTTCCTTACGGCTCAAGGCCCTGAAAATTCTGCATGCCGCCGGCATACCTACCTACGCATTTATCGGCCCCTTACTCCCGCATTACGTAACTAGTTCCGGTAAATTAGAATCAATTTTCTCGGCACTCAAAGACGCCGGCGTCAAAGAAATTTACATAGAACATCTTAATCTTTCTCCCTACATCCGCAAGCGTCTGTTTAAAAAATTGGCAGGATCAGAAAAAACTGTGTTAGCTAAATTTTATGCTGCGGGGAGTCAGGATTATCGTGACGAGTTGAATGCAATCATTAAGAATTTGCTCAAGCATCATAATTTCATCCTGCGCGGTCAAGGAGTAATCTATCACCATCATTAATCTGGCAACTTGTTCTAGGAGAGAAAATTCTTTATACTTCCCGTATGATTCTTGCGGATCGCGATATCAGGAAAGCCCTCGCCTCGGGGAAAATTAAGATTACTCCTCAGCCCAATCTCACAACGCAGCTCGGTTCCTGCTCACTTGATTTGACCTTAAGCAATATCTATCGAGTTTTTAATCACACGAAGACTCCCTACATCGATCCGCAAAACCCCAAGACTTTACAGGACCTTACCACCGAAATTAAAATTCCTGACGGTAAACCATTTTCCCTTCAGCCGGGAGAATTCATTTTAGCTTTAACTCGTGAATATTTAGAACTGCCCGATGATCTAGCCGGGTCTCTCGAAGGCCGATCTTCTATAGGCAGATTAGGTGTGGTAGTGCATTCAACTGCCGCCAATATCGACGCCGGTTGGCGCGGGCAGATTGCTTTGGAGTTAGCCAACATGGGTAGGATTCCGGTACTTCTTTATCCCGGTATGAGAATTTGTGCGATTTCCTTTATGCAATTAACCAGTCCTGCCCTAGTGCCGTACTACAAGAAAAAGAAAGCCAAATACATCGGGCAAAAAAAACCAGTGGCAAGTAAAATCGCGCAAGAATAGATGTTTAGATGCTTAGTTGTGCTTAGTAATGAGAAATTTCGCTGAATAATCTAAGCTACTAAGCTGCTAAATCTCTAAGCTTCTTTATATGGACTGGCCGATTCTCTATAAACAGGTATTGCAGGTGAAAGACCCTACCAATTCGGTGGGGGTAGCGGTGATGTGGACGGAGCGGCAGGTAGTCAAGAATATTCTGAAAAATGTTCGCTATTGTGCTATCGGTAATCTTTATTCTTCAGCCGGAATTAGCGCGGTTATCCGCAATGTCTATGCCAATCCCCACATCCGCAAGATTGTCCTTTGGGGTGCAGACCTCTCCCGCAGCGGTCAGGCCCTGATGGCTTTGATGGCCAATGGAGTAGATGAAAATTTTTTTATCCTGGGTGATGAAAAAGGCGGGCAAATCGAGAAGGAAATCGGCCGGGAAGCGATCGACCTTTTCCGTACATCAGTTGAAGTGATCAATCTGCGCGGTAAGCCCGTCTCCGATCTCTTACGTACCGTCAGGCACTTAAGCAACCTAAAGACGAAGCCCTTTTCTAAGCCCAAAATTTTTCCTACCTCCCGTCCCAGGCCCTTTACTTTTCCCAGCGAGCAAATTGGTTTTAGAATACATGGTGATACCGTGGCGCAAACCTGGTTAAAAATTCTGCAAAATATTTTGCGCTATGGCCGCAATAAAACCACGCGCTATACGCAGGAAAATGAACTTAAAGAATTATTGAACGTGATAGCCGTGATTGATCATGAAGATCCGGGCCATCCTTACTTACCGCATTATTTGCCTTTTACCAAAAAAGATTTAGCAGTTTATTTTCCGCAGGTTCTCACCGCCAAGCAAATTCCGGGCATTGCCTATACTTACGGACAAAGATTAAGGAATCATGACGGAGTTGATCAAATCGCTGAAATTATCGATCTTATTAAACGCCGGCCTTTTAGTAAAAAGATGGTGGCCTTCACCGCCAATGTAAAAAGAGATTGGAATAAAAATAATGTTGATCGTGGTGATACACCGTGCTTGACGCAGGTAATTTTTTCCCTGCAGGATAATCATCTTTTTTGTACGACCCATTTTCGCAGTCAGGACATGGTGCACGGATGGCCGAGGAACGTTTTTTCTTTACTGAAACTCCAGGAGTTAGTTGCCGGCGAAACAGGCTATCCCTTGGGGGCATTCGTCATGATTACCCATAGTGCGCATATTTATAGTGACGATTATGAGTTGGTGGGGAAAATTTTGAAAGATAATTATGACCGGGAGCTTGGGTATACCAGTCGGCAGATGTTTGCGAATGATCCGAGGGGCAATGTCGTAATTGAAATAGAACCTATGTCAAAAAAGTCAGCCAAACATGAGATCGTAGTAAAACTTTATGCTCCTGAGGGAGGGTTACTGCTTAAGGAATGGCGGGATCAAACGGCGATGGAACTGTATCTTAAGATAGTTAATATCGGCGACTACCTCGTATTACCCAGCCACCTTATCTATCTTGGTACCGAACTAGAGAGAGCAGAGTATTATCTTAAACTGGGGCAACCTCAGAAATATTCTCAGGATCCCGCCGCCCACAAAAAATTGTAATATCTTGCTAGATCGTGCTAAAATATCAAACTATATAAGATTCGTTATTTCAGGAAAGGAGTAAATTTATGATCAGTCGTCTAAATCCGGAAGTAGTTGAAGCATACTTAGAATACCAAGGGTTTAAAGGGATGCCGCGAGTGGATCGCTTGCACTATGACTCCGCTTCCACACAAGAACCAAGCGCAGAAGCACCCGCAAGCGTCGAAGTCAAAAGTTTAGATTTAACTGCAGTTGATGCGCTTCAATTGCAGCAATAATTTCTCGAAGATATTATGGCTAATCAAATAAAAGAAAAAGCAGTTGAGTCTCAGGGGACGAACACTTTGCCAGAAGGTGCGGAAGTAGACTCCGCGTGGTGGCGGCAGCTTGATCCGGCTATCGTCGAGAAAATTGCCCTTGCGGTATTAGGTTATCCCAGTCATCTGTGTAGCTTTGGTTTATCTCGGGCGGATTTCATCATAGATCCGGCACCAGATTTGGAGACCACAGCCGAGGGAGCTTAGGGCATGTTTAAGGTTGATCCATTAACTAAGTAGAAGCAACAGTTTTGTTTTTATCTAAGCTACTAAGCCACTAAGCTACTAAGCTTCTAAGCTACTCATTTCACCGTTACGCTTTTGGCTAAATTTCGCGGCATGTCCGGGTCGAGTCCCTTTTCCAGAGTTAAATAATACGCCAAAAGTTGTCCTACGATGATATTAGGGATAATCGTGGCTTCGCGGGCATCTTGTACAGGAATAAAGTAATCAAACACCTCATGCGGTTTAAAAGAAACTCCGATCACATATCCTCCGCGTGCTTTCATTTCCATCGCTCCGGCCAAGTTAGCTCCGTACGTTTCATCCCGGGGGAGATAGGCGATACAGGGTGTTCCTTTATCAATTAAGGCCAAAGGTCCGTGTTTGAGCTCCCCGGCGGCCAAGCCTTCGCCGTGGATGTAAGAAATTTCTTTGATTTTCATCGCCGTTTCCAAACTGGCCGGGTAGGAGAGGCCGCGGCCGATGACATAAATATTCTTAGCCTGATGGATTTTTTTCGCCAGTTTTTTAAGGCGGTCAATCGAGTTAGTGCTAAGAATTTTTTTACTGGCTTTGGCTGCCAGCATAACGGTGTTTTGCCCCTCCTTAATTTTTCCTGCCAGCGCATACGCCAGGAGCGTCAGATGGGCCAGTTTGGCAGTCACGTCTTTGGTCGAGGCGACGCTTTTCTCCGGTCCGGCATTGGCTAACATTTTGTAATCCGCCTCGCGGTAAAGGGTGGAACCCAAAACGTTTACCAAAGCCAGAATTTTGGCTCCGCGGCTTTTCGCTTTTTTGACAGACTCAAGGATATCCATGGTTTCGCCCGACTGTGAAAGCGCCATAACCAGACTTTTGGGCGTGAGAAATTCCAGCTGGTAACCGAATTCACTGCCGACAGCCCAGTTCACATGCCGTTGGGCGATTTTAGAAAACAAATAACTCCCCGCGAGCGAGGTATACGACATACTGCCGCAGCCGACCAGGTACGTACCGTAAGAAGACTTAATTAACCCTGCCATTTTCAGCGCCTGCCCGGTGGCTGTTATCGCGATATTGGTAATGATACCCGGCTGCTCATAAATTTCTTTGAGCATGAAGTAGTCATACTTTCCTTTTTCTGCCTGAGCTACAGTCCAGTTCAGCGTTTGTTTCTTGACAGTGGCTGGTTGGTCGGTTTTCGTGTCAAAAACTCTGATCGCGTCCCCTGATAAAATCGCCATCTCCTCGTCTTTCAGGAAATAAACATCTTTCGTGTGGGGAAGTAGGGCAGCAGCGTCGGAAGCCAGGAAATTTTCTTGCTGTCCGAAGCCAACGACCAATGGAGAACCATTGCGTGTCGCAATCAGCTGTTTATGATCAGCATCAATGACGATAATTGCATTCAGTCCCGCCATTTTGTTGAAAGTCAGCCGGACCGCTTGACTGAAATCGTGATTTTTTTTGAATTCTTCTACCAAATGAGCTATTATTTCCGTATCGGTTTCAGAAATAAACCGGTGTCCCTGTTTAATTAATTTTTTCTTGATTTCCTCATAATTCTCAAAAATTCCGTTATGAATCACGGCAATTTTTCCGGTGCAGTCCAAGTGGGGATGAGCATTGATCTCAGTTACACCTCCGTGGGTAGCCCAGCGCGTATGGCCAAAAGCGAGCGTACTGGCGGGTAGATTATCCACATTAGCTTTACCGATTTTCCCAATTTTTTTCTTGACAATTATTTTATTTATCCTGAGTCCCTCGACTCCTTCGATTTCACTCAGGACAGGTTTGCTCGGGATAAACTTCGTCGAAGGATTGGTAAAACTTGTCCTGAGCTTGCCGAAGGATTGGTCGGATTGGTATTTATTGGTAAATTTCGCGGAAGGTACTTCCGCGATTCCCCACGAGTCATACCCCCGGTATTCCAGCCGTTTCAAGCCTTCAAGAACGATTTTTGCCGCATTAGTCTTATTCCCGATATACCCGAAAATTCCGCACATAAATCCTTCTGCTTATTTATTTTTGGCATTAGCAAAAAATAGATGCCAGATACTCTCGCCATCATCAGTAGAGATTTTTTCATCCGGCGGAATGTCAGGGTAACATAAAGCACTTGTAAGATAAAGAGAATTACTAAGAAGTAAGTGCCGGAGATCTTCTCTCGTAATTCCCAAGCAGCTGTTAACGAAGCGGACATTCTTATCGATAAATTCCTGTTTTAAGTAACTGACCTGAATAAGGTTGGCAGGAATTTGTTTATAGAAAGCATAATGCAGGATCGTATTGGGAGCTGAGGTTATCAGAATATTATTTTGAGTTTTACTTTCTTTTTGAACCTTCATGATCATGTCCTTTGTGCTTTTGGAGTAGTATTTTGCCCCGATCAAAGCCCAGTCATAATAATAATAGGTAAGATATCCTGTAAAAAGATACAGATAGATTATGGCAATAATAATTAAGATTATCAGTCGCCATAGTTTCGGCTTAATTGTTGTCCATAAATAACATATTCCCGATGCAGTGAGCATTGCCAGCCATGGCAACATAAAGCTTGACCGCATTCCATAGCTGGGAGAACCTGACGACAAGGCGCTTGGCAAGGGTGAAATTACCAGTGCGCCGAGTATCAGCCAGATTTGTTTCTTTGCTAATAAGGATAGTCCGAGTAAACCGAGAATTATTAAAGGTGCCTCAACCAGGTATAGCGATCCGCGGCCGCCGCCGACGGAATAGATCCTATTGGCTTCCTGATCAGTAAATAAATACTGAGGCGAAAATGCATAAAAGTACTGATGGAAAAAAACATCCGACCAGTACGTCAGTTTGTTGTAGTAGATTATGGACAGTGTATGGGGAAGTTTAGTTGCACGTCGTTTTAGTTCCACCTCCCAGGCTGCCTTTTTAAGATCCTGAAAGAAAAATAGTTGACCTCCGTGACGGGCTGCATTTTGGGTTTTCGCCATGTAGAAAAAGGATCCTGCAGTGAAAAGGACAGAGAAGATGATTGTGGCGAAAGTCAGACGATAGCGCCACAGATAGCGAATTTCATAAATACAGAGGATAAAAAGAAGCGGTAAATAAATTATTTTAGTTGCATTGTAGCTGTGAAAAGCGAGAAAAAACGAGATCGCCGCTAGAGAGATCGAGCGCAGTTGATGTTTCTTTTCTTCGATCCCCAGAAAGAAATAAACTCCTATGGTGTAGAAAAATAAAGCAAAGGTTGTTTCTACCGCAAATCTCGACATTTGGAGATGCCAGACTGAAATTGCCAAAACGAAAGCCGAAAGAATCGCCGGCATCTCTTTTTTTAATAGGCGTTTGACCAATAAGTAGACAGCTATTACGGTTAAGATTCCCATCAGGGCATACGGTAAACGTGCCGAAAACATATTTAATCCCAAAACACCGACAAACGGCGCGCTAAGATAGATGGGGACTGGCGTAAAGGTATAGTCATCAAGAAAAAAAGACAAAGGGTAGCTCTCTCCCGTGACGCTCCGTCCGGTTTGCCAAAGAGAATAGGAACTCACCGTTTCTCTGATTTCGTCATCGGACATACTCACCGGTACTTTACCGAGCTGGTATAGTCGCAGGCTGACAGCGAGAGTGATTATCAAAACTAAAAGAACTTTCTTCATACCGAGAACACACCAAGAGTATTGTAGCATTTTGTCATCTTGTGTATTATGAATAATTGTATTACTACTTTCTTTAGTTTCTGCCGTTTAACTATGTTTAAGCATATACAGGTTCTCATTTGGGATTTCGACGGTACTTTTTATCCGCCCAACCCCGAGCTCTGGCAAGCCGTACGGGAAGGAGAATACCGGACTATTGAGCATCATACCGGCTGGCCCCGTGAAAAGATTAGTAAGGAGTTTGCAAAGCTGCATAAAAAAGTTATTCCCAGTGCGACCAAGGTCGTGGCGCAGTTAACTAAAATTTCCGTAGCTCAGGCAGCGGTAGAGGTAGAAAATTATTTTGACCGGCGGAAGTTTCTTAAGCGCGATGAGAAGCTGATTTCCTTATTTGGTAAGTTAAAAAAATTCCGTCATTTTATTTTGGCTAACGGATCAATCCTGAGAATTCGGGAAACCCTGGAATTTTTGGGCATTTCTCCGAAAATTTTTTCCGCCATTGTTACTTCCGAAACTGTCGGCGTCACCAAACCTCATACCGCCGGCTTTCGCTACATCCTTAATCACACCAAATTACCTCCTGCCGCTCATCTGATGATCGGAGACCGCGAAGCCGTCGATCTGGTACCGGCCAAAAAACTGGGGATTATGACTTGTCTCGTCTGGTCGACTGCCGGCGGACACTTTTGTGATGTTCTTTTACCGACGGTATATGATATAAAGAACATAGTATGAAAGAACATTTACACAGAATAAGAAGTGCCTGTTTTTTAGACCCCGTTTCTCGCAATAAATGGCTGCAGGAAGTGTACAGACCTGTGTCTGACGAAGAAATCAATGCTTGGATCCTAGAAGCACTTGATCTGGGACTAATCAGAAAAGGATACCAGCCTGTTATTCCGAAAAAGGACTGGGACGACCGAGATCCTCTTTTAGACTATGTTACTCGATCCTGTTCACTTGAACCGGAAACTCGCTGTCAGTGGCTTACGGAAGTTTTGGGGAGAACTATTACTTCGGAAGAAGATGAGCTATTTATCCAACAGGCACTACAGGCTGGTTACATTAGGGAGTGTTTGATGCCGGTATGCCCAATACCCAACGTATGAACATTTACTTTTCCGCGCCCATAACCGGTGACGGAGAATTCCTTGCTCAATATAAAAAAATTATTTACTTAATCAGGTCAGGCAGTCATCAATTGACTTCGGGTGAGCAAATTATTAGCGCGAGTAGGCTAGAACAAGATAAAAAGCTTACCGCCCAAGCTATTTTCCAACGCGAAAGACAGGCGATCGATACTTCCGACTGCGTAATAGCGGAAGTTACCAAGCCCAGTAGCGGCGTAGGAGGAGAAATCGTCTATGCTCTCATGCACCATAAACCCGTGCTGGCACTTTTTTATAAAGATGTCCGAAATCTCCTTTCACCGATGATTGCCGGCAACCCGTCGGACTTTTTATACCTTGAGCATTACAGTGACAGCAATCTTCATCTCGTACTTAACAATTATCTTAAACAGGTGGAAGTGCTTAAACAGAAAAAAGGCAGACTGATTGTAATTGATGGGGGAGACGGGTCGGGTAAAACCGTCCAGTCAGAATTGCTGATTAAGTATCTGGTTGGGCAGGGGGTCAAAGTTAAGTACTTGGATTTTCCCCGCTATTACACTTCTTTTCACGGGAGAATTGTGGGCAGATTCTTAGCCGGTGAGTTTGGCAAGCTTGATGATGTTTCACCATATCTGGCATCACTGGCTTATGCGCTCGACAGGGCCAGCGCTAAGCAGGAAATGGACGAATGGCTCTCTCACGGCGGCCTGATTGTTTCTAACCGTTATGCGACCAGCAATATGGCCCATCAGGGGGCGCGGTTACCTGAGGCAAAGAGAAAAGAGTTTGTGGAATGGGTAGACGAGCTGGAATACAAGGTGCATAAAATTCCCCGTGAAGATATTGTGATTTATTTGTACGTTCCCTGGCAAATCGGTTTAGAATTAACGAAAAAGAAAGGAGATCGGGCCTATCTCGGCAAAGGCCAGGATATTCTCGAAATGGACCTTTTGCACCGGCAGGCTTCCGAGCAGATGTATCTCAAACTCGTTAAACTCCGCAGAAATTGGGTAAGCATTGACTGTACTGAAAAAGGCAAGCTTTTACCTAAAGAAGAAATTCACCGCAAATTACTGCAGGTTCTTCGGCAAAAAAAGCTAATTTCCTAATTCCCTCTCGGGATCCTGTTAGTCTCGGTTGAGTAAATTTGTGATTTCCGGTATCATTTAGCCATGCTCAAAACTGTCGATCCCCAAATTAGCGTGCTTCTTGATCAGGAAGCTAAGCGTCAGCGGGAAGTGCTTGAGATGATTCCCAGCGAAAACTATTGCTCTCCGGCAGTCCGGCAGGCTTTGGGTTCGGTCTTAACCAATAAATACTCCGAAGGCTATCCCCATCGACGCTATTATCAGGGTAACATTTATGTTGATGAAATTGAGGATCTCGCGATCGCACGTGCTAAGAAGTTGTTTGGTGTACCGCACGCCAATGTCCAGCCGTATTCCGGCTCTCCGGCCAACGCCGCAGTTTATTTTGCCCTGCTTCATCCCGGAGATACGATTATGGGATTGAGACTTTCCGCCGGCGGCCATCTCACGCACGGTCATCCCAAAGTGACTTTTTCGGGTTTATACTTTAATTCGGTACAGTATGATGTGGAGCCGGACGGCTGGATTAATCACGATCAAGTGGCCAAACTGGCCCAGCAAGCCAAACCAAAAATCATCGTGGTCGGTACCACGGCTTATCCGCGGATTTTTGACTGGCCAAAGTGGCGCGAGATCGCCGACAGTGTAGGCGCCTGTCTATTTGCCGATATTTCCCATATCGCCGGACTTATCGTTGGCGGTATCCACCCCTCACCGGTGCCGTATGCTGATATCGTTATGACTACCACGCATAAAACTTTACGCGGACCCAGAGGTGCAATCCTGATGGTCACCCACCAAGGTTTTAAGCAAGATCCGCAAATGGCCGAGAAAATTGATAAGGCCGTTTTTCCCGGGATCCAGGGCGGCCCCCATGACAACGTGACTGCAGCTATAGCTGTCGCGCTTAAGGAAGCTTCGACCTTGGCTTTCCAAAAGTACGCTAAACAAATTGTGGCAAATGCTCAAGTTTTGGCCGCCACCCTCCTCGGACAGGGCCTGGCCCTGTCAACGGGAGGAACCGATAATCATCTGATGGTAGTTGATTTGCGGCCGCAGCATTTAAGCGGGAATGTCGCCGCCGAGGCTTTAGAAGCGGCCGGCATCGTTGTGAATAAAAACAGCGTCCCTCATGATCCCAACCCGCCGTTTTATCCCTCGGGAATTCGCTTGGGAACCCCGGCAATTACTACCAGAGGAATGAAGGAAAAGGAAATGAAGCAAATAGGGAAGTGGATAGCCGAAGTCCTCCGCGAAGTTTGTCACTACCGATTACCGGATACAAAAGAAGAACGTGCGGGATTTCTTAGTAAAGTCAAAAAAGAGCTTGATAAAGATCCGTATCTTACCTCAATTGCCAAAGAAGTCCGCCTGCTTTGTGTCAAATTTCCCGTACCGTAAATTATTTAAATTCCTCTAAATTCCTTTATGTTTCAAGCTTGCAGGTTATAACAAGATAGTGTATACTTTCATTTATTACTCACACTCAACACGTATCTCTCCGAAAGGAAGTTGAGTGGCGGTAAAAAGGGATACGATGAATGCTCAGGCGCCGTCGTATCGGCGCCATTCGTTTATTCGTAGAGATTCGTTATTCGTTGATCAAATATGCAAGATATTTCTTTAGAAGTACTGCTCGAAGCAGGCTGCCATTTCGGCCATAAATCTGAACGCTGGCATCCCAAGGCAGCGCAATTTATCTATACCGAAAAAGACGGCATTCATATTATTGATCTGGCTAAGACCAAAGCCGGTTTAGAAGCGGCCGGGAAATTCATTGAAGAACTGGTAGCCGGCGGCAGCGAAGTGCTTTTTGTCGCCACTAAACGTCAAGCCAAAGGGGTGGTTAAGGAGATCGTAGAAAAAGCCGGAGCTCCCTACCTGGTTGAGCGTTGGATTGGCGGTTTTTTGACTAACTGGGAGCAGGTGCAGAAAAATATCGCTAAAATTAATCGTCTTACCGAGGAAGCGAGCGCCGGTACCTGGAAAAAATTTCCTAAGCACGAACAGCTTAAATTATCCCGGTATCTTGCCCGGCTGCACACTTTTTACAGCGGTGTTTTAGCGCTTAAAACCCCTCCGGCAGCCTTATTTGTTGTCGATGTTAAAAAAGAAATTTCGGCAGTACGGGAAGGTCTCCGTATCGGCATCCCGATTGTAGCGATTGTGGATACCAATACCGATCCGGAGAACATTGCTTATCCGATACCGGCCAACGATGACGCGGTCGGCTCGATTGCTTTGATTACCCAGGTTATCGCCGGGGCATACCTAGCGGGTAAAATCTTGCACCTCAAAAAGACTCAAGAGGAAAATTTGGCTCAAGTCAAAACTGAACCAAAAGCAATTATAACCGAAGTTGCCAACAAGGAAGTGGCTATGCAAGCGGCGGCAGAAGCGCCCAAAAAGAAACGGGGCCGTCCGCGCAAACTCACATAAGATAATTTTATTCCTTACTATGAATATTTCCTTAGACTTATTAAAAAAGTTAAGAGCGGAAACCTCCGCTGCCGTCACGGATTGCCGCCAGGCGTTGGAGGATACGGATAACGATTACGCTAAAGCTAAAAAACTCCTCCTGACACGGGGACAGGAGAAAGCAGCTCAAAAGGAGGGTAAAGCTACGCCGGCCGGGATTATCGCTTGCTACATTCACGCTACCGGGAAAATAGGAGTTTTGCTGGAGCTTCGCTCGGAGACTGATTTTGTGGCGCGCACAGACGACTTTAAAAATCTTGCCCACGAGTTAGCGCTCCAGATTACGGCGATGAACCCCAAAAACGTGGAGACACTGCTTAAAGGCATGTATATTCGCGATGAAAGCCTGACTATTGAGGCTTTGATTAAACAGACCATCGCCAAGGTCGGCGAAAATATCACCCTTGTCCGTTTTACCCGCCTGGAATTGGGGTTGACTTAACCAATATCAGTAATCTAAGATACCCATAGAGATGTTTGATTCGACGCTTGCTGTTGCCCGCGATAAAATGCGTAAAGCCCTCGAGGTTACGCGTACTGATCTGGCTTCTATTCGTTCCGGACGCGCTGTTCCGGCTTTGGTGGAAAATATCGTCGTCTCTGTTTACGGAGGCAGTCAAAGATTAAAACTCATGGAACTGGCGACAATTACGACGATGGATACCAAAACTATTGTGATTGCGCCTTATGATCTGAGCGTGACTGAGGAGATTGCTAAAGGAATTCAGGAGGCAAATGTCGGTCTTACTCCGCTGGTAGACGGTGAAATTATTCGCATCACGATTCCGTCCTTATCCGAAGAACGACGCCAAGAGTTCCTTAAATTGGCACACGTCAAACTGGAAGCCGGTCGGGTTATGGTCCGTCAGGTTCGTCATGAGGCAATGAAAGAGCTAAGTAGACTGGAAGATGACAAGACGATTTCCGAAGATCAGCGTAAAGTAGGAGAAAAGAAAGTCCAGGATCTTACCGACGAAATGATTGCCGAAATTGACAGTTTGGGAGTCAAGAAGGAAGAAGAGTTGCTTCAAATCTAATACTAAACTGCCTATGTTGCTAACCGTCGCCGTTTTCCTCATCGTACTTAGTATTTTAGTTCTCGTCCACGAGCTGGGACACTATCTGGTCGCTCGTGCTATTGGTGTCGGTATCGAAGAATTCGGACTGGGTTTACCGCCGCGGGCCTGGGGGAAAAAGATCTGCGGAACCGTTTACTCTCTGAACTGGCTGCCCATCGGCGGTTTTGTCAAACTCGCCGGAGAAGACGAAGAACAGTCACTAGCACCAAAAAAACAGCTTTTTTCGGCGAGAACGAAAAAGGAGCGGGTCGCGATCTTAATCGCCGGTGTGGCTATGAATTTCCTGTTGGCAATAGGTGTGACCGCCTATCTTTTAACCCAGGGAGTGATGGAGCCGGCCGGACGGGTGCACATCGAACAGGTGGTACCGGATTCTCCGGCTTCCCAGGCCGGTTTAAAGGAAAAAGATCTTGTTTTGGAACTTTCTTCGTCTTCTAAGTTACTTAAGTCACCTAAGTTACCTAAAGATCTTATTGACTTCGTCAAAGAAACTACCGGACAGCAGGTTATTCTTACCGTAGAAAGAGAAGGGAAGATTGTACAGGTTGCCCTTATCCCGCGTAAAGTTTATCCCCCGGGTCAGGGACCGATGGGAGTGGCGATTTCTGATCTGGAGAAAAGGGTTTATCCCTGGTCAATAGCTCCCGTCAAGGCTCTGGAAGTTAATCTCCTGCGTGCTAAAGACATGCTGGTTTCTCTCCTCCAGCTGATCTGGCGATTGATAACTCTCCAACCCGTGAATGCCGATGTCGCGGGGCCGATCGGGATCGCTCAGGTAACGGGACAGGCAGTTAAATTCGGTTGGAAGGCGGTGCTCGAATTTATCAGTATTTTGTCACTGAACCTGGCAGTGCTAAACATCCTGCCGATTCCGGCGCTCGATGGAGGACGCCTGGCTTTTGTTTTTCTGGAAAAAATCCTCGGACGGCGGATTCGCCCGGCTTTTGAAAAGCAGACTCACCAGATCGGCATGATTATCCTTTTTGCCTTAATTCTTCTGGTTTCGCTCAATGATATTCTGCGTTTGACCCGCGGCGGATAGACATTTGCGTTTGTATATGTAGGGCTTCCGTATAATTTTTTAACTACTTTTATCCTCAGGCATTTTTTTCTCTCTGCTAATCGTGTAAAATAAGCTAAGATGAAATATTCGCAACTTATCGGTAAGACTTCACGGCAAAAGCTGCCGGGAAGTGAAATTCTTAGCCACCAGCTGCTTCTACGGGGAGGATTTATTACTCCGGTGGCCGCGGGAATTTATAGCTTTTTGCCTCTGGGTTTCCGGGTGCTGGAGAAAATCGACCAAATTATTAAAGAAGAGCTAGCGAAAGTCGGTGTCCAGCATTTGCTCATGCCCATCGTCCATCCTGCTTCTCTATGGCAGGAGACCGGGCGGTTGGAGAAAATGCGTAAAATTCTAGCTGTTTTTGAAACGCAGCGCGGAGGCAAGTATTTAATTGCTCCGACGCATGAAGAAACGGTCACGGACATTGCCAGACATTTTATTTTAAGTTACCGCGATCTTCCGGTAATTGTTAATCAAAATCACTGGAAATATCGTGATGAGCCGAGAGTATCGGGAGGATTGCTGAGAACTCGGGAGTTTCTCATGCAGGATGCCTATAGTTTCGATACTGGTGAGGACGGTCTGGAGAAGAGTTTTCAATCAATTAGTCAGGCTTACCAGAATATTTTTGACAGGATGGAGCTGGTAACTACTTTGGTAAAAGCTGACAGCGGTCCGATGGGCGGGCTTGGTTCAGAGGAATTTATGCTTGAATCGGAGAACGGCGAAGATCGGATCTTGGTTTGCGACAGCTGCCCGTATAAAGCCAACGTCGAAAAAGCCGAATCACTTTTCTCTGCTTTTCGCCAAAAAGAAGAAATTCGACCAATGCAAAAAGTTTTGGGCAAAGGAATTATTGGCGTTGAACCTTTAGCTAAATTTTTAGACATTCCTGTTGAAAAAACCACCAAAACTCTGCTTTATCAGGCGGACGATCGGGTAGTCGCTGTCTGTATCCGGGGAGAATACAATATCAGTGAAGTCAAGCTGGCTAATTATCTTAAATGTATCAATCTGGCTTTGGCTTCCGAACAAACAGTCAAGAAATTAACCGGAGCTAGAGTAGGTTATGCCGGTCCCTTGGGATTGCCCGATACGGTTCTGGTCATTTGGGATTTGACAACTCAAGGGCGGATTAATTTTGAAGCCGGCGCCAATGAGACTGATTACCATAATCTTAACGTCAATTTCGGCCGCGACGTCGCCCGGCCTAAAACATTTATGGATGTCCGCGAGGTAAAAGCCGGTGAAATTTGCCCAAAATGCCAAAAGGGTAAATTAAGGGGAAAATCCGCCATTGAGCTGGCGCATATCTTTAAATTAGGCACTTTATATTCGGAAGCCATGAAAGCGAATTTCCTCGATCGCGACGGTAAATCCAAGCCGATCGTCATGGGCTGCTACGGCATCGGCATCACGAGAATTATGGCGGCCGTAGTCGAACAGCACCGGGACAAGCAAGGCATTATCTGGCCGCCAAGTATTGCGCCTTACTTGGTGCATTTAATTACGTTGCCCGGCGGTGAAGTACAGGCGGAACAAACCTATCAGGGATTATTGGTCTCCGGCATTGAGGTTCTCTGGGATGACCGGGATGAATCCGCCGGCGTTAAATTCGCCGACGCCGACCTCATCGGCATCCCATACCGCTTAATCGTTTCAGAGAAGACCGGAAATAAAGTGGAGGTCAAAAAGCGCAGTGAAAAGGAGACAGCACTGTTTTCTCTCAGCAAATTTTTACTTAAGTTACCTAGGTTACCTAGCTAACTTATTCATGAAAACCATTGTTACCCATATCGGTCCTGACCTGGACGCTATTACCGCCATTTGGCTGGTCAAAACGTTTTTCTCCGGTTGGGAAGAGGCAGCCTTTGCCTTTGTTCCCGCCGGCCAGACTTTGGAAGGCAAGCCGGCCGACGGCAATCCGGAAATACTGCATGTTGACACCGGTTTTGGTATTTATGACCACCACCAGGACAACAGTGATACCTGCGCAGCGCAGTTAGTTTACGCAGAAATTAAAAAGGACAAGGGCCCCAATCAGGCACTGGAACGGTTATTGGCAGTCGTGAATGAAATCGATCATTTTCGGGAGGTATTTTTTCCTAATCCCACGGCAGATTTTTGGGATTTTAGTTTGGCCGCACAGATCGACGGCTGGCGATTGCTTTATGCGGATAATCCGTTAAAAATTATTGAGCTGGGACTGCAAAGTCTGGATGCGGTTTATAAAACGATGCAGAACAAAGTCTGGGCGGAAAAAGAATTAGCCCAAAAAGGAGTCAAGTTTATGACCCGCTGGGGAGAAGGCATCGGCGTAGAGACTCCCAATGACGAAGCCGTGCATTTGGGACAAAAAACGGGCTTTGTCGTCGTGGTTCGTAAAGATCCCCACAAAGGTTATCTGCGCATTAAAGCCCTGCCCAAGGAGGAAATAGACTTGACCAAACTGTTTGAACGTCTGCAAAAAGAAGAACCGGATGCAACCTGGTATTTACATCCCAGTCTGCACATGGTTTTAAACGGTTCCAGTAAAAATCCCGAGATGCGTCCGACCAAGAAAACGCTGCGGGAGATTATTGATGTTATTCAAAAGACATGCAGATAATATTATGATAATAGCTAATTACAATTGTTATATTGTTAAATTGTCATATTGTTTTAAAACAATTTAGCAATATAGCAATATAACAATTTCTTAATTAAGAGGAGGAGCTTGTATGAATATAGACGTTGTAAAGATAGATAACCCAAAAAACCTAAACTTGATTTTCGGCCAGTCTCATTTCATAAAAACAGTTGAAGATCTTCATGAAACACTGGTAAATGCCGTTCCCGGCATTAAATTCGGCTTGGCCTTTTGTGAATCTTCCGGCCCGCGCTTAATCCGCACCAGCGGGACTGCTCAGGCTTTAACTAAGCTGGCAGCGGAAAACGCCCGAAAAATCGGTTGCGGTCACACCTTTATTATTTTCTTGGAAAATGCTTTTCCGATTAACGTCCTTAAAGCTGTCCAAAATGTCGTGGAGGTAGTGGGTATTTTTTGCGCCACCGCCAATGAGGCGGAAGTGATCGTTGCTACTACCGAGCATGGTAGGGCAGTATTGGGCATCGTGGACGGCGGATCACCCCTCGGCATCGAGCAGGCTGAAGATCAAAAAGAGCGAAAAAGCTTACTGCGGAAATTCGGCTATAAACAGTAATGAATACCTGTGTTTTTTGTCAGATTGTAGACCGCCGGGAACCTGCGGAAATTGTTTACGAAGATGATTTATGTTTGGTTTTTTTGGATAAATATCCCCAGACCCGCGGACATCTGCAGCTGATCCCCAAAAAGCATTACTCCTGGATCTACGAAATGCCTGAAATGGGACAAATCTTCGCCGTTTCCGGCAAACTTATTCGTGCTATAATACCCGTACTGAAAGCCGATCATGTGACCCTGGCCACTTTCGGACGCCAGGTGAGGCACGCTCATATTTGGATCGTTCCGCAATACCTAAAAGAACAGGAAATTCATGAATCAGCCTCTCATCAGTCCAATTGGTCTGATTTGAGTAATCTGGCGGGTCTGCTCAAAGAAGCAATTTCGAAGGAGGTGTTTTAGGAATTATATGGTTTTTGTCAAAGCTCAACCGGGTGATACGTCTGATTCTTTAATCCGTAAGTTTACCCGTAAGGTTTTAACCGAAGGCATTTTGCAGGATCTGAAGAAGCGGGAATTTTATCAGAAACCGGCCGAAGTTAGAAAAGAAAAGAAAAAAGAACTAGCCAGACGCTTAAAGCATCCGCGCCGATATCTCTAAATATCCTATGTCGCTTGACGAACTTAAGCATGACCTTAATCAGTCCCTTAAAAAAAGAGATGCGTTGCGCGTCTCGACGCTGCGGTTTCTACTCTCTGAAGTGCATAACCTGGCAATCGCAAAATACGCCAGTCAGTCGGAAAAGAAGCTCAATGACAGCGATATTCTGGAGGTCATAAAAAAACAGGTTAAAACCCACAAAGAGTCAATTGAAGCTTTTGCTAAGGCCGGTCGCCGGGAGTTGGTAGACAAAGAGAGCGGAGAACTCCGGATACTTGAGGCTTTTCTGCCGGCAGAAATATCCGATGAAGAATTAAGGAAAATACTCGAGCCAATTATTGCAACTGCCGAGACTCCCGTGTCTGGTAGCGGGCAGGATTTTGGCTTACTGATGCGGGAGGCGATGGCCAAGGTAGCCGGAAAAGCCGGGGGAGCAAGAATAGCAGGGATGTTGAAGCAGATGATGGGTAAGTAAATTTTGCATCAACGAATTACGAATTAAGGTACGAATATACGAATAGAAAAGTTGTAATTCGTATATTCGTCTCGATTCGCTATTCGCTGATACTGTTTTTATGATTTCAGTGCTTTTTCAAACCGAATCCCGCTATCCCGTTAATCGCCGCAAGGTTAAGGAAATCATGGCCAAGGTTTTGGCCGAAAAAGCCACCAGCAACTCGGAAGTAAGTATTTCGATCGTCGGCGACCGCAGGATGCGGGCATTGAACCGGAAATACCGTCAGGTCGATGAGACGACTGACGTTCTCTCCTTTCCGCTCAATGACCCGACTGATCACGAACTGCCTTTTATCGATAATCCGGATCAGGTGCTGCGCTTGGGAGACATCATCGTATCGTATCCTCAGGCAGTCGACGAAGCCAGGCTAGACAATGTTCTGGTAGATGATAAGATTATAGAGTTGCTTTTGCACGGTTTAAACCATTTATTAGGAATACATCACCCTGAATAAAGTATGTCTTTTTACCGTAAATACCGTCCGCAAATAATTTCGGAAATAGATAATTTAGAAATCCGCGAGAAACTGCTATCGCTGCTTCGCAAAAAACGGCAGGAACTTCCGCATGGATACCTTTTGACCGGACCAAAAGGCACGGGAAAAACAACCGCCGCCCGGATTATTGCCAAACTGTTTAACTGCGAGAACCCTTCGGCAGGCTCAGGGCCGTGCGGACGTTGCCCGCAGTGTACCTCCATTGCCAATGGGTCTCACCTGGATGTTTTGGAGATTGATGCCGCCAGCAACCGCGGGATTGACGAGATTAGGCTGCTAAGAGAACGGATTAATCTCGCGCCTGTTTCCGGAAAATATAAAGTATATATTATCGACGAAGTCCACATGTTAACCACCGAAGCATTTAACGCACTGCTCAAGACTCTCGAAGAGCCTCCGCTGCATGCTGTTTTTGTGCTGGCGACTACTGATCCCCAGAAAGTTCCCGCGACGATTACTTCTCGCTGTACGCTATTACCTTTTCATCGGGCTTTCACCGACGAGCTGCTTTCCGTACTTAACCGGATTGTGAGAAAAGAAAAAATTAAAATTGATAAAGAAGCTCTGACCATTCTTGCCGGCAACGCAGAAGGTTCGTTTCGGGATGCGACTAAAATGCTGGAACAGGTCAGTTTCAGCAAGGGTAAAATTACAGTTCCGGTTGTCAGAAAGCTTCTTTCTTTGTCAGAAGAAAAAAGACGCGGTTTATTTCTCGATGCTTTAGATAAGGCAAACGCGAAAGAAGCAATTAGCCAGATTGAAGAAATGGTGCAAGAGGGAGTAGAAATCAAGAATTTTCTGGTCGAGATTTTAACGGATCTCGAAACCAGATTAGTAGACGGGGCGCTCGGGAAATCGACGGAAGGCTGGGATCAGGAAAAAATAAATCTGGCGATCCGCAAACTTATGCAGGCTTACACCGAGCTCAAACTTTCTCCCATCGCTCATCTTCCGCTGGAGCTGGCAGTGATCGAATTTTGTAGAGAATTAGAGATAAATGACAAGGGGCAGGTGACAAGAGAAGGGGAAGAAAAACAGAGCGTTTCTCTAGAGGCATCTTATATCTCTCCCGGCCTTCTCACGCTCGGGCAGTTGGTTGAACATTGGCCGGACTTTATTGCCGCGACTAAACCTTTTAATCATTCAGTGGCCGGTGTTCTGCGTTCCTCCCGGCCAAAATCAGTCGAGGATGGGGTAGTGACCATCGAAGCTTTCTACAAATTTCATCAGGAAAAATTATCCGAAGGCAAGACAAAGCAGCTCATACAGGATATAATTAAAAAATTATTCGGTGAAAAAGTGAGGGTGGAGATAGTTTTGGGGAAGAAATAACAATTTAACAATATAGCAATATAACAATCCGAGACTACGTCCGTAAACGGAAAAATTGTTATATTGTTGAATTGCTATATTGTTAGAAAAAGGAGGTTTTTATGATTAATCCTTTTAAATCTTTAGGTGATCTTAATGCCATGCGTAAGCAGGCCCTGCAAATTCAGCAGGCGCTGGAAGGTGAAGAATTCGAGATCAGTGAGGGGAATATCCGGATCGTGATTTCCGGTAATCAAAATGTTAAAGTAGTTGAAGTCGATGGTATCCCCCGTGAAGATATCCGCCGGGCGGTCAATGACGCGATCAAGCGGTCCCAACAGGCAGCGGCCGGGAAGCTGTCCGAACTGACCAAAAATCTGCCTCAAAGCTAAATGAACGTCGTTGTCACAGGATCACTTGGGTTTGATTATATTATGGATTTTTCCGGCCGTTTTGCCGACCGGATTATGCCGGATAAAATTCATAAAATTTCCTTAAGCTTCCTTGTCGATAGACTCAATAAACAATTCGGTGGGACAGCAGGAAATATTGCCTATACACTTAAACTTTTGGGCATTGAGCCGCTGATTCAATCCTGTTCCGGCAATGACTTCGCTTCTTACCGCCAATTCCTTAATTCTCACAAAATTAAAACTGACTATATTCGGATGCTTAAGCAGACAGGCTCGGGGACTTATTTTGTCGTAACCGATAAAGACGACAATCAAATCGGGGCCTACTTTAAAGGCGCACTCAACTTTAATCATCTTTTATCGGTTAAGGAGATTAAAGAAGAAATAGATTTTGCAATTATCGCGCCGAACGAAATTAAAGCTATGCAGCAGTATGTTCGTGATTGTCAAAAGCGGAAAATTAAGTATCTTTTTGATCCGGCGTTTCAAATCAATGATTTTTCACCGAGTGATCTGCGAAAGGGGATTCAAGGGGCAGAAATTCTCATCGGGAATGACTACGAAATTGACCTGATTATCGATAAGTTGGAAATTTCTCATGATGAGTTGCGCGTGTTGGGACCTAAAATTATTATTACTACTTTGGGACCGAAAGGTTCAGTCTTAGAAACACATCGGGAGTCAATTCACGTCAAGCCTGCCAAACCAAAAAATATAAGCGACCCCACCGGTGCCGGCGATGCTTACCGGGCCGGATTTTTGGCCGGGTACCTGCGCGGATACGCTTTGGATGTTTGCGGTCAGGTGGGATCAGTCGCCGCTGTTTATACGGTAGAAAAATACGGTACCGTGACCCACCATTTTACGAAAACAGAATTTATCAAACGATACAAAGAAAATTTTGGAACCAATCTCGCGTTGTAAAATATATTACTATGATAATATTACCATAGTAATATATTTCGTTACAAGCGGTTACCGTATGGAATTTGGTAAAGTCATCAAAACTTTTACTAGTAAAAAGGGCAACCAAGTAGTCTTCCGTTATCCTAAACCGGATGATTTTGCGACAGTCTGGAATTATGCCAATCAACTGATCGCCGAGGACACATTTATTGAATTATCTGGCAAACCGATTAAACGCAAGGAAGAAGAGAAGTGGTTTAAGAATGTCCTTAAGCAGATGACTAAAAAAGAGGCGATCTATGTTTATGTTGAAGTTGATCGAGTTTTTGCCGGAAGTGCACATTTGATGCTGGGTACACGGAGGAGAAAGCACACTGGGCAATTAGGTATTTCCCTGGCAGCGCCATTCCGTGATGAAGGTATTGGCACCGAACTTCTCCGGTATCTGATTAATCAAGCGAAAAAACTGGGATTAAAGTTGCTCCTGCTTAGTTGTTTTGAAAATAATCCACGCGCCCTGCATGTTTACGAGAAGCTTGGTTTTCAAAAGGCTGGTATAATACCGCAAGCGATTGAATATAAGGGTAAATATTGCGGCGAAGTTAAATTGTACCTGCAGTTACAGTAGTTGCTGGTATCTTGACAAAAGAGACGAAAAGAGAGTAAAGAATTAATGAGAAGACGTATATCTTAAAATAGCTGTGTATGGATTTATTAAGTCTGCTTTTTCCCAAAGAAAAACGATTTTATAAGATGGTGGAAGAACAAGTAAATCTTGTTGGCGATGCTGTTTCCGATTTTCATACTCTCATTTGTAAATACCATACTCTTACACCTAAACGTCGCCGTCGGTTAATCACTTCTATCAGAAAACGCGAACAGCAGGATGATATCTTGTACACCCATATTGTTCGGGAACTGAAGAGTACATTCATTACCCCCATGGATCGGGAAGATATCCAACAGCTAGTCGGTACCTTTGATTCCCTTATTGATACGTTAGAGTTAATTTCTCTAAAGTTTACCGCTTTTAAAATACGAAAAGTAAACGGTCACTTCAAGAAACAAACCGATATTTTGTCTAAATCGTATGCGCTCATCCAGAAAAGCATTTTTTCATTAAGAGATGAATCACAAGTTGAAAAATTCTGTATTCAATTGCGAAAACTTGAACAAGAGGCTGACGACGTGTTTATTGATGCCCTCAAAGAATTATTTGCTGATTCTGTTAAACCTTTAGACGTCATTAAACTGCAGGATCTTCATACGTCAATGGAAAAAATCATTGATGAATTGAATGGCGTTTCCCTCATCATCGAAAACCTCGCGGTGAAATACTCATGATATGGATCTTTTCGTGATATTTATCATTTTTCTCGCACTTGCGTTTGATTTTGTTAATGGTTTTCATGATAGTGCCAATGCGATTGCCACAGTTGTTGTTACGCGAGTGCTAACGCCTCATCAGGCAGTGCTGATTGCTGCAATTGGTAACTTTATCGGGGCATTTGTATTTCCGGTGGCAGTTGCTACCACAGTGGGTAAAGGCATTGTCGATCCCTGGGCGATTTCAAATATTATTATCTTCGCGGGACTGGTAGGAGCTATCGTATGGGATTTAATTACATGGCGGTGGGGTCTGCCTACTTCATCATCCCACGCCTTGATAGGCGGTTTGCTCGGTGCAGCCCTGATAGCGAAGGGATCCAGTGTTATTAACTGGTCCGGTGTTGCGAAGACGAGTGAATTTATTATTATTGCGCCGCTTCTGGGGGTTTTAGGTGCAATAATCTTTACGATCATTGTTTTTTTAATTGTTCAGCATAAAAGACCGGGAGTAGTCAACTGGTATTTTAGTAAATTACAACTCCTGTCTGCTACTTTTTACGCCGTGTCCCATGGAACGAACGACGCACAAAAAACCATGGGAATTATCGCAGCACTTTTAGTGGCCAGTGGACAGTTGTCACATTTTTATGTTCCGGTATGGGTTATTTTAAGCGCTCACGCAGCGATAGCAGCCGGTACCTATTTTGGCGGCTGGCGGATTATAAAAACTATGGGAACAAAGATAAAAAGACTTCGGCCGGTTGATGGCTTTTGCGCAGAAACCGGCGGGGGACTAGTGCTGCTATTCACGGCTCTTGCCGGTATTCCCGTTTCTACGACACACGTCATCTCCGGTGCAATTATCGGCGTAGGCAGTGTAAAACAGGTTTCTTCAGTCCGTTGGGTTGTGGTTCGGAGAATACTCTGGTCGTGGATTTTGACGATTCCCGCGAGTGCAATCATAGCTTCTTTGATCTATATCGTGATAAATAAAATCTTACCTTGAGGGACATAAGAAAATTAAAATTATGATATAAATAGACTATTGTCATGAAAAAGTTTTTGGGACTGATTATTGCTTTAGTCTATTTTGTTTTTCAAGCCCTTTTAGTACCCCAAGTAAGTTTGTCCTGGGACGAGCCGGCCAGTTTTTTTATCGGGAGAGCTAATCTCAAATTTTGGTTAACCGGTAACCGTCAATATCTTGATGATCTCAAAAATAGGGAACTTTTTCGGGACAGTCCGTTTTGGTATACCTACGGAGAAGAGGTCTATCCGCCGGCTCCATTTGTAGTTGCTTCCGTCTTTTCCTATATTTTGGCGGAAAAAATGCAGCTGATGCATTTTATCACCGCTCATCATTTGGGAGAATTAGTGATTGGTGCCTTCGGTGTGTGGGCGATGTACGGTCTAGCGACGCTCATAGATTTATCTCCTCCGCTGGCGGCGGCTACCACCCTGATTTACGCTTTATATCCTACGATTGTGGGTCAAATGCGCAGTGACGCCAAAGATGTTCCCTTAGTAAGCATGTTGGTAATCTTCATGTATTTTTTCATCCGGCTCCTTAATGCTTGTCAGAGAATGAACCCGGGAAGTACGCTTAAGTTAGCGCTTATCTCCGGCCTTACTTTCGGTTTGGCTTGTGCGACGAAACCCACCGCACCAATTCTTTTGCCAATTATCCTTGCTTGGTTTACCTTAAGTTTCTTGCTTAATAAATCCTGGCGTCAGTCTCTCCGGCCGTTTAACAGATTATTTTTGATTACTTTACTCATGGGGATAGTGGCGGGTTTCAGCTTTTTTCTCGGTTGGCCCTGGCTCTGGCAGGATACTCTCTTCCGCCTCCAGGAAGTCTGGAAATTTTTTAAAGTGGTCGGCTATTATATGCCCGTACCGTTTCTGGGAACCATCTATCGGGCAGGCGTTAATGTGCCTTGGTATTATCCCTATGGAATTCTGCTTTTCCAGACTCCGCTCGAGCTTACGCTGCTTGCCTTCCTGGGGATGTTAGTCGCCTGGAGACGCTTCTTCAAGGGCAAGGTTTATCCGCTGCTTTTCTTTATCTGGTTCTGGGTTGGCATCGGACGCTTTCATCTTCCGGGCATGATTATTTACCATAAGGTGCGTCATTTTATTGATGTGATTCCGGCCTTTATTCTCCTGGCAGGGTTGGGTTTGGAGGCAATTTATCTGGCAGCGAGAAAAATCCGGGCAAAATCTCGAAAACAAGTTGGGTCTTTTATTTTAATTTCGCTTATCCTTATCAGTGTGATGCATGAAATTTGGATTATCCGGGTTTTGTTTCCTTACGAAGCAAGTTACTTTAATTTTTTAGTCGGCGGCATCCGTAACGTAGCCCAAAAAAGATTATTTGACGTAGATACCGGCAGTACGATTAAAGAAGCCATGGCCTATTTCTCCAGGGTAAGTCCTCAGGTTCCGATCAAGATTTATCCTTGTCTCATGCAGCACCTGGCTCTCTACTATAAAACTCCGGAAATGCAGTTAATCACTCAAAATCCGGAGCTGGCTGATTACACTTTGGTGCCCAATTCTCCTTCCTGGTTTGGCGGTGCTTTGGAATTTCTGCCAAAATACCAGCAATTAGTTTATACGGTCAAACGTGACGGAGCTGATTTATTTTATATTTATAAACACATCTCTCCGGTAGGGTGGCGTTGCGGGCAGGAAACGGAGACTACTTATGCCGAAAACTAGCGAGATCATGCCAGTAAAACTGTCATTAATTATCCCGGTCTATAACGAACCAATCCGGCTTATTCCGGGCTTAAATACTGTCTTAGCCTATCTGATTAAATGTCCTTACCGCTGGGAATTAATTCTGGTAGACGACGGCTCCGACCGGCCGGTGACTTCACTTTTAAAGCAAGCTCAAAAAGACCAAACGCTTCGCTTTAAACTGGCCAAACTGCCGGTCTCGCTTTATCGGCTGAGCCGCAATCAAGGCAAGGGAGCAGCCATCCGCAAGGGAGTAGAGCAGGCGCAGGGAGAATACCTGGTCTTCACCGATATCGACCTGTCTGTGCCGATAACTACGCTTTCCCTACTGCTTAAAGAATTACCCCGATATCCCGTGGTAATTGCCTCACGGCGTTTATCCGGCTCCCGGATTGCCGTACATCAGTCACGGGCCAGAGAATTTTTAGGTGATATTTTTACCAAGTTATCCAATTTAATTTGTGCTACCGGTGTTTCCGATGTCACCTGCGGCTTCAAAGGATTCCGGCGAGTTATTGCCAAAAAATTGTTCGCTTTAAGCCGCATAAATCGCTGGGTCTTTGACAGCGAAATTTTATTTCTTGCCCAAAAAAACAAGTTAAAAATTCAGGAACTTCCCGCAACCTGGACCAATCAGCGCGGCAGTAAGGTGCGCTTCTCGGATGTCTTTACTTCGCTTTTCGAACTGGTAAAAATCCGTTGGTACGATTGGGTGGGTGCGTATGCAAAACTATCTCTATAAAGATCTTTACCAGTTAGAAGGAGAGCATTGGTGGCATCTGGCCAAAAGAGAGATTGTCATTAAGCTGCTTAAACAATATGTCAGGGCTAAAAAGCCACGGATCGTCGACCTTGGCTGTGGTACCGGAAAAAATCTGGAGGCGCTTTCTGCACTGGGATCAACTTTCGGTATCGACAGTTCTCCCCGCGCTATTTCTTTTTGCAGGAAAAGGGGGATATCCCGGGTATCCTGCGCGAGGGCAGAGAAGACCGGATTACCGTCTGCCTCTGTTGACGTAGTTACGCTTTTGGATGTCTTGGAACACACCGAAGATCATCAGGTGTTGGCTGAGTTAGCGAGAATTTTAAAAGATGGCGGTTTAGTGGTAATTACGGTTCCCAGTTATCCCTGGTTGTGGAGCAGGTGGGACGAAGTTCTGGAGCACAAACGCCGCTATACTCTGGCTGTCCTGAGTAGTAGTCTTACAGCAGTCGGATTTCGGATTCTTCAAAGTTCCTATCTTTATAGCTTTTTAGTGATGCCGGTATCGATCCTGCGTTTGGTAAAATCAACGGTTTTTACGCGTGCCTATCCCTCTGATTTCCGCTTGTCTTCGCCGTTTATGAATAGACTAATGCTTAAACTCTGTCAGCTGGAGCAGGCGGTCAGACGCTGTGTCAGGATTCCCTTCGGTACTACGCTCATCTTTATTGCACAAAAACCGTGACTACGCTAGAGTATGTTAAGAGAAAAAGAAAGATCCTACTATGAGTATCCTTCCGCGGGCAATTGTTAAACTGATTGAATCTTTTGAGCGTCTGCCCGGCATCGGCCCGAAAACCGCGCAAAGATTAGCCTTTTATTTATTGCACGTGCCGCAGGAGGAACTGGAACAGTTTGCCGATCACCTCCGCGCGTTGAAATCCCAAACCGTACTTTGTTCCATTTGTAAAAATGTTACCGAATCTGACCCGTGTGTGATTTGTCAGGATCCCAGACGCGATCAGTCGATTATCTGTGTAGTTGAACAACCTCCGGACGTTGTCTCTTTGGAAAAAACCGGTAAATATCACGGGGTTTACCATGTGCTGCACGGCGCGATCGACCCTCTTAATAATCTCGGTCCCGAGGAGTTGTATATTAGTGATTTGGTTAAGCGCCTTAAGTTGCTTAAGTTACCTAAGGTTGAGATCATCCTCGCTACTAATCCTAATATGGAAGGCGAAGCGACGGCCATGTACCTTAATAAACAAATTAACCAATTAACAATTAACAATTCACAAATAGCGGTGAGAATAACAAGACTGGCGCATGGACTGCCGGTCGGCGCGGATATCGAGTATGCGGATGAAGTTACCTTAACCCGGGCGCTGGAGGGGAGAAGGGAATACTAGATAAGCTCAAAGCTCAAGCAATTTGATATTGGGATTTTGGACTTGATTTGAACTTTGGATTTTAGTATTCGGATTTAAAAGTATGGTTTCTAAATCTGTGATTGAATCCGTACTTCGGACGATTCCCGATCCCGAGATCGGCGTGTCTCTCTGGGATCTTGGTCTTATTTATGAAGTGAATATAGATAAAGTAGGAAACGTTAGGGTTGTTATGACTCTGACGACCATGGGCTGTCCGCTTTTTAGCCTGATGGAGGAGCCGATTAAGCAAGGGATAGCTAGCTTGCCCGGGGTAAAATCAGTTGTAGTCGATCTTACCTTCGATCCCCCCTGGACTATTGACCGTATGAGTAAAAAGGCCAAAAAACAACTCTGTATTTAGTATGAAATCAGGTATTCGAACTAGTTTACCGGCGCAAATCATCGGTTCCTTCGAAGATTTGGGTAAAGGCGTGGTTCACGAGGCCGCGAAAGTCCCCGCGGATCTTGCCGGGAAAGCTCTGGAAAGTCTCGGCACGGCCGGCGGCCGTCAGGGTCAACCCCGCGCGCAGACTGCTAGCCAGGCCGGAGAGCGCAGTGACGAACAAAAGACGGCGCTCACTAGACTATCAGAGGCTCAGGACAATAAGGTTAAGCGCAGCATTGCGCGTGCGGCGCTGACAGAATTAGCCGGAGAAAAAGCTAAACCCAAAGAACCTTCGGTTTGGGAAAAACAGCAAGCTGAAATTGAACAAAAGAGACAACAGCATGCCCAACAGCAAGTGCAGGCGTCGAAAAGAGAGTTACCCAAGATGTGGCAAAGACCCAAGCCTGGCAATCTTTGGCAGGTTACTAAACAAAAGGCAGGCACCGAAACCAGCCGCAACGTCAGAGGCGACTAGTCTTTATGTTATACTTCCTTAAGCAGCTTAGGTGACTTAAGTGACTTAGTTAATCCGTCATGTTAAAGCTTTATAATACGCTTACCCGCAAACTGGAGGACTTTGTCCCGCTTGAGGAAGGCAAAGTTCGTTTTTACCACTGTGGCCCGACGGTTTATTGGACTCAGCACATCGGCAATCTTCGCGCCATGACCATGGGCGATTTATTGGTCAGGACCTTAAGGTATTTTGCCTACGAGGTTAAGCATGTTAGGAACTATACGGATGTCGGCCATTTAACCAGCGATGCCGATACCGGCGAGGACAAGATGGAAAAAGGTGCCCAGCGTGAGGGTTTATCTCCGCAGAAAATTGCCGGGAAATACATTAAAATTTTTGAGAGTGACACTGCTCAACTCAATCTTTTAGAGCCGACCTTTAAGCCGAGGGCAACCGGATATCTCGAGGAGATGATTAAACTGGTAGAGGAACTATTACAAAAAGGATTTGCCTATACCACGGACATGGCTGTTTATTTTGAAGTAGCCAAGTTTCCCCGTTATACCGAGTTGTCAAAACAAAAACTTGATCAGTTGCTGAAAGGAGCCGGAAAAGCTCAAATTCATGATCCGACCAAGAAGGGTCCCCTGGATTTTGCTTTATGGTTTTTTCGGGCCGGGAGCCACGCGAAGGCGATGCAATACTGGCCGTCGCCTTTTACTTCTAAATTAGTAACGAAGGGGGAAGGTTTTCCCGGTTGGCATCTTGAATGTTCGGCTATGTGCCGGGCCCTTTTGGGAAAGACCATTGATATTCACATGGGCGGGATAGAGCACATCCCGGTTCATCATACTAATGAAATCGCGCAAAGCGAGGCAGCGAACGGGGTTAAGTTTGTTAACTACTGGTTGCATAATGAGTGGTTAGTCGTTGAGGAAAAAAAGCTGGCTAAATCAGCCGGCGGTGGACTGACACTCGAGGATATTCGCAAGCGGGGTTTTGAACCCTTAACCCTGCGTTATTTTTATTTAACTGCTCATTACCGGACTCGGCAAAACTTTACCTGGCCGGCTCTGAAAGATGCCCAAAATGCATATCATGAATTGCAGAAACAAGTGTCAAGTTGTCAAGTTGTCAATTTGTCAAAATCGAGGACCAGTTTATCTGCGGAGAAGCTGGACAAAGTAGATGCCTATCGGAAAAGGTTTGAAATAGCGCTTGCCAATGACTTCAACATTCCCCAGGCCTTGGCGGTTGTCTGGGAGGTCGTTAAATCCAATCTTCCTTCTCCCGATAAATACGATTTAATACTAAACTTTGATGAGGTTTTGGGTTTGGGGCTAGGGGACTTAGCACCTGCTGCTTCCCGCTTAGCGCCTGTTCCTACTGCCATCGGCGACTTGGCTGCCCAGAGAGAGGAACTGCGGCGACAGCAGAAATTTTTCCAAGCCGATGAAATTCGCCAGCAGATCGAGCGTCAGGGATACCAGGTTCATGATACTCCGAACGGACCTCAGTTGAGTAAGAAGTGAGTCTCCTTATCACTATCTGGTAATTTCTACCGCCGTCAGCGTATGCGTTTCGGCTTTAAAGGTCGTGGGATCGACTGCCAGGATTACTGAGGCACCCGTCTCAACTGAAGCGAGCGAGAAATTTACCGGTACGGTTACGGTCCAATTGCCCAAATTACCGCTGCCGCTCTCACTTTTAACGAATTTTAAATTATTTACCGCCATGGTGCGGTTTTCTTCATTGACACCGGTAACGGTGGCCGTAAATTTGATCGCATTGGCAGCACCCGCGCGGGCCCGTACATCACTGGCGCCGCCTGACTTATTGGTGTTGTTAATGATGGCGGTCAGGGCAATCGCTAAAATTACCAAAGCTATACTTATGACATAAAGCAGTAAATTGTTGCTTTTCTTTTTCATAGCTTCTATTTTCAATGGTTTCCTTGCGTCTGTCAAGACAGCTAAAAAAATCCTGTATAATGTAGTTATTATGCGGCGGGTTCTCGCTTGGTTATTTTTTGCCGGTGTAATGGCTACCTTAGGCTATTCTGTGGTGCGTTCAGGCGTCAACTACCAGCTGGATATCGACGAATTTTTTCATGCCCAGTACGTCTACCTGGTAGCTTCCGGATCAATACCTTTCGCTTACTTCAATGTTTCGGTCTATACTCCGCTGTTTGCCTGGTTTTTACTGCCGCTGGGCAACTGGCTGGGGTATACTTTTCGCGTCTTGGTAGCGGCACGTTGGCTGATGGTCATGCTTTTTGCGGTACGGATTTTCCTTTCCGTAATTTTCATCCGCCGCGTTTTCGGCAAAACCATCGGCTGGCTATTCCTCTTATTGTTTCTTCTGGATCCGTTTACCGTTTTTGCCGCTATGCAGATCCGTCCTGATAATCTGATGATGCTCCTTTATACTGCCGGATTATTGTCTCTGTCTTGGGCGATTGACCGGCCCTCAGTAAAGAAATTTTTCCTGACCGGACTCTTCATGGGGATTGCCTCGCTGGTTCTCATGAAAATCGTTCCCCTGACAGTGACGGTAACAACACTTATGGCTTTTTACTTACTGAAGAAAAAGCGACTCAACTGCCTTTTAAGTTATCTCATCGGTATTTTAGTGCCGGTTCTACTGTTTGCTTGGTACGGAGTTTTTACGGGATCGCTGCCGGAGCTGGTGCAGCAGTTGGTTCTCGATGCGGTGCTGGCTTTTTCCGCCTTTCGCTATCCGGTACCCTTAGGCAATTTTTACCGGCCGGATAATATTTATATTTATGGCACCATGGGCAGGCCAATGACCTGGATTTACGCCTGGATTTTACTCTATATGGCTTTTGCCGGAGCCTATCACACCCTGATTTCACTTTTTAAGCAGGGCCTTTGGCGTCCGGAAACGGTAATTAAATTAATTGCCGTCGTTACGCTGGTAGTTTATCAGGGTTTACTTTTTTTCCTGCCCAGTGTTTTTATCCAGTATTACCTGCCGCTGGGTTGGTTGTATGCCCTGTTTGCGGCTATCGCCCTGGTCGAGCTTTTCAAAATCCTGCCAAGATCAAGTCTGTGGCGAGGCGGGTACCTCTTGGCGGTAGCAGGGTTTTTATTAACCGTAGTCTACTCCAGCGTTAAGGCCAATCTGGCACGTGCACAAATGACCTGGCGAGAGCAGCAAAGGGCTATCGAAAAGCGCTGGGAAAATATCGGCGGGGAACAGACCGTTTTTCCCGGCTATCTCTTTCGGCCGCTGGCACACCCTTGTATGTATTGTTATTTTCTCTATGTTGCCGATGTTCCGCAGGTGATTAAAAATAGGTACCCGAGTATTGAACAGGTACTCGAGACCAAACAAGTACCTTATGTTTTGCTTTCTTCTTATTCCTTAGGTTTATTGCCGGCCGAAACCCAGGCCTACATTAACACGTATTACCGGCGAACTACTGCTGACGAAGAGCTTTACCTGCGCTTCCCCTAAGCTCTCAATTCAAAAATTGCTGAACTATAGTGTCTCTTGACTTTTAGGTAGCATTTTTTATAATGCACTTAGTTCTTTCAGAAGGAGTCCTGCTATTGCAGCAGATCAACTCTTTTTTCTTTTCTTGTCTGTACCCAAATCCGTGAGGATTTGGATATAGAGTCGGGCGGTCGAATGACGATCACAGAGTCGTACAGTATGGCCGGCGGAGATTAGTTGAAAGGTAAGCTAATCGTAGAAACTGACCATAAAAGGTTGGCTCAAATAAGTTTTGGTGATGATATTCGACCGTCCGCGAGGAGAGACGTCGCATTTTTGGCGCGGGCCGGTGCAAAACCAATTGCCCCAAGTGATGCCGCTTGGCGATGTCTCTCCAAAAAAAATAGTCCGGCCTTGTTGGTTATTTGTCTGAATCTTTAGACAAGTGTACTTCCAACTGGCCGGTTTTTTTTAGGGACACCCGGATGTTTTAAGATTTGACTTCTGTTGATTGAGGGAGCTAGTATACGGATGGAAATTCAAGCAAATCGTGATTGTTGCACCTTAAATTCCTATATCGGGAGGCAGGAGATGAGTGAAATAATGAGTCACGTAATGAATTGGTTAAGACAGCTGGACGATCAACAAGTTCCTAATTTCGTAGGATTGATAGATATAGTTTCTCAGGTTCTGGGGATTGCCATATTAGTGTCCGGTCTTATTATGCTGGTTAAAGCACACTCATATGCCGATACATCAAATATGACCAGATGGTTACTGCTTTTAGGGGTCTTGATTATTGGTATCGGAGCTCTGATCGTAGCATTACTAATTGACTACTTCCAAAAGCTTTCCGGTAAATGACAAAGCCCGGTACTCATATTCGTCGGAGAAGTATTTTGTTGACACCCTCTGGGGCATAAACTGTAAAAAGTTTCATGAACCGGAGGGATTTTTTTATAATAATTTATCTGGTCAGGTCGCGTGAAAATCCCTCGAATTTTCTTCTCCCATTGCACCAGGCGGATTTACACGGCTTGCCGGACCTGCTGGTCCTGCTTGATCTGCCGGTCCTGCTTGTTCTTCTGGTCTTGCTGGTGTTGCCGGACTTGCCGGTCCTGCTTCTTTTGTCTTTGCTGTTGTCAAGCTAATCACCTCCTTTATGTGTGTATTTCTTTGTCGCATATCTTTACTAAATCACGCTTAATCTTAATCAAATCAAGCTCTGGACTAAACTGAACCCCCTTGACATTCCTGGAGCATTTTTTATAATGCACTTTAATTCTTTGAAGTCTGATAAAGAGTGCCGCTATTCGCAGTGGAGTAACTCTTTAATTTTCTTGTCTGTACCCAAATCCGTGAGGATTTGGATATAGAGTCGGGCGGTCGAATGACGATCACAGAGTCGTACAGTATGGCCGGCGGAGATTAGTTGAAAGGTAAGCTAATCGTAGAAACTGACCATAAAAGGTTGGCTCAAATAAGTTTTGGTGATGATATTCGACCGTCCGCGAGGAGAGACGTCGCATTTTTGGCGCGGGCCGGTGCAAAACCAATTGCCCCAAGTGATGCCGCTTGGCGATGTCTCTCCAAAAAAAATAGTCCGGCCTTGTTGGTTATTTGTCTGAATCTTTAGACAAGTGTACTTCCAACTGGTCGGTTTTTTTGAAATATAGCCTCTTGCAAGATCTTAATATATATGTTACTGTAGATCAATCGATTGAATTACACCAATGACGCAAGTATCACATTATAAGTTAAATAAAGAATTAGAACGCGAGCTTTTTCATACCTTTTGGAGCTCCATTTCGCAACTACGTACCGCCTTTGCCGTTTCCGGTTTCTTTTCCGATTTATTAACCAAAACGGAAGAGATCATGCTGGCTAAACGTTTTGCTGTGGCCCTTATGCTTTATCAAGGGAAAAAGCCTATAGAAATTGCCGGCGGAATTCATGTTTCTTATTCTACAATCAGAGGTATTTCTTCATGGCTCGATCGTGCGACACCACAAACCCTTAAGTTATTGGATTCGGTAGTCGCAAAACAGTCTTGGCAAACATTATTAGATAGTTTAGAAAAGATGCTGGATAGACTACCACCGCGTTACGGCACTAATTGGTCAAAGGCAGGGAAGGCTAAATGGCAACGTCATAAAGAACGTTCTGCCCGTCAAGCTCTCCGTTAATCGTAATCCTAACTACTGTAATTCAATCGATTGAATTACAGTAATGAATATGCCTTTTGTAAAACTTAAATATTGTGACAGTATTCATTACCTAGATTTCGGAAAAGGGAAAACCTTAGTCCTATTGCCAAGTCTTTGGGTAACGAGTAAATCATATACCATGCTCGGCGGTGAATTAGCGGAAAAATATCGGGTGTTAATCCCGGATTTATATCGGGGCGAATCAAAGTTTAGACGTACTGCCAAAAACATCGATGATTACGTAGAACAATTATACCGATTTTTAGAGAAATTACATATCACCGATTGTTATCTGGTTGGTATTTCTGCCAGTGGAGCAACTGCTACCAAGTTTGTGCTAAAATATCCCGATTTAGTCAAAAAACTATTTTTAATAAGTTCCAGTATCATCTCCTTTAAAACGCCAAGTAGAAAAATAGCGCTTTTCTGGGGTTATTTAAAGTTATTTTTTCATAATTTTTACTCTCTAAAAGGAATAGCTACCAATTTGACCTGGGCAAAAGATGGATTATTAAGCGGCTTATGCCACCCCAAGCAGGCAATTATGGAAGGTTTGATTACTACTACGTTAGAAAATGAGGAAATTAAGGCGCTCCCGATTCCAACTAAATTACTATTTGCCAAAAGCGACGAATTTATCCCGTTAGAGGTTATAAATAAAATGCAAAATATCAGTAATCTTCAACTAGAAATTCTCGACGAGCATCATGCTTGGTTTTTCGGCCGTGAGGGAGTCTTAGCAAGAAAAATATTTTCTTTTTTTACCAATTGAATACGTATGCTAAAATAAGGCTATGAAAATTTTGAGTATTTGCGGCAGTCCCAGAGTGGGGAATTCCGAAGCCGTACTTCTCCGGCTGCAAAAATTACTTGAGAAGAAGGGCATCGAAAACGAAATTATACTTTTGCGGGACAAAAACATTAATCGATGCCGCGGCTGTGTAGAGTATTGTAATCATAAGCTTAAGTGTCGGATTGAAGACGATATGCAGGAGATCATGAAAAAGATGGAAGAAGCAGACGGTTTTATTTTCGCGACGCCCAATTATTTTAGAATGCCCCCGGGCTTGTTTAAAGATTTTATCGATCGCTGCAGTATTTTTCCGACGGCTGGCAAAGAAGAGCAGTTTAAAAAGAAAAAAGCGGTTGTTATTTGCGTTGGTACTGACGAGATTTCCGCGATTGATGTCTGTACCGATAATGTAGCTGATAACTTTTGTGCTAGTATAGGATTGCGCGTCGTGGGGCGCAAAAGTTTTCGCTCCCACAGCGAACTGAAGGGCAATCTCCGGGATATTTTTGAGAGCGGCCTTAATCCGACTATCGAAAAAGATTTAGAGAAATTCGTTAATCTTCTTGCCTAACCTGCTTTTTTCCTGAAAAGAGTTGTTTTAGTTTATAACTCCTGCTAAGATCAGCCTGCCTGACCCAAGCTTATATATGGAACGACTGTTTCGACGAATGCTTCCGAATCAAGAGGGAAGAGGGACTGAGAAAGGAAAAGATGAAGAGCACAGGTTTGTGATTGAGGTAGAAGACGATCAGGAACTTTTTAATTTTCTGACACCCCTGAAGGGTTACATTAGGTTTACGCCTCTGGAATTTCAATTAGGTTCTGCCTCGCTTCCAGGCATCCTGGAAGAAGTAGAGCTGTTCGTTACGGTTACCGGTCAGGAAGCTTGTTTTGGAGCTACACTTTTCGGAAGAGACAGCGGCAATAATCTTCCCATACCCTATTCTTTGGAACATCTTTCCAGGCGTCTTCGTTTTACGGGTTTAACTGTAAAAACTTGGCTGAGGCCGGAAAGTATGAATCAAACAACCAGGTTTTATGATATTTTAGGTAACTCCCAATTTGTAGTAACAGACAGCTGTGATGATTCTGGCTCAGACCTGGTGATTAACGATCCAAGCCTTCTCCTTTCTTCTGGGTGGCAAGAAAATAGAATTACAAATTTTGGACAATTTCGGAAAACGGTTGCTTCTTTTACCAGGGTGGTTCAGGCATTAGTTGAAGCGGTGTATTTGGAAGCTAACGAAAAGGTGCCTAAGGCCAAGCTTATTTTGCATAAAGAGCCAACCGAGGGAAATGTCTTATTGGCTACTCTGGGGAGTGGAGAGAGAAGAGGGTTAAGTGAAGTCGGCATACCGACTGTGTCCTTCGCAGAAATCGGTGGTCAGGAAGCGGCTGTAAGTAAAATGAGGGAAATTGCTTTAGCCCTCAGACATCCGGAGAGTTTTAAACGCTGGGGGTCACATTTGCCCAAGGGGGTGCTTTTGGTCGGCCCGCCGGGAAATGGCAAAACCTTAATGGGAAAAGCTATGGCGCATGAAGCACAGGCTCATTTTATACCGGTAAATATTTCTGATATTCTCATTTGTTGGGTAGGAACTTCCGAACGTAAGGTTACGGCTATTTTTGATGCAGCCAAGACGAGGGAAGGTAAAACGATCCTTTTTTTCGATGAACTTGATGCCTTAGGCAGAAGCAGGGCTAAGACCATTAATGAATATTCAGCCAGCCTTCTTCTAACTATTAACCAGAACATCGACGGCATAAGCGGAAATCCTAATGTTATCGTGATCGGGACGACTAATAGAAAGGGGGATATTGATCCGGCTCTTTTGCGGGAGGGGCGTTTTGATCTGTTGGTAGAGGTCCCCTTACCGGATGCAAAAGGAAGAGCGGAGATTTTAGCTATTCAGATGGTTCAAGCCGAGCAGGAGGCCGGGATGAAGATTTTTGACCAGATCGATCTTGGTCTTCTTTCTCAAAGAACCAATGGCGCCAGCGGAGCCCGCTTAGCAGAAATTATCCGACGGGCAACCTGGCACAGAGGGGTTCAGGAAGCCAATGCTACAGCGGAAAATCGTCAGATTGCTTTCCCTTTGATCTCCGACGGGGAGATTTTAGAAGTTATCGCCGGTTACGAAAAAAGGTGATTTTTGGGATAGTTGTTTCGCTCTTTTGAGCTCATCAGCACCGACACCACGTCAAACGTGATTGTCACGTTTGACGTGACACACATCGGTGAACAAGCTAGCTAACAGAAAAACATGAGAAAAATCCTCATTCTGCCAGCTAGCAGGATAGATAATAGTTTCGGTTACGGCGCAACGACTGCTGGATTATCGGTTGTACGGAAGCCAATAAAAATGACTCCCTTGATACACTCGGTAATCGGATCTTCGCCGTTCCACAAAATCTTGCCTGGTTCTGATGCCTGGACGATTGTTGTGTTTCCGGCTGTGTCCAGACAGTGGAATTCGACGAAACCACTTCCAGCTAGCGGAAGAGCAGATTTAAGATCAATTGCTGTAGTAACGATCATGCCATACGACTCAAGGTCAGTGCGGGAGTTGGTAATAAACTGATCATTACCAAAAACTACCGCTTGCCGTCCACCCAGCATTTGCTTGATTGTTTCTTCTTCAGAGGACGCTTGGACAGAAAAGCTACAAGCAAGTTGGAGTAATACCACGACGATCAGTGCGAGCCAAACTGTTTTCTTCATCTCATTTCTCCCGTGCAGGCAGGCCAAGATGGTCTGCGTGCGTAAAAGAATCTAAACAATCTATAGTGAATTTCCCCTCACAACCAAACAGAACCATGTCTGTTCAGTAGAGAGGGGAAGACTACAGATAGGAGGAATCGGTCTTTATTATCTATCCTTGTTAAGGTGCTTCTCTATAAATCGCCAAAAAGCGCAGCAATCCTTCTACCGGCGGAGCGGTATTTGATCGATTTATATAGGTGTTAAAGTATACCGCAGAAAAAGAGGCTTTGTCAACTATAGGATTTGATTTGAAGCTAAATTTATTGATCTCTGCAACAATGCCATTTACTTTATCTTAAACGGTCTAGAAATATACCCCCTGTTTCTAAAAATATCTAAAAGAGTTTGGGCTTGGAAGTCCAGTCTGTTTGTTATTCTTACCCCTTCTTCATGAGGTTGTTGTTTTTCAAAAGCGCTGAAATAAAATTCTAGACCTTCGGACAGATCCTCCAGTAATATGACCATGGTGGGCCAGTCATTTTGTTCTATAGTTTCGATGTCGCATTTGGAAGCTAAAACTCTTACCTTCCGAGCCCACTCTTTAGCTATGTCCCTTGGGCCTAATTCATCCGGCAGAGTAAAGTGTGCCCAACCGGCATCCAAGCCCCAATTTTTGTTAAACCTTGTCCAGAAGGTATTCAGTTCATTTGCGATTTCCGGTAATTGTGCGATCAGGGTTTCTTCCGGTGAATTGGAGGATTCATCCCCCCCTTCTTTCTTCATAGGCCGGAGTATAGCATAAACATAACTAGTTAGTCTTGCATTTTCTTTTGGTTTGTAGTATTTTGTATACAATGTAATACAAAGGAGGAGAATCATGCACAATAAAACAGTACAGGCACGCATTTCCGAAGATCTCTACAGCAAGATTTCTAAAAAGGCTAAGAACCGCCGGATCACCATCTCAAACCTGGTGAGAAACCTGGTTGAAGACTACTTTGAGATTCACGACGAGGTCTGGGATCTGGTTGACGAAAAAGTTAGGAAGATGTTCAAGACTCAGGCTGGGAAAAAGAAAGTGTTGGGCTTTCAGACGATCATACTATCCGCTGACTCTCGCTGTCATCTTTGCGGGCAAGCACTTAAAAAGGGAGATCAGGTAAATATGGCTTTTTTTGCAGATTCCGGTAAAACCGCAATTGTGTGTAGCGGTTGCAGGCAAAAGGAATTTGTATGACAAACAGTTTCGGGAGATTTCTTACCATTGTCAGAGCTTTTTTAGCTTACTACTGGAAAGCTTATGTGGTTAATAACGGTAAGGTTAAAGATCTCACTCAGAAAAGAGCGGTCCTTTTTAGAAAGATATTTGAGGATTTAGGATCAGTATTTTTTAAATTCGGACAACTTTTGGCCCTAAGACCCGATTTCTTGCCAGCGGAGTACTGCCGGGAGCTTTTCTATTTACTGGAAGAAGCGCCTCTTGTTGCCAAAGAAGAAGTGGTATCGATCATAAAGAGAGAGCTGGGAGATGTCCCCGACAAAATCTATAAGCAGTTTGACTATAAACCCTTAGCGATTGCCTCTTTTGGTCAGGTGCATAAAGCCAAATTGCGAAGTGGGGAAGACGTAGTGGTAAAAGTTCAAAGACCGAACCTTGACCAGCTCGTCAAATTGGATATTTCAATTTTGAAGTTTATCGCCAGACTGATTGACTTTTTACCCTTAGGGCTCAATAAGGTTCTCCCAATTGTAGAGGAGTTTGAATTTTGGACCCGTGAGGAGCTGGATTATACCCAGGAAGCGTCATACACCAACAAATTCTTGAAAAAGCTTAACGAACTAGTTGTTCCTAAGGTCTATGCAAACTTTAGCACCCCCAAAGTACTAACCACCGCTTATTTGGAAGGTATCACACTGAGTAAAGTTTTAATCGCCAGGCGCAGCGGGAATCAGGAGATATTAAAGGAGCTTAACAATAAGGGTTTTTCTCCCCAGAAAGTATCGCTCATGCTTTTTAGGATATTTGCCAAAATGATTTATCTGGACGGTTTTTTCCATGCAGATCCTCATCCTGCCAATGTGATGTGGTTGGATAAGGGAAAGTTGGCGCTCATTGATTTTGGGATTGTGGGTACTCTGAGCGAGACTCAGCGGCGATTGTGCCTTCGCTATACGAGATCTGCGCTTTGTGAAGACGGGGATACCGCTTTTGATGCGCTAAGTAAGTTATGCGATGTTTCAAAAACAAATGATCCTGATAGACTAAGGAGAGAGCATAATTTGCTTATTAAGGATAGCTTAGCTAATTTCGGGAAAAAGGGTGAGCTGGGGACCAAAAGACAAGTGGTTGGCCAGAAATTATATGCCACTGTAAGATTACTGCAAAGACATCACGTTAGGTTTCCGGTTGACACCATGCGCTATTTTAGAACGGTTTCCACGCTTGAGAATTTAATTTTGGAGATAAATCCGACCATAAAGCTGGCAGAACTAGCAAGAAAGCTCAGGAATATCACTCTGGCTCGCTTGATAAGCGATCTACCGGAGTTGTTTGACGAATCAAAATTCGAAAGAAGTTTTTATAAGCTGGTAAATGCCCTAGAAGCAGAGTTGATCTAATTTCTACAATCTGGTTTTCTTGATGCATTTCAAATGAGGTTGAACCACTTTTTGGGGCGCTACTTGACGTTGAGTAGTTGAAATTTTGGTATTTCCTCCCCTGGTTTTTCGCGCTTTGGAAAAAATGTATCATTTTGATATACTTCACAGACTATGGGAGAAAAATTTAGAAGTGAAGGTTGGTATTCCGAGGCAAATCGAAGGGAGAAAGACCCCGATGTAGAAGCACAGGAGCATCTAAATGAAATAAATAGGCTTCTGGCAAGGCTTATAGAAACAGGCGGGGATCTTCCTGGGAATATCAAGCAGGCAATCAGGGGACAAATACAAGCACATCTTGCCGCTTTAGGCTTAGAGAGTTTAGAAGATTATGCTGGTTTAGCTGCAATTCAGCAAAGACTCCATGAAAGACGAAGTAATATGCCAACTCCAGCTGGCTATCCAGACAAAGAGGCTTTTGGACAAAGGTTTGTAGCTTTACACGAAGCAAGAGGTCACAAGGATTTGCCAGGTGTTCCAAGGCGACCTTTAGCAACACATGTAGCTGCATATGGTCAAGGTGATTGGAGTCAGCTTGAAGGCAGAAGTGGCAAAAATGCAGTCGATTATCTTTACGACTTAGGGAAAGTGCTTAGCAGCGAGTTAGCCTGCACTACAGTTTTTGATCCTACGGATGCTATCGAAATAGGAGAACAATGGAGAATTGAAAATGGTAGGCATAGAGCTTTAACCCTTCGAGTGTTAGGTATGCAGTATGTTGAAGGAAAAGGAATGAACTATTGGGTTGCAGTCCGCAGAGAAGCTTAATCTCTTTGCTTGGTAAAATTTAGATTGTATTTCTTGAAAAATTAGTATGTATTGATAATTGACATTAAGGGAGTATTATACACTCATAAACGCCTCACCCATGCTTCTGGCCCGGTGAGGTTTTTTGTGAGAGAATTAGTTCATGAGGAGAAAATACATTCTACCGAAGTTTACGGGTGCAGTATCTATTTATATCGATGCAGCAAATTTGGAGCGATCCATTCGCGATTTAGGAACTGCATCACCACGAATTCAGCTGATTTTTATATCGATATTTTTAAACTTCGTGAATATGTGTTGCGCGTCAAGAAGCAAAAATCCCGCTGACGCGGGATTCTGCAGTTAATGACAATCTTTTTAGGGATTGCAGTGTTGATTGTAGCAATATAGTTTATTATTTGTCAAGCATATGAGCTTATCGGTAGGCATCGTGGGACTACCAAATGCGGGGAAAAGCACCCTATTTAACGCTTTGGTGGCACGGAGGCTCGCGCAGACTGCCCCTTACCCTTTTACAACCATTGATCCGCATGAGGCGGTAGTACCGGTGCCGGACTCTAATTTAGCCAAGCTTACGCAAATTATCAAACCCGAAAAAACCACTCCGGCTTCGGTGACTTTTATCGATATCGCAGGACTAGTCAAAGGTGCTTCGCAGGGCGAGGGGCTGGGGAATCAGTTTTTAGCGAAAATACGGGAAGTCGATGCCGTTATCCACGTTGTCCGCGCCTTTGAGGATGCCAACGTCCCACACCCTTCGTCGCTTCGCTCCTCAGGGCAAGCTCCTTCTTCGCCAGTTGGCGAATCAGGGCAAGCCCCTCTGAAAGAACAAGCAGGATTACTCGCCCAAATGAAGGAAGATCTTGAAATCATCAATTTAGAATTAGAGTTGGGCGGAATTGTAGGTAAGCCGACTCTTTACGTAATTAACGCGGGAGAGAAACAATTAAGTGAGGCAGACAGCTTGTTGAGTAGCCTTAAATTAGTAATTGATAACGTTCCCGCGCTTGTTGTGGCGGCTAAACTTGAAGAAGAGCTGACGGATTTAGAACCGGCAGAAAGAGTAGCCTATTTCAAAGAATTAAAGATCAGTAAAACCGGTCTGGAGCAGTTGATTGCCTCGGCCTATAAGCTTCTCAATCTGATTACTTTTTATACGATCAAAGGAGCGGGACCCTCCTCCGCTACAGCTTCGGAAGGGCGAGGAGAAATACGCGCTTGGGCACTGAAAAAGGGAAGCACCGCGCTTGCGGCAGCCGGTAAGGTTCACACGGACTTTGCTCTTCATTTCATCAAGGCCGAAGTCATACCCGTCATGGAACTATTGGCTATCGGCAGCTGGACTCAGGCTAAAGAATTGGGAAAAATTCAGCTGGCAGGAAGAGACTATCTCTTACATGACGGAGATGTCGTCGAATTCAAAGTCGGAGCCTGAAGATAGTTTCCCATTGAGATTTTCGGTGGATTTTGGTAAGATTTAGAGCATTATGAAAACCTACGAAATGATGCTGGTGCTGCGATCCGAATTTGACACCGGGGACGCGGATAAGACCAAGGCCTTAGTGCAAAAATTGGTGGGCAGTGAGGTAGAAATTTCCGAAATTACTCCTCTGGGTAAAAAAGTTTTAGCCTATCCCATTAAAAAACTTAAAGAAGGGGTATATATTGTAGTAAAATTAAAAGGAGCAGGTATCCGGGTAAGTGACATCGAAAAACAGGTAAGGCTCAATGAACAGGTTTTACGGTATTTATTACTGGCCATGCCTAAAAGGCAGGTCAAGGAGGAGGTAGCCTAGAGTCGTCAGTGTCAGTCGGGAGACTTAAATTAGTCTGAGAGCTGATCGCTGACGTCTGATAGCTTTTAATCTATGTCTTCACGCAGCCTGAACAAAGTCATGTTAATCGGTAATCTGACGCGCGATCCTGAACTTCGCTATACTCCCACGGGAGCGGCGGTTTGCACCATTGGTCTGGCTACTAACCGGGGCTGGACGACCGAGTCCGGAGAACGCAAAGAAGAAACCGAATTTCACCGGGTGATTGCCTGGAATAAGCTGGCTGAGCTCTGCAGTCAGTTGCTGGCCAAAGGCCGAAAAATCTATGTTGAAGGCAGACTGCGTACCAATACCTGGCAGACGGCTGACGGGACACAGCGCAGTTCTACCGAAATCGTGATTGAGGACATGATTATTTTGGATTCCCGCAGAGTCGTTGGTCCGGTAAGCGAGGAGGCTCCGGCCGCGGCCGAGGAAGCTCTTGGCCAATCTCCGTCAGTGCCGGCCGCTGTTGGCGGGAGCGATGATACAGATAAAACGTCTGCGAAAAAGTCCGTTAAAAGTAAAACTCAGGACGAGCCAAAACCGGAAACGACTCCCGGAGGTACTGAAGAGGTCAATCCGGATGATATTCCTTTCTAAGCATTATGCAAAAATCAAGTCGTTTTACCCGTAGACTCAGACCGGTTGCCCGGAATTGCGGTTTTTGTCATAACCAAACTGAGCCGAATTATCAGGACGTAGCCGCGCTCTCCAAGTTTATCACGGAGCGGGGCAAGATTTTAGCCAGATCACGCACCGGTATTTGCAGTAAACATCAGCGGGCGATTACTATCGCGATTAAATATGCCCGTCATGTGGCCCTAATGCCGTTCGTGGTAAGAGCGTAAACTAAATGAAATCTCTGCCTTTTTCTAAAATTCGCTTCTGGGTCATCATCCTCGCGCTTTTATTCCTTTCCGGTGGAATCGGCTATCGTCTGGGCGAACGCAAGACCAGTCTCAGAATTACTCCGGATAGACGGCTGATCGTCAATACCACTCCGCCCGAGAGTTTGAGTGTGGACTTCGGCATGTTCTGGGACGTTTGGCAGAGACTCAAACGTTATTACATCGATGCCTCGACACTGGATACGCAAAAAATGGTCTGGGGAGCGATTTCCGGCATGGTAAGCTCTCTCGGTGATCCTTATACCGCTTTTTTACCGCCGAAAGAAAACCAGGAATTTAAACAGGATTTAGGGGGAGAATTTGAAGGCATTGGCGCACAGCTCGATGTTAAAGATAACCGGATTGTAGTGGTGGCGCCGCTTAAGGGCACGCCGGCAGAAAAAGCGGGTATTCGCGCGGCTGACTTTATTCTCAAAGTTAATGGAGAAGAAACCTTTGGCTGGACCTTACAACAGGCCGTAAGTAAAATCCGCGGGCCCAAAGGTACGTCAGTTAAGTTAAGCATTTTACATGAGAACGCCAGTCAACCGTTGGAAATTAGCGTAGTCCGTGACACCATCCTGGTCACGTCAGTGGAATGGTGGGCCAAAGTACCGGGTGAAATTACGGAAATCTCGGGTTTAACCGGTACGGATAAACTTAAAAAGTCATTTAATAAAATAGCCTACTTACGGCTTTCCCGTTTTGGCGATCGGACTAATGAGGATTGGGAAAAAGCCGTCAGCGAAATTCGGGCTGCCCGGGATGTCAACGGTAGTCTCACGGGTTTGATTTTTGATCTAAGAAACAATCCCGGTGGATATCTGGAAGGATCTGTCTTCATCGCCAGCGAATTCCTTCGCAGTGGCATCGTCGTGACTCAGGTCAATAGCGATGGCAGCCGTCAGGATTATTCCGTTAATCGCCGAGGGCAATTATTGGATATTCCCTTAGTCGTTTTGATTAATAAAGGCAGCGCGTCAGCAGCGGAAATTGTCGCGGGAGCCCTTAAAGATTTTAAACGGGCTACGCTGGTCGGGGAGACTACTTTCGGCAAAGGTTCAGTGCAGACACCGCAGGAGTTGTCCGGCGGTGCCGGGCTTCATATTACTACCGGTAAATGGTTATTGCCGAAGGGAGATTGGATCAATCAGGTAGGCGTAAAGCCGAATGTTGAGGTCAAGCTGGGCGAGAGTGCTACCGCTTCCATGGACGCCCAACTTGCCAAAGCCGTCGAACTTCTTTTAAAATAAAATTACTCATTTTGTCCGGATTAATCTCTATGAAGAAAAAAAATTCTTTACTTTATCTTGCACTGATAATTTTAGTTGTCGGAGGGATAATCAGCTCGGGAATCTTTGGTCTTAACTGGCGTTATCTCGACCGCTATATCAAACTTCCGCAGATTTTTAGTCCGCCAATCACCCCTCCGGGCAGTGAGACGGTCCGGGTCACGACCGAAGAGTCTACGATTATTAGTGTGGTTGACAAAGTTTCTCCGGCGGTGGTGACGGTGGGAATTACCAAAACTCAAAGGGTAGGGGACATTTTTGAATTTGATCCATTCAATCTGTTTGGTCCTTTTCGGCAGCGCCCCAGTCAGACGCAACAGATCGAGCAGGATATCGGGTCCGGCTTTATTGTGGGCGGCGACGGCTTGGTCGTGACCAATAAACACGTTGTCGCAGATACCGAAGCCAAATACCGGGTAATTACCAAGGACGATAAAACCTTTGAGGCGGTGAAAATTTACCGCGATCCGACTAATGATTTAGCCATCCTGAAGATTAATCCCCAGGCAGGCTCGATGTCAGTACTGCCGACCGTCGAACTGGGTGATTCCGGCAAAATCAAGGTCGGGCAGCTGGCGATTGCCATCGGGACCGCTTTGGGCGAATTCCGTCATACGGTAACCACCGGCGTTATTTCCGGCGTCGGCAGAGGCATCGAAGCGGGCAGTGCCTTTGAAGGATATGTTGAGCGACTTGACAATGTTATTCAAACCGATGCAGCCATTAACCCCGGTAACTCCGGCGGGCCTTTACTTAATTCCAGCGGTCAGGTGATTGGGATCAATACCGCCGTTTCCGGCGAAGGCCAAAATATCGGATTCGCCATACCGATTAATGTGGTTAAGGATGCGCTGGCCAACTTTAATGCTACCGGTCAGTTCAACAGGCCATTTTTAGGCATCCGTTATAAAACTATTTCCAAAGATTTAGCAGTTTTGAATGATCTGCCGGAAGGGGCTTACATCGTAGAGGTTGTTCCCGGCAGTCCGGCGGAAAAAGCCAAAATTAAAGTAGGAGATATTATTATTAAAATCGGCGACGTCCGTCTCTCCGGTTCTAACGCTGAACTCGCTAAGGTTATTAGTAAGAAAAAAGTGGGGGAGACGATTACACTTGTCATCTGGCGGGAGGGAAAAGAGTCGAGTATCCAGGTAACCTTAGGCAATCAGGAATAAATTGATTGAAAATTGAAAAATTAGTGATTACGCTAGTGACTCCATTAAGACCTCGGTTATCTTTTGAAGTTTCCCTTCAATAATATCCTCCAGGTTGTGCCAGCTTTTATTTATTCGGTGGTCGGTGACGCGGTTTTGCGGATAGTTGTAAGTTCTGATTTTTTCTGCCCGCATTCCCCGACCGATGACGCTTCGTGCGTTTCCGGCGATTCTAGCAGCCTCCAGCTCGTTTAATTCCCATAATTTTCCCCGCAACATCGAGAGAGCGACTTGCCGGTTTTGGTATTGGTCACGTTCGGTTTGGCATTGCACGATAAGTCCTGTCGGTTTATGGCGTAAGCGAACTGCTGAACTTACTTTATTTACATTTTGTCCGCCTTTGCCGCCGCTTCGATAAAACTCCCACGCCAGATCTTCCGGTTTAAGGAAAATCTCGGCTGCGGGAATTTCCGGAAGTACCGCGACTGTCGCGGTTGAGGTATGGATGCGCCCCTGGCGCTCGGTCACCGGTATCCGCTGCACGCGGTGAGTGCCGGCTTCATACTGTAGTTCAGTGAAGGCGCCCGTTCCGCGAATGCGAAGTACTGTCTCATCAAGCTGTTCCACCTTCCAACCCGCGATATTCGCATAGCGCGTGTACATGCGCATAAGGTCTCGGGCCCAGATCCGCGCTTCTTCGCCCCCCGGGCCAGGGCGAAATTCGAGAATGGCAACATCAGAATTCATATTTGAATTTGGGCTTTGGATTTGATTTGACATTTGGACTTTGGATTTTGGCTTGTCGTTGCTATTGCAAACCCATAAGCATCTCTTTGAGGCTTTTCTGTTGTCGCAGCTGTGCTTCTCTGTCTGACTTTTTCTTTTTCTTTTCCGCGAGTTTTGCACTTTGTGCCATACCGATTTTTTGTTTAGCTTGAAATTTTTCTACCCGTCCTAAAGTGTCCACATACCTAATTTCACCGGTGAAATACGGATGGCACCGGTTACAGATTTCTACCTTGATTTGCGGCTTAGTAGCGCCGACGGTAAAGGTATTCCCGCAGGCACAGGAAACTTTAGCATCAGGGTACCAAGCCGGATGAATTTTGGTCCTCATAGAGAGATTATTATAACATCTAAGCCCGTCGGTGTCGATGAGTTTTGCGTGACTTTGCTTGCCGGCGTCTGTACTCGGCGATAGTTACGCCGATGGCGATGATAAAAGCTCCCAAAAGAAATTGCGGCGTCACGGTTTCTCCCAGCCACCAAACCGCCAGCGGCACTGCCCAGAGGGGATAGAGGTAAGCGAAAATCGAAGCTTCGCCTATTTCGATGGATTTCATGGCGAGATTGTAGAGCGCGTAGGCCATAGTACCCGAAAGGACGGCCATGTACCATACCCCCAAATGGCTGGCCAGCGAGGCAGTGGTAATGACTTCCCAGATTTCGCTGGTGCGGTGAAAGGTCAGCGTTACCGGGATCATCGTAAAAAAAGCCAGGATAAAGGTAACATTAGCAATGAAAAGCGGTGAAAGCTTAGCGCGTAAAAGTTGCTTGGTGATAATCGTAGCGATGATACTTGCCAGTACCGAGCCAACGATGAGTAAATTTCCTTCAATCGAGACCAAAGCCTTACCGTTACCGTTGAGGATCGGTTGGATAGCGGTAAAGATCGTGCCGGCGAAGGCAATAGTTATACCGATTTTTTCCTGGCCGATCACGCGTTCTTTGAGAAAGATGGCGCCGGCTACTGCGGTAAGAATCGGGCCGGTTGCCGAAAGCAGTTGTCCCATCAAGGCGGAAGTTTTGGCAAATCCTAAGAAAAGTAATCCCAAAGAAAGCGTAAAGGCAAAGAACGAACACAAGAATAGTGATCCGAAATGTCGGTTGATTTGTCTACTGGCGGATTTTTGCCGTGAGAGTATAGCCAGGGCCAGTAGGGCACTTATGAAGAAACGGTAGAGGAGAAAAATAAACGGCGGAAATTCCTGCTCGGTAAATTTAATTATTGGTCCCGCCGCTCCCCACATCAGAGAAACAAGAAGAAGATAAAGGTAGGCAGTATAACGAGGTTTCATTTTGATATATTGATTCCGGGAATCAAGCGATCAAATCGTATCATTAATTTCCTCTAGATTCCTCTAAATTCCTTTAGAACTTAATTTCTTAATCACTTCTTCAATGGTGAGCTCTTCCTGATTTCCCGTTTCCATATTCTTAAGTATAACCACATTTTTCGCCGCCTCTTCCGGACCCTGAATCAACACATACGGAATGCCTTTGCGGTCAGCGTATTTCAGCTGTTTTTCCAGTTTAATATTTGGATCCGGATAAAGTTCAGTAACGACGCCAGCTTTCCTTAATTGACTGCTAATTTTAACAGTTTGATTCCAAAGTGTTGGTTCAAATACCGTGACCAAGATTTTTATTCCGGACAAATCAGCAGGAAGCAATTTACTTAATTCAAGTGCTTCCAGAGTCCGATCAAAGCCTAGTGCAATCCCTGTTCCGGCGATGTCTTTGCCGGTGATTCGCTTGAGCATATCGTCATAACGTTCACCACCACCCACCGAACCAGCGGTATATTCAGGAATAACGATTTCCCAAATCGGTCCTTGCGAATAGGAAAAAGAACGTGCAAGCGTAGGAGTGAAAGAAAAATTTTCTTCCCGGAAACCGGATTCTTTTAAATAATTAAAAATAAGTTTAAGAGTTTCATCAGGTTTAAGATTGTTAACGAAATTTAAATACTCTTGAGCTTTATTTTTGGCAATGCCTTTGTTTTGCATATCCTCAATCACGCCGTCAACACCGATTTTTCTCAGCTTGTCGATCGCAACCAAGACTTCATAGGGGAAACCTTTCATCAGATCGCGGTTATTAATAAGGATTCTTACATTTTTAAATCCTAATTTTTGGTAAATATCAATATTGCAGGCAATTACCTCCGCATCAGCGAGAGGGGACTTGATTCCGAAAATATCGATATCGAACTGGAGAAATTCGCGATACCTTCCTTTTTGCGGTTTTTCCGCGCGGTAGGCAGGCTGGATTTGGTAGCGACGGAAAGGAAAGATAAGTTTATCAAAATATTGACCAATAACCCGACAGGTTGGAACGGTTTGGTCATAACGTAGTGCTACTTTTCTACCGCCTTTGTCGGTAAACGAAAAGAACAATTTTTCGTCTTCGCCGATCTCTCCGGCGAAAAGCTCCAGAGGTTCAAGAGTAGGGGTTTCCATAGGTTCATAACCCCAAGCCTCAGTGTACTTAATTAGCTTATTTTTTAACCAATCGCGTTTTCGAGCTTCTTCCGGTAAAAAATCCCGAAAGCCCCGCAACGTTTGAATCGTACGGGGTGAACCTTTAAGTGTTTGTACTTTCATATATCTCCTTTATATCATTGTAACGTAAACTAAAATACTAAAGCAATAAATTACTTTCCGTATATTACCATGTTAATATTACCGCGTTAATATATTACTATTCTGGCACATAGTATTTGTTGCCAGGAGCTGCTTTATCGTATTCCGTTTTAAGTTTTTTCAGATCAACGTCAGTAAGTCCATTGTCTCTATCGGTTTTTACCATATTTATCGCCACCTTTCATTTGAGTTTTCCTATAATTTTTTCCGCTGTCTTCAAAACTTTATACTCCCGAATCAACGGCACGACTCTTTCAATATCCTGATAAAACGCGCGGTCTTCGGTGATCGCCGGACTGACCGAGCGCACGAGTTTATAGACCGCCTGAAACACCGGTGATGGTTTCAAGGGTTTGCGGAATTCGTACGCCTGACAAGTTGCCAGCAGCTGAATTGCAATGACCGCTTCAGTATTCTGGATAATCTCCCGTGCTTTCCGACTAGCAATCGTGCCAAAAGAGACGTGATCTTCCTGGTTGGCAGAAACCGGAATTGAATCAACGCTCGCCGGATTTGCTAAAATTTTATTTTCCGAAACTAAAGCCGCCTGCGTGTACTGGGCAATCATCAATCCCGAATCCAGCCCCGCACTTTTAACTAAAAATGCTGGTAAATCTTTGGAACAGGCAGGATCCATCAGGTTGTTCGTTTGTCGTTCGGAAATGTTACCCAAGTCAGTGATAACGATTCCGAGTAAATCCTGCGTATAGCCGATCGGCGCTCCATGAAAATTGGCGCCGGTCCGACAGACTTTCTCTTTGGTGAAAAAGATTGGGTTGTCAGCCACTGAGTTCATCTCGATTTCTGTAATTGTCCGGATATAATCAAGAGCATCACGGGCCGCGCCGGAAACTTGCGGAACCGAGCGTAAGGAATAGGCATTTTGCACGTTTTTCTTGGGTTGCCGCAGAATTTCACTCCCGCTAAAGAGCCTGCGTAAATTAGCCGCTGACTCATTTTGTCCTTTGAAAGGTCTGACCTCGTTATATTCTTTGCTATACGCAGTCTCCACACAGTTAAGCACGTCAATCGTCATACTGCAGACAATCTCTAATTGTTTAATCAGGCGCATGGCGTCATAGATATTATTTGCGGCGATCGCTGTCATAAACTGACTACCGTTCATAATTGCTAATCCTTCGCGATAGGCAAGGGGAACGAGTGGAATTCCGGCTTTTTTCATGGCCAGATTTCCCGGGAAAATATTACCTTGGTAATATGCTTTACCCTCGCCGATCACCACCAGCCCCATTTGCGAGAGGGGTGCAAGATCTCCCGAAGTACCGACCGACCCCTTTTCGTAAAAAACCGGAATTACGTTTTTGTTGAGCATTTCGACAAAGGTTTTAAATAGGATCGGTCGTACGCCGGAATAGCCTTTAGCAAAAACATTTAAGCGTAAAAGTAGGGTAGCTTTAGCGATCTCTGGTTCGACAAGTTCTCCATAGCCCGCGGCATGCGCCCGCAGCATCCGGGTTGAAAGCTCACCGGCTTTGTCTGCGGAAATTTTGACGTTGCCGAATCCGCCGATGCCGGTATTCAGGCCGTACATCACGTCTCCGCGCTTAAGCATCTGAGCAATTGCTTCCCAGTTGTCAGAAACGCGCCTGAGGACAAAATCCGGCACGACTACTTTGAGGTTATTTCGGCAGACCGCGATCACGTCTTCAATCGTTAAATTATCACCGGTTAAATTAAGTTGTTTTTGCATATTTCCTCCATAAAAAAACCCGCCGGTTTGGCGGGTGAGTTACTTATTTATCAATAAAATTAAAGCATGCTAAACCCGCCGGAACAATCGGCGGTATGATGAACTTGCAGATATCTAGTTGCCGTATTCATATTACTACGGTAATATATTACCAAAGTAATATGAGTTTGTCAATAGGTGAAAATTAAGTAGTTAGATCAAAGAACGTTTGTTTTTCGAAGGCCCCGGTATTTACCGGAATGATAATATCGGTCGGGAACATCAGAATCCTTGAATTTTGTTTCAAACACGCGATCCGACATGAGCCTGTATCCGCCAAAGCCATGATAGAGCCAGTGAGCGACGCGGGTAATAGTCCTGGTAGAGACGTTTAACTTGTCAGAGATTTCCGTATAGGACTTTTTTTGATAGATCATTTTAACCATCTGCCAGCGGTTGGCGAATTCCCTGATTTCCGCTATCGTTAAAAGATCGCGAAAAAACTTCGCGGCTTCATCGTTTGTTTTTAGTTTAAGTATGGCTTTAAATAATTCCTTCATCTCGGCATTCGGATAATTTTTCGGGGTATAGGTAGGGAATGGATCATGCTGAAATTTTTTCATAAATTAGCCTCCTTAAAGTTATTCATATATTACCATGATAATATAAGCGACATCAAGGAGTTGATTTAGCGGGTGCGGTCGGAGAGATTTTTGGAGTTTCTGTTGCAGTCGGAAGAGGCGTAGGAGCGCCGGTTAAATTGCCCAAATCCAGGATTCTCACCGCACTTAAACGATTTTCTTTTTTAGGTACTGCTACGCCCAGGACATGGATCGTATCACCGACAGTCAGTTTAGAGAAGCCGCTTTTAGTAATACCGTTAACCTTATCCCAGGAGTTTGTTTTGGAATTTTTTTCGATATCGATTACATATTCCCGTTTTTCGGAAGTGGCAAGGGTTAAGGTATATCCGACTTTATCAACATTAGTAATTGTACCGCTAACCCGCTCGCCAGTCTGGGTATAAATCAAAATTAGCTTGGCCTGCCAAAGATCCAACGTAGTATCGTATTCCCCAAATATCACGACCCTATCTCCCTTAGCGAGACTGTCGAGTGACAGTTTAGTGCGTACGCCCTTGAGGTATTGGATGACTTTGATGTCATCCGTTAATTCAAGTTTGAGATCTTTAGTGTCGGTTTCGATGGTGGCGGTAGAAACTGTTATCGACTTGACGATGCCGGTTACGGCTCTGGGTTGAGTTTGTCTGAGTTGGGCAACTTTGGTGGCCAATCTTTCCTTGAGATCTTCAATTTGTTTGGCTTTGTCCGTAGTCGGTGTCAGCGTGACAGTTGATTTACCGGCAGCAGAGGTAGACTCATTGGCCGCGTGAACCGTCTTGGCTCGGCCTCCGCCCAAAATTGCGGTCAGCAAGAAAATAATGAGGAAGATGAATAAGTGTGATCGTTTAGAGTTTACTCTGTAATGCATATCCGTATTTTTAGAATTCTTCCGGCGTATAAAAGACCGTAACAGTTTGTGATTGTTGTCCTTGTCGAGAGTGACCGGTGACCTCAATCTCATTTTTTCCTTCGCTAAGCGTTATCTTCCCGGCATATTGGCCGTCTTCTTTGGTGACAATCACGGTTTCATCCTCTGGGCCGGCGATGACTACCGTTGACTCGGGGAGAGCAGTGCCCGAAACCAGCAGCTCAGCTTTATTCGCGATGCTGTCAGATAAAGGACTCTCGATAGTCAGTTTATAAGGAGAGCTAGGCGGAGTCGGTGTGGTACTAGGAAGAGATTTCGGAAAAGCAATTTTCGGAAGCGTAATGGATAGCTTAGGCAGCGATTTAAGGGCATCGGGAGCCAGGAGCAAAAGCCCCGTAATTACTAGTCCAATGCCGAAACCAATCAGAGTAGCGAGCCAGGCGTCACGATTCATACTTGCAATTTTGGGCAGAAGAAAAATGTAGCTTGCTTAGGATAAGAGAATCTGTTATAAAATGCAAGTACCGACATCCGTATGGAAATATCTTACCTGGGCCATTCTGCTTTTAAAATCCGTGGAAAAAACGCGGTTCTGGTGACTGATCCCTATGGCGGAGACTGGGTTCATTTAAAATTTCCCCGACATATCACCGCTGACATTGTCACAGTTTCGCATGAACACCAAGACCATAATGCAACCGGCAATCTTGAGGGTCAACCGGTAATCGTACGCGGTCCGGGGGAATACGAAATCAAGGGCGTAGGAATTATTGGTATCGCGGCGTTCCACGATAGTCAGAACGGGTCAGAGCGCGGTAAGAACACTATTTACCGGATTGACATCGATGGCATCAGCGTAGTTCATCTCGGTGATTTAGGTCACATGTTAAATACCAGCCAGCTAGAAACTCTGGACGGCGTCGGGGTCTTATTGATTCCGGTGGGAGGCGTTTATACGATCGACGCGAGAGGTGCAGTCGAAGTTATTAGGGAGATCGATCCGGCTATCGTAATCCCGATGCATTTCGGGCGTCCTGAGTTGAAAGAAATCGCTGATGTTAAAACCTTCCTGAAGGAGATAGACCGGGAAGGTTTGTCGCCGCAGCCCAAACTTACCCTGACTAAAGATAAATTACCGGAAGAAATGCAGGTAGTTTTATTGGAATAAATTAAGCGCCTTCTAATATGGCGGATCCCAAAGTCCCACCGCATGACAGTATAGCCGAACAGTCGATTTTAGGTGCCATACTTATCGATAAAGATGCCATCGTAGACGTGGCGGAATTTTTGCGCTCGAACCATTTTTATCAGGAGGCCAACGGAGCCATTTTCAACGCCATGCTTGCGCTTTATGAGGTGCACGATCCGATTGACGTCGTTACCGTCACCGCCCAACTTAAAAAAGAAGGCAAGCTGAAAAATGTTGGCGGTACAACCTATCTTAATGAACTGCTGAATGTAGTGCCGACCAGTGCCCATGCGGAACGTTACGGTAGGATTGTGCTAGAAAACTTTACCAAACGACAATTAATCGAGGTAGGCGCTAAAATTACGGAATTGGCTTTTAAGGAGGAGGGCAGTGCTCAACAAATTCTGGATACTGCCGAACAGAAAATTTTTGCGATCTCCCAAGCCGCTGCCAGGCGGGACTTTATTCCGGTTAAAGATGCACTAGCGGCTTCTTTTGATCGGTTAGATGAATTGCATAAAAAGGCCGGTGGATTACGCGGTGTGCCTACCGGATTTTCAGACCTAGATATGAGGTTGGCGGGTATGCAGGATTCGAACCTCTTGATTTTGGCGGCTCGCCCCGGTACCGGAAAAACTGCCATGGTTCTCAATATCGCCCAATACGTAACGGTTAAAGAAAAAATCCCAGTCGGGATTTTTTCACTGGAAATGAGCAAAGAAGAGCTGGTCGATCGGCTACTCGTAGCTCAAGCAGATATTGACGCCTGGAAACTCAAGACCGGTAAACTTTCCGACGATGACTTTACGCGTCTGTCCGAGGCTATGGGAGAACTGGCAGAAGCACCGCTCTTCATTGACGATACACCCGGCATGAATATCCTGGAAATGCGCACCAAAGCCCGGAGACTGCAAGTTGAGCAGGGAGTGAAATTTTTAATTGTGGATTATCTACAGCTGGCTGATTCCGGCCGTCACTACGACAATCGCGTGCAGGAAGTATCGATTATCTCCCAGAGCCTGAAAAACCTATCCAGGGAACTCCGTTTACCGGTGCTGGCTTGTTCGCAGTTGTCCCGGGCGGTTGAGGCGCGCGGCAGTAAGGTGCCTGAGCTTTCCGATTTACGCGAGTCAGGTTCTATCGAGCAAGATGCGGATGTCGTAATGTTTCTTTATCGTGAGGAGCAGGATCAGACAGCCTGGGGAGAACAAATTCGGACGAAGCTGAGGATTGCTAAACACCGTAACGGTCCCTTAGGTGAGCTTGATCTCATCTTCCGCGGCGACCGCATCCGTTTCTATAGCGTCGAACGGAAACGCTCTACTGACTCATAAGTGCTATAATATCTCCAAAGGAAGGGAATCTTCATGTCCGAACGACTGGTCAAGATAGGTTCTTATGTAGGTTATCTTGTTGGCCGCGACTTTATTCCTGCTCTATTAGATGATGACAGAGTGGTTCAGGGATACAATCTGATTGAGCTTTCAGACCAATCGCTACAATATGCAAAGAAGATAAGTCCGGCAGAGGCAGCGGCATTATTAGAATACTCTGGCTCTTCTACTGTCGGTCCTGATGACGGTGATTAATACGTGTAAGTGTTTACGCCGTGATGCTGGAACCCCAAAGTATGCTTACTTCGCGCTGGATCCGCCAGCTGGCGGATCGCACTCGCGAAGAGCGCAACTTCGGGGCGAGTCGGTAGACCTGCCCGACGCATTTGCCAAGATGGCGGAACTGGTAGACGCGTAGGTCTCAAAAACCTATGAGGGTAATACCTTATGAGGGTTCGACTCCCTCTCTTGGCACCAATAATTTATGAAATTTTCCGCTAAATCAAGCGAGTTCGTTAAGGTAGAAGCCGATGTCATAGCGGTCTTTGCTTACCTGGGTCAAAAATCGGAAAACATAGAGCTATCTACGGAAGCCAGTAAGGCTGATCTTGTGCTTAAGGGAATACTCAGCGAGATAGTTAAAAACGAGGAATTTGAGGCAAAACCCGGGTCGGTCTTGCTGATGCATACCCACGGAAAAATTCCGGCTAAACGCGTGTTATTAGTTGGAGTAGGTAAGTTATCTGCACTGTCGATGTTTGATTGGCAGTCCGCTGGCGCAAGTATCGGCCGCAAGTCCAAGGAAGTCAAAGCTGAACGCCTAGCCGTGGTCATACCTGGCGAAATTTCAGAAAAATTCGGTGCTGGCAAAACAGCTCAGGGTATAGTAGAAGGCATTACCCTCGGAACTTATACCTTCAAAAAACACCAAAGTTTGGAGACGCAAAAGAAAGATAAAGTTATTAGCGAGGTTTGGTTGCTCGTGCCGCCGGCGCGTCTTGCCGCCACGGTGACCGGCATTAACCGGGGAGAAATTACCAGTGAAGCGGTTGACTGGGCGCGTGACTTAGTCAATGAGCCGCCCTCCCTGACCACCCCTGCCTATTTAGGCGAAATGGCCAAAGCCCTGGGGGAAAGCCGGCGGGGGATTAAAGTTGAAGTGCTGGGGAAGGAAGAGATGCAAAAATTAGGGATGAATGCACTTCTGGCTATTGCCCGCGGATCGGACGAAGAGCCTAAATTTATTAAGCTGGACTATGATGGGGGTGGACGGAGAACGCTTTGTTTGGTCGGAAAAGGCATCACTTTTGATGCCGGTGGTTTATCGCTTAAAAAACAGGAAAGTATGGAGACTATGAAGCTGGACATGGCCGGAGCAGCGGCGATTTTAGGCATCTTTAAAGCTTTGCCCGTCCTCAAGCCGAAGCTCAGGGTGATAGGTCTCATTGCGGCGACGGAAAATATGCCGGGATCAAAGGCGGTTAAACCCGGAGATATTGTGCAAGCGATGAACGGCAAAACTATCGAAATCCTCAATACTGATGCGGAAGGACGTGTTATCCTGGCCGATGCGCTATCCTACGCAGGGAAAAAGTGCAAACCGGATTTAATCATCGATTTAGCTACCTTAACCGGAGCTTGTGTGGTAGCACTCGGAGAAGAAATCATAGGATTATTTAGCAATGACCAAAAACTAGCTACTGAACTAAAGGCCGCGGCTCTCGCTACCGGTGAAAAAATTTGGGAGATGCCGCTGGCACCGGAATATCAGGAGTTGCTTAAAAGTAAAGTTGCCGACTTCAAAAATATTACCGGTACGCGTTACGGCGGAGCGATCACGGCAGCACTATTACTTCGGGAATTTGTACCTCCAAACACCCCCTGGGCGCACCTGGATATTGCCGGACCTGCTTTTCAAGAAAAAGATGCACCGCTTACTCCTTACGGCGGAACCGGTTGCGGAGTGCGTTTGATCCTCGAGCTACTTACGCGATATTAATTAGGCCATTTTTTCCCAGAGACAACCGCGGATTATGTTATGATGAACATATTAAAATGAGTAAAGTCTTCGATCCTACACCAGGACTGGCAGTTCTCGCCGTGATGCGGAATCGTCAATTCCGCCATCTTTGGCTGGCGCAGATTTGTTCTCAACTGGCCGCCAACATGATGTTATTTCTTTTAGCTCTGGTGGTGTATCAAAATACCGCCAGTAACACGGCGGTTTCCGGACTCTTTTTAGCTTATGGAATTCCGGCGGTACTTTTCGGATTTTTAGCCGGTACAGTGGTAGATCGCCTCGACCGGCGTCAGGTTTTATTAGTCTGCGATTTATTGCGTGCAATACTCGTTATCGGTTTATTTTTTCTTACCCATCAGTTACCGTTAGTCTATCTTCTGGTTTTTTTGAATGCTCTCATTACTCAATTTTATGTGCCTTCTGAGGCGCCCCTTATTCCCAAATTAGTAGCCGGCAATCAGCTTTTAATTGCGAATAGTTTATTTTCTTTTACCTACTACACGGGTATGGCCAGCGGCTTTATCTTAGCCGGACCGCTCTTGAGACTTTTGGGTACCAAACCCGCACTGGCAGTCTTAAGCCTGTTGTTTTTAGCCGCCGCGGCCAATATTACCCGCTTGCCGGCGCAGGAAGATAATGCCCGCAGCTTCAGGCACCTGTTGCGTGCACATCTGCCGGAGATTATTGCCAAAGTAATGCGAGATCTAAAGGAAGGACTTAGGTATGTACGCAGTCTGCCGGCTTTATGGGACGGACTGTTGCTTTTAACCGGAACTCAGGTGACGCTTGTGCTTTTGGGGGCATTGGGTCCGGGTTTTGCCGACCGGATGTTAGCGATTGACATTCGGGACTCGTCAGTGGTGATTATCGGTCCGGCAGTAATAGGCATTATTCTCGGCGCTTTATGGGTAGCTAATTTCGGCTACCGCTTAGGACCGCGGCGATTGATCCGTACGGGGATTCTGTCAGCGGGAATTATTCTGATGCTGGTTTCGCTTACCGTGAAGCTGAAAGGAATCCCCACTTTTACCTGGTTATTTGCCGATTGGTTAATTTTTCCCCTGGAAATTACACTTTTTTTCCTGTTAGGCATAGCCAATAGTTTACTCGATGTGCCGGCCAACAGTATTTTACAGAAAGAAGCCAGCGGCGACATGCGCGGCAGGGTTTACGGACTTTTGACGGCGGCCGTAGGGGGAGTAGGAATTTTGCCGATAGTGATCGGGGGAATCCTGGCAGATGTGATAGGCGTAGGCAAAGTAATTTTTATTTTGGGACTAATAGTTTTCAGTTACGGAATTTGGAGAGTAAGATATAATAGATCCATATCTAATATTTAAGATTATGCATCCTATTCTTTTATCATTCGGGCCTATCCACATTTTCAGTTTTAGCTTGTTTCTGATACTGGCCTGGCTGAGCTTCTCTTGGGTTTTTTGGAAGGTACTTCGCCGCAATGGCATTGAAGAGGAGCGAATTTTTGACCTAAGTTTCTATGGTACTTTAGCCTCCGTCCTCGGTAGTAGGATTGGTTTTGTACTGACTCACTGGGACCTTTTTCAGGATACGGCGTTAAAAATTTTTGCTCTTTGGCTGCAACCGGGACTTACGCTTTACGGCGGTTGGATTGCCGGAATTTTAACCCTTATTTACCTGGCGAGGCGCTATAAAGTTCGTCTGGGTTTGGTGCTCGACGCCCTAGCCTCGGCTTTACCTGTCTCGCTTGCCTTGGGATTGCTAGGCTCTCTTTTGGACGGTACTACGGTAGGGAAAATGGCAGCCTTGCCTTGGGCCATCCATTACGTCGGGCAGATAGGCACGAGACACCCGATTCAGTTATATGAATTGATTGTCGCCGTCATCCTGATCGCCGCGGGTTTGTCTTGGACCAGGCGGAGCGTTCAGCAGAAATGGCCCTATGGTTTGGTCGGTATTCTGTTTTTTCTGGGGCTTAGCTTAACTATGTTCCTACTTGAATTTTTCAAAGACTCTGGTGTATACTGGGGCATACTCAGCGCCAATCAATGGGTTCTGGTTCTTATTTTCGGTGAAGCTCTTGGCGCTTTTTACGTTAGGGGAGGCGGAAGAGAAAAATTACTGCCGTTGACCGGCCGTCTCAATAGCCGGCTCGTTAAGTTAAAAGGAGAAATTTATGCAAAGTTTTCCCGACGACGTACTCAGTCAAATTAGACTGCATCTGGAAGAAGAAAAGCAACGCGTGCTGGCCAGGATCTCGGAATTATCTGCCCAGGACCCTTTTTCCGATCCCGAGCGTACCAATGATAATGCTGCCAGCGATATGGAAGCGACTGAAGAATCCAGCCACGACCGTTTTGCCGCCCTCATCGAACAACTTAAAGTCGAACTTGCGGATATTGATGAGGCTTTAATCCGTATCGGTCAGGGGAAGTATGGTTTTTGTTCCAACTGCAGCGCGATGATTGATACAGATCGGCTGGCAATTTTACCTACCGCGACACTTTGCTTATCCTGTGAGTCGACTAAGAAGCATAAGTAAACCTCATAACAATTTAGCAATATAACAATTTTTGATTTTTCTTCATGAATATCCCTATCCTCTACGAGGATGAAAGCCTTTTAGTTATCAATAAACCTCCCGGGTTGGTGGTCAATCGGGCAGAGAGCGTCAAGGAACCGACGGTTCAGGATTGGGCGGAAGCAAGATTAAATCCGACAAATCCGACCAATGATGATTTTTTTAAACGTTCCGGCATCGTTCATCGTTTGGATAAAGAAACTTCGGGCTGTTTGCTGATTGCCAAAACCCCGCTAGCTTTTATCGAACTGCAACGTCAGTTTAAAGCCAGAGTCGTTAAAAAAACCTACTTAGCTATTGTACATGGAAAGTTAGTGCCTGAGACAGGGGAGATGCGGGCTCCGATCGGCCGACTTCCCTGGAATAGAGAACGGTTTGGGGTGGTGCCGGGAGGAAAAGAAGCAATTACAAAATATAAGGTGTTGTCGGTTTTCAGTTACCCGCCTAACTGCCCTGCCGGCAGGCGGGCCGGCGAGGCAGGTCAGTTATCAGTTATCGGTCAACCACTTTCTCTGGTCGAGCTCTATCCCGAAACCGGACGCACACATCAAATTAGAGTCCATCTCAAGTATCTTAATCATCCGATTATCGGCGATTATCTTTATGCCGGCCGGAAAACCAGTCGCCGGGATCGGGCCTGGGCACCGCGGCTCATGTTGCACGCCTGGAAAATTTCCTTTCAATGCCCTGACCCCGGAAAAAACGGTCTTGCAATTGAGGCCCCGATACCGGATGATATGAGTAAGATCATTAATGTAAGCAATCCGGCCAATTTCACCAATCCGGCCAATTAGTTTCTAATTGCTAAATTGGTAAATTGATAAATTCGTGCCTTCTGCCAGCTATTCCTTACTTACCACACTACTTTTGGTCTTTGTTGCTGCCATTGCAGGCGGAGTTCTCGCCAAAAAATTTAAACTTCCCACCCTGGTCGGTTATATCGGGAGCGGCCTGCTGCTGGGGAACTTATTACCCCAGCTGGTCGAGAACAATTTTCTTACCCTGATTGCGGATAGCGGAGTAACGCTCCTGCTTTTTGCTTTAGGACTGGAATTTTCCCTGATCAAACTGCGAAAAACCTTCAGTAGTGTAAGTTGGGCAGCCATGGTTCAAATTGTGCTCTCAACCTTGTTATTTTTATTTTTAGGTTTACTCTTGGGATTAGAATTCCTTCCGGCCATGATTATCGCCATCTCGGCCGCACTTTCCTCGACAGCCGTCATCGTCAAATTGCTCTCAGACCGCGGTGAATTGGATACTGTTCCCGGAGAAGTAGCCACCAGTTGGGCAGTTATTCAGGACCTGATGGTCGTACCGATTATGCTCATCTTACCGGTACTCGTCAAAATTAACCTGCAGGCAGACATTCAGCTCGTTAATGTTATCGGACTCATTTTATTAAGTATTTTAAAATCGTTCTTGATGCTTTTAATAATTTTTTTTCTGGGAAGAAAGGCGATGCCGGCTTTCTTAGGTAAAATTGCCCAGGTTAGTCATCGGGAAGTTTTTGGTTTGACGGTAGTAGCCATCGTGCTTTCTTCGGCCGCTCTTACTTATACTCTGGGACTGTCCGCCGCACTGGGTGCCTTCCTGGCAGGATTGATCATCGCCGAAACCAGCCAAAACCATGCCATTTTTGCCGAAATTCGCCCTTTGCGGGACCTGTTCGCCGTAGTCTTTTTTGTCAGCCTGGGCATGGGTTTGCCTTTAGTAATACTTTGGAGTTTAGGACGGATACTCATTGTTATGACCTTGGCAGTAGTTATCTTAAAATGGTTCTTAGTTGCTTTTTTAGTCAGGTTTTTAGGCTACCACCGGAAAACTGCCTTTTTAGTCGGGTTATTACTGGCCCAGATGAGCGAGTTCGGTTTCATTATCGGCCAAACAGCTTTTGGATTAGGAGCGTTTAGTCGGGAACAAGCCGTGCTTTTATCCGCCTTAGTTTTTTTGACCATTCTGCTAACGACACCACTCATTACTTCGGGACATCAACTCTATTATCTTTTTGCCCGGACTTTAGGCCGGTATTTGCCCAAAATTTTTCCCCGGGAAGCGAATTTGAGCGCCCAAGCCGAAGAATTACCCTTCAGTAATCATCTCGTCATTTGCGGTTATGGTCGGGTAGGGAAGTATATCGGCAGAGCCTTACAAATGGAGGCAATTCCCTTTGTGGTGGTGGATTATAATCACGAGGTGGCGCAAGAACTTAAATCCCAGGGCATTCAAGTCGTTTACGGTGATCCGGCCGAGAAAGATGTTTTGGACTATGCTCAGGTAGATAAAGCCCGTGTTCTCGTGATTGCCATTCCCGACCGCCATACGCAGGAAATGGTTATCGCCAATGCCCAGTCGTTAAACCGGAGAATCCGGATTATTTGTCGGACTCACCACGAAGAAGATCAGAAGCATCTTAAAGCTCTGGGTGTGCAAACTATTGTCCAGCCGGAGTTTGAGGCGGCAGTCTCCATTGTCGAAAGATTACTCTCTGATTTTGGCCAATCGCCTGAGGATATCTCCGGTAAAGTCAGCCGGCTCAAGATCGAGCACGGACTGGGATAAATCTCAAGTTTTATCCAAATATGAAATTTGGCTTTAAGCTGATGCATCAAGATAAAAGGCTGAGACTGGGTGAAATTCAAACTCCGCACGGAATTATTAAAACTCCGGCCTTTGTGCCTGTGGGTACGCAGGCGTCGGTTAAATCGCTGACTCCTGAAGAATTGGATACACTTGGTGTTCAATTATTCTTTGTCAATACATATCATACGTATTTAAGGCCCGGAGTTGAAGCTATTGCTAAATTCGGCGGTTTGCACCGGTTTATGGGTTGGGACAGACCCTTAATTACGGACAGCGGAGGATTTCAGGTGTTTTCGCTTGCACGTAGATCACGATATAGTATACCGGGCGCGGGGAGGCGAGCTTTTTTCAGCACCGTCACGCCATTTCTCGATGGAGATGTTGAAGCATATGGAGAGAGGCTTGACGGATGCGCCAAAAAAGTCTCGCCGACCTCAGCGCCTGGCAGTACTCTTGTAAAAATTACAGACGATGGTGTCGAATTTCGCTCACATTGGGACGGTAGTAAGCATTTTTTTACTCCCGAAAAATCGATCGAAATTCAGCATCAGCTCGGAGCAGATATTTTGCTGGCTTTTGACGAATGTACGCCGTATCCTACGACCCACGCATATGCCAGACGGGCAATGGAAAGAACCCATGTTTGGGCAGAACGCAGCTTAGCTGCGCATGCTAAATCAAAAAAATGTCAACAGGCGCTTTACGGAGTGATTCAGGGCAGTATCTACGCAGATTTAAGAAAGGAATCAGCTAAATTTATCAGTAATTTACCTTTTGACGGACTGGCTATCGGCGGAGTCTCCGTAGGAGAAAGTAAAGAAGAGATGGAACAAGTGCTTAAATGGGTGGTACCGCTACTACCCGAAAATAAACCGCGGCACTTATTGGGAGTAGGGGAGATTGATGATATTTTTACGCTGGTAGAGAATGGCGTTGACACCTTCGACTGTGTTCAACCCACCCGGCTCGCCAGAATGGGCCACTTATATATTAATCCGACAAATACTACCAATACTACCAATCCGACCAATAAAAAATGGGAGATAGATATTACCAAACAGATATTTGCGAAGGATATCAATCCCATTGAAAAAGATTGCCTGTGCTATACGTGCCGGCATTTTTCGCGGGCTTATCTCCATCATCTTTTTCGCGTACGGGAGCTCCTGGCTTACCGTTTAGCCACGATTCACAATCTTTATTTTGTTATTTCTTTAATGGGTGAGATTCGAGAAGCGATTAAGACTGGCAGATTTCTTGAATTGAAGAAACAATGGTTATATGATTGATAAATGGTTATATGATTGATAATGGTGACATTTAACGGATAGAGGAGTTGAGGATACCCTCTGCAACTTCCCTTGCGGCTTTTCATCCGCCGGCTGGCGGAACGCAGCAAGGAGCGTTTGCTAGAGGGTGTAAGAAACACTAAACTCACCTTATGTTCGTTAAGTGTTTCTAACATGGGACAATTTGGCACTTATTACAAAGGAGATAAGAAAAAGTTAAAGAAAACCGAGCTTGAAAAAAAGGCTCATAAACAACTCGGCACTACTGATTTTCAACTTCCTCAGGTGGAGATTATTAAAAAAGGGAAAAAGGAATGGTAAAAGGCGACCGCTACCATCGACATGAGCGCCTCGGTAAGCGTTATGGCCTTTGGGTAGGTTTGGCGGTGCTCGCGCTGGTGACAGCCGGAATTTGCGTCTGGTGGATGGGACAAAAGCCTAAGTCCTCGGGGCGTTTAAATGTTCTCATCGTGGGAGATCCGGTTATCCTTTGGTCATATAACCAGAAAGAAAATTATTCTACGTTCATTACGATTCCCGCCGAGGTGCAAATTGAAGGTGTCTACGGGTACGGTCGTTATACGCTGGCTTCTCTTTGGCAGTTAGGACAAATCGATAAAGTTAAAAATTTACTTTCCGAAAGTTTGGCTGAGGCTTTGGGTCTACCCATTCCCTGGTATGTCGGAAGAGCTCAAGTATTAACTTCAGCGAAAATTGAAGATCCGCTCATTTTGATCAGGCAAATCTTTAATCCCGGTTTTGCCTGGCTGGCACTGAAACAAAGTCTTGAAACGAATATATCCTGGACTACCTCCGGTTATCTTACCTGGGTGGCAAACCAAATTACGCCAAGCCGTCTTAAAGTTATTGCGCTGGATTCGGATACTAGTTTGGAAAGCGAGATATTGCCCGACGGAAGTACGGTTAAAGTACTACTGCCGGAGAAACTGGACAGGCTACTGGGAGACAACTTTGAAGATGACGAGGTACGCCGGGAAGCTCTGACTGTGGCCATTTATAATACGACGGATTTTCCGAATCTAGGCCAGCGTTGGGCGCGAACCCTTAGTCATCTGGGTGTTTTAGTGATTACAGTCGGTAATCGGCAACCCGAAGAAAAGCGCTGTACGCTGACTTTAGCAAAAGAAAATAAAGCTAAATATACCACACGCTTAATTGAACAGGTCTTGGATTGTCAGCCCGTATTCCAGCCCGAACCGCTACGCGCAGACCTGGAAATTAAATTAGGCACAGCCAACAAGCTCCGTTATCTGCCGATGGCACGAAAGAATTGAAAGTGGGTAAGGTTCTATTCACGATGCTCGGACGGCTCTTCTTCTCCGGTGGGTGTCATGTCGGGGACTTCAACTGAACGGATGTGCACAGAGGGCAGGTATCCGCCGGGAATAATAAAAGAAGGTTGATTTTGAAAATGTTTACCGCGCGAGATTTCCCTTAAAAACACCGTCAGGGAATTTTTAGCCACCCCTTTAATCAGGACCTGGTAGCGGTTACCGCCCGAGAGAAATTTAATCAGTTTATACGATAAATCATCGGGAAGTGCACCCAGGTAATTATTTTTATTATCCCGAATTTCCACACTGTGTTTTTTGGCTCTGAGAATTACTTCCTGACCGGCACAGAGGGTGGAGAGAGTACCGGCGGGCGCTAAATTTATGCAGATAGCAATCTTGGTTTTACCGGGATCTTCCAGGAACATGAGAGGCGATAAACTTTGTCCTTTATTTTTTTGTAAATTCTTGCGTTTGAGCGTGGAAAGTTTTTTTAAGTTGCGGGTAGCGATGGGATTGTAGGGATCGATTTTGATGACTTTTTGAAATTTTTTTCTGGCTTGACTAAATTGTCCGTTTTGTAAGTAGGCAAATCCCAGCCGGTTTAGCACATTCAGATTATTATGATCCTCCTTGAGCAGCTCTGTATTCAGCCGGATGGCCTTTTTCCAATCCTGCTTAAGTGCGGCAGAGATCGCTGCATCCTTAAAATTATTTGCGACGTCAGTGGAAGGCATGGTGGAGACTTAAAAAATTGTTAACTGATATGGCAGTCAGTTTAACTTTTTTTCTTGAGAAAAGTCAAGAGACAGAGTAAAATTAAGTCGTTTAGTAGCTTAGGTCTTAGTAGCTTAGAATTTTGTCAAAATTACTAAACTGCTAAGCCACTAAACTTCTTTGCAATGAGCGGTCATTCCAAATGGTCTAAGGTTAAACATCAAAAAGCCGTGACCGATGTAGTTAAAGGCCAGGCTTTTACGAAAGCGGCTCATGCCATCGCTATCGCGGTGCGTGAAGGCGGTGGGATTACGGATCCGAATGCGAACTTTCGTTTACGGCTGGCTATCGAAAAAGCCCGGGTAGTCAATATGCCTAAAGAAAATATTACCCGCGCGATCGAACGGGGCAAAGGACAGGCATCCGCCAGCCTCGCGTCAGTTCAATACGAAGCCTATGGACCGGGCGGGGTAGCGATCTTAATCGAGGCAGTTACCGATAATCGGCTGCGGACTGTGGCGGCAATCAAAAATCTTTTAGATCGCTATAGCGCCACCCTCGCTACACCGGGAGCCGTGAACTTTCTTTTTCGCAGTACGGGCCTCATTACCGTAGGAAAAGATAACCTTTCCTCTGATAAATTGATGTCGGTGGCGCTGGATGCCGGAGCTATTGATCTGGTTGAAAAGGAAGACGTCTTTGAAATTTATACCCAACCGCAGGAATTACACGCAATCCGGGAAAAACTGGCGGAGCAGGGGATTAAGCTTGACCATGCCGCCCTGATTATGCGGCCGATTACCCCTCTCAATTTAGAGAACCAGCGACCCCAAATAGACCGCTTAATCGAGGCCCTGGAGTTTCTGGAAGAAGTTCAGGCTATTTATACTAATTTAAGATGAAAATTTTTCAGGTAATTACTACTAAACTTAAACGCCGCTATAAGCGCTGGGAGAGACGCCTAATGCTTAGTAAAAGACAGCAATTTGTCCTTCTTACGGCGATCCTTACCGCCGGACTTATGCTCACTCAGTTAGTTTCCGACGAACTGCGTTATCCATTGGTACTCTGTCTGTCGCTGGCTAGTTATTTATTAACGGCCTTCGGACTGCGGGAAGATTTGCGGGGAGCAGAATGGCTGACGCTTTTATTACTCCCGACGCTTTTTACTACCGCCATTGCGCTTTTCTATTTTCTATTGCCGGTCCGCTGGCTCACCAGGTTACCGGTGGCAGCACTTTATGCCATCGGCATCTATGCTTTACTTTTGACGGAAAATATCTATAACGTAGCTGCTAACCGCACGATCGGGCTCCTGCGTGCGGCACATTCCGTAGGCTTCTTATTAACTTTGGTTACTTATTTCTTCCTGATTCAGACGATATTGGCTTTCAGATTTTCTCCCGGAGTTAATCTCGGCCTAGTTAGTTTAACCAGCGCTCTGCTTTTTTTACCGTCACTCTGGACGATGGAGTTAACTACTGTGGTGAGTAGGCGAGTGTGGCAATTAACCGCGATTTTAAGTCTGGTACAGGGAGAATTGGCCTGGATTTTTTCCTTTTGGCCGGTAACCACGACCATCAAAGCTCTCTTTTTTATCAGTACGTTCTACAGCCTGGCCGGGCTGACCCAGCTCTACCTAATGGAAAAGCTCTATAAACGCAATGTGTGGGAATTATTTAGTGTGACTTTGATTGTTTTGTTCTTGGTTTTATTTACTACCCACTGGCGGGGAAATTTTTAGAGACAGGGAAGTCGGGGAGAGGGGAGTCGGATGATATAGTTTGATACTAAAGTAGCTGAGAAACTATAGGATATAAGTGTTTACTCAGGGAATGTGGATAATTCTTTTCACGGTTTAAAGCCACAATTTTCACAGAGGTGTCCGGCTAGCCTCCAGTCTCCGGCTTCCAACCTCCTTTTCCTCCTCCTTCCCCTGAGTACACAAGTTGTGCGATAAAATAGTGATTTGGATTGTCTTTATGCTCCAAATGTACAACGATTACCCTTTTGTCTTGACGAAATTAGCCTTGAAAATAAAGGTTTGGAGCATAACGACGGGCTAAAAAGAACCGAAAACCGGCGGCTTGATCCCAGCCTGAGCCTAAAGCAGGTTATTATTCCTTTTGTCACACGTCAGGCATCATTGCCAGATAGAGAATCTTTAAGGCTAATAGTAGTAGATAGAGCATTAATACGCTCTGAACATCTTAAAGGCTAGGGAAAATTGTCGGACGATTTTAGCTTTAAAAATGTGAGTTTAGATTGTTACAAGGCGCTATTTACAATCTGTCAGCCTCTGATGGCGGATTACCACCTGGAGATATTCAGCCTCGAAAATGTGGCTTTGGAACGTCCTTATGCGACGTTTACCACCTGGAGTAAAAAACCCGAAAGAGGGTATGACTGGAAGGGGTAAGTAGCTTTATTTGGCTCTATAATCCACTGACATAGCGCAAAAAAGTAGACGCGAGTTGATCAGGGATGATGTCAGGCACGACTTAGCCTCCGCCCTCATTGGGCCTCAATTAACTGAGCGGTTTGCCGGTGTCTTGACTGTCAATCTTATCCGGGAAAACCAGGTAGGGAGCTTTAAACCATGATGTCGCACAAGAATACTTTTGCGACGTAGTCCTCTACGTACGCAAAAGTAGGCGTCCGTTGTTGCGACACCTTATGAGTTGTCGCAAAACGGACTTTATTTATTTTTTTGGGTTACTATATTTTTGTTCTCTTTTCTGTTCCCGGAGATTAGTAAAATGTCTTTTCTTACTTAGGTCACCTAAGTTACTTAGGTAACCTAGCTCCGCTAGGTAACTTAGATAGTCCGGGGCAAGAAAAAGCCGTCTACGGGGCTTACAGAGGCTTAAAATCGAGCCTAACCTTTTTAAACTAAAAGCCCTGTTTTTTGATATAGTCGCTCGTCAGTTCTTTCTGTATAAAGTTCGTGCATGCCCATACCCGATGTAGACTCTAGCGCTTTTTACACTTATTCCATAAGTTAGCCGGGTTAGCGTGCAGTAAAAACTTTAGCACGCGAATCCGAGACTTGACAAATGCTGATGAGTCGCACATTATAAATTGTAGGTACGTTTAGGAAACGTCCTACAATTTCGTCGTCATTGTTGCGATACTTAAGAAATCATCGCAAAATGCCGCATTATGGCCCAAAATTTGAATCTTTCTCAGCTGGTTGCCGAGTTTCTTGAATATCTCGAAATTGAGAAAAATGTTTCACCATTGACAATTCGCAATTATCGGCACTATCTTAAGCGGTTTTTGGGCTTTTTAGCCCGCCGAAGCCTTGGCGAAGGCGGGCTGACGCGCTCCGCCGACGCTAAAGCTTTGGCGGACAGGCACTCCCCTGCTCCCCCGTCCGGTACTGAGGCTAAAATTCAAGCTTTGACGCTCAATTCAATTACTCCAGAGGCGATTCGTGAGTTCAGGCTGTATCTGGCACGTTTTGCAGACGCTAAAAACTTAACCCTCAAGCGGGTTACCCAGAGCTATCATCTGATTGCGATCCGTTCGTTCCTCAAGTATTTGACGCGGCGCGGGATAAAGGCCTTGGCACCGGAAACCATTGAACTGCCCAAAGTCGAAAGCCGTTCCCTCAAATTTTTGGAACGCGAGCAGGTTGAACGACTTTTAAATATGCCGGAAATTTCTACTCCCGATGGGCTGCGCGACAAAGCCGTGCTCGAAGTTTTATTTTCCACCGGGCTGCGGGTTTCGGAGTTGGTAGCGCTTAACCGTGAGCAGATTAACCTCGCCCGGCGGGAGTTCGGCGTGATCGGTAAAGGCCGGCGGGCTCGGGTCGTATTTCTTTCCGGTACTGCGGTCAAGTGGCTCGCGGACTATCTGGCTAAACGCGAGGATCAATTTAAACCCTTGTTTATCCGTTATGCCGGTAAAAAACCACTCGCAGGAGATCGGATCGGCGAGTCATTACGTCTGAGCGCGAGAAGCATCGAGCGGTTGGTCGAAAAATACGTTAAAAAAGCGCGCTTACCGGTCAAAATTACCCCGCACGGCCTCAGACACAGTTTTGCCACGGATCTCCTCAATAGCGGTGCGGATCTCCGGGGCATTCAGGAACTCTTAGGACATAAAAATGTCTCTACCACCCAAATCTATACTCATATCACCAACCCGCACTTACGGGAGATCCATGAGCGATTCCACCGAAAATAGATCCGACTAATCCGGTTAATTAATTGGTAAATTATGAAAATTATTGTTTTATATAATTTGCCTACTGAGCGCGTGCTCGAGGGCCCATACCTCGCCAGTGAAGAAGATACGCGTCTGTCTGCCATCGCCGTTAGCCGGGCCCTGAAGAGCAAAGGAGCAAAAGTGAAATTGGTGCCGGTTCAGACGGACAATATAAATTTGCTCAAGCATCTCTCCGCTGACTTAGTTTTTAACCTGATCGAATGGACCGGACTCGAGCTGCCTTTCAGCCTAAAGGCCTTTAGACTGCTGGAACAAATGCGGATTCCTTTTACCGGTGCCGGTTCAGCCAACTATCTATTGACTTCGGATAAACTCAAACTGAAATCTGCTTTACGGAGAGCGGGATTACCTACCGCTCCCTGGCAGGCATTCCGGACCGGTCGGGAAACCATCCGGACTCATTTGCCTTATCCCCTGTTGGTTAAACTGGCTCTGGAGCATTGCAGCATCGGGTTACTGGCTGACTCGGTAGTAACCAAACCCCGGCAGTTACAGAGGATTGTGCAGGCCCGGCTGTTTCAGTTTCAACAGCCGGTGATTGCCGAAGAATTTTTAAGCGGTAGGGAATTTCAGGTGACGGTAATCTCGACCGCCAGTGGAATTAAAGCTCTGCCCCCTGCTGAAATTATTTATCGGGAGCCGCACTATCGGTTTTTAACTTACGCCGGTCGTTGGGAGGAGGAACATCCGGAGTTTCAGGCTACCCAAGTGAAATTGGCCTCAGTTTCTCCTGCCTTGCGGCATGAGCTCGCATCAGTGAGCCTTGAGGCTTTTCACAAATTAAATTTTCGGGATTATGCCCGGATGGATTTACGCTGCCGTGACAGTGGCGAAGTCGTCATTCTGGAGGCCAATTCTAATCCCGGCTTAGACGATCACCAGGAGTATGGTTTAACCATTTCTTTTAAGGCTGCCGGTTTTACTTTTGCCGATTTTGTCTGGGAAATCGTGCAGTCCGCTCTGCGCCGTTTTACGCCGGGAAAAGTTTCGTGGTAGCGATTTTAAAGCTCGGTAGATTGTCCGGGTCTTTAGCGATTACCATCAGTAGTTGCTGCTGCCATTTTCTCACCAGTCGGAATTTACGTCCGCGCTGTTTTAACTTTTTTCTTTTCAGGTCATAATCCATCCAACGCTCCCGGAATTCGCTCCAGGGATAGGATTTTTTCTGGCCCGAAGCACTGTCAAGCAGGACAATCCGGCTTTTCGCCGCGAGATACGCCGCCACCGGCGCCCAGTGTCCCGAATCAGGATGGGGTCGGTCTTTTTCATCCAGATCGTAAAGGTAGCTGACCAGAACTGCCCGGGGAAGGTTCGGCGGGTAGCGCAAAGCTGATTGTAAATGGTGGAGGTTAGCGTATTCCACTGCCAAGACGGAGAGCCCCAGTTTATTCGCAGCCCGAATCATGTTTTTGGTGGAGGTACCGTTACGGTTAGTGCGGCAGAGTTGCAGAAGGTCTTTGAGAGATCTGCGAATCCCCAGGATTTTCAGGGCCAATTTCAGGGCCGACGGTCCGCAGGTAGAATCGTCGGGTTGATAGATTGGTGTGACGTGACTACGGCCCATGATTTTGAAAATTTAATTTTTTTAGTAAAAATTAAAAGCGTGAAAAAGGCGTGGTAATAATCAATTCTACCCTTTTAGGCATTGTTCATCAAGACCTATAGTAAGAAGATTCAGCTTCAGCTTAGCGGATTTCGTAACTGAGGGTTACCTGTACCGTAATCTCGTTAGTTCCCGCTTCCAACTGAGTGGGAACAGTTGCTTCTGCCGTTCCCCCTCCGGCCATGAGCGGATATAGCCGTGATTCCGGAGCGAAATTCTCACTGTAATTAATAATTTTCCCCAGTTTAAAACCGGCCATCTTTGCTGCATTCTCGGCTTTCTTTTTAGCCTCGCTCACGGCTTTTTGCCGCGCCTCATTTTCCGCTGCGGTTTTATCATCAACCTCAAAGGCCAGGTTCCCCACCTGATTGGCGCCGCTTACGGTTGCCGCATCAATTACGCTGTTAGCCTTTTCGATTTCCCTCACTTTGATAGTTAAATTCGAACTAGCCGTATATCCGTTGATCCGCTGTTTTCCTGCTTGCCAATCATAGTTAGGACGGATATTGTAATTACTGGTTTGCACGTCTTTAGCCTCAATACCTAACTTTTTAATCGCCGCAGAAACCAGGTTAATTTTGCTGTTCAAAGCGGTTTGCACCTGTTTGACCGTAGCGCCTTGCTCCTGTACGCCTACCGTTACGACGGCTAAATCCGGACTGACATTTACTTTTCCTTCGCCAGTAACGGCAAAGCTATCGGTTTTTTGTGTAGTAATACTAGTGACAGCAAAAGGGATGGGACCGGCCAGTTTAGTATAGACAAAAAGCAGGACGAAGAATCCAATTAAAGAGACTAAGGCATTTTTCATAGATCTTTTTACCTCCGCTTCTAGTATAGCAGATTATTTGACAAGATTTTCTTTCATGTTATACTGTGTTTTACAGTGAAACACCTCATTATAGGTTTAATAGCACTCTCGAGCTTGTTGATTTTTCCGGTTCAAGCGCAGGCATTCTGGCCCTGGCCGGATTTGCATTTGACGCCTCCCACAGCTACGCCTATGCCGCCTTTACTTAAGTTACCGGTGAAAGAATTTGTACCCCTACTTGTCACTACCGCGACACCAACACCTACCAGTACCCTCACGCCGACTACTACGCCTGAACTTAGCCCTACCGCTGGTAATACACCGCCAGTTACTCCGGAAACTACGTCGGAATCTACGCCGGAAACTACACCCTTGGTTTCTCCCACAGCGGTTGCCGATCTGGTGGCCTCTCCCGGATCCCAAACCACCCCGCAGCAAGGAACAGGCCCAAATTTGTTAACCGGAGCCGTCCTATTGCTTATCCTGTTACTTCTTCTCCAAAACCGCTGGCCCCAACTTAAAAAGTGGCTCCACGCTAAAACTACTCCTCAAAATGAAAGTTGACGACTCGCATGTCAAAAACACCGCCGCGGTTTACGACAGAATTGCTCTCTCTTATGCTAAGAAAAACGAAGCATATGCTTTGATTCCGGAACAAAATAAATGGCTTAAGTTGCTGCCCCAAAGAAGTCTCATTTTAGATGTAGCTTGTGCCTCCGGCAGAGATTCCGAATTTTTTCTCAAACACGGACTGGAAGTAATCGGCATCGATCTTTCCCCCAAGTTATTAGCAATCGCCAAAAAACGTTTGCCAAGGGTTAAATTTCTTCTTCAGGATATCCGTAAGCTGAAATTTCCCAACCAATACTTTGACGGAATCTGGGCGAATGCAATTCTGCACCATCTAAAACGCAGCGAAATACCTAAAGTGATCAAGCAATTTTACCGTTTACTTAAACCGCAGGGGTGGCTTTTTGTTGCTGTACACGAAGGTAGAGGCGAAAGAGAAGTTACCGATCAACTGTCGCCAGTTTTTCCGCGCCATTATACTTATCTAAATCAACAGGAGCTGAGAACATGGCTGGAAACGCCCGGTTTTGAACTTTTGGATTTATCTGTCTGGAATGAAAAAGATCGCCATCCTCAACACCGGGATTTATCCGTACTTACCTGTTTTGCCCGCAAGCCTTAATCACCTGGGAGGTGATTTAGCTTTGACACCTAGGGAGTTAGAACTCTTTAATTTTTCTTTTTATTGGTAAATTGGTCGGATTGGTAAATTGGTCAGATTCGTTTAAGGCTGCCTGGATTAGATTTTCCATTAAGCAGGCGACGTTGAGCGGTCCGACGCCGCCGGGCGTTGGTGTATAAAACGAGGCGATATCTTTGATTTCCTCTTCTTCGTAGTCCCCGTGCAGTTTACCGTCACTGTCGCGCCATATGCCCACGCCGATTAAAATAAGGCCGGGTTTAATCATTGTCGCCTTAACTACCCTCTTTTTACCGACACAACTGATAACTATATCTGCTTGCTGTAAGATTTTTTTCGGATGCGGAGTCTGGGAGTGAATGATTGATGTCGTACAATGTTGTTTTTGGAGTAGGCTAGCGATGGCCTTCCCTGCCGTCTCACCCCTCCCGACTACCACAACTTGCTTGCTTCTCAGCCAATTAAGAAATTGGTCATTTGGATTTGGATCTTGATTTGACCTTTGAGCTTTGTCCGTCAGTTGGCGGATTGAGCTTTGAGGATTTAATTTATATACCTGTTCAAGAATTTTCAATACAGCCTTCGACACGGGTGCTTCGAACCGTGGCCTCGGTACCAATCCATCCACATCCTTTGCGGGATTTAGCAAATTCAAAATTTCTCCGCACTCCCCTGCTTCAGGGGGAAGGGGCCGCTGAACGATGAGACCATGCACTAAAGGATCATCGTTAAGTTTTTTTATAAGTAACTTAAGCAACTTAAGTGACGTATTTAGTGGTAGTGCGTTAAGCACAAGTTTTGCCCCAATCCGCTCCGTTGTTTTTTGTTTTTGCTTAATATACGAAAGCGAGGCAGGATTATCCCCTATTAGGATGACCGCTAAAGTAGGGATGATTCCCCGCTTTTTTAAGCGCTTGATGTCTTGTTCTAAATTAGCCAGGATGTTATCCGCCATGGCTTTTCCGTCAATTCTCATGCCGTAAGTATAGCAGGATTGAACACGATTACCCACTAATCACCTGGGAGGTGATTTATATTTGACACCTAGGGAGATTCTGATATCCTGAGATTATGCCAGGAAGAGCACAGGTTTTGGTAACGGGACAAATTTATCATGTGTTTAATCGCGGGATCGACCACCGCCCCACCTTCGTCGGCAGACGAGAACTTGGAAGGGGAAAAGAACTCATCAACTTCTATCAGTTCCAAAACTTACCCGTGCGGTATTCAGTGTTTCAATTTTGGTCAATTGAGAAACAGCTAGCCTTTTTTCAGAGTCAGAGAGAGAAAGGAAAGCACCTCGTTGACATTATTGCATATTGTTTGATGCCTAATCATTTCCACATCCTCTTGCGTCAATCTGTAGAAGGAGGTATTTCTCGTTATTTGAGCAATTTCCAGAATAGCTATACGAGGTACTACAATACCAGGAAGCGACGAGTTGGTCCGCTTTTTCTGGATCAATTTAAAGCGGTGCGGATAGAAAATGATGAACAGCTGTTTCATGTGAGCCGGTATATTCATCTTAATCCCCTCACATCCTATGTGGTTAAAGCTGTTGAAGAGCTTACAAATTACCAATGGTCTTCTTTACCCGAATATTTAGGTAATAAGGGCGATGAGGTGCTAGATACAAAAATTATCTTAACAGCGTTTAAAGGAAAAAATGCATTTACTAGTTTTGTGTTTGATCAAGTAGACTATCAACGAAAATTAGCAGCTATCCGTCACCTCTCTTTTGAAGAAGAACAATTTTCCTTAGGTGCAATAGCTATTTCACCTCCCAGGTGATTGAGGGTGATTGAAGATTGCATTAACAAAATAAGTTGGTTAAAATAAATTTGGAGGTCTTTTTATGGAAAATAATAAGTTAAGCTTAAATTTTCTTTTAGGTGGATTGATTTTTTCCGTTATCATTGTAGCTGCCAGTTTTCTTTTGCCCTGGAAACTTGTCTCCTGGGGCAGATTTCAAATTACTTCTGGCGATACGCTGACGGTAGTCGGTGAAGCAAAATCTCAGCAGAAAACCCAAGTTGCTACTTTTTCCGCCGGCGTTTCCTCTGTCAATGATGACAAACAGACGGCGGTCAACGAAGTCAACCGTAAAGTCGAGGCGATTATTGAAGCAGTGAAGGAATTCGGGATTAAGGCGGAAGATATTAAAACCCAAAGCCTGAATGTTTACCAGAATCAGGAACAGTATTACGAGGAAGGCCGGCAAAAAGTACGGCCGGGACAATGGAATGTCAGCAACACGATTGAAATCAAACTGCGGGATGTGGACCGCGCTTCGGATTTAGCAGGTATCTTAACCAAGAGCGGAGCGACCAATGTTTACGGTCCGAATTTTACTTTTGAGGATACGACTGCCGCGGAAACTGCTTTAATTGCCGAAGCTTTCAAAAATGCACATGATAAAGCGACCTTAATGGCAAATGTAGTCGGAAGAAAATTGAAGGGCGTCAGAAGTTTTAGTGAAGGCTATCAGACTCAACCCATCGGGGTTCTCCGCATGGAAGCAGGTGGTGGCGGCGGCGGTGCGCCAACCGAACCGGGCTCCGGAACAGTCTCCAAAACCGTCACCGTGGTCTTTGAACTTGAATAAAGAGTTAAGGATTACTTCAGGAGGCAGGTAGCAGCGGCGATGGTATCATGCTGTTTATCGGCAAACCTCATTAAAATTACGCCGCTGGTAGCCCGGCCTAGTCGAGGCACTGAGCTGATAGGAAGCTTAACTACCTGTCCCTTCATGGAAGTAAGGATTACGTTTTCACAATCAGGCGGCACCAGCTGTGAGACCACGACTTTACCGGTCTTGGGTTTGACTTCAGCGACTTTTATCCCTTGTCCTCCCCGTTTTTGTTTGGGAAAACCCGCGACCGCAGTTTTTTTACCGATACCTTTTTCCATAATCGTTAAAAAGTCAGCTTTTTTGGCTTCCTGGTTAATAATATCCATGCTCACCACATAGTCATCCGGTTTCAGGAGGATGCCGCGCACTCCCATGGTATCGCGGGCGGTCGGTCGCACTTCATCCTCCGCGAAGCGGATGGATTTACCGTCATGGGAAGCCAAGAGCACATTATCATGGCCGCTGGTAATTTTAGCCCAGGCCAGTTCATCGCCTTGCTCGAGTTTTATGGCCACCAAACCGTTACGGCGGATATTTTCGTATTCGGATAGTCGGGATTTCTTGACGGTACCGTTTTTCGTAGCCATCAGAATATACTCAACTCCCAGTTCTTTTTGTTCCGCGCGTTTTAGGGTATACGCCAAGACCGAAGTAACTTTTTCTCCCTGTTCGATATTAATGAGGTTCACTATGGCCTGACCCTTGGATTGCCGGCTGGCTTCCGGAATATCCCAGGCACGGACCTGATAGACTTTTCCTTTATCGGTAAAAAAGAGCATATTATCGTGCGTTTGAGCGGAGATAATCCTGTCAAGGCTATCTTCTTCTTTGGTAGTCATACCGATTACGCCCTTGCCTCCGCGCCCCTGGGTTTTAAAAGTTCCTTTCGCCAAGCGCTTGATATAGCCGGATTCGCTCATCGCCACAATGACATTTTCGTTGGAAATTAATTGTTCATCGGTAAATTCTCCTACTTTGCTTTTGAAGACGCGGGTTTTGCGGTTATCGGCATATTTTTCTTTGAGCTTGATAAGCTCGTCTTTAATCACTTTTAAAACTTTTTCCGGATGGGCCAGCAACTCGGTTAAATAGGCAATCGTTTCGCGGATCATCTCCAGTTCATCTTCAATTTTTTGGCGTTCCAAAGCTGCGAGCCGCCGCAGTTGCATATCCAAAATCGCCGTAGCCTGGAGGTCGGTTAACTTAAAGCGGGTCATCAATTTGGTTTTGGCTTCGTCAGCATCTTGACTACGCTTGATAATCGCAATTACTTCATCAATGTGACTGACGGCAATTTTAAGTCCTTCCAGAATATGCTCGCGGGCACGCGCCTCTTTCAGTTCAAATTCGCTTCTGCGGCGGATCACCGAGTAACGGTGTTTAACATATTCTTCCAGAATAGTTTTCAAACTTACGGTTTGGGGGGTGTTATCTACCAAAGCTACCATATTCACGGGGAAGGTAGTCTGGAGTGCCGTATATTTATAAAGATTATTGAGGATTTGTTTAGGCTTGGCATCGCGTTTAAGTTCGACGTAAACGCGGATACCCCGGCGGTCTGATTCATCTCTGAGGTCGCTGATTCCCTCTAACTTTTTGGTTTTCACCAACTCGGCGATTCTGGCTACCAGCAGGGCCTTGTTTACCTGATACGGAAGTTCGGTAATGGTAATCGCGCTTTTACCCTGTCCGACGTCTTCGATTTCGGCTTTACCGCGAATGACAATTTTCCCCCGTCCGGTCGCATAGGCGGCTTTGATTTCACTGATATCATAGATCTGACCTGCGGTGGGGAAATCCGGACCCTGGACGAACTGCAGCAACTCGTCGTGAGTAACGTCAAAGCTAATGCGGGTTATCTGGTAGATGATGCGTTTACCTGCCGGATCGGGAGGCTTTTCACTGACCGTTTTTTCAATTTTGGTTTTGGTGATCATAAACACTATCGCATCGATAATCTCGCCTAAGTTATGCGGGGGAATCTTCGTGGCCATGCCCACGGCAATCCCTTCTGAACCCATCAGGAGCAAATTAGGGAGTTTAGCGGGAAGGTAAGTAGGTTCCTTGATCGTATTATCAAAATTGGGAATAAAATCGACCGTGCCCTTTTCGATGTCCAATAACATTTCCGAGGCGATGGCAGCCAACCGGCATTCGGTATAACGCATGGCTGCCGGCGGATCACCGTCAACTGAGCCGAAATTACCCTGGCCGTCAATTAGGCGGTAGCGCATGGAGAACTCCTGGCCTAAGCGAACCAGCGCATCATAGATCGCCATGTCGCCGTGGGGGTGGTATTTGCCCAGGACTTCTCCTACGACTTTAGCGGTTTTTGTATAATGACTGGTGTGTGTAAGGCCCATTTGCAGCATGGCATAAAGGATACGGCGGTGCACCGGCTTGAGGCCGTCTCGGACGTCCGGTAGTGCCCGGGACACAATCACACTCATGGCATAATCCAAGTAAGCCCTTTGCATTTCGGTCACAATTTCTGTTGGCTGGACTTTTCCGATATTCATAAGTTATTTATTTTCCGATAAACTGAATCACAAACGGTGCAATGAGCAAAGCCACGATCTGGACGATTTTCATCATCGGGTTTAAAGCCGGTCCGGATGTATCTTTCAGCGGATCTCCCACGGTATCTCCTACCATGGCCGCTTTATGGCTGTCGCTGCCTTTACCGCCGAAGTTGCCGTCCTCCACATATTTTTTGGCGTTATCCCAAGCGCCGCCGGTATTACACATAAAAAATGCCAGCGTGAGACCCGAGGCTACTACGCCGCCCAAAAATCCGCCCAGAGCCGCCGCTCCCAAAAGACCGGTTAAAATCGGCAGTACTACGACCATCGCCGCCGGAATCACCAGTTCTTTCTGCGCAGCAGAGGTCACGATCGCTACAGCCTTGGAATAGTCCGGTAGTGTCGTACCTTCCATAATTCCTTTGATTTCCCTGAATTGTCGGCGAACCTCCTCCACTACTTCAAACGCGGCACGCCCTACTGACCCGATCAGGCGGGAGCTGAAAAGGAACGGTAAAGCGCAGCCTAAAAGTAACCCGATAAAAACTTTCGGGTCAGCGATGTCAATCGACGTCAGCTTGGTCACTTCAAAGTAAGTGGCAAATAAAGAGCTCGCTGCCACGGCCGCGCTTCCTACGGCAAAACCCTTGGTTAAGGCCTTGGTCGTATTGCCGACCGCATCTAATCCTGCAGTGACTTGGGGGGCTTTTCCCCCCAGCGCCGCCATTTCCACCATGCCTTGGGCGTTATCGGCGATGGGGCCAAAAGTATCGAGAGACATGATAATGCCGGTAGTAGCCAGCATTCCCATGCCGGCTAAAGCAATGCCGTAAAAGCCCAGGAAACTGTAACCGGCAAAAATCGCGGCAATGACTACTAAGACGGAAATGAAGGTTGACTCCATACCGTAAGCGAGGCCCGCGATGAGATTAGTTCCTGCTCCGGTATTACTGGCTTTGGCGATACTTACTACCGGCTTTTCACCCGGTCCGGTATAGTATTTGGTGATGTATAAAAGGGCCAGCATCGCCAGTATTCCGGAGACAGCCGCATAGCCGGCTCTGGGTTCTCCCAGAAGGAAAGTTGCCAATCCCATGAAAATAAAGATAGCAGCTACTGCCGAAACTACAAAACCGCGGATCAATGGTTTAATCGGATTTTCCCGCTCGCTACGCGCTTTGACGAAAAATGTACCCAAAATCGAGGTCAAAATGGCTCCCGAACGGGCCAGCAGCGGAAAAACTACCCCCTTCAAACCGAACAAATTACCGCCTAAAATCATCGCCGCTACAATCGTTAAAGCATATGATTCAAAAACATCCGCGGCCATCCCGGCACAATCACCGACATTATCCCCGACGTTATCGGCAATCGTAGCGGGATTGCGGGGATCATCTTCCGGAATTCCAATTTCTACTTTTCCTACCAGATCCGCTCCGACATCCGCGGCTTTGGTGAAAATACCCCCGCCCACCCGCATGAAAAGCGCGAGCAGCGCAGCCCCAAAACCATAACCGACGAGTACGTTTGAAGCCTGTTTTGCCACCACAGCTGCTCCCTGGCCGATAAAACTGAAATAGCTCCACATATATATCAGTGACACGCCCAGGAGACCCAACCCCACGACCAGCATGCCATTAACCGTACCGGCGCTAAAGGCAGTGGTCAAAGCCGGATTCAGCCCTTTTAAGGCGTTATTGGCTGTTCTGACATTGGCGCGTACGGCAATCCACATGCCGAAGTAGCCGATGATGGCGCTAAAAATCGCTCCGATGAGAAAAGTAATCGCCATGCCCTGGCCCAAAGTCAGGAAGATAAGTACAGCTAAGGCTGCCATGAAGATTCCTACCACACTAAATTGTTTGGCTAAATAAGCCATGGCACCTTCGCGTACGGCTTGGGCGATTTGTTTTAACTTCTCACTGCCCTCTTCTTCGGCTAAGACCTTTTTCGCGAGATAGATTCCATAGCCCAGGGCCAGTAAAGCGGTTGCCGGAGCAACTAGTAGTGCAATTATTTGTATATCCATATCTTCCTCCTTACTGACAGGGCCAGGCCCTGTCAAGGTTAAGGTTTATTTTATACGTCTAAAGTAGCATTCTTCGCGTGAGTTTGGATAAATCTTTTTCTCGGTGGTACTTCGTCCCCCATGAGCATGGCGAAAGTTTGATCAGCTGCTGTCGCATCCGCAATAGTTATTTGTCTCAGCACCCGCTTGCTTGGGTTCATGGTAGTTTCCCAGAGTTGGTCCGGATTCATTTCCCCTAAACCTTTATAGCGCGCAATATTAGGAGCTGATTTAAAGGTTTTTTCCTGTTGGGCAATAATCTGATCGCGTTCTTCGTCAGAATAAGCATAAAAAACTTGTTTGGCCCAGCTGATTTTGTAAAGTGGCGGTTGGGCTACGTAAAGATGTCCTTTATTTATCACGTAAGGCAAATGACGATAAAAGAATGTGAGCAGTAGCGTCATAATATGTTCGCCGTCTACATCCGCATCGGTCATGATAATAATGCGGTGATAGCGCAGTTTGTCCGGATTAAGACTTTCCGCAATACCCATGCCGAGTGCGATGATTAAAGCTTTTAATTCCTCAAATTCCACAATTTTATCCAGCCTGGCCCGTTCAGTATTCAGGACTTTTCCGCGTAAAGGTAAGATAGCCTGAAATTTACGGTCACGACCCTGTTTGGCACTGCCGCCGGCCGAGTCTCCCTCGACGATAAACAGTTCGGAAATCTCAGGATTTTTTTCCTGGCAATCAGCTAATTTACCGGGAAGGCTTGCTCCCTCCAGAGCGCCTTTTCGAATAATGGCATCTTTAGCCGCTTTAGCGGCCAACCGAGCTTTCGCCGCCAAAAAAATTTTTTCCAAGATCTGACGTGCATCAGCCGGATTTTCTTCAAAATAAGTGTCCAGTCCTTCCTTGACTGCGGTTTGCACAAAAGGTTGAATTTCAGCGTTGCCCAATTTCCCTTTAGTTTGACCCTCGAACTGCAGGATTTGTGAGGGCATTTTGACATAGACGATGGCAGTTAGTCCTTCGTGGGTATCATCGCCCACGATACTGTCTTCACCGTTTTTGGCTACCCCCATTTTTTTGGCATAATCATTAATCGCCCGCGTTAGTGCCATGCGAAATCCGGTGAGATGCGTACCGCCTTCCACTGTATGAATCACATTGACATATGATTCCACGGTTTCCGAAAATCCATCGTTATACTGGATCGCCACCTCTACTGACGTATCCTGCAGGTTTTTAACTATGTAAATTGGCCGGTGAAGCGTATTTTTATTCCGGTTAAGGGCAGCGGTTAAGGCAGTAATACCTCCCTCAAAATAATAATTAGCTTCTTCGCCGGAGCGTTCATCGCGTAAATAAAAAGCCAGTTTAGCAATGAGGTAGGCCCGATCGCGTACTTGTTTTTTGACAATTTCAAAATTCAAAGCAATACCTTCCTTAAAAATTTCCGCGTCCGGCAAAAAACTGACAATGGTACCGGTATCGTTGGCTTTGCCGATCTCTTTTACCATCGCAGTCGGCTTACCGCGTTTGTATTCCTGAACATAAGCTTTGCCATCGCGGTGAACTTCCACCCGCATCCAAATGGAAAGCGCATTTACTACTGAGGCACCCACTCCATGGAGTCCGCCGGAAATTTTGTAGGCGCGACCGTCAAATTTACCGCCGGCATGCAGTTTAGTCATCACAATTTCCAGCGCCGAAGTATTATATTTAGGGACTTTATCCACCGGAATGCCGCGTCCGTCGTCATGGACAGTCACGCTATTGTCTTTGTGGATGGTTACCCGGACGTTTTTGGCAAAACCGGTCAGTGCTTCATCAATCGAATTATCAATAATTTCGTTGAGACAATGGTGTATACCGGCTAGGGCTGTGGTACCGATATACATCGCCGGACGTTTTCGGACAGGATCTAAGCCCTCGAGGACAATGATTTGTTCACCGGTATAACGGCTTTTTAAAGCTTTTTTCATGAGTACGAAAAAAAAGAAAAACGAGCCCGTTAGAGAAGCTCTGGTTTGAGTCTATTTTACACTATAAATTTATGCTTGTCCAGGTGAAGAAGTGAGGTTTTCGAAGCTAATTCTTCCATCTTGACAGGGCCTGGCCCTGTCATATGATGATATTAGAATGCCTGCCAAAAACCGCATAAAAATCTATATCGAAAACGCGTATTATCACGCGTATAACCGAGGTGTCGAAAAACGCGAGATCTTTTTAGATGATCAGGATTACAGAGTTTTTTTAAGCTTCTTGAAATTTTACTTATCACCACCGGAAATTCCCCTTACTCATCCAATTCTTGGACTGACAGGGCCAGGCCCTGTCAGATTTAGACCGTTAAAAAATTTTTCTGGTGAAATTATTTTGCTTGCCTACTGTCTTATGCCTAATCATTTTCACCTTCTTTTATGGCAAAGAGAAACTACAGGCATGACCAGGTTTATTCAGGCACTTAACACTAGTTACTCCATGTTTTTCAATAAAAAATATAAGCGTGTCGGAACATTATATCAAGGTCCATATAAGGCGGTAAATATAGAAAACGATGTCTATCTTCTTCACCTTTCGCGTTATATTCATCTTAATCCAAACGCTCTGACAGGGCCTGGCCCTGTCAGAGCTGTCAGAGCTGCTACCTATCCCTACTCCAGTTATGCATATTATTTAGAGAGAAAAAAGGCCGCGTGGGTAAATCCCCATCCAGTGCTTGATTTCTTCAAAACTGCGAAACGCACAAGATCTCTTGATTTTCTCTCTTACCAAAGTTTCATTGAAGATTTTAAGGAGGATCCTCAAGAATTTATCGGAGTTCTAGCTATAGAAACTTGACAGGGCCTGGCCCTGTCACCGCTAAATTTGGCTAAAAACGTTATCTAAAATTAGTTTTGGATTGACGTTACTTAGTAGCTGTTGTCTAGCCTCCAAAAGTAAACGGAGAATCTTGGCAGTTTGCTGGGTAGTCAGGTTAAATTTACTTTTAGACGCAGAAAGCTCTTTCTGCAAAATCATCGTTATCTCCTCTACCCACCTCAGAGTAACCTCCCGTTTAGTGGTAATTTGATCGATAATTTTCAGGCGTTCACCGATTTTCGGGGTCTCGAGTAAGCTTAGCAAAGTATCGGTATTAGCAACCGTATCGGCCGAAATTGGTTTCTCCCCGCCGCTAGCGGAAAGACTAATAGTTTGACAACGGGAAACAATCGTCGGCAAGAGTGTTGCCGGGTTATCGGTTTCAAGAATTAGTCTGGCCTGAGCAGGCGGTTCTTCCAAAGTTTTGAGCAGGGCCTGTTGTGCTTCAAGCGTGAGACTTTCAGCCTGATGGATAATGGCTACCAGATAAGGTGAAGTGGCCGGTTTCAAATTAAGTTGGCCGATCATCTCGCGCACCTGACGGATGCCGATCGAGGTTACCTCAGGTGCCAGGTTCAGGCGGTCAAATTTCCCGACTTGCCAACTTTTAAGCCTGCGCTCAATGAGTTCCAACCTGGCTTCCCTGGTGCCGCCGCTGAGTAAAAACGCATGCATATCTCGTTAGACTGCTTGCATTATAAAACAAATCCCGCAATAATAAAGTTAGTTCTTTTCTTGAAAATATGCCTGCCCAACCACAGGAAATTTTACAAATACTAGTCGCGGATAAAAAGTTAGCCTCCGAGCAGGCAGAGGAGATCCGCACTCAATCCCTCGCCAGCGGTGAAGCCATTGAAGAAATTTTATTACGCAAACGCTTGGTAACCGAGTCTGATTTGGTTCAGGCAAAGGCTAAGATGTTGGGTATTCCTTTTGTCACTCTGAGCGGGCGGGCGATTTCTCCGGATATCACCAGTTATCTCCCCGAACCCGTGGCGCGGCGCTATAACCTGGTGCCTTTTCAGTTTGACGCTAAAACCGAGGAGCTAGCGATCGCGATGGTTGATCCTCTGGATTTTCAGGTAATTGAATTTTTGGAAAAGAAATCAGGTAAAACCGTACGTCCCTACATGGCCATTAAAAGTGACATTCTGGCGTCCATTGACGATCTTTATACGCAAAGTCTGGGCGAGGATGTAACTCTCGCGCTCAAAGAGGCTGCTCCCGGTGAGGTCAAAACTTACGAAGCAGGACACCTGGATCAGGTGATTCGGGAAGCTCCGATCGCCCAGATTGTTTCCTCAATTCTCGAACAGGCCATTCGCATCCGTGCCTCCGATGCACATATTGAACCGCAGCTGGGTGATACCCGGGTGCGTTACCGGGTGGATGGGATTTTACAGGAACGTTTGGCTTTACCCCGGCGTCTCCACGAGGCAGTAATTTCCCGCATTAAAATTTTAGCGGACCTCAAGATTGACGAGAAACGGATTCCTCAGGACGGCCGGTTCAATTTCAAGATGGGCGATCAGGAAGTTGACTTGCGGGTTTCCAGTTTGCCTACGGTACACGGCGAAAAAATCGTCATGAGGCTCTTAAAAAAATCCGGCGGCGTACCTTCCCTTCCTGAACTGGGGCTGAGAGGTTTGGCCCTGAAGAACCTGGAAACCAACATCATGCGCCCGCATGGGATTAATTTAGTTACCGGGCCCACAGGCTCCGGCAAAACTACCACCCTGTATGCCGTACTGGCAAAACTCAATAATGCGCGGGTAAATATTATGACCTTAGAGGATCCGGTCGAATACCAGATCAGCGGCGTCAACCAGGTGCAGATTAATCCGGCGGCGGGACTGACTTTTGCCACGGGATTGCGCTCTTTTTTACGCCAGGACCCCAATATTATTTTGGTCGGAGAAATTCGCGACCATGAGACTACTGATCTTGCGATTCAAGCCGCCCTCACCGGTCATTTGGTTTTTTCTACCCTGCACACCAATAACGCGGCAGGAGCGATCCCCCGCTTGCTTGACTTAGGCGCGGAGCCGTTTTTAGTGGCCTCGGCCTTAAACGCGATTGTGGGGCAGCGGATCGCCAGAAAAATTTGCGCTACCTGTAAAGAAGAATTTATCCCGCCCGAGGCAGTGCAAAAAGACATGCGTGAAGTATTAGGCAATCTCACGAGTTCTACTACCCAAATTAAACTTTATAAAGGTAAAGGGACGGTGAACGGTAATCCCTGTCAAAGCTGCGGCGGCAGCGGTTATTTAGCCCGGATCGGTATTTTTGAAGTATTTACGGTTTCCGACCCCATCAGCAAATTGATTTTGTCCCGCGCTCCCATGAAAGAAATCGAAAAAACTGCGGTTAACGAAGGCATGATCACCATGAAGCAGGACGGCTATCTCAAGGCACTGGAAGGAGTTACTACCTTAGAAGAGGTGCTGAGGGTTGCCCAGGATTAATCCGACTTCGCCCCGCCCGAGGCGGGGATTCGGCCGGATTTGGCTCGTGCTTCAAATTGCCGATTGGCGGAATCATCGGATTGTAGTATTATTTTTTATATGGACATCAATCAACTGTTTGCCGAAGCTGCCAGACTAGTCGCTTCTGATTTACACCTGATTGTAGGCTTTCCGCCGACCTTACGGATTACCGGTAAGCTGGTGCCGGTGGCCGGGGCGCGCACCCTCACGGCTGAAGAGGTTTCGCGGGTAGTAACCTCCATTCTCTCCCCCGAGCAGAAAGAGCTTTTTACCAACAACCGTGAATTAGATTTTTCCCTGACTACGCCTGTCGGGCGTTTTCGGGTCAATACCTATTATCAAAAAGCGACGGTGGCGGCGGCTTTCCGCTTGATTCCGGCCAAAATTCGGACCATTGATGAATTACATCTGCCGGCGATTTGCCATGAATTCGTCAAATTACGTCAGGGATTTATCCTGGTAACCGGCCCGACCGGACAGGGTAAATCCACCACGATCGCTTCGATGATTAACGCCATCAATCTCGCCAAACCGGTGCATATCGTGACTATTGAGGATCCCCTGGAATACCTTTATCCTCCGGGACTGGCGCTGATTTCGCAGCGCGAGATGCACGGCGATACCCATTCCTGGGACATTGCTTTGCGCAGTGCCCTCCGCGAGGATCCGGATGTCGTTTTAGTGGGAGAAATGCGCGACCTGGAAACCATTGCCGCAGCCCTTACTGTAGCCGAAACCGGACACTTGGTTTTTGCTACCCTGCATACGAATTCTGCCAGCCAAACCGTGGATCGGATCGTGGACGTGTTTCCGGAAAATCAACAGTCTCAGATCAAAATGCAGCTGTCAGCGGTCATCGAGGGTATTCTTTCCCAACGCCTGGTCCCGGCCGTAGGCGGAGGTCTCATCCCTGCGGTAGAAGTCTTAGTCGGGACTCCGGCCGTCCGGACTACGATCCGGGAGGGCAAGACCCATCTGATTGATAATATTATCCAGACTTCGGCCGAATACGGCATGGTGACGATTGAAACCGCCCTCGCCGCTCTAGTCAAGGAGAAGAAAATTACCGTGGAAACCGCTAATTCTTATGCTCTGCGGCCGGAAGAACTGGGCCGACTACTTAAATACCAATAAGTAAATCTACACTAATATGGTTTTTCGTTACCAGGCCAAAACTGCGGAAGGTCAAATTGTCAGCGGCTTAGTCGAAGCGCCGGACGAGGGCGGCGCGACGCGGATTCTGCACAACAAACAGCTTTTAATCATTTCCCTGGCCCGGGAAGGCAAGTCATTTAATCTTTCGGCCCTGACCAACCGTTTTAAAAAGGTTTCCGGCAGTGAAGTCGTTAATTTTACCCGGCAACTCGCGACCATGATTGTGGCCGGACTGTCCCTGCCCGAGTCATTAACCATCCTCAGGCAGCAGACTACCAATCAGGTTTTTGCCGCGGTGCTTGCCGATATCGAACACCAAATCGTCGGCGGCAGCAATCTGGCGGATGCCCTGGCCAGTTACCCGGCCTATTTTTCGCGGATTTATGTTACCCTCATCAAAGCCGGTGAGTCCTCCGGAACCCTGGACAAAATCCTCTCGCGCTTAGCCGAAACCCTGGAAGGCCAGCGTGAGTTTAAAAGTAAAGTCGTGGGGGCGATGATTTACCCGATCATTATCGTGGTCGGCATGATTGTGGTCGTGATGGTGATGATGATTGTCGTCATTCCCAAGCTGACCGACTTATACCGTGATTTTAATATTGACTTACCCGCAACCACGCAATTGCTGATGGGCATCTCGGGATTTTTTGTGCAATTTTGGTGGTTAATCATCTTGCTAGCCGTGGGCGGCGGCATCCTCATCCAGAGGTGGCGCAAGACTTTAGTAGGGCAACTCGCGCTTGACGGCTTAATATTGAAAATTCCGCTTTTGGGCAACCTCCAGAAAAAAGTTATTTTGGTCGACTTTACCCGCACCCTGGCCATGCTGATTGCCTCCGGTATCCATATTTTAGAGGCTTTGCGGATTCTGGAAGCCTCTTTGGGCAATATCCATTTCCGTAACGCCATCGCCGAAATTAGCAAAAAAGTAGAAAAGGGCTTTCCCTTGGGTGATACTTTTGCCCAGTATCCGGTGTTTCCCCTGATTGTTCCCCAAATGATGAAAGTCGGCGAAGAAACCGGCAAGCTCGATGATACCCTGACTAAGCTTTCCAGTTATTTTCAAAGCGAATCCGACCATTTGGTGAAAGGCCTCACGACTGCCATCGAGCCGATTATTATGGTTTTTTTGGGTGTCGGGGTCGGCTTTATCGTCATTTCCGTCATTACCCCGATCTACAGCCTCACCAGCCAGTTCAAATGAAAGTATCAGAAGTATCAAAAGTGTCAGACGTGTCAGACGAGTCAGAGGTGTCAGAGACCATCCTTTGATACCTTTGATACGTTTGATACATCTGATACCTTTCTCCACTTGACAAGTCATTTCTATCTATACTAATCTGGATCTAGAGGTAATTTTTATGCATACAAAACGCGGATTTACTTTAATTGAACTTTTGATCGTCATCGCCCTGTTGGGAGCCTTGGCAATCGGCCTGATCGGGGCGCTGGACCCTTTTGAGCAGTTGAAAAAAGGCACGGATACCGGCACGCGCGATCTGGTTAACCAGATCCAAACCGCGGTCATCCGTTACTATTCGGTGAAAAACGAGATGCCCTGGACTGCTGATCCTGAGGCAAAATCTTTAAAACAAGCACCGATGTCAGGAGAGACAGGGGCAATTGCAGCGATGATCGCTGCCGGTGAATTAAAAACTGATTTCGAAACTATTCACAAAGGAAAACTAGCGAGTGTCTTTGTGACCGGAAGCTCAACCGACTATACTGTCGCGGTTTGTTACCAGCCGACCTCTAAGTCGTTTCTATCCGATCCCAATACCAAATTCGAGATAGACGGAACCGAAGTGGCTGACCCCACAACGTGCGGCACCACCGGTGAGACTAAATGTTATTGGTGCATTAAATAAAGCGAAAAAAAAGATTATTTAGAGAAAACCACGAAGCTATTCGTGGTTTTTTCATGAGAACTACCTATGAGTTGGTTATTACTCTTTGCCGTTGGTTTGGCCGTGGGTTCGTTTCTCAATGTCCTGATCGACCGTCTGCCTCAGGGTCAGGACGTGATTCGTTTTCCCTCGCACTGCGATTATTGTAAAAAACCTTTGCGCTGGTTTGAACTGATTCCTCTGGTTTCCTATCTTCTTCAGCGCGGCCGCTGTTTACGCTGCCATAGACGGCTGTCTCTTCAGTATCCGCTGATCGAGCTGGCAACGGCGACTACCTTTTTCCTGATTGCTCAAGCATATTACCATAGTAATATTTTCACAGCTGAAAATATCCTTAATTTATCGCTTCAGCTAATTATTGCTTCCTCTTTTCTCGTCATTTTTGTCGCTGATCTCAAGTACCAGATCATTCCTGACAGTATGTTATTAATAAGTTTTTTTGCCATCCTTGCCCAGCACCTTTTACCCTTTACCTACTTCGCATTTCTAATTTTTCTGACGAGCGGTTTGACCGCAGGTTTATTTTTTTATCTCTTATGGTGGTTTACCAAAGGCAAAGGCATGGGTTTCGGCGATGTCAAGCTGGCTTTTGTCCTGGGCTGGTTTTTAGGTTATCCGGGGATCATCATTGCCTTTTATGCCGCCTTCTTGACCGGAGCCTTAGTCAGTGTAATACTGATTCTAGCCGGACTTAAGCAGTTAAAAAGTAAAATCGCCCTCGGCCCCTTCCTGATCTGGGGAACTTTGGTGGCTGTATTCTGGGGCCAGGCAATACTTAATTGGTGGCAAAAATTTAGCTAACTTATGTCGAAACTTGGGTTTACCCTCATGGAGCTCTTAATCGTAGTGGCGATTATCGGTATCCTCGCTACGATCAGTACGGTTTCCTATACCTATATGCAGAAAAAAGCCCGGGACAGCCGAAGAGCGACTGACCTCAAGGCAGTCCAGGATGCCTTTGAACTGTATTACGGGGAACATAACAGCGTCTACCCTACCGGCTGTGCACTCGATACTTCTTATTTACCCCTCGGATTTCCCCTAGATCCTAAAACCGGACTTTCTTATGTCGAAAATGCGGAAAATGCTACCTGTACTGCTGCCGGTTATTGTATTTGCGCGGATCTGGAAGGGACTACCATGGGTGGCAATGCCATGGATACCAGCTGCACTTTCGGCAGCGGACCGTCTTTCTGTATTCAAAACGTGCAGTAAAATTTGCCGCCTTGGCAATTCTGATTGTATTTGTTACGTTGAACTTATGACACTTCTTATTTATTTGATACCTCTGATACTTTTGATAGTTCTGATACTTTTACTATTTCTGACACCTCTGACACGTTTGACACCTTCTTTGCGTCTGAAACCTTTGACACCTCTGACTCCTTTGACTCCTTTGACACCTTCTTTTTCCCCCGGTTACACTCTCATCGAAATTCTTGTCGCCGCGGCGATTATCGCCATCTTAACTGCCGTCGGCATTGTTTCCTACGGCTCCATCAATAAGCGCTCGCGCGACGTCAAGCGCAAAGGCGATCTGGAGCAGATCCGCTCGGCCTTGGAAATGTTTCGCTCAGACGAAGGATTTTATCCCTCGGTGAATCTGGCGGCCTTTGACAAAGCTGATAATCTGAAAGCGGTCTTAGTCCCCGGCTATATCGCGGCTATTCCGGCTGACCCGCAGGCCTCCGACACGGTTTATTACCGCTTCAAGGCGGCGAATCTGGATGTTTCGATGGGCCAATACTACGGCTACTGCCTCTGTGGCTTTTTGGAAAGGCCAGCCAGTGCCTCCGCCAGTACCACCTGCACTGATGCCCTGCCAAGCGAGTGTAATTTCGGTGTCAGCAATCCTTAAATTTTGCCCATGAAAGGGTTTTCTTTAATTGAGATTATCGTGACGCTTACCTTAATGCTGCTTTTGTTCGGCGGTGCGATCGCCAATTATACCCGTTATACGGACGTGCAGAAGCTCAAACAGGCTGCCTTGACCCTCAAAAATAACCTGCGCATGGCGCAAAATAAGGCTCAGGTAGGCGAAAAGCCTCCCGGTATCGCTTGTACCCAGCTCGTCGGTTACGAAGTCAGCTTCACCAAGTATAGCTACAGTTATCAGGCTGTCTGTAAACCGTCGGCCGTGGGAGCGCCGAAAACCAGCTTTGACTTACCCAATAATGTCATTTTTAATCCTTTACCTACTAAGAGTATGGTCTTTGGCGTACTGACGCGCGGAGTGAATATTGCCAGTACGACCACTCTTACTCTCACCTCCGGCAAAAGCAAGTATGAATTAAGCATTGACCCTAAAGGAGAAATTACCATTGCCACCAGAGCTGGTGTCCTAAAATGACGCGTTACCAAATCGGTCAGGCCTTGATTGAAGTCACGATTGCCGTCGCGGTAGTCATCATTCTCGTGACCAGTTTAGTAGCGGTAACGACTTTTTCGCTCAAGACCAGCCGGATGGGCCAAATGCGCAGCCGGGCGGTCAAGTCTGCCGAGGAAGGACTGGAGCTGGTACGTCAAAAGAAAAACGCCGGCTGGACCGCTTTCCGCGCGCTGGATGGAGCCTGGTGTCTGGACCAAGAAGGCGTTTGGACTGCGGCGGAAGAGTTCTGCCCGATTACGGATGTTAAAGGTTTTCAGCGAACCGTGGATCTGACCTGGAACGAAGTCAGCTCGCGCATGGATGTTACAGTTACGGCAGGCTGGTATGAAGGTGATGATTATTTCCAAAGCAGACTGGACAGCTTTTTTACCGAATGGAAATGAAAACCACGTATCAAAAGTATCATAAGTATCAAACGTTTCAAAGGATTATCCCTGACACGTCTGACACCTCTGACACCTTTGACACCTCTGACACCTCTGACACCTTTGACACCTCTTCTTCCCCTGACACCTTTGACACCTCTTCTTCTTTTACTCTCCTCGAAATGCTGGTTTCGCTGGGGATTATTGCCATCGTCGGGGTGCTCCTGACCCAGGTTTTTATCAGTACCACGAGAACCAATACCAAAGGCGAGATTACCAAGGAAGTTAAGCAAAACGGCGACTTTGTGCTGGGAGTGATGACGCGGATGCTCATGAATGCCCGCAGTATCACCTCTGACTGCGAGAAAACCGGGACCAGCGCTTCCTCGCTCACTTTTACTAATCCCGACGGCGGGACGACGATGTTTGCCTGCCTCTTTGACGGAAAGGCTTTCAGGATTGCCTCGATCAGCGCATCGCTCTCCTTCCTTACTAGCCCCAGCGTAAGTTTATATGGAGAGACCTGCGAGACTGCTCTGACCTTTGTTTGCACGACCCTTCCTGATGAGACCCAAAGCATCAAAATAAATTTTTCCCTGGCACAGCAGGGCACTCCCTACGAGCGTTACGAAGAAGCCGGTGCCAACTTCCAAACCACCGTTACGGTGAGAAATTAAAGCTTTGAGGGTTATAACACTCGGATTGCGGAAACCGCCTGACTCTTCTATAATACTTTTATGCAGACCTGGGATTATAGTCTACCAGCCAATTGGCAACCGCAAACTCCCCCGGAATGGGAGTGGTATCTGGTGCGCAAGATTGACTACAATGACCTAACAGGAGTAAAGAAGCAGGATTTACTGCGTTATTTCCCGTTGATTCAAAAACACCTTGATCCCGGAAAACGAAGATTATTAGCGTACTTTCTCAAAGGTCAATAAACCATGGAATTAACCGCTACGCAGAAACAGATTCTGGCCGTTTTTAAAGCCTCCGCGCTTAAAGATCTATTTTACTGGAGCGGCGGTACGGTCTTAGCTCACTACTATTTACGACACCGCATCTCGCTTGATTTAGATTTTTTCAGCGAACAACCGTTCGTTTACGGGATACTGGAACCATTTCTAGTTCAACTTAAGCGTGTTTTGCACCTGGACGTCTTAGAGCCAACCAAGATTTATGACCGTTGGGAATTTTTAATTAAGACACCGGAGCTAACCCGCTTTGAATTTGTGTATTACGACCATGACAAAAAACGGCTGGCACCTCTGGAAGAAAAAGATGGTATCAAGGTCGATTCACTTACGGATCTTGCTGCCAATAAAGTGATTGCCTATTTGGATCGCAATGAACCGAAAGACCTTTTTGATCTTTATATCCTGCTAGCAAACCAGCATTTTAGCCTCATAGAGCTTCTGGATTTGGTGGAGAAGAAATTTGGCTTGCGGGTTTCTGAATTTCAATTTTGGAGTGAAAGCACTAAATCGCTTAAAAGCTTAAAGACATTGCAGCCGTATTTACCGAAAACCGCACTAGTCCGAGGGAAAGGTCTCTATAAGAATATCGAACAGTTTTTTTTGACGCACGGTAGTGATTATATAGAAAAAGAACTAGCCGATCGGTAAACTTCTCTGAGCTGAAATCACTGTCCGGCATGTCAGCCAGTCTAACTTCCAAACCACCGTTACGGTGAGGAATTGAGCGTGATCTTGACATAACTAGCGCAGTTTAGTATTATAGGGTGATATGCCACAAGAAAAACAAGACATCCGGGGTCCGGAACTTCAGGATTTCTCCCAGCCCGATGCTCTGGCTGCCTTAGTGCTTTCAGGGAACCTCCAATCTCTGAAATGGTCCCGTAAAGATTTTACGAATGCCTTAATTGCGGTTAGTTTATTACTTGGAAGCTGTAATCCGGTGGTTAAAAACGTGATTGATACGCTTACCCCTACTCCGGAGGCAGGGACAGCTACCTTTACTCCCACAGCCACGGTTGAAGCAGGTCCTCCTGTCCTCAGTCAGGCAGAGATGAACGGAATCGTAGAAAAAGTGAGCGCCAACTTAGGTGACTACCAACTGGTTTCCGATGGAAGTTTGGGATATCAAGTCCTGACTCCCGAGGGAAGCGTTATTAATAATCTGGTCCTTAAAAACTACGGTAAATTCGAAGTTAAGTTTCCCAGTGGCCAGATTCAGGTCATTTCCCCCGAAACTGTCTTTCTTTATCAAGGCGGCAGCACCTCCGAACTCCATGCTGCGGTTTACCGGGTTGATGCATCAACCGGAGCGGTTCACAAAATCCGGGTGGAAGAAACCTATTTTCAAGAAGACTATATACGCTTAACACTGGCAGAAATTGACGACGGGCTCTATGAAGACTGGATGATGATGGGATTTGAGGAATCTCTAGCCAGCCAGGGTAGTTTAGAAGGCTATTTCAAAGATACTGATCCGTCTATTCCGTTTAAAATAGTAACCTATCGAGACCGCTTTAATGGCAGTCAGGATTTAGATAATGATGGGGTGGCTGACATATGGGGTTCCAACGATTATGCTCCGGCAAATATGACCTGGGGTGCTGCAAAAGAAAATCCCTATAGTTGGGGTAAACTTCCCATAAAATACTTCCCCTTCTTTGTGAATTTAATAGGTAGTAACGATATAGTTCTATTTCCTGTCATAAAACACAATTCCGGCAACGAAAGTCCATTTTCTTTGTTCCCTATTGCAATTAATAAATTGGAAATAACCAGTGGTCCCAATCGTTTCTTAAAAATGATACTAACATTTAGTCCAATGACAAATAATGAGGGAAAACCAATCAGATATTTTTTAGTGCCGTCGTTATCTTATACTTCTGATACTAATCGGGATCCGAACTCTCTTTTGCGGACGGATACCTGGAAATTGTTTGTCGAAGGGGTAAACCCTGCTGAAGAGCAGGCGAGAAGGGAAATACTTGAAGATCCGGATCATGAAGGAAGTGGGCGTCATATTTGGCCGAGTGATATGTTCCAAGCATATTTAGAATGATGACATTTATTCTTCTTCTCTATTGACTTGGGTCGTTTTCTGCAAAGCTTCCAAAACCACTACTTGATTTTTAATTTCCTCTCGTCGTAGTATGAAGATATGAGGGGCATGAAAAAATTCGCCGTGATCCTGGCAATTGTAATGATCGTAATTATCGTGGGTTGTATCGGCCTTCATTACTATCTTCTCACTCAAAATCGTTATCTGGTTTTCCATCTCGGCGGACGGCAATTATTAAAATTAGGAACCAGTTTATCTTTGGCCCCGCAGGATATTGAAGCCGGCTTTAATCGTATAACCAATGCTGCCGGTACTAATGTTCGTATTCCTAAATATATTCACGACGTGCTCGTTTCCCGTGAGGAACACGGCGTATTTTACGCTACCGAAATCGGGGGTTCGGAAGAACGGCGTTACCGCTGGACGGACTCAACCGGTTATATTTGCGTGGCCCCCGACATGGCGACAGTAGCTATCGAGAATCCGGTTGATCCCAAAAAAGACCTTGCCAACTATGTTTTTGTTTTTTATGGCGGTGATTTCCGGGGAAATTACAGCCGGATCGGCCTACTTGAAGCCCGAAACGATTTAGTTCCGGGAGATCCTGCCAAACTGTACCTCAAAACTGATCAGCCCGGGGCAGACGGTACCTACGAATTGCTGAATGTAGCCTTATTTACCAGTCATGAAACCTGTACGTTAGCAACGGAACCTAGTGATGCACCATCTCAACCATGAAAAAGCAATTTTGGCTTAAACAGTTAGGGCGTTTCTTCACCGGAGGCATACTGCTGATTATTTTCGGATATTTATTTGTGTCTCCGGTAGAGGCTAGTATGTGGACAGCGAGGAACTTCCAGGATGGAGAGTACGCGGGTAGATGGAGCACGCATGATCCCAAATGTAAGGGAAAATGTTACAGCTTTGCTGCCCAGCGAGAATCTGGATGGGCACTCTCAAGCATGATATTTGATTGGATCGCTAATATTGATACGTCCTGCAGCATCGCGGGATTTTGTACTGCCTACAATGTTGGAGGACAAGGTACGTTCGGTTGGGTTTATGGAATGATACAAGCTGGTGCGCAGGTGGCGGGGTATTATCAATGGGGAACGAGAGATGTACAAGATCCCCATGGCTTAGGGACTATTCAAGTTCCAGCCTATTATGTGATTGGCGCCGGAACTGGGGCGGGAGGACGGCGGGGGCCGAGGCCGACGCCGACACCGGGGCCGTCCCCTACTCCTACGCCCACGACGGCTGTGCAGGCGCGGGCCGTTAGTTTGACCGAGGTGCCCTCCACCTGTACGGAGATTACTTCTTCTACCAACTGGCGCGACGCTACTATTTTTAACCTCAAAAAAGGTGCTGTCTTAGTGGTACCGAAAAATCAAAAGCAAAGCGGGGAAAGTTATGTGACCTGGAATCCGGCACCGGGCACTTATACGCTGGCGCCGACTGCCGACGGCTCCTCTTCCTGGCGGTCGTGCCTTACTGACAGCGTCGGCAGCCACTTCGGCAATTTCTCGGCAGTCGTGGGCGCAGGTGAGTCAGTCAAATTTGACGTCGCCTACGGCCCGCCCGGCCCCTGGTTTCAGACTCAGGGCGGTGGTGATGTGATTGCCGGCAATGCCATCATTTCGCAAATACCCGCCGTGGGTCCGGTTCCCCGCGTTTTTATGCTGGACGCCCCGTTCTCGGATCCTGCCCATCTTTTTCCGGGAGTCGTCACCTACGGAGGGGAGTCCACTGCCAACTATGATTTTGATTTGGGCCCTCTTTACAGCCCGAATCTCATTTCCAGTAAAGACTGGCTGACCTACGAGGACCTGCCTACCCATGATTTTTATAATTACTTTTATGCTAAACTCGGGAGCCCCGAGACCGCGGACACTTTGACTTTGCCACTGGCCAAGCCGGCCAGCCGGGTTAAACCTTATTATCTGGTCGGCGATGTCACGACTACGGGGGATTGGACCATCGGGAACGACGAAAGTATGGTGATTTTGGTTACCGGTAATCTGACCATCGGAGGCAGAATCACGATTAACGGCAACGGCTTTCTCGCTTTCGTGGTCAAAGGAGATATTAGCGTTTCCCCGAGCGTCGGAGGTCCGCTGACCGGAGGTCCTGTTCCGGTAGTGGAAGGAGTGTATCTTTCAAGCGGTACTTTCCATACAGGAGCGAGCAGCGTCGCCGGCGCCGAAAGGTTCGTGGGCAAAGGCATGTTTATCGCCAACGAAATTTCCCTGGAGCGGGACCTGACGAGTGTCGGCGGCAATAATACCAATGCTGCCGAATTTTTCAGTTACGATCCGCAGCTGTTATTTACCATGCCTGATGCTCTTAAAGAAATGTCGACGACCTGGGAGGAAGTCGCGCCGTAGGAAGAAGGTGTCAAAGGAATCAGAGGTATCAAAAGTGTCAGAGAAATCAAAGGAATCAAAGGAAAAAAGATGAATGAAAAGGGATATCATAAACTTATAGCCTGGAAAGAAGCGCATCTATTAACAGTTATGATTTATAAAATAAGCCGGCAATTTCCTAAAGAAGAAATTTACGGGTTGACCTCACAATTACGTCGGGCAGCCGTGTCGGTTACGGCCAACATAGTTGAGGGTCAGGCCAGGTCATCAAAAAAAGAATTTAGACAGTTTTTGTCAATATCAAACGGTTCGCTAGTTGAATGCGAGTACTATTTAGAGTTAGCCCGCGAACTACAGTATCTTAATGATGAAGAATATCAAAAATTAGAAACTCAACGGGCAAAGACAGGATATTTAGTACATGCGTTAGCCAGATTTTTACATACTTAATTAATCTTAATATTTATTATAAATTAAAAGCTATGAAGAATTTTTTTCTAAAGCATAATTATCTCAATCGTTTGACACGTCTGACACCTTTGACACCTTTCTTCCAATCGGGACAAATCGTCCTCATTACTTTACTTGTCCTCGCTTTGGCGACGACTATCGCCCTCTCGCTTATTTCCCGGACCACCACGGATTTGGCCATGACCAACCAGATCGAAGAATCAGCCATCGCCTTCAGCGCGGCAGAAGCTGGCATCGAGGAAGCACTGAAAAGTGGCCTTGGGACGGCCGGAGCCCAGGTTCTCACCGGAGGCCAGACCTACCAGGTAAATGTGGTGGATTTCGGCGGCGCTACGGGAGTTTTTGAGTACCCGCGTAAAACCCCGCTGGGGAGCGTCGAGAACCTCTGGCTGGTGAATCATAACAGCGACGGCAGCCTGAACGAGACGCCTACTTTTACCACGAACTCAATTGATCTTTGTTGGAGTAAGGAGTCGGCGATTCCGGCGGTAGTGGCCACAATTCTCTACAAAAGAAACGGAATTTTATATCTAGCAAAGGCTGCTTTCGATCCGGATGCCGGCCGTTACACTACTGATAAATTCGCGTATGGTGGCTTGGCCGGCACTCACTGCGGCAAAACTAACATGTACCTACGGACCCTTACTTTCAGTGCGTTCGGTATTACTCCGGCCACCGATACTTTAATCGCTCTGCGCCTGCGGCCGGTTTACAGCGAGACGAAATTCATGATTGACCCCAAGGGAGGTACCATTCCGCTCCAGGGCAAACGCATTGAGTCCAGCGGTTCTACGCCCGTGGGCGTAACGCGGAAAATTGTGGTTTTCCAGGGTTACCGTGCCCCCAGTTCCCTCTTTGACGCAGTACTCTACAGTCAGGGAAATCTGGTAAAATAAAGGTATCAGAGGCAACATAGATATCAAACGTATCAGAGGTATCAGAAGAAGAAAAGGTATCAGTGGAATCAGAGGTATCAAAGGTGTCAGAAGAGCTAAGGCTAATCCTCTGAAACGTTTGACACCTTTGACACGTGTGATACGTATGACACTTTTGACACCTTTTTTACCTCCTGCCTATGGCAACACTAGTTGGACTGGACATCGGTTCGCATAGCATTAAGCTGATTGAAATTGCCAAAGCCAATAATCAATTTACTCTATTGTCTGCCGGCAGTTGCCTCATGCCCCCCAAAACAGTAGCCGGGAGCAAGCTTTCGGAAAATGAGTTGCTCGCCGAGGCTCTGAAGAAGTTATTTAAGGATACCGGAGCCGGCGGCCGTGAGGTAAATATCGCCCTGCCGGAAGCGCAGGTGATCACGCGGGTGATTGAAATTCCCGAGCTCTCCAGCCGTGAGCTGGCCGGCGCCATCAAGTGGGAGGCCGAACAGTATATTCCTTTACCGCTGGATCAGGTTAATTTGGATTATACGGTTCTGCGCGACTCCAGGGAGACTAAGACTAATAAAATGGAAGTTTTGCTGGTAGCCGCGCCCAAAGTTTTATTAGACCGTTATCTTTCGATTCTCGAACTGGCGGAGCTTACCGCCGTCAGTGCGGAAACTGAAATCATTGCTGCCTGCCGGGCTTTAATCCGCACAGCCACCGCGGTTAAAACCGTTTTAATTGTTTCCCTGGGAGCCACGACTACTGATTTAGCCATTCTGCATGGCGGAATTTTGGCTTTTACCCGCTCGATTGCCGCCGGCGGCGAAGCCCTCTCCCGTTCTGTAGCTCAGGGCCTGGATTTTAACCTGACCCAGGCAGAGGAATTTAAAAAAACCTACGGTTTGGAAAGGGATAAATTGGAAGGCAAAATCGTCGCGGCGGCTAAACCGATCATGGATAATATCGTAGGCGAAATCAAAAGAGCCATTGCTTTTTATCAGGATAAATACAAAGACGAACAGGTTCAAACCGTGATCCTCAACGGCGGGACCGCCCGACTGCCGGGGATGGTAGTCTATATGGCGGAAACCTTGGGAGTGGAAACGCAGCTGGCTAATCCCTGGGTGGGTCTCAAGAAAGAGGCGCGTTTCCAGGTTTTGGAAAATGAAGGCCCTACTTTCGGTGTCGCCGTTGGGCTGGCGCTGCGCTAAAGCCTATGCCTACTTCAGCTGACAGCACTATTAATCTGCTTAAATCGGCCATCAGTCCGGGGATTTCTCCTGATTGGGAAAAGAAAATACAGAAAGTAAGCTACTGGTGTTTAGGTAGCGTGATTTCCCTGGGATTAATCCTGGGGATAGCATTTTTGGTGCTACGCGGAGAGCAAGCTGGTTTAGCCAACGAAACCACGAAAGTAAACCTGGAGTCGCAAGCCCAGGCGCAAAAAGAAGTCTATTTGGCGATGCTGAAAAACCGCCTGAGCTTAGCCGGAAAGGCTTTAAGTAGCGGGAACGATTGGGGTTCTAAGCTTTCCTCTCTTAAACAGATTGCGGAGCCTCCGGAACTCAAGTCCGTGAATGTCGATGAAGCCGGTTTAATTACACTTGCCCTCGAGACCGCTTCTCTCGAAAAAGCGAGCAGCATCGCCGGGCAGCTGATTACACTCAGCGAAGACAAGCAAATCCGCCAGCTCCAGCTAAGTTCACTCATGCTTGCGCGTGACGGTAAAGTCCAATTAAATTTTTCTTTTTTACCGGTTTTTTAATCGTATGCAGAAATGGCTGACACTCTTTAAAAAATATCAAAAAATCCTGGTTCACTCGGCCATTATTCTCGTGAGCATCATCTTGTTTGTGGGGGTGATTCTGCCGACCGCGGTCAAGATCAAAGGACTTTTGGCGGAGATCGTTGACTCCCGCAATACCCTAGAGGCAGCCCAGGCAAAACTTACTACCCTCCAGGGACTGGATGAAAACGCTTTAAAGAGTAATCTCGCTACACTACTTGCCGCGATCCCTCAGGACAAAGCTATCCCTTCGCTCATTACGACGGTCGACAATCTGGCTGCGCAAACAGGGGTAAGTCTCGGCAATCTTTCCTTTACGGGCGGTGAAATGGCTACAGAATCCTCTAAAAAGTCGCCGGCGAAAGAGAAAGGTTCGGGCATCCAGGCGCTTCGCTTTAATCTGGCTTTGGCGGGTGATTTACCCGGGATCATTAATTTTCTTACTACCAGTACGCGGGTACGGCGGCTCTTGAAGATCAATACTTTTTCGCTCAGCCTGGAATTTACGGCCGGGAGCCGTGCGGTGATGAATGCGGAGACTTTCTATGCGCCAATAGCCGGAGGACAAAAAGCGGCGGCAAAGCTTTCGATCTTAACCGGCGAGGAAGAAACCTTGCTTTCTAAGTTAGGGAATTATCCTGATTTGGGGCAAATTTCTTTTCTGGCTGAACCTCTGGCGAACGAAGCGAATGCCAATCTTAAAAGCGATCCCTTTGCTCCCTAAGCGCCAAGGTCAGGTCTGCGCTTGCGGGTTTTCCTTACGGCTTGCTCTTTTCTCCACCGGCTGATTTTGGCATGATCTCCGGAAACCAGGACCGCCGGAACTTTTTTTCCCAGATAATTTACGGGTCTGGTATATTGCGGATATTCGAGTAAGTCTTGGGAAAAAGACTCTTCCTCGGTAGCGCTCTTATTGCTTAAAACTCCCGGTACCAGGCGCACCACGCTGTCAACGATGGCCATGGCCGGAATTTCACCGCCGGTTAAGACGTAGTCGCCGATGGAGATTTCTTCATCCGCCAGCCGGCGGACCCGTTCATCTACACCCTCATAATGCCCCGAGACGAGGATCAGATGATCAAGTTTGCTGAGTTCCCGCGCCTTTTTTTGGTTGTAAGTTTTTCCCTGCGGATCAAGGAGAATGATTTTTCCTTTGTTTCCTTTGCAACCTTTGACACTTTTGACACTTTTTATGGCACTATTGATCACATCCACCCGCATAATCATGCCCGTTCCTCCTCCGTACGGCCGGTCATCCACGGACTTATGGCGGTCTGTAGCAAAATCACGGATGTTTACCAGCTCAATGGTTACTTTTCCTTTGGTCTGGGCGCGTTTAAGTATTGATTGGCCCAAAACACCGCTAAACATTTCGGGGAAAAGGGTGAGGATGGTGATTAACATAACGGTATCAAAGGTATCAAGGGTGTCATACGTATCATACGTGTCAAAGGTGTCAAAGGATTGTCACCGACACGTCTGATACCTCTGATACGTTTGATACCTATGTTGCCTCTGACACCTTCTGTGCGTCTTCGGCAATTTCGACGTCGACGTAGGTCTGGTGTTTAGCGGCGACGATTTTTAAGAGATCCCGCAAGGCGCGGATGATTCGGCCGCTGCGACCGATAATTTTACCTAAATCAGACTGATCGGCATGGATAGTTAAGATGGTACGACTTGCCTCTATCTTCTCTTCAATCTTTACTTCTTTCGGATGATCGACCAGTTGTTTCACCAGATAGTTGAGTAAGGTTTTCATTTTTACGCTTTTTCAACCAGTTTGGCCGCCGCTTCGGTCAGTTGGGCTCCCTGGCTCACCCAATAGTCTACGCGCTCGCGGTTAATCCGGAGTTGAGGCGGTTTCACCAGAGGATTATAAAATCCTAAAATTTCGATCGATCTGCCGTCGCGTCGTTTTCCTTCCTCTATAGCTATCAGGCGGTATTGTTTACGGTTACGGCAGCCGGTTTGAGTCAGTCGAATTTTTACCATACAGTATAAGAAGGTTATTTTAGCTTATTTTTCCCAGTTTTTCAAGGCTATCGGCGGCAGCGGCTTGTTCGGCTTCCTGCTTAGAACGGCCGTAACCGCTACCCAACAGCTTTTCCCCTGCCACTGCTTCTACCCAAAAAGTCTTGGCGTGGTCGGGGCCTTCGCTTTTTGCGACCCGATAAGTCGGTGAAATCCGCGAATCTTCCTGAATAATTTCCTGCAGTAGACTTTTATAATCGATAAAAGCTTTGGTTTCGACAATTTCCTGGGTTTTAGGAAATAAATACTTTTCGAGTATTCCTTTGGCAGCAGTTAATCCCTGATCCAAATAGATGGCTCCCAGCAGCGCCTCCAAACCATCCGCCAGCAGTGACTGATTTTCCCGGCCGCCTGAATCTTCCTCCCCCCGGCTTAAAAATAATAATTCACCTATCCTTAAGTTTTTTGCTACAGTAGCCAGACTTTCGGTTTTCACCAGTGCCGAACGGATATTGGTCAGTGTCCCTTCCGGATAATCAGGATATTTTTGATAAAGGAATTGCGAAGTTAAAAGTTCCAGGACAGCATCACCCAAGAATTCCAATCTTTCGTTGGAAGATCTAGTTTCCCGAGCTTCATTGAGATATGAGCGGTGGATGAAAGCCTGTTTTAATAAGCCTTCATCCTTAAATTTAATGCCGATAGTTTGCTCAAATTCTTTTAAACTCATCATAAAAAAGTGTCAAAAGTGTCATATGTGTCATACGTTATGAACACAACTTTTAGATCCTTTGATACATCTGACACGTCTGATACGTTTGATACTTATGATGCCTCTGACACCTTCAGTATGCTTCCCAGCGCTCCGTTGACAAACTTTTGACTGTTATCGTTGCCGAATTCCTTGGCCAATTCTACCGCCTCATCAATAATTACCTTGGGAGGCTCTTTTTTTTCGATAGTCAGTTCATAGACTGCCAGCCGAAGGATAGCGAGATCAATTTTAGCAATTTTATCAAGCGGCCATTCCGGAGCTGCCGCCTCGATTTGCGCATTAATTTGCGGAAAATGACGCTTAATCTCGGCGACACCGCGCTCTCCCTGCCTATTGGCAAAACTCAGGCTAAAGAGTTGCTTCAAAAGCTTAATCCTTCTTTGATGACGGGGATCCAGCGGTGTTTTCATTGACGCTATTTCTTGGTTTTCACTTTCGGTTTAACTACTTCCTTTCCGTGATAAAAACCGCAGTTATGACACACCCGGTGCGGTAAATGAAGGGTGCTGCAATTCTGACATTTAACCAGTCCCAGTAAATTTAGTTTAATGGCAGCTTTTCTTTTGCCGCCGCGCCGCGTAGAGATCCGTCTTTTGGGTAAGGGCGTCATAGCTTAATCTTGAATAGCTTCAATTTTACTCTGTTCGAGCTTCTCTCTCAAGAGGGGAAATCGGGTTAACTCGGGATCGTTTCCTGTCAGTTCTTTGACCGCACACTGCACGCGGCTGATTAAGGCTGTATCATTGAGGCTGGCGATTTTAAGGTCAGGCAGTCCGTGTTGTTTAGTGCCGAGCATTTCTCCGGGGCCGCGCAGTTTCAGATCCAGTTCGGCCAGTTCCGGCCCGTTATGGATAGTTTCCAGTGATTTAAGTCGCTTAATCACTTTGTCGTCTTCCTGTTCCGTAAACAACAAACAGAAGGATGCGATCCTTCCACGGCCGACCCTCCCGCGGAGCTGATGCAGTTGTGCCAGTCCGAAGCGTTCCGCAGCCTCAATTAACATCACGCTGGCATTCGGAATATCGATACCGACTTCCACCACCGGCGTGGCTAGAAGGATCGCATCCTTCCGAGCTCGGAAGCGTTCGAGTACCGCTTGTTTTTCTTTAGACTTTAAACGTCCGTGAAGCAGACCGATGTTCCACTCTCGAAAAATCTTCTGCAGCCGCAGATACTCGGTTTTAACTGCCCTGACGGAGGCAAGTGTTTCCGACTCTTCGATCAGCGGACAGACAATAAATACCTGACCGCCGGACTTATTCATTTGGCTTTTGATCCAAGCATAGGCAGCCGTGCGTTTTTCTTTGGGCACCACCCAGGTTTTGACGTACTTCCTTCCTTGGGGCATCTCGGTCAGGACGGAAAGATCCAGCTGGCCGTAAATGGTTTTCGCGACAGTTCGCGGGATAGGAGTAGCAGTCATAGTTAAAAAGTGCGGTGTGAGAATGCTATGGCTTTTTTCCTCTAGCATTTGCCTTTGCGCGACGCCGAACCGTTGTTGCTCATCGATGACGATTAAACCTACATTCGCCAGTACCAAAGATTTTGAGAGTAAGGCATGAGTTCCTACTAAGATGTCGAAATCCTTTGTTTTATTTTGCTGTAATTTTGTTTGGTCGTGGGGCGCGGGGATTTGAGATTTCCGGGATCCGGTGACAATCCCGATTTTGAGCCCAAAAGGCTCCAGGAGTCTTGAGAGAGTATCAAAATGCTGATTAGCCAGGATCTCGGTGGGCGCCATGAGCACAGATTTTAATCCTCTCCGGGAACAGGTATACATCGCGATTGCCGCTACTACGGTTTTTCCCGAGCCGACATCGCCCTCCAGTAGTCTGTTCATGGGTATGGATCGGCTGAGATCCTCTAAAATCTCCTCTCTTGCCTGTTCCTGGTCGCGGGTCAATTTAAAAGGTAACGAATTTATCAAATCATGGATAGCCGTCTCATTAGTCTTTATCGGATAAGCTTTTTGACCGGTTTGCCAAAGACGTTTTTGTTCATAGCTACGCAGGAAAAGAATTAATAATTCTTCGAAAGCTAAACGCTCCCGCGCTTCGTGGGCAGCTTGAAGCGTAAGCGGGAAATGGATTTGTTCGACAGCCTCGCGGATCCCCAGTAAGCCATCAGTCTTTATTATCGTATAAGGTAAATACTCGATCAATTTATGTTTACAAAGTTCGATAGCCAGAGCGATCCGTCCGCGTAACCACTTAGAGGTAATCCCTGCCGTCTCTGGGTACACCGGTACTAACCGTCCGGTATGTAAGCCGGGTTTTAGAACTGCTTGACCATAGGATAATTCATATTCCGGCGATTGCATGACGATTTTGTGCCCAAACCAACTGACTAAGCCGGCTAGGCTTACGGTATCCCCTACCTTAATTACTTTGGTGAGAAAGGGTTGATTAAACCAGATTACTTCCAGCCTGCCGCCTTCATCCGCCACCACCATTTGTTGCAGCCTTTTGCCGGTTTTGGTAATCGCATTACGGAAATTTACCACGGTACCCCGGATGGTGACGGTTTCACCCGGCTGGACGCGGGCAATCGGTGAAATCAGGGAAAAATCATTATAGCGGAACGGTACGTAACGGAGTAAATCTTCTGCCGTGATAATTCCCAATTTTTTAAGTTTCTCAGCCAGTTTAGGGCCCACGCGGGGAAGATATTGTGCAGGAGAAGTTAAAGTTAATTCCATGGCAGTTAATTAATCGACGATCTTGTGTAAGGTTGTAGCTAATTCGTTGGCCAGATCGGTAGCGTTGTAAAAGAGTCCCCAGTCGGGAGCTAAATTATCGCTGGCCCGTTTCGTGAGAAAACTGCCGCTGGCCGCAGCTCCGAGGGGGTTATCTTTACGGGCATAAAGAGCCGTGACTACACCCGCTAAAACATCCCCCGTACCTCCTTTAGTCATGCCGGCGTTGCCGCCCGGCGAGAAGTACCAACCGTCTCGATGAGCAATAATGTCAATCGGACCTTTTAACAAAATCGTAATCCCATACTCTCCCGCGATTGCTTGAATCCGCTCTGCAATGCGGCAGACTTCAGTGAAAGTGGCTTGATGTTTTAAGAGGTAATCAGCGTCCTCTCCCCCAAAAAGCCTGCGCATTTCACCCCGGTGCGGCGTAATAATCACGCTGGATTTATGTTTTAATTCGGAAGCGGAAATTACCTGCAAACTCCCGGCATCCAAAACCACTCTTTTCCCGGACGCGAGAGCTAATCTGGTCAAATTCAGGGTAACTTCTGGTTCCCCCGCGGTGTCCGGTCTGAACTTATCCTGCTCCCGCATTAAACCCGGGCCGACTAAAACCGCATCTACTCTCGCAAGATACTCGGCTGCTTGATCCCGGGTTACGCCAATAAAGGTTTCCAGTGCTTCCTGCGCCGGGCGTAAGTTGTCGGGTGTGGAACAGAAAAAAACCATATCATTCACGCGGCTGGCAAATCCGAGGGTGATTTGGGAAGCTGCAATGGCGGCGAGTTTGCCGGCTCCGTGAAAAAGCGGCGAACCGCCGATGATCATGACCTGTCCGTTTCTTCCTTTGTGTGAATCAGGATCGGTTTCGGGGAAAAAGGCTTTCAGCTGTTCGGCGTTGGCTAAATGTCGGGCGATCTCATGCTCTTCACGAGACAGAGCTTCCCAACGATCATATTGTCCTTCAATCGTCATAAGTGATATTTTACACTATTCTATCCTGGATCCCAAATTTAATAGCTATTTAGCGTAAGATGAGAAGCGGCAGAAACGAGGTTGCGATCAGCGCCAAGGACGCCACCACCACGATGATTTTCCAAAATTTTTCGTGTTTTCTAAAAAAATTCATAGTGCTTTCCTAGAAGGATCGCATCCTTCCGTTTCTGATAGAAGGATGCGATCCTTCCATAAATCCTTAAAGGTTACATTATTCGTATTTTCAAAAATTTCTTCTTCCCTACTTTAATTATATCACCATTTTTTAGTCTGATAGCTGGCGACTGAAGGCTGATTGCTTGTTTGTTAATCTCAATTGCTTTTTGTTCAACTAATCTCTTGGCTTCGGACTTACTCGGTGCCAATTTACTTGCGATCAAGAGATTAACAATATTCCAATCGGCCTGCTTTGTTTTAAAGACTTGAGCGCTTTCCGTGGGACTCTCCCTTTTTTGAAAGACGCTCTCAAATTCTGCTTGTGCCGAGTGTGCCGATGCTTCGTCATTAAACTGTCTTGTCAGCTTAAAGGCCAGTTGTTTTTTAAACAGCATCGGATTTTCTCCGGCAGCCATTTTCAGCTTCATCCGCTCAATTTCTTCAAGTGGGGTATCCGAAAGCAAAGTAAAGCAAGGGATAATCGCGTCATCGCCCAAAGCCATGATCTTGCCGAAAAATTCATTCGGCGGATCAGTTAAACCAATGACATTATTCTCGGTTTTACCTATTTTTACGCCTTTAGCATCCGCGAGGAGCGGTACCGTCATCACGAATTTCTCTTGACCCAGCATTGATTTGACCAGCTGACGGCCGATAAGCATATTAAATGTCTGATCACTACCGCCAAGTTCCAGGTCAACCTTCATGGCGACCGAGTCATACCCCTGCAGGAGCGGATAAAAGAATTCGCGCAGGGATAAGGTTTCGCCTGACTTTACACGTTCCTGGTAAAGGTCCCGCTCTATCATTTGCTGAAAACTTATCCGGCCGGCAATATCCAGAATGTCAATCAACGTAAGCTTGTTGAGCCAATCGCCGTTGTAAAGAATTTCCACAGGGTTAGGCCCGTCAAAACGGACGATTCTTCCGGCCTGCATTACGTAATCTCGGGCATTTGCCCGTAATTCGTCTTGCGTGAGGAATTTTTCCCGCGCTCTTGTTTTTCCGGAAGGATCTCCGGCTTGACCCGTACCGTCACCGATAACAAAGATTACATGATGACCAAGTTCCTGCCACTGCCGCAGTTTGCGTAATCCCACGGCATGGCCGATATGGAACTGTGTTCCGGTCGGATCAAAACCTTGGTAAAGTCTTAACTTCCTTCCACTGCGCAGCGCCTTCTCCAGCGCCTCCCGGTTCGGATAAATCTTCTCTACTCCCCTCGTTAATAAATTCTCAATTGCATCCATAATTTTTACCCGCCGCTCAAGCGCTCTTTAAGCCGTCTACGAATAGTAGTGAAAAGACTTAAAGTAAGCTTAGACGGGCTCCTTTACTATAGCAAACTTCCCGTGATATATCGAGATTCTTTTTTTAAGACATTTTTTGTATATCCATAAGAGCCTCAATAAGTTTTGCATTCGTAAATGGTGTCTGAATTGTTATGCGTACAAATCCCATTCTTTTCAATCCTGTGGTATTACGAAAATCAGCTGTTTTGATTCCTCTCTGAAGTAGCAAATCAAAAAGATCCCGCGTTTTGTGCCGCAGCAGAAAAATTGAGGTCTGCGATCGTGCACCGATTTCAAATGACGGAAGGTTGTCGATGGCTTCAAACAACCTGGTGCGTTCCGGCTCGAACAGTGTTGAGTTGTGAGCGTAGCGAAGCGTTTGGAGATGTTGTTGAGCAACAAGAAGTGACGAGGTTGGAATAGCAAACGGCAATCTCCACGCCTCAAGCGGCGTAATCATGGATTTATTACCTATAGCCACTCCTACTCTGATACCTGCAAATCCATCAATTTTTGAAAAAGATCGAAGAACTAACAAGTTTAGAAACCGCTTAATGAGTTTTGTCTGTTCAACTATCTGTTCGTTAATCCCCAAAAACACACTATCCAAGATCACGAGTGTCTTTGTTTCGCGACAGATCCTGGCAATATGCTCGTTGGCGATAATTACCCCTGTAGGGTTATTTGGACTGCAGAGCCAGATAATGCGTATATGTCTTTTTTTAGCGGCGCATAAGACTTGGTCAACCCATGCATTGTCGAATGCAAATTGTTTTTCGCGTTTTAGGAAAATCGTCTCAACGAGTCCCCCTATTCGGAGAGAAGCGTCGGAAAATCGAAAAAATGTCGGTGCAGTCACCAATACCCGTTGTTTCGGGTTAAGAAAGACCTGCGGGATGCGCTCGATAAGCTCATCAGAGCCGACTCCGAGTGTTATCATATCTAGATCGATCTTCCACCGATCTGCAAGCATTTGCTTCAACGTGTGTTGGCACGGATCCGGATATGGTACCGCGCGCGGCACACCAAGAAATTCGCCCAAATCCATGCGAATCAATTTGCCTTTTTCTTCCTTCGTCACGTAGGAAGGCGACCGGTAAAATTTCCAATGAAGAAACGTATTACTTACTTGCATGTTTTACCTCCGTAATAAACTCATCAACGTTCGGTAAAGCCGGGTTAGTTTGACGCAGTTTTTCTATATGCTTTTGTATGGAAATAAGATCCGTACAAGCTGTTCGAAATCCCTCATCGACGAGAGCCGTAAGTTCTTGCCGCGTTTTGCTAAATCCCAGCGTCAGTAAGTCAGTAAGCAGCGGTTCTCGTTTTCCGTTAATCTGCCGTGGCATATAATGTGGGCCTGGACAGCGGTCTGTAAATAAATCAAGGTGATCGCCTTGAACAACGAGCTCCGGAGTTCCACGAGTAACGATCGGCATAAGAGTTTTGCGTACGAACTGAAACGTCTCCTCGGATGTAGAAAAACAATTAATAGTTATCCGTTTGGGACTGGCCGGGAAAAATTTTTCTGGATCCCATGCATCATGCCAGCCGAAAATATGGTGCGGCGTATAAACTTTCGCGCTTTCTCTATTGCCGCGTTTTTGCGCAGCGATAAACGCCTTTTCCCACATCAGCGTGAGTACGGGATCATTTCGTGATAAAAGCTCGTCAGATAAATGGGTTAATAAGCCGACAGCATTCTGGGTCATCGGTTGATCAATATCCAAGAACCAGGTGACGGTCGGATGGAAGATTGTTTCGAATTTTTGTATAAAAAGCATTCCCTGCTTTACTGTTTGGTCTCCTTGCATATGAGAAATACCGTTTGTATGTTCAGCTAGATGTAAGGGGACAAAGACACGAAGCTCTGGCGACACGTTTTTCTTTTCGGCGATTGCCTCTGCCAGCGAAAACGCCGGTGCAAATCCTGCCAAAAACCGCGCCGGCAGACCTATGTCGCTCACGCCAAACACAACATTGATGCCGACGCTGTTTTTTGCCCATGAGGAAGCCTCGATCGGAAACAGTGATCGACGCAGTCCCGTTTTAAATTCCGGTTGTAACTCCTCTATTTTATTCATAATTACCCTTGTGAAAAGTTTTCTAACCATTTTGTGTGTGTTATTTTCTTTTTTGGCAAGAAACTATCGCACGATTGTTGCTTTGCCACATCGTTTGCGGCTGTACAGTCCATGACAAAGATAAGCACGTCATGACCGGTACCTTGGTCTGTAATAAACGCCGGATTCGCATCAGCTTTACTCGGTTTGTCGACGTCACCGGTTAGCACTGCTGTAACGCAGTCCTCGTTTTCTAAATTATGCATCACAAGTTGTCCGATCTGACATGCGCCTTTTTCAGATAAAAAACGACATCTTTCCATACGCGTGTTCTTAAAAAGTAACAAAATTAATTAAACTTTACCGTCTGCGAGCCATGGCACTCGGAACAGGTCGTGGTGATGCTCGTAATTTCAAATCCAATACCCAAATTTCCCCAACTTGGGAGAGGTCCTCGCCACATTAATGATTGCTGTAAGAATTTCTTCTGAGAACATTCCGGCAAATGAGACGGAAATGCCTGAATTTGTTCAGGATCCGAAATTCTATTCAATAATTCATCACTTACAGCACGACCGATATTTCTTACAGTTTCTCGTATGTTCATAAAAATCACCTCCAATTTTGTACACAACTTGAGTCCGTTCTTACGGCGAACTGTGCCTGCACTGGAAATTACTTCTCAGTAATTTTCAGTGCAGAGGGGAGGATTTGGTTCGACAAGCTCACCATTTCACTTCTCATCCTTCCATCATGCTTCGTTTCACCTGGCTCGCACTGAGGACATTCGGCTGAGCTCAGTCGAAGCCCGAGCAGAGCGAGTCGAAGTGTGTCGCGTCGAACGCGACTTAAACCACGTTTGACGTGGTGCTGAGGGGAGGATTCGAACCTCCGTAGCCTTATAAGGCATCCCGTTTACAGCGGGAGGCAATTGCCCAACTCTGCCACCTCAGCGTAAACATAGAAGGATCGCATCCTTCTATGTTTCTTCCTTTCACAAAAAAACCTCGCCTTTATCCCCGAGTTTGATCAGGGACAAGGGCGAGGTCATTTTGACAAACCACTTGTGGTGAGCTTGTCGAACCACGCGGTACCACCTTGATTTACTAAAGTATATATTAACGCGTTAATATATTACTACGTTAATATAGATCGATAGGATTATTTTCCCACCATCCCACACAAGCTTTCTTTTCGCCTTTTCAGTACTATTCGTACACGGCTCAAAGAGTGCTTCGGCAGGATAGTGTTTGCTAAACTTTCCTTCGATAAACTCAGGATTGTTAAGCAACCACTAAAAAACCGACCGGAGGTCGGTATACCTTAGCCTCGTTCAGCCGCTTTGCGTATGGCAATACGGCTTTTCTGCTATTACGGGCTGACCCGTTACCGACTACTTATATCACTGTTCATCGGTAAAGCTTGCCCCGAAGTGACGCTCTTGTGACGCAAGGCTGTAAACCTTGGGAGCAAGTAAGTCTACTTCTGGGGCTCAAGAGGGTATTTCGATTCAGAAAATTCGGCAAGTCTTGCATCAACCGCTTGCTTTCTTTTGTCACTTTTCTGTTTCTACTTCGTCTCCGTCAACGCTTTTCCTATTCACTTGTAATCTACAAAATATACCACACATTGTCAATTTTGTCAAGGCCGTTTACAATTAAACCTAAGTAGCCTATGCGGTCTATAGAGATGTTTGATATTTTTTTAGAACGCCAACGCCGGCGTCACTTTCGTTTACCCAAAGGCAAGTTAGCCCTCTGGAGTACCTTGGCAACCGGTGCCTTTGTTTGTCTCGTAGGCGGAATCTTGTTTACCGGATTGCTGTTTGCCTGGTATGCTAAAGATCTTCCCCGGCCGGATAAAGTACAGCGCAGTGAGGGATTATCTACCGTCATTTTGGATCGCAACGGCGAATCGCTTTACGATATTTTTACCGGTGAAAACCGCATTCCCGTCAAAGCAGAGGACCTCCCCCAATATCTTAAAGATGCTACCGTCGCGGTGGAGGATAAAGAATTCTACAGTCATCAGGGTCTGTCTACCATGGGGATTCTCAGGGCTTTAGTTAATATCGTAGTTTTCCGTCATTTTCAAGGCGGATCGACGCTCACGCAGCAATTAGTGAAAAACGCACTTCTCACGCAGGAGCGTACGCTGCCGCGCAAGATAAAAGAAGCGATTCTCGCAATTCAGATCGAGCGGAAATACAGCAAAGATGAAATTTTGCAGATGTACTTAAACGAAGCTCCTTACGGCGGTACGGCCGTGGGGGTTGAGGCAGCCTCCGAATATTATTTTAACAAAAAAGTTAAAGAACTTAATCTAGTCGAATCAGTCATTCTGGCCGGGCTTCCCCAATCCCCCAGTCTTTATTCGCCTTTCGGTTCAGATCCCAAAGCCTATATCTGGCGCAGCCAGCAAGTGCTTCGGCGCATGCGGGAAGACGGTTACCTTTCACCACAGGTAGAAGCCTCAGCCCGGCAGGACCTTGAAAAGGTAAAGTTTGCTTCCGGCAGTGAAGCTTTGCATGCTCCCCACTTTGTCGCCTACGTTAAGGAACAATTAAGTGATAAATTAGGTGCCGAAGTGGCAGAAAGTGGCGGTTTAAAAGTGACCACTACACTTGATTGGAAACTACAGGAAAAAGCGCAAGCTATCGTTAAGGAAGAAGTTGACAAAGCCAAATATCTTAAAGTATCTAACGGCGCGGCGGTGGTTTTAGATCCCCAAACCGGAGAGATTTTGTCTATGGTTGGCTCCAAAGACTATACGGCTACCGATTCTAGCGGCTTTAAATTTAACGTCGTGACCCAAGGACTGCGGCAACCGGGCAGTGCCATCAAGCCCATTACCTATGCCGCAGCCTTTAAGAAAGGCTACACAGCCTCTACGCTCCTTTTAGATGTCGATACCAAATATCCTTCCGGTGATCCTGCCAAGCCGGAATATAACCCCAAAAATTACGATAGTAAATTCCGCGGCCCGATCGAGCTGCGTTTAGCCTTAGCTAATTCCATTAATACTATTGCCGTTAAAGTCAGCGCGTTGGTCGGTATTAAAGATACTTTGCGGATGGCTTATGATCTGGGCTTAAATACACTGGAGCCAACTGAAGAAAACATCAGACGTTTGGGGTTATCGATTACTTTAGGCGGCGGTGAAGTCAGGTTATTGGACCTAACCAGCGCCTTCGGAGTCTTTGCCACCGGTGGTCTCCGGCAGGATCCGGTTGCCATTCTTAAAGTAGAAAATGCAAAAGGCAAAGTGCTTTATGAATACAAGGCACCATCGCCGCGGCGGGTCTTGACCGAAGAAATTGCTTATTTAATTTCCCATATCCTTTCCGATAATGAAGCCCGCAAAGAAATCTTTGGTCTTAATTCTTATCTGCATATTACCGGTAAGACGGTCGCCGCCAAAACCGGCACTACTGATGACAAACGGGACAACTGGGCTATCGGCTACACACCCAAGGTAGTGGTCGGGACCTGGGTCGGCAATAATGATAATTCGCCGATGCATCCTTCGCTCGCTTCGGGCGTGACCGGTGCTGCTCCGATCTGGAACCGGATTATCCGCGAGATTCTTAAAGACCAACCCGACGAACAGTTTACGCGTCCTGACAATCTTGTCGATCTCGAAATAGATGCCTACGGCGGCGGTTTACCGGCAGAAGGACAAGCGACCAGAAAAGAAATTTTTATTAAGGGCACCGAGCCTACGGATAAAGCGTCTGTCTATCAAAGTCTCAAAGTGTCAAAGAAAGACAACTCGAAATTAGCCAATGCCGTAGAAATTGCCAAAGGAGAATACGATACCAAGCCTTTTGTGATCTTTAAGGAACAAGATCCGATTTCCACGGACGGAAAAAATCGCTGGCAGGAAGCGATCGACGCTTGGATTGCCGGTCAAGGCGACCCTAAGTTCCATCCCCCCACTGAAACTTATTCCGGGTCAACTGATCCGATTACGGTTGAAATTCGTGAGCCGGGCGACCAAGCTCAAATTAATGACAATAATGTCCGGGTCCGGGCTGAAGCCGCCAGCTTTGGTGAAATTACCAGGATCCAAATTTTTCTCGACGGCAGCTTAGTTAAAGAAAAATCCGAAAAAACTATTTCAGAAATAATCGGGATCGGTAACGGTCAGCACTCGATTAAAGTAAAAGCTACGGATAATCAAGGCAATACTTCTGAACGGGAAATTCACGTAGGCATTAACCAACCTTATGCCTCACCGACTCCCGTGCCTTCTCCGACTCCTTCTCCTACTCCGGTTCCCACTCCCACCTAAAAAAACTACACCTGGGAGGTGATTTACCTACGACACCTAGGGATTTTATTAGTCGAAGATTGGTTTAATCCACCGTTTTCAGGCTAAGTGAAAACTTCTCGGTCGCTAGTTTAATCAGCTTTTCGCGAATTGGTTTTATATCTTCATTGGTCAAGTTTCGATTTGGATCCTGATAAGTTATATGCAGCGTCCGCGTATTTTCGTGAATATCAAGTAAACTAACATCTATGACTAAGGGGTTGGCTTTTTTCAATGTACTAGCTAGCGGCCCGATTTCAAAATTTTCCGGTACGACAAAAGCCAGATCCTCAACTATCGGGGGGTATTTAGGTAATGGATGGTACCGTTTAACCGGTTTTGCATGAGCTACCAGTTTGGTAAAGTCCAAATAAAGTCTGGTAATTGGTTTCGTAATCCCCATTTTGGAGATAAGCTGATTGTTTATTTCTCCTAATGAGCCGAAATCACCTAAAATAAGATGATTATCTCCATAGACATTTGAAAGTTGATTATTGTCCTTTTGAATATAATCAGGAAAATCAATGCCAAAAATTTTGAAAATTGATTCTGCTAAACCTTTTGCCTCTAAAAACTTTTTTCCTGTCCAGATGACGATTAAAGTTGGCGTTTCAAGTGGCAAATCATTTTCTCGATAGCAGTATGCCATGCTTAACTCAAAAATTTTTAAATCATCTTTGGTTTTTAAATTTTGTTTAACAGCTTCAAGCACAGAAGGAAAAAGGTGTGGCCTCAGGTAAACCCACTCGTTGGACAAAGGATTAGTGATTTTATACGTCTTAGTCTTGTCTAATCCGAACGTATCCATAAGTTCCTCAGAAATCATGGAATAGGTATAAACTTCGGTAAAACCCCAATCCCGCAGTCTTATTTTGATTTCTTCTTCCCAACGGAAAATCGGTGCTGGTATAACCACCGGAGGTTCCTTGTCCGGCAACCTGGCGGGGAGATTATGAAAACCGTAGATCCGGGCAATTTCTTCGATGATATCAACGTCCAGGCTGACGTCTCGGCGGAAACTGGGTACTTTTGCGCTAATTTCTTTCTCGGTAAGCGTTAGTTGAAAGCCTAAAGAGTGTAGCATGTTTTTTGTTTCTTTTGCCGATAGTTCCTTCCCTAGGTATTGATTGAGTTTTTGCCGACTGCATTTTACGGTTGGCGGTTGGTAAGGCGAGGGATAAAGATCGATGATTTCGCCGGCAATTTTTCCTCCGGTCAACTTTTTCACGAGTTCTATCCCCTCCCGAAAAACCGGTAAGACCAGTTCCGGATCGAGTCCCTTTTCAAAAAGTGTACCGGCGTCACTGCGGTGTCCTAAAGTCATCATGGTCCGCCGGATTCGTGCGGGTTCATAGGTTTGCAAAAAAAGTATAATGCGCTGACTGGTAGGCTGGACAGCGGAATTTTGTCCGCCCATGATGCCGCAGAGGTCGATAAGTTTACCTGATCCGTCGGCGATCACAATGTCGTCGCCGGTCAGATGGTGAGTTTTTCCGTCGAGAGTAGTTAGTTTCTCATTCTTCTTTGAAGCACGTAAAATCATAGTGTGACCTTTGATGGCATCGTAATCAAACACATGCGCCGGTTGGCCGTAAGTCTTAAGTAAATAGTTGGTAACATCGATTACATTATTTAGTGCTCGGACGCCAACCAGTTCGAGACGTTTTTTCAGCCAGTCAGGCGAAGGGCCGATCTTCACCTTTTCAAATACTACCGAAGTCCAGCGGGGATTAAGTAGAGAGTCGGTTTTAACCGCCAGTTTGAGCCGTTTTGAAGGTTCAATCTTGCACATGGAACGCAAGGTTGAACCTTTCAAAAATTTTAATCTGTAAAGATCACTGATTAAACTTGTCTTTAATCCGAAGCACGGCAGGATCGCGCTTGCTTCACGGGCAATTCCGGCTACTGACATCAGATCCGGCCGATTAGAAGTAATCTCAATTTCATAGACAACTTCCGTGCCGACGCGTTTAATGCGATCCACGGATGGCCCGCAGAGTGAGAGACACTCTTTAATTTGCTTGGGAGTAGCCTTGGTCTTCAGAAATTCTCTCAACCAACTATCTGGAACCAATATGTTCATAAATAATAAATGTCAAAGCTCAAATGTCAAATTAAATCCAAAGCTCAAATATTTGGATTTTGAGCTTGATTTGTCATTTGGATTTTAACCTTTGAACTTCATTAAAACTGTTCCAGGAATCTCACGTCGTTACTATAAATCAATCTGATATCGTCAATCTGCGTTCCAGCCTTCATCATATACGTCCGTTCTATCCCCCAGCCAAAGGCAAAACCAGAATATTTTTCAGAATCAATTCCGCCGTTTTCCAAAACCGTCGGGTGGACCATACCTGCACCCCCCAGCTCAAGCCAACCGGATTTACACAGACGACAGGGTTGTCCGTTTTTTAGTTTTCCAGTTCCCAAACAAATGCCACAGTTAATGTCGATTTCAAACGATGGTTCGGTGAATTGGAAATGGAACGGACGGATGCGTGATTGACGCTCTGGACCAAAAAATTGTTTAACAAAGTAATCAAGGACTCCCTTAAGGTGGGCAATTGAAACATTAGTGTCAACATAGAGTCCTTCAAATTGGTGAAACATTGGCGTGTGGGATACGTCGATTTGGCGTCGGTAACACTTGGCGATATTAATCATCCTGATGGGCAGTTTTCCTTTCTCCATTTCCCTCACCTGGCCGTTACTCGTGTGCGGTGTAAGCACGATTTTCTGATGACGAAGATTTCGGGAATCATTTTTTTGATTCCCGGAATCAGATGGGGGTTTGCCGGGATATTCTATGAAAAACGTCTCCCATTCGTCATAGGCAGGATGGGTTGGTGGCATGTTAAGTGACGTGAATGCATACCAGTCCCAGTCAACCTCCGGGTGGCGCACGCGGGTAAATCCGATCCGCTCAAAAATCCTCGTGATCTCCATGATCGCCTGTGTGACAATATGCAAATGTCCTTCCGGCGGTCTGATTCCCGGCATAGTCACATCAATCCACTCCTTTGACACCTCTGATTCCTTTGACACCTCTGATAACTTTCGCAATGCTTCTTCAATTGCTCGTTTTACCTGATTTATTACCACACCAACCTGCTGGCGTTGTTCCGCTGGCACTTTCTGGATTTGATGAGTGACTTCAGCAAAATCGCTTTTTGGACCAAGAATACGCAGACGAAGTAAATCTAGAGGATCGCTTGATTCCCCAATTATCGTTTGTGCTTCACGTTGTATTTCTAGAAGCTCACCGGTAAGCTGGGCCGCGGAAATAGATTCTGGAAAAGTTGCAGATTCGGTTTGGGATATTTCCTTAATTGAATAATAAATTCGTACTGTGTCTCCTGTATTCTGGATATCGGTAATCTCAATCGGTCCGACTTCGCTGGTTTTTCTCACTTGCGTGCCTCCATCGGGTATCGGTAGATAATCGCCGATTTGGAGAATTCTTAAGGGTTTATTTTTCGGCAGGGTTCCGGCAATATAGGTTACGCGTTTAATTAACTCCTCATAAGATAGCATTTCGGTTTTAAAAAGAAGATCTTTTTGCACAATTTCATTAGTTAACTTTTCTATTTCATATTTTTTATCGATCGGTAGGCTTCCGTCGTACTCGATAAACAATTGTTTACCATGGTCAGCTCTTAAGGGTTTTAAATAAGGTGTAAGTTGCATCACAGCTTCATGGACGATATGCCCGGCACTATGGCGGCGCATATTGAGGAATCGCCAGTTCCAATCAAGCCGACACTCTATCGTTTCGTCACGAGTGATAGATCCTTCTAATTTACATTCATGGATGACCTCGCTTTCGCGCATCCGTACGTGTTTAACCCTAGCTTTGCCGGATTTGCCAATAATTTCTCCCTGATCCGACAGTTGACCGCCGCCTTGCGGATAAAAAATGGTTTTTTCTAAAATTATTTCCCAGATGTTACCCTTTTGAGTGCAGGAAATCACTTTAGTTGTCAGCTCTTTTTGATAACTATCAGCTAAGTAAACTAATTCGGTCATAGCGATAAATTTATTGTACGTTTTGTAATATAATTGGGCAAGTTTTTGTTTATATAATATTTCGATCTTCCGGCTTCCATGACGGTCCTTGATATTTACCTAATAAAGATGAAACACCAGCCTCAATTATTTCGTCAATATAATCTTTTTCCACACTTTGTTCTGCGGGATCAAGCTTGGTTTCGGCCCATTGATAATCTGTACAATCGTTTTTCTTTTCGCATGCGTGACATACATTTACGACAGTAGTTAGTGAAATATCATTATAGAGTCCGTCAATGATAACAAAACATTCTTTTTTAAGCATACATATCACCTCCTTTCGCTAGAAACAGTTTCTGAGTTTTACAAAGAATTACTGTTTCTTGCGTCCGTCGATAATCGCTCCGTGAGCCGCGCCCCGCTAAGCGGGGGTAAGGCGAACGGTAAGATTTGGCGGACAACCACTAAAAAACCCCGCTTTGCGGGGATCTTGGGTTTGTTAATTGGTTAATTAGTTAATTGGTTAATTTGTTATACATACCCAAATCTCCCCGCTGTCGCGAGGTAAAGAAAAAGAAAACAAATCCTTCGGCATTGCTCAGGACAAGTTGTCTTTGGGTTGTCATACTGTGGATATTTTAATTAATTGATTTTATTTTGTCAACTACTTGGGCGAAAACATCCGGATGTTCCACGACCAGGTTAGCTAACATTTTTCGGTCAAGCTCGATATTGGCTGTTTTAAGTTTATGCATAAACAAACTGTAAGAAAGGTCGTTTTGTTTGACTGCCTCGGAAATCCGTAAAATCCACAGCCGACGAAAGTCGCGTTTCCGCAGCCGGCGTCCGGCAAAAGCATATTCGCCGGCATGGAGGTAGGCCTCTTTTGCGACTCTGATCAGCCGCCGCTTGGTCATCCGGTAGCCTTTATTGGCCTGAAATATTTTCTTATGTTTGGCGTGACTGGTTACTCCCCTTTTAACTCTCATATTAGATACTGTTAGCTGTCAGATAAATTGTCTGACCATGCTTTTGTATTTGGCGTTGGTTACTTCCCGCAGTCGATCTTGCCTCCGTTGTCTGGTTTTACTTTTTTTCCTGCGTAAATGCCGCCTGCCCTGCACCCGGTGCAGTAATTTTCCGCTCTTGGTAAGCTTAAATCTCTTGCGGACGATTTTTTTGGTTTTCATTTTCGGCATACTATTCCTTTCCTTTATCTTTTACCACCATGGCTACCAGCACTTTTCCCTCCAGATGCGGCTCCCTTACTATTTTAATTTGATTAAGCGCAGCCAGAAACCGCTTCATAACGTTAAAGCCAAATTCCTTACGGGTGATCTCGCGTCCTCTAAACATCAGGTTGAGTTTTACCTGATTGCCTTCATCAATAAATTCTTTGGCCTTAGCCAGTCTGGTGTCAAAATCATGCTGGCCGATAAACGGCCGCAAACGGATTTCCTTGACCCCGACATTTTTTTGTGCTTTTCTCCCATCCCGCTCCTTTTTTGCTTCCTGATATTTAAATTTTTTAAAATTAATTAATTTAGCTACCGGAGGATTGGCTTTCGGTGCGATTTCCACTACATCAATCCCCAATTCTTTTGCCTTTTGTAAAGCCTCTAGCTTGGAGACAATGCCAATCTGTTTACCAGTCTCGTCCAGTAACCTGACTTGGGGACTGGCGATTTGGTAGTTTAACCGATAAAATTTATGCCTTACGTTCAATCTCGTCATGCAGGCGGCTAAGGAATTCCGTCAGCTTCATGGCTTTTAGGTCCTTACCGCTTCTTTCTCTTACAGAGACTGTATGATCTGTCACTTCTTTATCGCCTATTATACCCAGGTACGGCACTTTTTGTAAAGTTGCGTCACGGATTTTAGCTTGCATGGATTCATTGCGTAGATCGGCTTCTGCCCTTAAATTAGCCTTTTTCAGTTCCTGTAATACCTCCAAAGCCACCTGATTATGACGTTCGGCGATTGGTACCAGTACCACCTGCACCGGTGCCAGCCACAACGGAAAAGCTCCGGCATAATGCTCCAGTAAAATCATCAGCATCCGTTCAGCTGAACCGATGATTGCCCGATGCAACATCACGGGTCTGACTGCTTTTCCCTTGGGATCAATGTAAGTCAAGTTAAATCTCTCCGGCATAAAATAGTCAATTTGAATTGTGGATAACTGCCATTCCCTGCCTAAATAATCAGTCGCCATTAAATCCATTTTCGGCGCATAAAAAGCTGCTTCACCCGGAGCGTCAAAATAATCAATCTTATTTCTGTGCATAATTTTTTCCGCCCAGCGTTCCGCTTTCTCCCAGGCTCTGGGATCGCCAATATATTTTTCCGGATGGGCTTTATCCCGTGTGGACAAGCGGTAACGATATTTAAATCCAAAAACTTGCATGATTTTTTCGGTCATCACTAAGGCACGATCCACTTCCTCGTCTACCTGATCCTCCCGACAGAAGACATGGCAGTCATCCTGGGAAAAGGAACGCACCCGGGCTAATCCATTTAATTCTCCTGCTTTTTCATCGCGGTAAAGCATCGCAAAATCCGTGTAGCGCAAGGGTAAATCGCGGTAGCTTCTTTGTTTGGCCGCATAGATTTGTGCATGCTGCGGACAGTTCATCGGCTTAAGGAAAAATTCCTCGTCAGAATAATTGGATTTCACCTGAAATAAATTTTCTTTGTATTTATCATAATGACCGGAAAGTTTAAAAAGCTCCGCCTTGTTGATCTGCGGCGTCCAAACCTGTTGGTATCCTTCTTTAGCCTGAATATTCTCGACAAAATCATTTAATAATCTGCGGATTACAGCGCCCTTTGGCGTATATAAGGGTAGTCCGGCTCCGACCAGATCGGAAAAAGTAAATAAGTCTAATTGCTTGCCAAGTTTTCGATGATCGCGTTTTTTTGCCTCCTCTAAGTTTTTCAGATAATTATCCAGTTCTTTTTGCGTGGGAAAGCACGTGCCGTAAATCCGCGTCAGCATTTTGTTTTTCTCATCCCCTCGCCAATAGGCGCCGGCCACAGACAACAGCTTAAACGGACCGACTTTTCCGGTAGAAGCAACATGCGGACCGCTGCAAACATCTACTTCTAAATCACCCATTCGATACAGAGAAATTTTTTCCTTGCGCTTCTCTGCCTCGCTAATCCATTCAAGCTTATACTGGTTATTTTTAAATAATTCTCTGGCTTGCTTTGATATAACAAATTCTTGCGTCATAGGCAGATCCAAAGCGATGAGGCGCTGCATTTCCTTTTCAATCTTAGGAAAGTCTTCTTTCGAGATTTTGGTAGCGAGATCAAAATCATGATAAAAGCCTTCATCTGTGGCCGGACCCATAGCTTTCTTCAGTTCTGGATATAAATTCTGCATGGCTGTATGCAGCACGTGTTCTGCTGTATGACGCATACTCCAAAGTTCATATTCCGCTTTGGATAATTTTTCTAATTTATTCTCTAAGATTTTAGACATACTTCCTCCATTATAAATTAATTTAGACCAATAAAAAATCACCTTCTGTTGGATCCCGGTGTCCACCGGGAGGTTCCATCCAACTTACGGTGACTTAATTTACATCTTTACGCTTGGCTCGCCTAATGCGGCCGGATGCAGCGCTTCTCTTTGAGGTTGGTGAGATCTCATGCCAGCGAGAAGTACTCTTAATTACTTAGATAGTTTATCACAAACCAAAGACTTGTCAAGCACAAGCCTAGAAGGATGCGATCCTTCCGGTTTCAGTGCCTGCTAAGAAAGGATTAGCTCGGGGTATGTCGGCACACATGGTACAGAGAATCTGCTTACTGAGCTTAAATGTATTTTCCAATGCGTCTTTGCCAAAAATGTCTTGAATTCGTATGCAGCAATCTGCAAGTGTAGAACGTCCATGTGTTCTCGAATCAATGGCAAGGTTACCTGACTCGTGGATAATGTGTCGTCTTTCACCTTCTGCCTCGCGAGTCGTGAAGGTATCACAGTCCGGGACGTTCCACTCAATTCGCGTGATAGACCCGTCTGCTCTTTTAGTTACGGCTGCACTAACTTCGTATTCCATAGCTGTGCTTCCTAGCCCGGGAAGCCACATAAACAATGGGTATTTTTTATTTGCAGGGATCTGCCACCGTGCGTGTTCAGAATATTGCCAATCGTACCTAGAGATATCTTTATTCATTTCTTCGCTACTAAGCCCCTTTGCAATACGCGTAGTTAATTTTAAATATGCTACTTGTCCATCCGTATATTGTTTGGGAATACGCTTTTCAATGGCCGGAGGTAACGCACTGAATGGAATATCATAGTGTTCTGTTCGTTCGACGTAGCCTCGCGCCAGGCTCGGACCAAAGGCGTATTCAAAATTGTTGATAGCTATTTCGATTTGGCCTTTGATTGATGTTAAATCTGCAGATATCGCACTGTCAATATAGGGATTGAAGTTACCTCTCCAATCAAGATTAGGCGGAGTGAGGGAAAACAAATCTCTTGCGAACTTCACGTAAACCTTAAAACGTTCTATTTCTTCCTGTTTTCTAGTTTCAATGAATTTAAGCTGTTCTTTTGCAGTTGTCATAAAAAAAGCCCTTGCGGGCAGCATGGAAGCAATGTTATATCTCAAATATCTTTTTGTCAAGAACAATTCTTGACACAATCATAGAAGGATGCGATCCTTCTATTAATGCCCGTAAATCGTCCTCAATATTTTGAATCTGGCGTATATCACATTTATAATCGCGGCGTGGCGAAGCTTCCTATATTTCTTAATGAAGACGATTATCATGATTTTCAGGACATTTTACGCTATTTACTGATTGGTTTTCCGACAAAGAAGGATGCGATCCTTCCACGTTTGCCTCAAGAAGCTAAACCTGATCTTCCCGTTACATATAAAGCTGACCCATTAAGTAATGGCCTCTTTCGTCCCTTTATTGATTTGATCGCCTATTGCTTAATGCCTAATCACTTTCATTTATTAGTTCAGTTGAAACAACCATTAGGCCAAACCAAACGTATAGATGGAAGGATCGCATCCTTCCAGACAATTCCTGAATTTATCCGGCGGTTATGTATTACATATGGACATAAGTTTAATCGCCGGTATAAGCGTGAGGGTGCAGTTTTTCAGGGAAGATTCAAGGTCAAGCACATACCGCAGGACCCCGATGTGTTACAAATAGCCCGCTATATACACCTCAATCCGGTTATAAGTGGAATAGTAATCAGACCAGAAATGTATCTATTCAGCGATTTCAACATATATATCGTTCCTGGAAGTCTGTTTCAATTTCAGTTTACCAAAACCCGCTTGATACTTTCATATTTTAGTGGAAACCCAAACAGGTATAAGGATTTTATTGAAGCCACAATTACGGAAAATGAAGCAAAAGTAATTGGTAAATATATAGTTGATGCGGATGAGGATCACGAACAGAAATTTTGATCCAGCCATAGAAGGATGCGATCCTTCTATGCTTATCCATATTCAGCCTTAGAAGGATGCGATCCTTCCATCCAATCCTTCCATCCAAAAAGCCTGCTTCGGGCAGGCTTATTTGGAAATATTTAAGTAAGTATTTGGGTATTACTTAGGTATTAAAATACATTCGCGCAAATGATTACAGCCCGGATAGCAAAACTTTCGTCCGATCCGGATGTGGCATCAATACCCGCAATCACTTGCCAAGTGTCATCATCTATTGGGCCATTTTGTGCAACAGCGATTTCTCCTGAATCACTTCTGTTTTCGGTTAAAAACCCTCCACCGAGTACTTTTTTGCCGGGAGAACAATCAGCTGTGACAGTTTTTTGCAATTCATCATCTACTGAGAGCGTTCCTAAAACCTTTTCCCATCCGCTTACGCCATTTAATCCAGAAGTACCCTGCAAACCGGTGGCACCTGTAGCTCCTTGTTGGCCGGTTGCTCCGATGGGACCGATAGCGCCGGTAGTTCCGGTAGGTCCTATATCTCCCTTAATTCCCGTTGCGCCCATTTCGCCGGTCGCGCCGGTAGGACCAAAAAATCCTGTCGCACCCGTCGGGCCTTCATTTCCCGTAGCGCCCGTCGATCCGGTAGGTCCGATTAATCCCGTAGCTCCGATGGGACCTTCAATTCCTGTCGAGCCGATAGCGCCGGTGGGCCCTGCTAATCCTGTCGATCCGGTAGGGCCTGTTGATCCTTGATTACCGGTCGCCCCGGTAGGACCGCTTTCTCCGTTTAAGCCAGTAAGTCCTAACGCACCGGTTGCGCCTACTTGACCTTCAATTCCTGTCGCTCCCGTAGGCCCGATTGTTCCGGTAGCCCCGGAGGGTCCTATTAATCCCGTAGATCCCGTGGCACCCGTAGGGCCTTTACTTCCGGTAGCTCCGGTAGGTCCCTGGTTGCCCGTAGGCCCCAGGATATTTAGCGTGATTAATTGATCATTGGATTTACAATCAGCTTTAGTAAATCCGCTGCCGATAACATACATCAGTCCGTTGGCCTTGACACAGATCGTCAGCGGTTCCGGGATATTTGGTACTACCGGAGCAGCCCGAGCTATTGATAATTTAGGGAAGAGCCAAATTACCGAAAATAATAGAACAATATAAGCTATTACTTTAATAATATTTTTCACTTTCACCTCCTTTCCTCAATCACTGTCAATTTAGATAAAGTTATATCTGCAATATAAATAACTGAGGATTTCTGTCAAGACAGCTTAACTAGGTCAAAGAGGATGAAAATTATATTATCTGTCTATTTTTTGGCTGGATAGTCACGCTCACCGCGTGGTTTGGGAACAAAGGGTTGGATTTGGTTAATTTCTTCCGGTTTGTTTTTGAAAGTAAAAAGGATTTTATCGAGATAGTTCGCCAGATCTTCAAAATAATAGACGTCCGTCACCCGGACATCTTCGTGATCGGACAGTTGCGGTTCGACTACGAGCGTACCGACGTGCAGGAGTCGGTACAGGAGGTTAGGTGCAAAAGCTTTAGCCTTAAGTGCTTCGTTCCAAAATAAAGCCCGCTTGGTCTTGAAAAAGGGCGTAACTACGTCAAAACGGATAATCCGGCGGTCGGTGATAAAAGTCCGGTCTTGGCTCTGGACCAGGTTGTTCCACCAGGCACCTACCGCGAGCAGGATTATGGACAAAATTATTCCGCTGAGCCTGAGCATACCTGAAGCAGCCGGCACCACTGAAGCGATTAAAAATAAGACAAAACAAAAAAACAAGGCTAAAAAAATCAGCCTCAGGATAGCCAGATACTTGCTAAGAGCATGGGGTTTAATTAGATAAAGGATCCGTTCATCGGTTTGTTGCCCGTCAAACAGAATTTGATGCATAGCCTAATTGTATCGCTTATTTTCCTCCGGTCAATTCTTGGGTTGCGATTTTTTTCATCGAAGGCACCTGAAAAACGTAGACATGCGCTGTTTGATTCTGCCCCACGATTTTCCACTCTTTGAAAATAAAGCTGTTGGAGACAATGATTGTTCCGGATTTCACCTGATCAAACATCATTTTTTTCAACTGTTCCATCCGCCAGGGCAGTAAATAGACAAAAATGACGTCCGCATCGGAGAAATTTCCCCGCCAGAAGTTTTTCCAGTAAACCCTGATAGTTTTGCGATAAGGAGAAAACAATATCTTTAATCTGGTCCAGATGACGAGAAAAGGGTTGATCTCAAAGCCGACTGCGCTGGCTCCTGCCCGGGCAGCCAAAAAAAGCAAGCGTCCGTCACCGGAACCCAAATCATAGACTTTTAGCCCGGGTTTGATGTTGGCCAGTTCAAACATAGCCTGAGCCGTCCGTTTGGACGAAGGCACAAAAGGTGCACCGGTAAAAAAAGCAATCGTGAGATAAGTAATATAAATAGCCAAACCAAGCTGAATCAGGAGAAAAAAGGCCGAAAGCATATTTCGATTATACCGTAATTATATACTAAGACAGCAGTTTGGGGTAGTCAAATAGGCCTGTAGGATGGTCTGTAGATAGCTTTTTCTCTGGAAAAAGTCTATAATCAGCAAATCGTAAATTATGCTATGACACTCAGTAATCTTGTTTTAAAACAACTGGTCCGTAAAAGTAAGTTGGTTAGTCAAAAAGATCTTGATCAGGCTTGGGATACGGCTAAGCACTTAGGTTGTCCCTTAACCGACGTCCTTACCGGACGGGACATCCTGACTGATCAGGCTTATGGTCAGATGTTGGCCAAATATTATAGGGTTAAGTACATTGATCTAACTAAAGTACGCATCCCTCTCTCGGTTCTCCACCTGATCCCGGAAGCCTTTGCGCTGTCCAATAACGTGCTTCCCATCAGTCAAAAAGATAACACCGTTACTCTGGCGATGCTTGATCCCAGGGATTTAGAGCTGACTGAACTGGTGAGAAAAACTCTCGGTTTAGGCCGTAAAATCACCCCTGTGGTGGTAACCGAAAAGGGTTTAAGAGAGGGTTTACGTCTTTATAAAAAAGCCCCTAAAATCCAGGAAGCTGAGGCAAAAACCTCCCAAATGCCTTCGTCATCCCCGGTCAGCTCTTTAGAGAATCTCTTGGAAGAAGCAGTGCGGGACGATGCTTCAGATATCCACATTGAGCCTCTGGACAATGAAGTGCTCGTTCGCTATAGGATTGACGGCGTGCTCCACGATCAGGCTAACTATCCTAAATCCATGCAGGCCCCCCTGGTGGCGCGGGTTAAGATTCTCTCTGACCTCAAACTTGACGAACAGCGTCATCCGCAGGACGGCCAATTTGCCTTTCAAACCAGGACCGGTAAAAAAGTTTCCCTGCGGGTTTCTACCTCGCCGACGGTTTACGGTGAAAAAGTGGTACTCAGGATTCTCCATGACGCCCTCACCACCTTTCAGCTGGAGGATTTAGGATTATTGCCTGAAGATTTGACGATCGTGGAAAAAGTGCTGCGCCGGACGCACGGCATGTTTCTCGTCACCGGACCTACCGGTTCGGGCAAAACTACCACTCTCTATACGATTTTAGGCTTACTCAATCAGCCGGGAGTCAACATTATTACCATCGAAGATCCGGTAGAAAACCGGATCCGCAGGGTTAATCAGATTCAGGTGAATCCGCTCATAAATCTGACTTTTGCCTCCGGACTCAGGTCAATTTTGAGGCAGGATCCGGATATTATTATGGTCGGTGAAATCCGCGACCGCGAGACTGCGGTGATTGCCATTAATTCAGCCATGACGGGACATTTAGTCTTTTCCTCTGTTCACGCCAATACCTCAGCCGGAGCGATTCCCAGGATGACGGACCTCGGCGTCGAACCGTTTCTTTTGGCCTCTACTTTACATATGGTAATTGCCCAGCGGTTAGTCCGCGTACTTTGTAGTAAGTGCTCGCAGGCGATCCCGATAAATGCGCTGCTTGTGAAACGCTTGACTGATGCCGGTAGCTTCATTACTCCAGAGATCAGGCAAAAAATTACAACTAATTATCAGGCTAAAGGTTGTGTTTACTGCCGCCATACCGGGTTTAAAGGCAGGATCGGTATTTTTGAAATTTTGGACATCGATGACGAAATGCGCGACCTGATCGTCAGCAAGAAATCGACCGACGAGATCTGGAAGAAAGCCCGCGCAAGGCACGCCAAAACTATGCTGGAGGACGGCTTAATCAAAGTAGTTAAAGGAATCACGACGATTGAGGAAGTTTTCCGCGTCATCTCAACTTAAAGCTATGTCAGTTTATCTTTATACCTTAGCCAACCGAAAATTAGAGAAAGTTCACGGCCGCGTGGAGGCGGGCAACCGCGAAGCAGCGGCCGAAGCTATTCAAAAGGCCGGCTGGTTTATTGTTTCCTTAAAGCCGGAAAGCCTTTTTTTGCCTGCTTTTTTCCAGTTTGGGAGGTCTAAAATTTCTGATTTGGAGCGGATTATCTTTACCGATCACCTGGCCGCCATGATCGAATCCGGGACCCCCTTGGTTGAAGCTTTGGAAACCTATCAGGAGGATGAAACCAAAAAAAGGTCAAGTGTAATTGATGAAATCATTAGAAACGTGCAACAGGGGAAAAAGCTTTCCGAGTCTATGCGTAATTTTCCCGGCATTTTTTCTGCCTACTATGCTGCGCTGGTAGCGGCGGGTGAGGTTAGCGGTAGCCTCGACGAGACTTTCAAGCATCTGGCGAAAGAGCTGCGGCGCGAGTACGAGTTCAAAGAGCGCGTTAAGTCGGCTCTCATGTATCCGGCCTTAGTCATGTCGGCCTCTATTGTCGTGATTATCTTCTTACTCTTTGTTGTAATCCCCAAAATTACCGAATTGACCAAAACTTTCGGCGGAGAGCTGCCGCTGGCTACCAGAATTGTGGCTTCTGCCGCAGACCTTCTCACCCACTATAGTCCGTTGGTAATAGCTGTCATCGCGGCACTGGTGGTAGCTTTGGTTTATTTTCTACGGAATCCAAAAACTAAAACCAGCTTTGATCCGTATATCTTGCGACTGCCGCTCATCGGAATGTTACTTAAACAATACATTCTAGCCAGGTTTTTACGTTTAATCGGCAGCTGCCTCAGTTACGGCATTCCGCTCACCACGACCTTCGATTCGGTCGCCAACGTAGTAGATAACAATGTTTATCGTTTAGCCTGCGTTCGGCTAAAAGGCCGGGTATCACGCGGGATGAATCTGGCTCAGTCGATGGGACTGGAAAGCCGGCAGTTGATCCCGCAGTTAATCGTGCGGACGGTACGCGGAGCAGAAAAAACCGGGACCGTAAACTTAGCCCTCATTCGGCTTTCGCGTTTTTTTGAAGATGACGTTGACCGCGGCCTCAAACGAATTACTGATTTGATCGAGCCGATTTTAACCATTGTTTTAGGAGTTATAGTGGCAGGCATTGCGTTGGCAGTCGTGGGGCCGATCTATCAATTAACTTCCAAGATTCGCTAATATGAAGCAAGGTTTTACTCTCATTGAACTTATAGTTGTTATCGCAATTGCCTCTATTCTGTCGCTATTTGCCTACGAGTCTATCACCAATTTTCAGTATCAGTCACAGGTAGAAGCTTCTACGCAGGAACTTCTATCAACACTTCGGGATGCACAAAGCCGGAGTCGATCCGGCCAAATATTACCAGGAGAAACAGCGGGTACATTTACTACTGATGGACTTCCAATTTACGGCGTAGTTTTAAATGGACATTCATATTCTCTTATACGCGAAGCAACTTTTCAGTTTCCACCAAGCACACCGACGCCTACCCCTATGCCACATTTAATCGATAGTGCATTAACTGTCAATCTGGCAACTGTAAACATAATGTTTTCCCGTATTACGGGTTTACCCGTACCTAACACAAACGTACAAATTAAAATTAATCGAAGTACAAATACAGTTGAACGCATAATAAATATTGATGCTAGTGGATTAATCTATAGTAACTAGATGTATGAATAAACATGGATTCACCCTTGTCGAACTCCTGATTTCCGTCGGACTCATCGGTATTTTTGTCCCTGCAATCATGAAGTCTCTTTCTTTTTCACTTATGGAAGCACGGCAGGGAGAACAATTTTCCAAAGCATGGGCTCTTGCCCGGGATGGTATGGAACAAAAATTTGCACAGAAGACGACTGGATGGTCAACGCTCAGCGGCGGTACGGATGCGATAGCTCCGTTTTCTCGATCCATAACAATTGAAGACGCATATCGATGCGGCGGCGGAACTACAATATGTAAGCAAGGCGATTCTGGTGCGATTATAGATACTTACAAAGGGAAAATTATTTCCGTTATTGTTGATTGGACCGAAAACGGCAAGCCACAAATAGTTTCCTTAAATTCTTATGTCACGCAACACTAACAAATTAGGATTTACACTTTTAGAATTTCTGGTATCAATCGGGATTTTATCCACAATAAGTGTGGTTCTTGTCGGCATTTTATATACCATTCTTATTGTTCGCTCAAAACAACAGAGTATCGAAATATCCGATACTGCCGCCCGGACGGTATTTACAACCATTACCAATGCAATTGAGTCTGCCAGCGCTTCTCCGACGTTTGCTTCGAATACGTTAAGTATTATAGGAAACCCTTGCCGGTTGATTCAATTTATTCCGACGCCGGGAATCTTACAGCAGGCAGTGAATCCATCTCCCGGTTGCCTCCCTGTGCCTGCTGGAACATTGACCCCATCTAATGTTCAAATATCTGAATTTTCCATCACTAACAACGGAAACGTTGTTATAGCAACAATGGGTGGTACCTACAAAGACAGCTTTGGTAGTCACGATTTTAGGTACCAAACGTCTGTAGTTCCAAGAATATCATTATGAAATCAAAACGCGGCTACGCAGCTATTGTTCTGGTCTTTATCATCGGGCTAGTCGGAACATTGTTGTCACTCACCCTTTTAACCTCTGGATTCATTGAATCAACCGGAGGCCGTGCAACGACAAATAGCGATCAGGCTCTTTTTGCTGCAGAATCGGCACTAGAGGACGTACGTTTTAAAATTGCAAATGATGTATCCTTTACACTACCCATTAGTCTATCCATACCCATTAGTCCACCTGTCAAAGTGGCAACTGGAACAGCAACGAGCATTATAGACAATACACCATTACAACAAAAAACTATTTTAGTAACGGGCATATCTGGACAATATGTTCGTCGAATTCAGTCTATATTACAAAATACCTCGGTTGAATCCGGATTTTTATATGCAGTAGAGGCATTTAATGGTGGATTTGAATTAGCAAATAACGCTTTTGTTACTGGAGATGTTTATTCGACAGGTGATATTATGGGCGGAAGTTCAAATAACAATTGTAACCCTAATTCATCAATTATAGATGGTGTTGCGACCACATCGGCTTCCTTTTCTTCATATACCGACCCCGATACCCATAAAGTGGGCAATGGTGTCTGTGTTTACAAAGATGCATACGCCAATAATTTTGCTAATTGTTATATAAAAGGTAAATCGTTTTATAAAACGACTCCACCAGTGTCATCATCTTGTCCGTTTGTTCCGCCAGTAAGCCCGATTCTATCTATAGATGATGCAAAACCCCCGCTTAGCGATGAGTTTATTGATGAAACGACGAAAAATTTAGGGGATCCGAATTTATTTCCACCCGGTAACTGTGTTGTTGGAGGCTCACCGGACTGTAGTGTAATGGTAAACGGAACGCCTACAATAGGCAGTCAGATCATAAACGGCGATTTACGTATTAATTCGAACTCTATAAATCTTTCAGGCCCCGTATCTGTGATAGGTAATCTATTTATTGACTCTCAAACTAAAGTGGGTTTATCAAATCTAGTATCTTGTGACGATACGAGTTGTATAAGCCAGCTTTTAGTTGTTGACGGTCAAATAATTGTCTATGCTCATTTGACATTTGTACCGAAAATTTCATCGACAGGCACTAAAAAGGCATACGTGTTACCTATTTCCCGCTATGATCCCAGGGAACATGGTTTAACGAGTTCTGATATTTGCTCCGATCCATACAAGATATCTATTGAAACTTACTCAAACATTACAAACGTATTATTTTACGCACCACATGGATGCTTGTGGATTAAAAATACTGGTGTTGCAGAATACCTGGGTGGTGCCGCAGCAGAAAAAGTTCATTTAGTTAAGGGCACGTTAAAATATGACTATGGTTTGCGTGATGCAGTATTTGGATCAACAGCGCTTGGCGGGTGGCGGACGAAATCGTTTACTGAGTACTAATTGAGAAATAAAGGAAAATATGCTAAAGTACACGCATCTGAGAGTAAATGTAGCTTATAGCGCAATATGACGACCTATATTCTTGGTATTCAGTGGTCCTTTTCTGCCCTACGGCTAGCCTGTTTTCGCAAAACCGCTGCCGGTTATCAGCTGGTTCATCTGGATCGATTGACTTTTGCCACGGGCGAATCTGCCCTGAAAATTGCAGCTCTCCGGCAATGGGTAACGGAAAATTTGCCTAAAGGAGCTTCAGTTCAGGCCGTACTTTCGGTGCCCGAATCCCAAGTCATCTTGAAGGAGCTGGAATTACCGAATTTTAAGCCTCAAGAGCTTTCGGAAGCCATTGCCTGGGAAGTAACCAACAAATCAGGAGCTTTTCCCGGTGAATCAGTCGTGCAGTGGCAAACCTTTGACCGCCATGAGCAGGCAATCAGGGTTGCCGCTATGCTCATGAAGCAAGAAGACACTGCTTTTTTTGCCTCTATTTTCCAAAAAGCCGGTCTGCCATTAGTCGCGATTGAGCCATCAGCCCTTTCCGCCCGTCGGGCAATCTCCTCTTTTAAGCCAACCGTAGTTCTCTTGACAATGGAAGCCAATGAAGTAAATTTGATTTTTCTGGAGCAGGGGGTGCCGGTTTTTTCTACCTCCGTAACCCTGCCGGCCTCACCGGTGTCGGAAAAAAGACGTCGGTTTTCCCGCGATGCTTTGGCTGTACTGATTTCTAGCCTTAAACGCACGCTCAGTTATTGGGAAAAGAAAGAACACCGGAAAGTTCAGGAGATTATGCTTACCGGTGAAGCTGCAGCTTTTAGCGGCCTTCGGCGGGGGTTAAAAACCAGTCTGCATCTGGCAGTTTCGATCGGTTCGGTGGCTAAGGACGGTTGGTCAGATCCGCAAAAATTCAGCTCCGACACTCTGGCGCCGTATACCATCGCCATCGGAGCAGCTTTGCGCTGCTTGGATTTTGCCCGGCCGGAAGCTGTTAATTTTCTGCCCAAAGAACAAATTGCCATCCTCGAACGTGAAGCTACCCTGCAATACCTTACACACAGCCTGTATCGGTTTATCCGGTTAAATAGCCTGGTATTGGTGATTTTTTTAGCGCTTTTCGGAGGTTTACGCTATTGGCAAATGCAGGCTGAAGGGGAGATTAGCCAAACCCAAAAGTTCGTGGGTAATCATCCTGCGCAAAAGGACGTTGAGTTAATTTCCCGCGTGAATACAGTCGCCGATCAGGTTTCCCAACTCATGGCCGTGCAGCAGGATTTCGGTGAAAGATTACGCTATCTGGCTTCAGCTATACCTCCCAGGCTTAAACTTAACTCTCTTAAGCTGGCCAATGCTACGAGCCAGCAATGGACGCTTGAAGGCATCGGTGACAGAGCCGAGATCCTGGCTTTTTATGACAAACTGCGTGCCGACGCCCGGGTCAAGGAAGTTACCATGCCTTACAGTAATTTTGAAAAAGTTCAGGCAGCTCTTTTTCGCATAAACATCCTATGGTAAATCTTACAAATTATCTTAAGCAACATAAAATGATTCTGCCGCTTACTTTGGCGTTAGT